>VSSQ01000191.1_pt1 | contig 77688 bp, 93 predicted proteins | sample 4763081 | NCBI WGS metagenome assembly VSSQ01 (sample SAMN12137344, study PRJNA551015) | bioreactor metagenome | isolation source: SDC9 anaerobic chlorinated ethene degrading culture | place: USA: Knoxville, Tennesee | collected 2015-01-01
ATTTTTTTTGTTGCTTATTTTTTATTATTATGTTTTTATTATTTATTTATTATTCGGTTTAATTATAACCTATTCTTTTAAAAATACTCTTTTTGATTATATTCATAATAAAAATTCTTTTTTAAATTATAAATTAATCTATTCCTTATTATTATAAATTTATTATTTTTATAAATTTATTATTTTGAAAATTAGTAAGTTATTAATATTGAATTTTTTTTAAAAAGAGATTTATATCTATTTTTATATAAATATAGATAAATGCTGGATTTTTAAAAATAAGTTATTTAAATAAAATATTTAAAATTTAATTTATTAAAATTTAATTTATTTAATCTATTCTTGTATATTTAATTTATAAATTTTAAATATTTTATTTAATTTCAAAATATTTTATTTAATTTCAAATATTTATTTAAATTTTAAATATTTAATTAAATTTTCAAATATTTAATTAAATTTTCAAATATTTACTTTTAATGGATGTTTTATAAAGGGTATTTTTTATTATATTACTAATTGATTTATTATAAATTTTCATACCATCCTTTAGGAGTTTCTTCTTTAAATGTTGGTTTTATATAACTTCGATAAATGGTTTGCATTATTACTTTAATCATTGAACTATGTTTAATTAAATATTTGGGTCTTGTGTAAAATTTTATATATGCTTTAGCTAGTTTTCTTTCCACAATTTTTTTACTTAATCCTAATTTTTCATAGTTAATAACAGACTTTAATACAGTATAATCATCCCAATTTTCACTTTCTAGTAATTTTTCTTTTTTTAATTTATTATATATTGGAGTTCCAGGAAATGGTGTTAGTATTGAATATTGACAATAGTCAGGATCAAGTTTTATTGAAAAATTTATAGTATCTTCCATCTCTCTTGTTGTTTCTCCAGGATATCCTAATATAAAAGACCCTACAATATTAATACCCAAATTTTTCGCTATCTCAAAACCTTTTTCTGCTTGTTGAAGTGTAATCCCTTTTTTCATTAAATTTAAAACTCTTTGTGATCCTGATTCGACACCACAATATAATGTACTCATACCTGAAGATTTAAGGGTTTCTAAAAGAGATTTTTGGATTGTATTAACTCTTGAGGATGCAACAAAATTAATATCTAAATTTCTTTTTTTAATTTCATTAGCTATATCTTCTGCTCTTTTTTTATTTAACATAAATATATCATCTAAAAAAGCTATATCTCTTACTTTATACTTATAAACTAATTCTTCAAGTTCGTCAACTACATTTTGAGAACTTCTTGTTCTAAATTTTTTACCCATAATAAGTGATGAGGAACAGTAATCACAAGAAAAAGGACAACCTCTACTTGTTATTATTCCTCCTGATTGACTTGAAAGTTTGTATGATTTAAAGTCTACGAGATGTCTTGCAGGGAAAGATAATTCATCTAAATTTTTTATTAATGGCCTAGGTTCATTTAATCTTATTTTGTCGTTGTTGTCTTTTTTATTATTATAAATATTTTCTTTATACTTATCTTCTATTTCATTTTCCTCTGTTTTAAGTTCATTATCTATATCTTCAAAATTTAAGTTATTAATTCTTTTTTTATAAGCTATTCCTTTAATATCTCCTAAAAATGAATCATAGTCGTTATCTACATTTTTCAAATAAGTATCTATTAATTCTACAATTGTTTCTTCCCCTTCTCCTATAACAACAACATCGAGACATAATTCATTTTTTAAAGTTTCTATTGGTCTGAAAGTTGTATGTGGTCCTCCTATAATTGTTAGAATGTTTGGGGATTTTTTTTTAATATTTCTAATATATTTTAGTGCCTGAGTTATAGTTGCAGTGGTTGCAGTAATAGCTACAATTTTTGGGGCTATTTTTGAAATATATTCATTTATTTTTTGAGTACCAATTTGATATAAATCGTCATCGAATATTTTCACTCCAATTGATGCTTTTTCAAGTGCTCCTGCAAGATACATTAAATTTAGTGGAGGAACGCTGAGTCCTAACCCATTTTTCACAACGGTTTTATCCATAGGATTTATCAATAATACGTCTGTATTATTCATTTTTTAACCTTTAATTTTAATTTTACTAATATTTTAGTTCTAAAATTAGTTTTTCAGTATCTATTTCATGAATATTTAAATTTTCCTCTTTATTTATGGTGGCTTTTAAGATTTCCCATTCTTTTTGATTGTTTATACATCCTGGATCAGGAGCTAATACATCTTTAAAATAATTATATGCTCTTGCTCTACAACCTCCACAAATATTTTGAGATTCACAATTTCCACAATTTCCTTTTAATAATTCTTTATTTCTTAATTGTTTTAAAAGATGATTTTCTTTCCACATTTCTTCAAAATTATCGTTTAGAATATTTCCTATTTTTACTTCTTCTTCATGTGGGAAAAAAACACAGGGGTATATATCTCCATTAGGTTCTATATTTATATAAAATCTTCCAGCACCACAACCTCCTATAAATTCTGCAATTTGAGCTATCATTGGATTAGTGTATTCTGGATTATAAAAATGAGTGGGTACAACTTTTTTTTCATTATTTTGATTTTCATATAATTCTCTAATTTCAATATTTTCATCATAATTGTTTTCATTGCTACTTAAATTAAACTTATCATTTGAACTTTCAAATGTATTTTGTGAAATTCTGCTATTTCCCTCTGATGTTATTGCTTCAGCTACTGCTGCATATTGTGGTGCTGTTGATAATATTTGCATTTCATCGGTATTTTCATTATATGCCTTTGCAAGTAATTTTTCTCTTTCTTTTGGTGATATGTCCATGTTTGATATCTCACTTCCATTTCCTGTTGGTATGAAATTATATAACATAAACCAATCTATTCCTAAATCTTTTAAAAAATCTATCATTTCAGGAATTTCTTTTATATTATGTTCAGTTACAGTAGTAGCCACTTCTACAAAAATTCCAAGATCAACAAAGTTTTTTATTGATTCTACTGCTCTTTCCCATGCACCATTAACTTTTCTAAAGCTATCGTGTGTTGTTGGATTTATTCCATCTAAACTAATTTGAACAAATCCTAATCCTTCTTCTACAAATTTTTTAGCTTTATATCTGTCTCTTAATGTATAGCCATTAGTAGCTATAGCTGGAAACATTCCATTATCACTTACTGTATGTATAAATTCTATTATATTTGGATGTATTGATGGTTCTCCTCCAGAAAAAGCTATTGATGTGACTCCTGATTTTGACATATTGTTTATGCCATTAATTATCTGATCTTTTGAAAGTTCTCCTTTAGTTTTTGTTGAAGCACTTTCATAACAATGAATACACTTCATGTTACATTTTTTTGTAATATTCCAAACAACTTGGAATGGAGCACCAGGAACAAAAGGTTTATTTACTTTAAAAATAGTTATTCCTTTTATTACACTAGCTAATCCTTTAACCCAATAATCATCTTCCATTTTATCCTTAAATTCATCGGATGATACTCCAAAACTTGTAGTCCCTTTTTCAATTATATATCCAACAATTCTTGAAAGTATTTTACAACTATTGCATACATTATCTGTTTTCCCAAGGTAATAATTTAGAGAACTTTCAAGCTTTGTAGCATTGTCTTTTTCACAATAACCTAATGTTCTTTGGAGTAAACGGTTTGATATTGGGTTTTCAGCTACTTTTTTAAATAATTTAATCATTTTCTCCATTTCTAAATCATCTTCATAATTATGTGCATCTGATTTCATATAATCCCCTTTTATTTTAATATTTTTTTAATTTTGCAAATAAAAATTATAAAAATAATTTTAATTAAACTGAAACCTAAAGAAAAATTGAAAATGAGTAGATGTATTAGATAAATTATAATAATATTATGGTAAAAATAGATTGATGATAAGTTTACATTATAATAGCGTTTCCATAATATTTTCTAAATAAATATGCAGGGCTAAGTATATTATAATTATTGTTTAAAAACTTCAAATAATGGGTTCAAATTAGCAATAAATGAATAGTAAAAATAAAAATGTTAATTTAGATGACTAGGAAGCTTTTTAAACTATAATATTATTATAATTTACTATTTCCATCTAGTCGATCTTGCAATTGTTTTTAGTACATTATTATTCCTCTAATATATATCCAATACTTTTTTTATAATATTTGTTTATATTAGTTATGTACAGATATTTGTTATCCTATTTATTTATAATTTACTATTATATGATAATTAATTAAGAGTAATGATAATTACTATTCTGTATATAATATATATTTTCTTTTATATTTAATTTATAAAATATAAATTTAATTTATAATTTTAAAATATAAATTTAATTGATGATTTTTTATTTTTAAAAAATACTAAAAAATAAAAAACTTTTTGATAATTTTTATTTTTTTGATTATAATTATATTATCTATTTTTTGTTTATTAAGAAAATATATAAAAATGATTAATAATATAACAATAGTTAATTTCATATAATAGTGTATTTACTGATTCATATAATATTTTTAAATTAATAATATATCTCATAAAATTTAAAATATAAATATTATATATTTTAAAAAACATTAAATTTTGAAATATTAAAATAAATAATAAGTTATTAAAATAAATTTTGAATTATCAAATACATTTTAAATTCAAATTAATAAAATTTTAATGAAGTAATAATAACTTTGGAGTAATCTCATGTCATATAAAGTAGCTATAGCAAGTAATGATGGTGTAAATGTTAATGAACATTTTGGAAGAGCAGAAAAGTTTTTAATTTATGAAATCCATGAAGATGAAACTTATGAATTATTAGAAACTCGAAAAGCTAATGCTTCATGTGTTGGAGATGGAAATAACGGTAATCAACGAAATAAAGTCATAAAATTAATTTTTGATGTTCAAGTGGTTCTTGTTGCTAATGTAGGCCCTGGTGCAATCGATGACTTGATAAATAATGATATAAAACCTTATGCAACTTCTTTTACAATTGAAAATGCTTTGAATGAACTTATTAAGATTGATAATGGTTAAAAACTCCATAATATAAATTAAAATCTGTATTTTATAATAAATATATTTTTATTTATTATAATCTATTTTTTTACATTCTATTTTTAAATAATTTTTAAATAATTTTTTAATATTCGCATATATTTAATAATCTAGATTAAGGAGATAATATTAAACATATAATGTTGAAAATGTTTAAAATTTAATTATTAATCAAACTATAAATTATTAGTAATTATTATATATAAATAAAATCTTAAATTATAATAACTATAATTATAATAATAATAACAATTTTAATAACAATTTTTAGTGATTTTATATGAAATTCAGATATTTAATGTTAACCTTCTTGTTTTTTTCTTTTATATTCTTATTTATTAACTCAGGATTTGCAACACAGTACAATGTAAATAATCAAAGTTCTTCGGATGATTTAAATAATATTATAAGCTCAATGCAAGATAATGATGTTTTATTTTTTGGAGATGGAATATATCAAAACAAGTCCATATATATATAAGCAAAAATAATATAAAATTAGATGCAAACCCAGGTAAAGTATTATTAATAGGTTCAGATTATGATAAATCTTATTCTGATAATACAGAATCTATTGGCATTAAAATTAATGCAAATAATATTACTATAAGAAATATTAATATTTCTAATTATTATAATGGTTTATTCATTAATGGATCGTATAATAATATATATAATTCAACTTTTGCTGATTGTGAAGATGGAATATATATTTATAATCCTTACTATGATTCTTATATTTATAGTAATTATAATAATATTGATAATGTTAAGTGTGTTAACAATAAAAATAATGGAATTTTATCATTTGGAAATTTTAATCAGTTTTCAAACTTGACACTTAAAAATAATTATGATGGTTTATGGATTATTGGTAAGAATAATACTTTAAATAATATTTTTGCAGATAATAATACAAACACAGGAATTACGCTTGATAATTCTCTTAATTATAATATTTTATTAACTGGTTATAATAAAATTTACAATATTTCTTCTACTAACAATTCTTATGGATTAAATGTTGATGGCGGAGGATATAATAACATTTCAAACTCTTATTTTATTAATAATGATTTAGCTTTACATTTTACATTTTCAAAATATAATAATATCTACAATGTCAAATCTTTTAATAATTATGAGGGAATAAGTTTCGATTATTTAGATGATCCTGATACTGAAAGTTGTAATCATAATAATGTTTATAATTCCATATCTAACAATAATTCTGGAGATGGAATATTTATTAGTGGAGATTATAATAGTGTTTATAATTCTACTGCTAATAATAATTATTTCGGAATCTTTTTATATGGAATATATAATAGTGTTTATAATTCTACAGCTAATAATAATGGCATGTATGGTATTCATCTTTATAATGGTGAGAAGGTAGGTATTAATAATGTTTATGGTTCATTAGCTAATAATAATACTTATTTTGGGATTTCTATTGACGGAGGAAATGCTTCTGTTTTTAATTCTACTGCTAATGATAATGGAGGCTCTGGATTTTATTTACATGGAAACAATATTAATCTTAATGATTCAATAGCTATTAACAATTCTTATGGAAATAAATTAGATTGCTGGGGGCCTTATGCTGGAGTATGCATAGATGGAGATTATAATATAATCTCTAATTTATTAATTTCAAATAATACTGCAGGTATTCAAATTGGAGGATCAAATAATACCATAATTGGAAATAGGATTTTTTATAATAATGTTTCATTTAGATTTGAATCAATGGAGATGAGTGTTTATAATAATAAAATTAATTTTAATTATATTTCTAACAATACTAATAATTTTTTCATTGTTGAAGAACTTTCAGTAAATAATATATCTGCTAATTTTAATTATTGGGATGGATTAGAGCCTTTAAATACTTATTCAAATTCAATTAATACTTTTTATTATATAAAAAATATGACTGCTTCAATTAGTTTTAACAAATTTATTATGGGTAATTTTACTAATTTTATTGGGGATAATATTACAATAAATTATTTTTTTATTCTGAATACTCCTTTTAATATGAATTTACCTGAAGGTATAGCTAAAATAGTCTATAATAATGAGGCTCATTTCTTAAATGGCAATTTGACAGATAAGATCAATATTACTTTACTTGATAAAGAAAATATTTTCTCATTTTTCTTTTGTGGAGTTAATTTTAATGATTTAATTTTTACTGCTTTATATGAAAGCTTTTTAAACATAAAACCAATTAAAATTGCTAATTATGGAGATATTATTAATATAAATGGTACTTTAACTAATAGTTTAGGGGTAATTAATGGTAAAATTTATATTAAAATTAATGAGTCAAATACTATTGAAGTTGATGTTATTGAAGGCTTTTGGGAATATTCTTTTAATAGTAATATACTTAATATAGGAGATAATATTAATGTAAGTGTTAATTTTATGGGAGATAATGATAATAGTCCTATTATATCTACTTCCTTATTCAATATATCTTTTTCAAATACAAATACTAGTATAATTGTCCCATCAAAAGTTCTAATTAATGAAACTGTTCTTATTACTGGGAAATTAAAAAATTATATTGGAATTAATATGTTGAATGTTACTATCAATGGTTTTAAATATCATGTTTTTGTTGATAATAATACAGGTATTTGGAGTTTAAATTATATTCCAACTAAAACAGGAAATATTTTAGTTGTTGTTAGTTTAACTAATAATACTTTTTTTAAAGACTTTATAAATACTACTATTTTGAATGTTTTTAAATTTAAAAGCCAAATAACTCTTTCCCTATATAAATTATCATCTAATGGGGAAATCACTATCAAAGCAACTCTTAAAGATTTATATGGTAATGTGTTAACTGGCAAAAGGATTTATTTTTATTATTCTTCTAAAAAGATTGGTTTTGCTAAAACTAACAATAATGGGATAGCTACTTTTCTTTATAAAAATTCCCAGTATGGACTTAAATCATTTAAAGTTAATTTTAATGGAGATTTAATTTATAATATTTCTAGTAATGTTAAAGATATGAAAATTCAAGCTATTATTTTAAAAAATCATCTTAAGAAAAAAGGTAATTATTTGATTATTACCACTGGTTTGATTAATAAATATTCCAAATCATTGTCATTTAAAATTTATTATAAATTACCTAATGGTTTTATTATTAAGAATGCAAAATTAGCTAAAATTTCTAAAAGGGTTACTTCCAATGCTAAGTTAACATATAATAATAAAAAAAGAATTATATCTATTAGTTTTACTAGTTTTAAGAGATTTAGAACTATTTCCAATTCTAAGATTTATATTAAGATTAAAACTAAAAAGAAGGGTTATTATAAGATATTAAATTTGATTAAACCTAAAAATCTTGTTTTAATTAATAATTCTAACTTTGAAAAAATTAAAGTATAGATTCTAATTTAAAATCTTTCTTCTATTTACTATATTTTTTAATATTTTTTTAATAGTCAGTTATATATTTCAATAATTATTTACAAATTATTATTATGAAATATATAGCTTTCCTTAGAGGAATTAATGTTGGAAAAAATAAATTAATTCTTATGGAAGATTTAAAAAAGTTATTTGTATCTATGGGATTTAAAAATATTAAAACTTATCTTAGAAGTGGAAATGTAATTTTTGAAAATATTAATATTAATGATAATTGTAATAATTATAATGAGGGTAATATTAATAATATCTCTTCTAAAATTTCTGAAAATATTGAAAATTCATTTGGTTTTTGGGCAGAATGTATTTTACTAAGTGAAAAAGAGATTTTTTCTTTAATCAATAATAATCCATTTTTTGATAATACCTCTCATGATAATTCAGAAATTATAGGATCAATAGGATTTACAGAACCAATAGAATCTTTATATATTACTATTTTTAAGAATAAAATTGATAAAAATCTAGCTGAAAAATTGGTTAAAGACTCTAAAAATAATGTGTCTGATGATAAATTTTCAATATATGAAAAAGAAATTTATTTAGCTTGTAAAAATGGATATCATAAAACCAAATTTAATAATAATTATTTTGAATTAAAGTTGGATAATATAGCTACTACTAGAAATTTTAAAACAATATTAAAGATTAAAGATCTTTTAATTTAGTTTAAAAATTATATAATTATATTTTTAGACTAAATATTTTTTATATTTTTTTATGATTTGATTTATTTAGTTTATTATATTTTTTATAGTTTTTAGAGAATTTAATATAAAATGGAGGATTTTCATATATTGTTGATAGGTTATCTTTGAGGTTTAATTACTAATACATTATGTAAAGTTTTATATGATACTTATTCATATATTATTAATTACTTTATTATAAATGATAATTTGAGTTAAGATTATTTTTCTATTAAGATATTCTTAGTATTATTATTTTGATAATAATTTTATTAAACAATATTAATCTGTAAAATATGTTTAATAAATTTTTAATAGGCTATTATTCCATAATAGGCTAATATTTTCTTAATAAGGATTTACTTAATTTTTAAAATATTGAATGTGATTTTCATGAATATTGCAAATAGAAAAGGAACAAATAAATGGGGGCCTGCAATTGTTGCTTGTATGGCTATTTTTATCATAGTTTTAGATATGTCGGCAATGAATGTAGCTATAACAAATCTTGTAACAGATTTAGATACTACATTAACAACTATTCAAGCAATAATAGCTATGTATGCATTGATCATTGCTTCTTTCATGTTGATTGGTAGTAAAATTCAGGATATAATTGGCAGGAAAAAATCTTTTTTATTAGGGATTTCAATATATGGTGTGGGAACTCTTATAGCATCATTAAGTGTTAATGCTGGAATGCTACTTATTGGTTGGGCCATACTCGAAGGTATTGGTGCTGCATTAATGCTACCAGCTACTACTACGATTATTGGAGTTAGCTATGAGGGTAAAGATAAAATTAAGGCATTTGGAATATGGGGTGGTATAGCTGCAATGGGATCAGCTGTAGGTCCTATATTCGGAGGATTTTTCACTAATTTTGTATCTTGGAGGATGATATTTGGAAGTGAATTTATCGTAGTGCTTATAATAATATTCTATAGCTATTATATTAAAGATTCAAAATCTATTCTTAAATGGAAAGAATTTGATTATGTGGGGGCTATTTTATCTGTAATCTCTCTTATTATTATTGTTATGGGATTATTAATATTCAATGATCCTACTAAATGGGATATTATTCCGGGTGTTCTATTTATTGGTATTGCTCTATTTGTTATATTTTTATACTGGGAAAAGAGAAGAATCCGTTCAAACAAAAAACCTTTATCTGACATTGCATTACTAAAAAATAGAACTTTCTCTATTGGTATTGTAGCCTCAGTTTTTGGACAAATTCCATTAGCAGGATATTTATTCATAATGCCTGTTTTTTTACAACAAGTAACACATATCGATGCTTTCATGACTGGTGTTATTTTACTCCCTTCATCTATAGCTGTAATGATTTTATCATTGATGGGTGTTAAAATGACAGAATATATTCCAGCTAAATATGTTGTATGTTTAGGATTCCTTATATCTGCATTAGGTACTTTTATATTAGGTGGAAAATTCTCTGCAACTATGAATCCATATAGTGTTATTCCAGCTACAATTATTTTTGGTGCAGGAGTAGGTATGATATTATCTCAATTGACTAATTATGTTATGTCTGCAGTTGATAAAAGCAAGGGTTCTGATGCTGCAGGACTATTAAACACCTTCAAAAATTTAGGTTATTCTATGGGAACTGCTCTTATAGGTGTTTTACTTATTGTAGGTGTCATTGGAGGTTTAAGTATTTCAATTGAAGATTCAGGGCTTGGAACAAATTTAACAAAACAGGAACTTAATAATGAACTTCTTGTATATGTCGAAAAAATGCAAACTGGAACTCCAGAGAAAATTCCTCAACAATATCAAGATGATGCATCAAATTTGATTTCTGAAACTATTAGTATGGCGATGAGTTTAATATTTAATATATTGACGTTGATATTTATTGTTGGTGCAGCTATTAGTTGTGTTATGCCAAGGATTAGAATTTCGAAAGATTCTCCTCCTGGTGCCTAATAATCAGGATTAATAATATCTATTTAAAATATAAAAGAGAATAAAAATGAATATTGAATGATATTTAAAATGAAATAATAAATTGAAATAATAGTTAATAGTAAAATATTTCAAAAAATAATTTATTTATAAATAGTTTATTTAGATTAATTTTATTTAGGATTGATTTATAAATTAAAATTGATTTATTTAGATTAATTTTATTCTAAGATTAATTTACTTTGTTTGAAAATTATAAAAATAGATTTATTAAAAATTTTAAGATATATAACTTCTTATTATTTTTATTCATTTGATAATTTTTTTATTTTTTATCTATTTTCTATCTGATTTTTATCTAATTTTTTTATTTTTTATTTTTTCATTTATTTTTATTTTTTGTCATGTTTTTTATTCGGATTTTCAGGAAACCATCCTTTTTTTACTCTTTGTTCCTGTTCTATAATTTCATGTATGCTCCATAATAATGTAAATCCTAAAACTCCTATTAATGCAGAAATTATTATATTATTCATAAATAAAGATAGTATTAATGATATTATCCCTAAAATTAAAAATATTGGCCAAATCTTTTTACCTATATAATACTCTCCTTTTATAACAATTGGGTGGAATATTCCTATTATTATAAAAGTACAAATTCCGATAATTATTCCTTCAAAATACATAATAATATTATTTATATTCTATCTAAAATTTCTTTTTATTAAATTATTTTTATTATTATTTTTCATTACTATTTTTATTTTTATATTGATGATGAAGTACATAATGAATTAAACGAGTTGATTATTATTAATAATAATAAATATAATGTTTTTAATAGTAATGTTGATAACCGGATTGACTATTTGTATGATAAAAATATAATATTTCCTTTATTTATACAATATTTATCAATTTCCTTTTTTTTAAACAAATCATAATTTTTAATTACATCAATATTAAATCCCACTGATTTTAATTTGTCTGTAAAGTCAGCACCATATCTTCTTAAATGATCTGCCTGTCCATAATATTTTAATCTTAGTTTTGGAGTATTATATTCTTCTTTTTCTAATGTTTCATCAATATTACAAGATATAGGAACTAGTGTAATCACAATTCCATTATTATATTTAGGTTTAACTACTCTGTAAAGTTCACTCATAGCTTTTATATCATCGGGGACATGTTCTAAAACATGTGAATTATATATTACATCAAAATAATCATCTTCATAAGGAATATTCTGTATATCTACCTTTTTCCTTTATTTTTCGGGATTTTGAAATATCTACTGGATAATAATCAATATTTTTGCAATTAGAGAAAATTTCATAAAAAATATTTTCAGGTGCAAAATGTAATAATTTAATTTTCTTATTAAAAATATCAGATTTTTTTAAAAAATAGTAAACCATTCTATGTCTTTCTGCAGAATTACAATGTGGACACAATGCATTTTTTCTTGGAGGATTTCCATATGGTTTGAATTCTAAACTATTTTTTTTACATATGGGGCAATGTTTTTTAGGTGAAAATATATTTTTTATTTTATTTTTTATTTGCATTGTATCATCTCTTTATATATTATTTTATATTTATTATTTATTATATTAATTTTTTTATAAAACATTAAATATTTTTTATAAATTTTTATCAAATGCTTAGTGTTAACTATCAATCTTTTAAAGTAATCTATAAGCTTACAATCAAAAATAAGTAAATATAAAATAGTATAAATATGTTAAAAATAGTAAAATTTTTGCATAATCATTTTAAAGATTATAAAAGATAAAAATTATAAAAAAGATTATAAAAGATTAAAAACTATAAAAAAGATTATAAAAAATTAAAAACTATAAAAAAGATTATAATTGTTAATAAAAAAGAAAGGAGAAAAATAAAATCTCAAAGGTACCTTACATCAGATAAATGAATTGAAAGGTAATTTTTTTTTGAAAAATAGATTTTATTAGGGTTTTTTTACATATTTTCTATTTGTCTTTTTTCTAAAAGGATGAAAAACTAATTATTTACTAATAAAATAAGAGTATTTTTTTACATATTATTTTTCATCTGCTCTTGGAAAAAAAGAATAAAGATCGGATGGTAAAAAATATGAGTATGGAAGGCGATGATTTAGAGATATTAAATGAGGTAGTTGGAGAAAGGAACGTAAAATATAGAACATACCACTCTTATAAAAGTTCTCTAAAATCTTACATTGAATTTCAAAACATGACATTTATAGAATTATTAAAAGAGGCCAAACAAGAACAAAATGATAAAATCCCTTGGTATGATAGAACAATAGTTAAAAGACTAGTCGCCTACAGAAAATATTTATATGCTAATTTCAATGGAAACACAGCCTCACTAAGATTAAAAAATATTATACGATTATATACAGACTCAAAAATTGAATTTTTAAAATTACCCTTTTTTAATACTAAAAATGCTAATTATAACGATCCACTGACTTTTGAGGATTTAGCTACATTAGATGAATTAAAAGAAATGATGGACATAAGTGATCCTATTGTGCCTGCAATGTTTCTATTCATGCTATCATCTGCTTGTGCGAAAATAGACATGTTAAATGTAACTATTTTAAATTTTTTAGAAGCAACAAGCCAGTACCATGGAATTGATATTTATATTGAATGTGATAAAGACAAAACAAAAGAAGAAAATCGACAATATCGTATTAAAGAAGAAAAAAGAATCATAACACAAATAATAACTTATCTTTTAGATGAAAAAAAAGACATGATTCCGACATTTCGTCTGAAAAGACAAAAAACAATGAAGTATTTCACTGCATATTGTAGTCCTGAGGCTGTAAAAGCTATTGTGGCATATTTAATATCACGAAAAGACGAACTAGCTTATAATAAGAAATTGTTTAAAATTAATGAAAGATATTTTGATGATAAGTTTAAGGAAGCAAATAATAAATTAGCTCGGTTTAAAACTAGAGAAAAGAAAAGATTTACTAGCCATATGCTACGTAAAATGAATGCTAGTTTATTGTATAAATATAATTATCTTGATTACACAGAAGAGTTCAAAATGGCTTTAGAAAAAGAGCAGATAGAAGCTTTGCAGGGTCGTTCAAAAGGAGATGCTATAGAAGTTGCTTATTATAAAGACAATCCTGAAATCTTGAAAAGATTATACATAAAAGCTTTACCCTTGATTACTGTTTCTCATGAGTATACTAAAAAAGAATTAGATGAAATTATTGATTTTGAATCAGAGAAAAAGGCTAATGAAAAAACAGAAGCTATTCAAAAAGAATTAACTGAAAAAACTAAATCAGAAAAAGTCATGAAGGAAGAGATTAATGATTTAAAGAAAACTCAAGAGTTAATTCTAGAAAAACTTAATTAATTAAATAAATAGTATTACTTATAGAGCTGACTTAGTAATACTATTATTTTTCAATAGCTCTCCAGGTGAAACTGTTTTTATAATATTTTACTATAATATTTTATGGGGGAAAATATTATGAAAACTGTAGAAAACATATTTGATGAAGTTATTCAACAGGAAGGAACACTATTCAAACAACCAGAAGTATTCACATTAGAATATTTACCCGAAATATTAAGATTTCGCGATAAACAAATAAGGGCAATGATAAACCATAGCAGAGCATTAAATAGTAATCATGCCCCTACAAATATGGAAATTACAGGACCATATGGAACAGGTAAAACAACAGCTGTTAAAAAATATTTTGAAATAATCGAAAATAAATTTAATGTAGCAACAGCTTATATCAACTGCGAGTTTGAAAAAACAGAAAACCAAATTCTAACCAAAATATATAATAAACTCTATAAAAAGAGTGTGAAAGCAGGAATAACAACAAATATGCTCAAAAACAAAATAGTAAACTACCTTGGAAAAACAGAAAAAATACTAATAGTATGTTTAGATGACTATGGATCTAATAAAATAACAAGTGATGATATTGACCAAATAAATAGAGTTATGTATACTTTACTCAGAGCTCATGAAATCAATCAAAAAGCAAAAATTAGTCTTATAACAGTTACTAATAGAAGATATATTAATTTTGTATTATCTCAAAGTGTTGAAACAATATTCAGACCAGTTAATGTTAACTTTGATGCATATAGCTTAAATGAGATTAATACTATTTTAAGTGATCGTTGTAAAATAGGTTTTGCCAATGGTGTAATCAGTGAAAAAGTCATCCATATGGTAGCTGAACATGCCTATCGTGAAGGAGATTTAAGAATAGGGATAAGAAGTTTATATGATTCCGCTCGAAATGCAGAACTTGTAGGTAGTACTAGTATTGAACGAAAACACTTAGACTTCTAATTAAGTCTATTATTATCTTTTGAAATTTAATTTAGATAAATTATTAAATATAATTAATATATTATAAAAAACAAAAATTAATTTAATAAAAATCATTTTTTAATAAAGGTGATATTAAATTGAAAACAAATATGAGATTATTGAAAATATGATAATATCAAAAAAAATTATATGAAATATGTGAAGTTGATAGATTATATAAATATGATTCAACTCGTCAATCTTTGGATGAAAGTTTTTGCACAGATTAAACAATCAATAACATTAAAATTAGTAAATGGGGTTAGAGGCATTTGAGCCTTTGATCTTAAGATTAGGACTTGTTCGTGGAGTTTTGAGTTTTTTTTGAATTGATTTTAGCTATTTGATTTAAAGTATTGTTGGGTAATAATCAATGACTTTTTTTTCGATGAATATAAATAGTTATATTTTTTAATTAATATTATTAGATTAATAAACTATTTTATTAAGTTTACTTTTTTGGTTGAGAATTATGGATAATAAAAGAACTTCTATTTTATCATTTGTTATTGGTGCTCCTATTGCTTGTTTAGGTGGTTTAATAGGTTTGGGTGGTGCTGAATTTAGATTGCCTTTTTTATTAAAAACTTTTAATAAAACTGCTAAGAAAGCTGTTGCATTAAATATGCTAGTGAGTTTAATCACAGTTGTTTCGGCTATTTATTTTAGAACGCAAAATTTTGATACTTCAATTATTGTTCCCCAAATATTGTTAATGGTTGCAATTGTGGCTGGTTCTACTGTTGGGGCGTATTATGGTATTGGGATGTTAAACAAGGTATCTGATGTTTTGTTTAAAAAGATAATGTTAGTTTTGCTTTTGTTTATGGGTTTACTTCTTATTAGTGAAAGTTTTATTTCATTTAATTCAATGGGTATATTGTTTGGTAGTTTATATATTAAGCTTATTGTAGCTGTTTTATGTGGTTTACTTATTGGAACTATTAGTAGTCTGCTTGGTGTTGCAGGTGGGGAAGTTATAATTCCTATACTGATTTTGATATTTGGGATTGATATTAAATTAGCAGGTACAATGAGTTTAATTATTAGTTTACCTACTATGCTTGTTGGAATCACAAGACATAAAAAAAATAAAATGTATGCTGATAAAAGTGAGATTACTTCTTTAGTTATTCCTATGGGGATAGCTTCAATAATTGGTGCTTCTATTGGTGCCATATTAGTTATTTATGCTCCTTCCGAATTATTAAAGCTTATTTTAGGGGCTTTATTAATATTCACATCTATTAAAATATTTACAGAAAAAGAAGAATAAATATAATAATTATTAGTAAAGGATTATTTGATATTAAATTTTTTATTTTTCACTTGCAATGTTACTTTTTTTCTCTTATTTTCAGCTATTATTTATTCTTTATCTTTTTTTATTCTTTTTGGGAGTTTTTTACACTTGAAATTTTACTTGGGTGTCGCTCGATTTTATATATTATACTGTATAATATTTTAATTGGGGGGATTTAACATTGAGGTTAAGAATATCTTTTTCTTAACCTCCTCCTTTTTAAAAAACATTACTCTTAGGGTTATTGGTAGTATAATATATAAATCTAAGAATGTGTTTATTATGAATTCAAATGATGAAATAATAAATGGAATCAAAAAAGAATCAGTTTTAAATGTTTTAGATAATGTTAATAAAGGATTTAAATCTAAAATAGAGTTATTAAGTATTTTTGACATTAGCTATAAAGAGCTAACTAATATTTTGTTAGGGCTTAAAAGAAAGAGTTATATTAAAATGTTTCGATGGTATGGTAATGATGAAATGTATTATGGTGTAACTGTTAATGGATCTATATTTTTAAGAGAAAATTAGTAAATAAATTTTTATAAAAAGTATTACTCGACTAACAAAAACACCGTGTTTTTATTGAAATTCTTAGAAAAATAAGTTAAAAAGTATTACTTTTATAATTAAATTTAATGAAACTAATTAATAAAAATTATAAAATAGTATGAAAATCATTTATAAACAATTATATACCTATTATTACAAACAAAAAACATAGAACTCTCATTAACAATAATGAAAGTTTTAAAAACAAAATGAATTTTTGAGAAAATAAGAAATATTTTAGGAGAGATGTAAAAATATGAATTTCGAAACTGAATTAATGTATCTTAAAGAAAGGATTGAAAAAGCAGAAAGCTTAGATGATTTAGAGTATTTAAGAAGAACAAATGAAAAAAAGTATTGGTGGACTAGTATACTTATAACTGGCTTATTTTACGGTTTAAATGGAAAAGTCGGAAAAATGATTCTTGGATGGATTGTTGGTGTTATAACATTAGGGATTTATTCTTTATATTTAATTTATACTAGTTATAAGGATCAAAAAGAATTCAATGATCAAATGGAATTTTATATTTTGAATAGGAAGAAGGAATTAGAAAAAACAAATATTTCAAGTACCAATAATTCTATTGTTTCAGATTAAGATAATAATTTAAATTTTTGCCCATCTTGCGGAAATGAAGTAGGGTCTGAAATAAAATTTTGTGGAAACTGCGGAACAGAAATTGGTGAATAAAATTTAATTATTTTTTTTTATTATTTTTTTTTATTAGTTAATTAAATATAAATATGAGTAAAAATAAACAATAAAAATGGTATTTAGTACAAAAACATGAAAAAGCAACGGAGTCTTAGGGAATGGTACTCCCTCGTCCGTGCTTTTCATGTGCTAAACCATTCAAAAACAAACTTTGCAAGAAGTGTAAGATTATGGCTAGCAGGATAATATATATAATTAATCCATATTTAAACTTTTTGAGTTTAAATACAGAACAACTCGCTACAGAGTTAAAAAATAAGTTTTTATTAGGTTTATTAAATTTAAAGATATTTAAACAAATTAAAAATAAGATTTCTTTTTTTAAAAATAATTATTCTGCTTTTTCTATAATAACAAATATTTTATCATTTTTTGTTAAAGCTTTCCAATTAACAACATCACCATCTTTTGTATCTAAGATAGCTGATATTGATTTAGGTATCACTGCTCTAACTGATGAAGAATTAGGGTTATGCTTCATTACTTTACTAGTTGCTTCAGTTATTATATTTTCTTCTGTATCAATCAAAGTCATACTCTCCATTTATATTTCATATACTATTTATATATTCTTTTTAGTATATAAATATACTTATTATAGGTTAAAAAATAGGTACATTTATATATAATAAAGTTCATATTATAATCAAGAAAAGTTTAAGAGAATGGTACTCTCAAAAAGACTTTTCAAAAAAATTGCAAGAAGTGTAAAAATGAATAATGAAAATAGTAAAGGGAACTTAACCCAGTCCCATAAAAGCGAGGGTCGTAACATAGATGGTTTAAATCAGCTGAAAATAGTAAGTGAAGCTAAACAATTATTAACTGATTTTGGATATACAATTTTAAGTCCAAATCGAAAGAAAGAGATTATTGGCTTACTAAATGATCAGTCAGAGAAGATTGAAAATCTTGAAAATAGATTGAACCAGAATACTAATTTTGAAAACACTAGTAGCTCAAAAGGTAACCCTGTAAGGGTGAAAGCATGAGCAATTTAGATTACACTAAGATTGATTTTTTAATAGCTAATCCTAAATCAAGAGTTTATCATTCTTGGAATTGTAAATCTGCTCGTAAGACTATTAAAAATCCTTTAATAATTGATCCTAATAATCGTGAAGAAATTAAAAAGTTAAATGGTTATAGGATTTGTGGGAATTGCCAACCCGAACCATTGAATAATACAATGGATTTTTTTGGAGATTTAACAACTATTCGTAAGGATGAAAATGTTACTTTAGCTGTTTTAGAGGATGTGTTATAATATGCATCCTCAATCTTTAAATAAAAAAGACAATCGTTCCTTTACACAAAAACACACTTTTATCATTCTTTTTTTCTTATGTGTTTTTGTAATTGTTTCTGTGTTCTTGTTAGCTTATGCTATCAATGATCACTCAATTTTCACTAGTTTAGGAGGAGTCTAAATATGTCTCCTACTATTGAAAAACTAAAAAAAGAATGGAATATTTTAGTTGATATTGGTTGGGTTAAACATATCTCAAAAAATGGGGATGTTAAATTAAACCCTTCTGCAAATATGAAAGCAGATAATGGGGAATATATTGGTAGAGAATCCTTAGAACAAATGTTTAAAGAAGCATTCGTTTTAATAGGGGATTATATGATTGAAAAGTATACTGATAGTTTCTATTGTAGGGGTGTGGGCTTATGAATGAAATAGCTACTACTAATAATGGATTATCTGAGTTAAATTCTAAAGGAATAGTAACTATTGACACTATTCTTGCTCCTAAGTCTATCGACGATGAAATTCATAATAATGAATTATTAGCTAATGTATTTGCTAAAGTTATTGAGAATAATAGTTATTTTAGTGAAATACCTGTTAAACATAAGGATAAAAAAACTGGTAAATACATTAAAGAGATAAAAAAATGGGTTAATATTAGTGGATGGAGTTTTATAGATCGTGTATTGAAAATCACACCACATATCATTAAGATTGAGAGGAAAATTGTAAAAAAAGGGAAACAAGAAATAATCCAGCATTGTAGTACTTGTGAGCTTAGAACATTGAATGGGCAAGTTATAGCTACTGGTATTGGTAAGGCTAGTTCTAATGAGAAATTTAAGGATGGATGGTCAGAATCAAAACTTGAAAGTTTATCTCAATCAAGGAGTATTAGTAAGACTCATAGGTTATATTTCCAAGATATTCTTGAAAAACTTAATTTAAATAATGATTGGGTAATAGAAGCTGATTTTGTTGAAAAATCTCCTGAAAATGCGAATGAATTGATTAATCATCATAATGAAATGATGAAAAAACACTCCTTCCAATCAACAGACCAAATAGATAAGAATACTGGAAAACTAGAAAAAGAACTTGAAAATAATCGTGAAGAACAAGCTAAAAAAGAAAAAAGAAAAGGAACAGTAATAACTGGGAGTTTCACTAAAAAAGAAGAGGATAAGACCACTGTTGAAAAAGCTATTGAAGATAGTGAAAAAAGAAAAAAAGAAAAGGAATCCTCTGATTTTAAGAAAGCTAATGAAGTTGAGAAAACTGATCTTGTTGATGATCCTGGTGCTAGACAATTTCTAAAAGATATTATTAGCAATATTAATTCTAATAATCCTTCATTAATCAAGAAAGAAATAGCCGATATGGTTAAAAATAAGGATAGTGGTGTTAATATGAAAGAAGCTACTCGTGCTATTAAAGAACTCGAAAGAAATGGGGTTCCAGTATGATTAGTAGGTTAGAAAAAGCTGAAAATATCCATATATCAGATATTTTTGTTGATAATAATCCTGATCTTTTAGTTGTGGCTAATGTTCTAGGAAGCAAAAATAATTATCAAGTTAGCCTAGTTGATGGTGTTTGGTTTTGTCAATGTGATGATTTTAAATATCGCTCAGAATTTGGGAAAAGAGATATTCATAAACAAGAATTCAGATGTAAGCACATTATATCCGTAGATAATCATGTTAAGGAGTGTAGCTAATATGGAAAATAAAAAACATCTTTTTGTTGATTTTGATAATAAAACAATTTTTGATTTAAATAATGAATGTAAAGGCCCAGAATGCAACAATTGTAATAAATTCTCAAAAAGAGATATTAGGGATTTGGATGCTCAAAAAAAGATTTTAGATATTATAAAAGATCTTCCCAAGGCTGAAAAAGTAGGTGTTGTTTTTTCAGTGGTTGATGAATTATTACAAGATGAACATGTTTTAACTCAAACAAAGATGATTAGTTCTTTAATTAATAGTTTAGGATTAGGTGGTTAGTTATGTCTTTTAAAAACGCATTTAAGGCCATATTCATTAGCTATTATAATGGTAAACCTATAAGAGCTAAGTATCTTAGGAAATTAGCTTATAGGGAAAATGTGAACTTTAACAAGCTATTAAAAGCTGTTATGGAGAAAGGATTAGATTTAGTTCCTTAGGGGTTTTTATGATGTCTAATGATTGTGTGAAAGTTGATAAGGAATTAGTAGCTCTTGTTGAGTATAAATTTGGGTTTTCAGCTGAAGAAATAATTACTGCTTATTTTAAAAAGTTAATGTATGCTGATAATGAAGAATCAAAGTTAATAAAAAATAGTATTTTAAATAGAATGAATACTGAAAAAAAGACAAATTACAGTAGGGATCAACTTCAAAGAGTGGTAAATAAAATTAAAGACTATAATGAACCAGTTCATAAGAATATGTTAATTGGGATTATGGCGAAAGAAATGGATATTGGAATAATCCACGTAGAAAAGTTAATAAAACAATTAAAAGCAAAAGGGGTGATTTTTGAACCAACTAGAGATAGTCTTCAAATAGTTGATAATTTTGATTTTTTTGAAAATAAAAAAGTTAGGAAAACTTTAACAAAATCTATTCGTCATGAAGTTTTTAAAAGAGATAATTATCGTTGTGTTGAATGTGGGGCTACAAACAAAGATACTGTTTTACATATAGATCATATTATTCCTTTTAGTAAAGGAGGCTCTGATGAATTAGATAACCTTCAAACATTATGTGAATCTTGTAATATTTCTAAATCTAATAGGTATTGGAAAGGTGGATATGATGGGGAAAATTAAAAGGACTTTTACTCTTGATGAAGATCTTGCCGAGCTTCTTGATATTAAAATTGATAATAAATCAGGTTTGGTTAATGATTTATTAAAAGTTGTTCTTTTTGGTGAAGATGAAGAAGAAAAGATTTTAGCTGAAATTGAAGACTTATCTAAAAAATTAAAGGTGAAAAAAAATAAATTGTGTAAAATTCGTGATAAAAAAAGGAAAGAAGAAAAACTTATAGCTCCTGTGGAAAAAGTTTTAAAATGGGCTGAAGAGGTTAGCCCTCTTAATGAGATTACTGGTGAGAGAAAACCTCTTCTTGCACCTAATATTCGGAATGTTTGTAAGAATTATAGTGCTGATTGTGATTTGGCTGTTAGTAAATTGAAAAAGTTAGGGTATAATATTTTAGGTTAGTTGCAAATGTATCAAGTGTAACAAGTGAAATTAAAAAAATTTACTGGGTTGAGTATGTATTTGTATGTATTATACATACAAGTATGTATTTTCTTGTTTTAAATTTTTTTTACAGTTGTTACACTTGCATTAGTTGAAGCGATTATTATTATTATTATTATTATTATTATTTATTATTATTTATTTAATAATTTTAATTTAATTTTTATACACTTGAAATGTACGACTAAAAACATGAATATTAAATAAAAAATGTGCAATATGATAGCTAAACTAAATTTTTACAATAATGATAAATTATTCTATACTGATATTACAGAGGATTTTAAAACAGAAACAAGTTTAAAACAATATTTTAACAATATAAAATCTTTCACAATTAAAAATATTGTTTTAACACTAGAAAACTATGAAATTAGAGAATTAAGTTCTGATTTTAATCGTGATATTGATATAGACATATACTGCACAAAAACAGTTGAAATGAAAAATAATGAATTAAAAAATAATCAGAAGAAATTATTTGATTTTAAAGGAGAAGCATTATGAGCCCTGAAGAGTTGAATGAACTTAAATTATTATTAGATGAAGGAAACACAGATAAGGCTATTGCAAAGTGTTTAGGTTATTCAGAAGGAACTATTCAAAGAAATAGGATTAATATTTTAGGAATTAAAAGATCTAAAAATCGAAAGGAAGGGAAATAATGAATAATAAGGAATATGATAAAAAAAGGCGAAAAGAAACTCAAAAAATAGTAGCCGAAGCTCATAAGGACTATGCGGAAATCATGAACCTTGGAAGTGATTAGTTAATGAATTTAAGTGATTTTATAAATGAAACAGAATTTCAAGAATCATTAGAAAATGGTGAGGTTGTAGCTTGTTATTGTAAAGCTAAAGAATACAAATCAAAGGAGGACTAGCTAATGTTTCTTTTTGATAAAATTTTTGGTTTAAGAACTTTGATAAAGATTACAAAAAAAGAATATATAAAATTTTTAGGGAGGAATTGTGTTTGATTATAAAAAGATAATTGAAATTTAATGTTGTTTTAAAAGAATAAAAAAAGTTTTTTGGGAAAAAATATTATACCATTTTTTCCCATTTTACACTTTTACACTTTGGACAAGGATAAAGTTTCTCATCTTTTTTGTTGTGTTCTTGTATAGTGCCACAGGAATTACATTTGTAAGTTCCTGGCTCTGCTACCTTTTTTGTAGAAAAAATCATTTTTCAACAACCTCCTTTCTCTATAGGTATTATATATAACTGATAATATTTAAATTTTTTCAAAAAGGATTTTATGAGAGTATTAATCAAATAAAATATTTCATTAATATTTATTTGTGGTGTAGAAATAGGAGAATTGTGGAAAATGAAGCCTTTAAAACTTATCTTTATTGTGTTTATGGGAATTATATGGATGAACTTGAATTTAATGATGTGTTTAACTTTGATTCTTAATAAAAAATGTAATAAAAGTTTATTTAAATGAATTAATATTAAATGAAGAGTTTTTAAAATGAATTGTGAATATTGTGGTAAAACAATTAATAATGTAAATATAACTAGTTTAGTTGAAAAACATGGTTTGCATTGTTTTTGCAGTGATAAATGTAGAATGAAACATATTAAAAAGAATAAAATGTGAAAATAGGGTGTTTAATTATGTTTTTTCTATTTTAAAAAATAAATTATTAAAATAGGTTATTGTAAAACTATTTTAACCCACCTTTCATATTTACTGAAATCTAAATTTTTAGGAGGTAAACCATCTTTATAGGTTCCATTATGGCCTAAAAGGTGGTAATTTGGGTTTTTGAAAATATTTTCTTCTAAATATTTTCTATCATACTCAGTTTCTTTGAAGTCATTCAAATCGTCCTTAGTGAAGTCTTTTATGAGTATAATGTATGGCATGGACACTCTTTTGGTGTTTATTAATAGTGTGTTATTAGTGGGGTCATGCCTTATGGTTTTATAATCTGGATGTCTTTTAAGATTAACCATTATTTTTCACCTCCATTATTATATGTGTATTAGATAGTTGATAAAATGTCTGTATTGTTATATTGTTTAAAAATTTTTTATAATTTATATTAAGAGCGAATGAAGATAATTTGGAGCTTAGTGTGTATTATTATGTTTAAAATAAAAAATTTTTTTTATTTAAAAAGCATTTTTGTAGAAATAAGGTAGGATGATTTATTATGTCAAGTGCAATTCAAAAAAACAATAAAAGAGAGTTAATAAAAGCAATAGTTCATACATACTTAAAACTGAAAGGAGAGGCTACAGCTAAAGAACTATCAGTTTTTATTAATGAAAATAATTTAATGTATGGATCTATCCAAGCAGGTTATATTAGTAATATTCTAAGTAGAGCTACTGTTAACAGTACTGATAAAAGATTTAAGACAGAAAATGGTGTTTGGAGTTTAAATATATAAAAAACAAGGGTGTTTATCTTGGCTAAATGCAAATGGTGTGGAGAAGAATTTGAAAAAAAACATAATAGGGAAGAATATTGTTGTGAGGAACATAGAAGATATGCAAGACAAGAACAGAAAATACAATATAATAGAAAATATAGAAAAAATATAATTAAAGATGATTATTATTATGGATTAGGATCTGGAGGTTTAGGACAACATATGAATAATAATTTTAATATAGAATTAAAACTAATCAAAAAAGAAAAAATAAGGCTAAAAATAGGAGTATAATATGTTAATATCAGAATTAATAAAAGAATTAGATAAAAATCTATCTGAACATGGAGATATAGAGGTAATACTTGAGCATGATAATGAATTCACAAATTTTTCATGTATAGGCACTATAGAAATTTTCAAACCCCTACTTGAAAGTACACATTATGTAGTGCTTAAACTATGATTGACTGAATTATGATTATCTAATAGATCCGTTCGGAATTTGCTTGATAAATGATTAATCCATTTTCTAGTATATAAATAATCTGTGTTTTTAATGTGGTGGCAAAATTCTTTATTTGTATTATTTAGTATTTTACTATTATTAAGAGGTCTTACTCTATAAGCTATTGCATAATCATCATGTTGTTTTTTACTAAGAGTCATATTCTTATCTAAATTTTTTTCAACTTCTAGAATAACTTCTTGTACTGTAAACAAATTATATATTTCTTTTTTGAATTTAGGAAATAACCTTAACAATTCTTCTTCAGATTTTAATTTTGATATAATATGATTAACCCATTTTTCAGTATATGAAAAAGCATCATGAGGTTCATTATATATACAAAAATCAGTGTTAGTGTTTTTTTTATTCCTACCTCTTTTTGCTTTGTACTCCTTTACGCAGATGTTATGGTGGTAGGAATGGCTGAATTTAATTTTACACTTATAAAAGTTGCTTAATTCATTACTCACTTTTTCTGCCACTTCTTTCGCCTTGAAATTGCCTGCATCTGAAATATTTCTTATTCCATACTTTTGTATTGCTATAATACTATTAAGATTTTTTTTGTCCTCTTCAGTCAAATCATCAGAGTTTATGAATTTTATTGCGACATCTGCCTTATTTTTGTTTTGTATTGGAATCAAAACTGCCTGAAATCTGTATTTTGGGTCATTTATAATATCTTCATTTAAATCGTTTTTAAAATCGGTGATATAATTTTCAATTTTTAAAAATTCTAATGTTTTTTTAGATTTATCTGGAAGAGTATCAGAAAATTGTAATGAATATACTAAATTTGCATTGATACTTTGTTTTTTTCCAAATTCTTCAGTTAAAATTTTTTCAAAATTAGTTAATAATGATTGACACTCTCCAAAAATAAGGGTATCAAGTTCAGGCATAAATCTGTGCTCTATTTTATTACGCAAAGGTATAAAAAATTCTATATTTTTATGAATTGGTGTATATTTTTTATCTTTATTTTTGAAATACTCTTTAGCACATTTTTTAATTTCCCATCCTTTTTTCTCGCCATCTATTTTTTCATAAAACCTTGGATTTTTTTTATTCTTATAATAATAATTGATTTTATTATATTCAAAAATAGCATGAAATAAGGATGTCCAGGCTATATTCATAAATACAATAAAAGCTCCGGATCTAAAAGTTGTCATTGGTTTATTATAAACATCAACAGCAAGCAAACAGCTCTCTTTTGCTTTTTTTAAAAGACTTTTGGTCTTTTTACTTCTCACAATTTTTGTCATGTTTTTATCCTTATTATATATTAAAACTATTTTTTATAATAATTATAAATAAATTTTTCTAATTGTCCACAGTGTATATTGAAGTATGCCTATTACTAAATGTCCTTACTGTGATGATGATGACATCGAAATTTCATATAATCATAAGCTTAGACAGTATACTCTAACTTGTTTTAATTGTGATAATTATATTAAAATCAATAAAAAGCAAGCAGATCTTAAATGTCCAGAATGTGAAAGTCGTGATATTAGACATGATGATTTAGAGACTGTTTGTGGTGAGTGTGGTTTGGTTTTATCAACTAATACTTATTATGTTGGTGGTTTTAAGATTAAATTAGATTGGGGATTAATTTTATAGGATTGGTGTTTCGATAGCTAGAGCAGGGTTAGAGGTATTTGCTATTTTTTCCTCCTGCTTTTATTATTTTTTATTATTTATTGGGTTTTTATGTTCTAGCTATCGAATGACTAATTATTTTTATTTACAAAGTATTACTTTTACACATCTTGGTGAAAATGTTATCGGCCGTATATTTTGGATTCTTTTATATATGAATGCTAAAATAGCTAATATTCAGTAATACTTTTTCTATTTTTTAATATATTTTTATAAAATTATTTTATTTTTTACTATTTTTTGGAGTGCGGATTCAATGAAAATTAAAGAAATAAGTCTAGCTAAAACAATAATGCTAACTGGATTAATATTAGTAATCTTGTATGGAATGTATTTAGGCCAAGAAAATCTAACTTCAACTGCTTTAGGTATAATTGGTGGTTACCTAGCTAAAGATATTGAGCTTAATAGTGAGGGTGAAGATGAAACATGATAACTCCCAACTAGAACCATTAATAATACAAATACCCTATAAGAGGAGGGTTTGGATTACTGGATTTCTAAAAACAACAATAAGCAGTGGCCTTATAGCTACAGGAATAGTTTCAATATTCGCAGGAATAATAGATCATCCACTATTAAGAGGGTATCATGAAATAGGAATTTTAGTTGGATTATTAGCAATAAGTTTAGCTATTATAATAATAACTGTAATTGATCAATATGATGAACAAAAAAAGAAAGAAGAACTAGAAATTATTGATGGTAAAATAGAGGATAAAGCTGAAGAAATAGCTCGTGAATTAGTAGATAAAGAATTAGAAAAAATAAGAGAAGAATGCAAATAATAATATTTTAATATTTTTTTTATAAATGCACAAAAATAGTTAAATCATAATACTAATTTTTATACTAAAACACTTTAAACAAAATAAAACATTAATAATATTAAAAAATGGATTTCTATAATTCAAAAAATAAAAGAAAAATAAATTTATCTGAATAAACCATCTTTCAAATTATTTAAAGCAACATTTAAATTGTATTCTGGAGTATTACTTGGTGCCATTGTTGCACCAACAACACTTATATTTTTATCAGTATCAAGCATACTCACCACAGCTTTTTTAAAAGGATTTATAAAATCATCACTTACTCCAGCAACAGTTAAAGAATCAAATACTTCTACAAAAAGAGGTTTAAGATAACCATATTCTATTTCTTCATCTTGAATCAATTTTACCAGTTCTAATACTTTATTCCATACTTGAATTTTAAATTCTTCTTTGTTCATTTTTTAAACATCCTAAATTTTAAATAATGATTCACTTTCATTATTTAAATAATTATCTAAAAAGTTTCATGATAAATATATCAAAAATATATCAATCAAATATCGATTTTTTTTATTAAGTTTCTTTTGTGGTTAAAATGACATCTAGTGATAATGGTTATGAAAATGTTGATAGTGTCATTGATGATATCCGTCAGGAGTTTCTTTTTGGTACTGTTGATGATAGTGATAATAAACAGTTTTTAACTGTTACTCAGTTAGCTGAGAAGTATAATGTTAGTTATAATACTTTGAGGCAGAAATATTCTGCTCCTGAGAAATGGAGAGAGGAAAGAGAGGATATTAGAAAAAAAATTCAAGAGAAGGTTAATGATAAGAAGACCGATCATGAAGCTGAGAAGATTGTTCAGATTGATAGTGCTTATGAAAATGCTTTTTCAAAGCTTAGAGAATTAACTGTCAAATCTATTGATTCAAAGGTAGCTATTAAGGTTCAGAGTTATGAATTGATTAATTTTGCTAATACTTTGATTACTTGTTATGAGGGGGAGAAGGTAGCTCATGGTGAATCATTAGATCAAGATAATAATAGTGGATGGGATGCTCTTGAGAAAGCGTTTGAAGAACCTCCAGACTCGGAGAATGAAAAGTGCTAATGCTTTTGAACTCAAACCTTTTGGAAAATTAAGCCTTAATTATTTAAGAAATTCTAATTACTTTATTAATATTCAGCATGGAGCTATAAGATCATCTAAAACAACAGCTAGTATTGTTAGATGGTTAAAGTTTATTAAAACTCATCATTATGATAATTTTTTAATGACTGGAAATACTCAAACCAGTTTATACCGTAATGTATTACGGCCAATGATGTCCCTGTTAGATAGTTTAGGGATATCTTATGATTGGCGTAAAAATGAGTATATAGAAATTGAAGGAAATACTTGTTGGCTCATGGGTTTTAACCATGAGGGTATGGCAGGGCGTATTCCAGGAGTTACTCTTGGTGGTTGGTATGCTGATGAAGTCAATACATACCCTAAAATTCTTGTTAATTTAGCATTAGATCGTTTAAGTGAAGAAGATTCTCAAGCTTTCTGGACAATGAATCCAGATAATCCTTACCATTACTTGTATAAAGAATATATTGAAAATGAAAAGAAAAAATCCATTGGTGATGTCAAAGTTTGGAATTATACTATATGGGATAATCCAAATTTATCTAAGCAATATATTGAAAGAACCATAAGAAGGTATCCTGAAGGTACTCCTGATTATAAAAGAAAGATTTTAGGTATTGCAGCTATTGCTGAAGGAGTTATTTATTCTAAATTTGTTGAAGCTCATAACACTTTTGACCCATTAGATCCAGTTTATAATAATATTAATTATAATAAAAAGGTGCTTTCAACTGATTATGGTGCAGGTAATGTGTCTGTTGTAGGTTTATTTGGCATTCTTTTTAATAAAGAAGGCAATGATTATCATTTATTGGATGAATATTATTATGATGCAACTGATCCCGAAAATAATGGTGTTCAGCTAGATGATGATGACTTGTATAAGAATGCAAGTGAACAATTATTGGATGGTAGTTTTTTATTAAACAAATGGTGGACTCCTCATGACGCAGCTAGTTTAAGAGCTACTTTAAAAAAGAAAACCTATATGTCAAGAGCTATTCCAGTAGATTCTTACACTCCTGATGTTAATAATGATATTCAAGAAATACAAAAATTATTTGCAAATCAAAAATTTAAAATTAGTAAAAAATGTGTTAATAGTATAGCCCAAGCCCAATCTTATATATGGGACCAAAAAGCAAAACAAAGAGGAGAAGATCAACCATTGAAAAGAAATGATCATTGTCCTGATATGTGGAGAGCAGCTATACTTGGCTCAAGACAAGTTAAGAAAAGTATTGTTCCTGGAGTTGGATAAAAAATGAAGTTACCAAATATTATTAAAAATACTATTAATCCACCAATAAAACAAGTAATAAATGAAATAAGTCGAGGAGTAGGAGCAATAGGAGTTAGTTTAGGAAATGGAGCTAATAATAAATCATTTGAAACTTTAACAGATCAGATGTTTATTGAACCCTCAATCGCCGAAGCAAGAAGAGCATTACAAATTGATCCAACTGTTTCAAGTAGTGTTTTATCAATGGTAATATTAGCTAATAGTCCTTTCAAGATTGTTGGAGATAAAGGAGCTGATGATGAAGCAATAGATTTTATTGAAAAAAAATGTAAAGATTGGAATATACGAGAATTAAACAGTCGAATGCTAATGAGAACGATTGTCGATAATACTTGTTTTATTAGAAAGAATTTAGATAGTGTTGAGATTAAAAATTTTGATTTTCTAACTTATGATGAATCTAATTATAATTTTTTACCAATTAGAAATCAGCAAACAGGAGAACTTTTAGGATATAAGCAAAAAGGAATGGTTTATGAAATTCCTAAAGATTGGAAAAATAAAAAATTCGATGAATTAGCTAATCCTAAAGGAGAAGTTAAAGAATACAATTTTGAACCATGGGAAGTAATTAATCCAGTTTTATTTGAAGATAATTTCAGTTTAGTAATGAAAGCTTTAGATGATGTTCGAAATTTGAAAAAAATTAAAAATATGGGTCCAGATATTGTTAAATTTAGTCAAGGAACATTAGGGGTTGAAGTGGGTACTGAAGAAAATCCTTTTGCTCCTTATGATGAATCTGATGATTATAAAACTCAAAAATCTAAGGTTAATAAAGAACTTGAGGGAATTGCTGAAGCATTTGATAAAAAAGAATCCAAAAGAGTAATAGCTTATAGTTATGGAACTACTCCACAAGTTATTGGTGATGGTAAAGTTGTTGATTGGACACCTATAGCCAATTTTTATAAACAAGAAATTAGAGAATCTTTATTAACTCCTGATAGTCGTTTTACTAGTTCTAAAGGAAGTAGATTTACAGCTGAAGCACAAATGGGAAATAGTGGTCAAGGTTCAGTTGTAACTTTCTTACAAAACCATTCTGCATATAGTTTAGATACCCATATTCTAGATCATCAACTAAGTTTAGCTAACTATGAAGATTCAATAAGTAAAATTCATATTCAATTTGAAGAAGTTGAAATTGAGGATAATAAAACATTAGCTGAAATAGGTCAAATATTAGAAAATTTATATCCTGCTGCTGAAGATAACATTTTTATGAGGATGCAGACCTATTTTCCAGAATATGCTAAAATTTATCAAGATAGTGTTGTTAAAGAAGAAAGCAACCTATCTAATAAGCCTGAACAAATTAATAATTCATTTAATGGCTTTATTGATCCTGAAGATAATTTGCCCCAGGTTATTGATTATTGGTATGATAAATTTCTGAAAGAAGGTATTATTAAAGTTGATTAAGATGGAGATGAGTGTTAAATCTTTATATGACTCAGGAATGGAATATGTTCCTATTTCTGATGATAAAGCTCCTTTAATTTTAAATCAACTAATGAGTCATCAGATGAGGGAAGATTTTATTCTTAATTCTCTTGATCATGGTATTGAAAATATATTAGGAACTGTCGAGTTTCAAAATCTTATTAAATCTATTATTGATCAACAAATTATTATTAATATTGATCTTGTTAAAGAAGCTAGTAAACTTGAATTATTAAGGATTGATTTTTTAGATAGTATTAATAGTGATGTAGATAAATTACTTCAAAATAATCATGAAAATGTAGCTAATTATACAAAACAGTTCTATGATATCGGAAAAGAGAAAGGTTTCACCCAACTTCAAGTAAAACAATTCACTAGTCAAGTGGATACTCATGCATTATTTAATCTCACACAAAATAATTTTGGTTTAATTAAAAATGTTAGTGAGGATGTAACAAGAAAAATCAGAAAAGAAGTATGGGATGGTGTAAGCCGTGATGAATCTGTAGTTCAAATAGCTAAAAGATTAGAAAATGTCGGTCTTGAACCAATAGAAAATATTAAAGGTCGTAAATATACAGTTGAACAAAGAGCTAGTATGATAGCTCGAAGTGAATCAGCAAGAGCTAAAAACCAAGGAATTATTACTAGTTACTTGCAATATGGAATAGAATCTTTTAACTCTGTTGTTGTTCGAACAGCTGGAACTTGTAATGATTGTTTAGATATTGAAGCTAAAGGACCTTATAGTATTAAGAAAGATTCTGATAAGATACCTCCTCATCATACTCATTGTAATTGTCATCCTGAACCTGTTGGTGAACCGAATAGTGAACCTAAAGACCCTAATAGTTTTCCTGATTTGATAACTGGTGAAAATGTTAAAACTAATCCTAACATTCACTTTAGAGATAATGAATTTTTAAAATATTCAAAAGATATAACTAATTTCCAAAAAGCGACATCTAATTATAATACTGAAGCGGTTACAATATTTGATTCAAAGGGAACAAAATTACTAGATAAATATACTATGAACCTTGAAAAAAGAGTTCAAATTCCCGAGAATGTAATGAATATTGGTAGACAAACTGGTTTCGAATTAAATATGCATAATCATCCATCTAAAGTACCAATTCCTTCAAAAGGAGATATTATAAATTTTATTAATACTAAAACTAAATATGGGGTTGTAACATCTCCTGAAAAATTATCTTTAACTACTATTAAGAATCATAATCTAGCTAACAATATGCAAAGTGAAATACGATCTAGTTATCAAAGAGCTTATGAAAATATTAAAAACGATTTTCTTAAGAATAATAGTTTGACAGTTTTAAGAATTCAAAACAAGTACCCAAATGATATCATCGGACAAAAAAGAGAATTAGTTAAAGAATTTAAAAAATATTCTCAAAATAACCCTGAAAAAATAGCTAAGGCTCTAAACAATAAATTAAATACATATGATATAAATATATCAATAATGTGATTTTTATGAATGATAGATTAGATGGAGGTTTTGGTGATATTGATAACTTATCAATATTAATATTATTAGAACAAATGTCTCCTGATGAAAGAAAAAAAGCAATGGAAGATCTAAAAAAAGAGGATCTTGTTGCTTTTGAAGAATTTTGCCAAGATTATTCTGAAGAATTGAAGAAGTTAGAATTATTATATTAATTTTATTAGCTATTTTTTAATTTAAATTAAAATATACTAGCGGTAGCTTTATCTAATTAAATTTTTTTTATTCATTTTAAATTGCCCTCTAGTGGGCTAGCGTAAGCTATCCAAAATTTATTGAGGTGTTAAAAATCACTAGAAGATATGAAGATAGTCAAGAACAATTAAGAAGTAAAATTCAAAAAGCTATTAATGATAAATTCGATAATTTTGAAGATCATTATTATTACCATATATATGCAACTTTTCCTGATGCAGTTATTATAAGAAGCTATGAAAATGATGACTATTTAGAAGTACCTTTCATTATTCAAAATAATGAAATATTATTAGGGGAACCTAAAGATGTTCAGGAGTTTTTTTCATCAGAACAAATCATTAATCAGATGAAACAAGGAAAAGAATTTATTCTACTTAATAATAAATCTGAAAACCCTATTTATCGTGTTTTAGTTCAAACTAACAATGAATTACCTGCACATGATATGGGATTTGATAAAATAAAGTATAGTAGTGAAGCTCAAAAAAATGCTGTGGGGGATTTGCTTGGTGAGTTTGTCTATGACGATTCTCAAAGTAACCATCAGAGACTGCAAAATCCAAAAAAAGAACCTCATAAATTTGCTAAAGTTGTTAATAGTGGATATTGCCCTGAATATGGAGCTTACACTGATTGGGAAATTTTTGATCATGAGTATATTGAAATCATGAATCAACTATTAGATAGTAAAGAAAAGAATTTACCAATTAAAGAAGGTCCTAGTACTGAGACAATTCCTAAGAAAGCTGAAAAATATGATAAAAATAGTGTTTTAGTCACGGAATACTCATATAATGGTATTGCATGGGTTAAACAACCTCGTGATACTGAAGCAGGTATTTGTGAAATTGTGAATAATTTAAATTTGGAGGATATTAATATGTCTAATAATCATGAAGATAAAGATAAGATTGAAGTAAATAAAGATGAATATGAATCTTTAAAAGCTGATAAAGAAGCAGCTGAAAAGGAAGCTAAAGAACTTAAAGAAAAATTAAAACAGAATAATACTAGTTCTCAATCTGGAAATAATGAAGATATAGATCCAAAAGTAGCTGAATTAGAACAAAAATTAGAAAAAACTACTTCTGAACTTGAGAATGTTAAAAATTTAGCTAAACCATTAGAAACTCAATATGCAGAAGAAAAAGTACAAGTTGTGAATTCATTACTTGAAACTGTTCCAGAAGCAGATAAATCTAGTATGAAAGAGTTTTATGAAGAAAAAGAATTACCTGAATTGAGAATTTTACAAAAACAATTAGTAAATTCTATTTCAGATAATTCTGGTAATGGGATAATAGATTCTGGAAATCTTACTAGAAATAATACAAAAAATAAAATTACTTTTGATAAATTCAGATCTACAAGGAAAACTAAAAGATTTTAGGATGTGATTATTTATGAGTAAATATGTAAATGCAACAAGTGATAAAAATAACCCAACTTTTTATGTTAATCGTGGAGACTTCACTTTCGACCCTGAAATGGAGACCATAGAAGGCTTAAAAAAAGGAGGAGAATTTGAAGTTAAAAAATGTCCTAAAGGAATGGAAGTCGAAATAGATCCTGAACATGACATGACTGTTAAGCCTTTTGATGAAGGTATTAGTATAGGTGCTCTTGGAGCAAAGCCATTCGGTGATCTCCCTAGAGAAGATAGAAATGAAGGAGAATATGAAATGCAAGTATCTCCTGTAGATATTAATGGTAGTATTGATTGGGTTCAATTAGAAGATACTCATCCATTAGTTAAACCAGGAACTTATTTGGCTATTGATACTGATCCTAGTAAATTTGCAGTTTCATCTGTTGAAACTGATGTGATTGCTTTAGAAAAAAGAATAGAAAATGAAACTGGTTTCCTTTATGTTTACCGTAGAGGCCAAACTAGTAAAAAACAATAAAAAATTTTAAGAGGTTTTATAATGGCAACAGCTGAAATAAAAGATTTTACACCATTTGATATATTTGATGATAGATATTTAGCTCAATTATTTGTAACTGATGAAGTTGTTAAAGGAATGACAATAGCTCCATTGTTAGGAATGGATACTACAGAGGCTAAAAGTGTTGATTGGTTCACTCGTGAACATACTACACAAGAACTTATTGATAAAAATTTAATTCAAAAACCAATGCCTGCAGCTCAAGGAGCTCAACTTTTAGAAGTTAGTGGATCTGAATTAACTCGTGATAAAAAAGTTGTTGAAACTTTTGGCTATAAATATGTTGTAGATCAACAAGATTTAGAAGATAATCCTAAACCTTTTTTGGAAGATATTAAGGATCATTGTTATCAAATTGCTAATAAGATTGAAGATAGTATTGTTAAAGCTTTAATAACTGCTGCAACAATCTCTTCTGCGGAGATTATTGGAGGGTCATGGTCAGCAAGTACTAAGATTGATGAATGTATTAAAGGATTCGCTGATGAATATTTGTTTAGAGATATTAATGGGTTTTTAGATACTTCTATATTATCTGAAGAGAGATATAAAAATTTAACAGATTTCATTGTAGCTACAGAAGGGATGGATAAATTAAAAGAGAAAGAGGGTGTAGTTGATTATAATAATAAAAAATTTAACTTTGCTAGAAAAATGTCCCCTGATGCATTTTTAGGATGGTATTCAGAATTACCTCCTGGTGATGTTATGTATCGGAAAATTAAAGGGTGTTATGAACCAATCGCACAAAAAGAAGGTGCAGAAGAATATATCCCTGCTATTAATATGAAGATCATCGATAGTGATGGTAAAGGTATGGATCCAATTAGAGAATTCCGTTTTGCTGCTTCTTGGATGGTTCCAATTCTTAGACCACAGTCTATATTTTACAAAACAGGAATTTAATATTCCTATTTTTAATATTATTTTTTAAGGAGGAATAATATTGGTTCTGAAAAGAAGTTTCAAAGAAGTATTGCATTTTATTAGAAATCCTAGGAGAATTTATGCCGCAATATGGGAAGAATTAGAAGAGTTAGATGAAAGATTAAGTGATGATGGGGAAACTATAGTTACTTCTGTAGCTAGTGGTCCAGGATATACACAAAATCAATTAAATCAAGCTTTTGGGATTGCAAATGAGATACCTCTCGGTTTTGCAGAAAAATTTGTAGGAATTTATACAAACACTAATGATAATAAAAAATATTTAGTAACACTTTCTGAGGGAGAATATAAAGGCATTTCTTTTAATACAATTTCATAGGTGCTTTCCATGGCTACTGATATTAAAGAAGGAGATGTTATTGCTAATCTGGAAGGATGGATCATAATAAATGATGATACTTCTACTGAAGATAAAGATAAAGCAGTATGTCCAATTGAAAAAGAACAAGTAACTAATTATATTCTAAAAGCCACCAAAAAAGCTAAAGGTTATACTAGAAATGAAAATTTGCCTATGGATAATGAAATAGTCAAAGAAGCTATTGAAACTTGGACTGCAGGTTTACTATGGAATAAAAAACTTAGAGATCAATCAATTCCTGATAAATCAGACAAAGTAATTTTTAGAGGCGATGCTCTCATAAAAGAAGCAAAAGAAAGCTTAAGTAAATGGATTCTTCCTGAAGAAGATAATTCTAATAATTCTAATAAAGGACTGGTAATTGGCACTACTTATATAAGTGATGATTGATATGTCTGTTACTATTGAAAGTAATGCAGGACAATTAGCTTATGCATTAAAAACTAAGCCAGAGAATATTAAAAAAGGCATAAAAAATGGATTAGATGAATCTGCAGATCTTGGTGTTAGAACCATGAAAGCAGCCCATAATCCTTTCAGTAAAACTGGTGAAACATTAAGATCAATTAAATCAATATCTACTGGAGAATTTAGTAAATCTATAGGTCCTATGACAGATAGTGATGTACCTAAGTTTCTGGAAAATGGAACTAAACCACATTATATTATTGGAAGACCTTATTTATCATTTAAAGGTAAAAAAGGGAGAGTAATCCTTGGTTGGAACCTTATAAATGGTACCAAACCAGGGGTTGTTAGACACCCTGGTACAACACCTAGGCCATTTGTTGAACCAGCATATAGAACCTTGAAAGTCATGTTTTCAAATATCATGGCAAAAAATATCAATAGCTCTTTTAAATAATTTTTACTTATTTTTAATTAATTTGGAGGTCAATTATGTACCCTAAAATAGATGATGTTATATTAAACACTTTAAAGAACTCAAATGATTCTCTTTTAAAAAAGTTTGATATAATGTTAGTAAATAGAAAGTTTGAGGTTGAACCTCATGTAATAATGATAGGTCATATGTCTGATGATCCTTTAGAAGAAGAAAATACTTTTGATTCAGAAGGAAGGAAACTTAGTTATGAAATTTACATAAAAACTAATAAAATAGGTAATTTATCATATATTGAGGCAATGGAAAAACTTGGAAATGTAGTTCATAGGATTAAAAAAGTACTTAGAAATAGTGAAGAAATGATTTATACTTCTGAAAATGGATTATCAGTTGATTTAAGAGAAGGATTAAAAATCGGAACTATAATTCCTGAGTATGAGAATTATGTTATTAAAAAATCTATGATAGAAGTAGCTATTAATATTGATGAAGAAGACGTGATTTCATTAGAGGGATTATTTGAAAAAAACAAAGTTGATGGTAGCGTTGATTTTGATGATTAGAAATGGAGGTTTATTATGGATAAACTGGAAGTATTAGAAGGTGTTGGTGAAGCCACATCAATAAAATTAAAAGAAGCAGAATATGACACTTTTGATAAAATAGCTAAAACCAAAGTTGAAGATTTATCTTCAAAGTTAGGAGTTAATAAAGAACTAGCTATTAAAATTATTGAATCTGCTAAAAAAGAAGTAAAAAATTTAGGATCTAAAGAGTTAATAACTCTTGAAAATTTTAAAATAAAAAAAGGAATATTAAATCATGTTTATAATGGGTTCAAAACATATTTAAAAGGAAAAAATGATTCTAAATTTGATTTGAAAGAATTAGACATTAAATATAAAGAATTCTTAAATAAAAAAATTTGAGGAATAAAATATGATAGAATCAAGAAAAATGGATATTACTGCTGAACATAAGCAGGAAGAAATATCAACTATACCTGGAATGGCAGGAACAGTTGCAATAATTGGAAATTTTGAGAGAGCTGACCCATTCACCATAATTGTTGCTAAAAGTCTTTCAGAAGCACATATAAAGTTAGGAGATAGTTCTCTTTACTCTGGATCTAGAGGATTAAAGTATATTTTCAAACCAGATGTAGTTAATAATATTCCTGGTGCAAGTAAAATTCTCGCCATACAACCAGGGACAAGAACAAAAGCAACTTTAACATTAAACTTTGATGAATATGAATTAATATTAGAAACTGTTAGTGGTGGAAAATGGGGTAATGATATTAAAATCTCATCAACCCAAGGAACTAGTAGAGATTATCAGTTTATATTTGATTTGAAAGGAGAAAAGAAAAGATTTGATAATAAAACTCCTCAAGAAATTACTGATAAAATTAACAGCACTAACTCTTATTTGAATGCAACATTAAAACCAAAAACAAATAATGAATTTGCTGAAGTCCTAAATCAAAGCTTAACTGGAGGAACCGAATCAGCAAGTTTAACTATTAATGATTATACTGAAGCTTTAGAATTTATTGTGAAAGAAGATATTGATGTTTTAATATTAAGTGATGTTGTTGATGATAGTTTTAAACCAGTGCTTAGTGAATTTTTAGAAGATAAAAAAGCTAAAAATAATAGGTCAATAAGTTTAGATTCAATTACTCCATCAGATACTAATGATTCTAAAATAGCTACAGTTGAAACTGCAAGGTCTTCTGACACTTTTTATATTAATCAGAATATTCAAGTTAATGATGAAGAATTATCTCAATCTGATTCAATAGCTAGAATTGCAGGAATTATAGCAGGAACTAAAGTTAATGAATCATTATCAAAACAAACCATTAGTGACATTCAAAAGGTTGATCCTGTTTTAATTGATAAAGAAGTTGATGAGTTGACTGATAAAGGAATAATTTGTTTTGAATTAATTAATAGGGAAAATAATGATTATGGCATTTATTCAGCTGTATCTTCATGTGTAGATACTAATGAGAATGGTAAAAAAGTACCTGAATCTGAATTCCATGCGGTTAGATCTCAAATATATATAGAAAAATATTTCAATAAGTTACTCAAAGAAACCCAGGGGAGTACGGGAATAGCTTTGTCCCTATTATCTGCAAATTCAATAATTAAACAAGGAATTCAAGATCTTCTTAAAGAAAAAATGGTTATATCTTTAGAAGCAGAGGCTGAAGAGGATCCTGAAAATAGTGATGGATTTTTAATAAAATATAATGGGCTTTTAAATGGAATTGTTAATAAAATACATAATGTTTATGCTTGGAGTATGGAATAATGGCTGTTAAAGCAAATGTAATGATTAAAGGTGTTAGAATACCTCACCTTGTTAAATATGAAAATACTCTTGATGAAAGTACTGAGAAAACAACAACTTTTGATGGAGACTTATTAGATGAAAATGAAACCGATCGTAAATTTACTATTAGTGGTGTTAGATCTAATGAGATGAGTAAAAAAGAATTAGCTGATCTCACTTCAAATGTCGAAGGAGGATATCCAATAGTTGTTGAAGATGTTGCAGGTGATATCACTAGTTATACTGGTGTTAGAAGAACTAGTCTAAAAGATAGTAAAGAAGGTAAGAAAAGAACAACTTTTGACCTTGAATTTGAAGCAGAAACTGTTGATTTTGCATAAATATAAATAAAACTTTTTTTTGATAGCATATTTCATTAAGGCCCTTAGGGAGGCAGCGAACGCTATCAACAAATTATTTATTAATTTTATAATAAGGAGAATAAAAATCATGCCAAAAGAAGAAAAAACTGAAAGAGAAGAACTAATTGATGATTTAATAGATGAAAATGATCTCCCCGAAGATACTGAAGTACCATTAGATGATATTGAAATTGAAACTCTCATAAACAATTCAAATGAAATAATGCCTAGAAGAGTTGAATATTTCAATCGAATAAAAAACGAAAAAAGAGCATTTAATGCTTATATCAAACCAATGAGTCATGGAAAACACACTAGTCTTCAAAATCTTGTTAGAAAAAATAAAACAAAAACAATGGTTGATGAAGTCTTAAAAAGATATTTATTCAACTCAAAAGGTGAACAACTATCACCAGATCAAATTGAAGAGTTAGATGCGGGACTAGCTGAATCAATATACGAAGAAATAAGATTCATCAGTGGCCTCTTCCGCGATAAAGGCCAAGAATTAATTGTTAAAGAAATAGTAAAAAACGATTAGATCCTCGAGAAGAGGATCATAATAAATTAGCAGGATACTATCCATTCATCATAGACAAAAAACACCCATTTGCACCAACAATAGGAGAGATAACTAATTTTCAAAAATTAGTTTATTATGCCGCTATTGAAATTCACAACGAAATGCAACCTAACTCTGAAGAGGATTGATTAATATGGCACATTTAGATGATCTTATAATCAGAATAAAAGCCATACTTGACAGTGGAGGTTTTGATCAAGCAGCTAAAAAAGTCAAAGATGTAAGTGATACTGCAAATCGTGCAAGTAATGACTTAGCTAAAATGGGAAATGATGGCCGTTCTTCTTTTATGCAACTTAATTATGGTGCAGATAATGCTATGAGCAATGTTAACCGAAATATTCAGTCGGTTAAGAGCAATAGCTCTGGCTTGTGGAGTAGTCTTAAAAATGGTGCTTCAACTACATGGTCAAATATTAAAGAAAGTGGGAGTAGTGCATGGAATAGTGTGAAAGATAGTGCTTCTTCTGCATGGACAAATATTAAGTCTGGAGCAAGTAGTGCTGCCAGTAGTATATCTAATAATTTTAGCAACATATCATCGACAGTTAGTAATGCTATGGAAGGTATGCAAGGAGTTAATGGTTTAATTGCAGGAGGTTTAGGAGCTATCGGTCTTGGAGCTGTTTCAGATATAGTAGTTAATACTTCTGCTAAAGCTGAGACTAATAAGATTTTATTAAAAAATATGACTCAGACAAAGCAAGGAGCAGATACTTTATTTAAAACTGTTGATAATGCTACAAATAAAACACTTGTCAGTATGCAACAAGTTATTCCTGCTCTTAATGCTTTTAAAGCTGCAACAGCTGCTAATGAACAACAACTAAATGCCACTGCTCCAGGTATTGCTCAATTTGGAAGTTTTGTTTATGCAATGACTGGTTCTTCACAAAGAGCCGAAACTGCAATGTTCGACCTTTCCAAAGGTATCAAAGGAGCTTATGCTAGTTTAGACCAATACGGAATAACAGAAGATGCATTAATGCGTACTGGGCTTTGGAGTGGAAAAACTGATGATGTTGAAGGATATATAGCTGCAGTTAATCAAGTTACTGGAAGTACTGATGAATTAATGGGTACATTTACTGGACTTAAAGCTACAGTTGGGAAGATTTTTTCAATTGCAGGAAAACAATTAGGTCAGGATGTATTACCAGTACTAAAAAACATTCTTGAAGGATTTATAAGTTTTAATGATCAAACTGGAGGGAATCTAACAAGAGGTATTCTAACCTTTGTTGGAGTATTAGGAATATTATTATCTGTTGGAATGGGTGTATCTTTCGTTTGGCCTTTATTAATAACAGGTGCAAGTGTATTTGGAGGTGTTTTAAGTTTAGTAACTGGAGCATTGGGCATGAATACGGCATCAATGACATTATCTGCAATAGCTAATGGAGGAGCAACAGTTAGTTGGAACTTATTAACTACTGCAATGTTAGCAAATCCTGTGTTCTGGATAGCTGCTATAATATTAGGTGTTGCAGCAGCAGTATTGATTCTTAAAACTCAAACAGATCTTTTATCTAGTGTAAGTGATAGAGCAGGAAAATCAATGCAAACACTTAATAATCGATTGGAAATGCTTAAAGGACAATCTAAAGCTGCAGAAAATCATGTTGAATCTTTAAAAAATAAACTTGATTCATTAGATAAAAATAGTGCAGAATATAAAACTGTTTATAAAAATTATCTTGAAGAAAAAAGTAAACTTTATAGTATAAAACAAGCAATTGCAGAAATAAATGGTACAAAAGCAACATATTCAGTACAAATTCAGAAAGCAGAATTAGATTCTTATAATAGAACCAAAGTTGATCCTAAAAAATTAGAAACCGCACAAGTTACACAATATAGCTCAGGGGATCCTCAAAATATTGTAAATATTCAGAGAGCAGGAGGACAATTAGCATATTATAACTCTCTTGCTAATAAATCTACAAAAACTTTCAACGGTTTAAGTAATGCTCAGCTTAAAACTTTCGATGGAAAAAGATTAGGGCAATATTCACAGAAAATGAGTGAAGTTGCCGATCTTGAAACAAAAATCAACAAAGATATATCTGAAGGTAAATCTCCTGATTGGTTAGATCAAGCTAAATTATCTCAGGCTAAAAATGAATTAGATAAAATGGCAGGGATTAATCCTTGGGATGATGGAGATATGCGTGTTAAAAAAAGAGAAGCAATGGCAAATAATGATATGTCATTATTTAGTGAAGGCAGCATACTTAAACAATTTGAAAATGCAGGTAAATGGATACAAAATGGGTTTAATACTTTAAAAAAATTGATTTTAAATAGAGCTGCGGACATGACTAATGGAATTCCTATTCTTGGTGATTTCTTTGAAAATCTTAAAGGAAATAAAGGAGATATTGGGGATGCAATTCTAAAAACAATTACTGAGATTGATTGGGCAGGTTTAGGTAGTGATGTTGGAGGTAAACTCATAGAAGGAATTAAAGGAATGATTGAATCAATGCCCATAATTGGAGACATTATGAAATTACTCGAAGGAGATGGTGGCAATAATAGTAAAATGTTAACTGAAGATCAAAAAAGAATAGGAGATCCTAATGCCCTCCCTCAATTAAATTGGAGTGATTATATTAATCCTAATAATTGGGGTAATTGGCTTAGTCGTAATAATTGGAGTTCATGGTTGAATCCTAATAATTGGGGAAATTGGTTAAAAACAAATTCATGGTCTTCATGGTTGTCAAAAAATAGTTGGAGTTCTTGGATTTCTAGTATTAAATGGTCTAGTTTTATAACTCCCGTAAATCTTGCTAATTTTGTATCAGGAGTGATTGGTGCAGGAAGTGATGAAATAGGTGCAGGAGGAGATATTGATACCAATTCTGTTTCTTCATCTAGTGTCAGTACTAAAAGTATTGTTAAAACTAGTAAAAAATCTAAAAAAGTAATTATTGCCCCAGTTATTAAGGATGCAGTTATTAGTGAAAAGGTTGATATTGATGAGCTTATTTCTAAGATTACTCAGAAGATTTATGCTGAAGCTGAAGCTAAAGGATTACTATGATAAAAAAATAAAGAAATATATATTTATTAAAACAGTTTATGTACTAGAATTGGCCTTTATATCAGCTGTTTTTTGTTTTGTTTCATCCCATTTTTCACTTTCAGTTGAAACAGTATTTTTGAACACTTCTATTGGCTTTAAAAATGATTTTATTTCATTTTTATCCCATATTCCATTAGCATTTGTATCATAATAATAAAATATATCTTCTATGGCCCAATTATTGTTAACATCAACACCACTACGAGATAACCAATTAATATATCCTCCATATCTAAGTTCTTCATCAACACCATAATTAGTTATAATATAATCGACTTTTTCGTCTAATGTAGTATTATTAGGCAATATATTATAAGCACTAATCTGTGCTTGCATAGAATCATTTTCATGAAGTTTATTATTTAATACATTAGCTGATATTATGATTATTAAAATAATTATGATGATTCCTATTATCTTCTTTTTACTAATTTTCTTTTTTCCACTTTCTTCATTTTTTTCATATAATAATTTTTCTTTAAGTCCCATTATAACACACTAAATTTTTTATATATATGATTATTTCTTTTTATAATAAACGATTGCTTTATAGGGGTTCATAGATTTAGGCACTACTTTGCTCACTGAACCATATTTATTAGCTTTATAATTTTTAACAAGTATTTTTCCTGCAGTTGTTTTAAAGTAGACTTTAGTCTTAGTCATTTTATAATATTTTGTATAAGGATAATAATTATTATTGACTATACTTATTGATAAATACCTACTTTTACCTGCCTGAGCACTATATTTTTTATTATAATAAGTAAATGCATAATCTCCTTTACCAATATATTTACTAGTTCCATAGTTAGGATGGCTTTTTATTCCAACTGTTTTACTTGCGGCATCAGCACTAGTTACAGTAGTCATTGTGAATCCTAATATTGCTACAAATAACATTAATAATATTATTATTTTTTTAGTTTTCATGATTTTTAATTCCCTTTTTATTTGCTTATTATTTATTATTCATTGTTTTTTATTTATTATTTTCTATTTAATTTCACAAATTGGAGGAGAACCAGATGGCTACTTATCTTACAATCAATGGGATAAACTTGATTGTTGTTCCAGATATTGATACAGATTATCAAATTAGAATGGCCGAACTTGATTATATTGGTCAAAATGGTTCATATACAAAAGGTTTAGGTAATAAAGGCCGTTTACTTGATTTTGATGTTTATGTTCGACCAAGCGATGTTCAAACTATTATTAATCTTAAAAATAGTGATAGTAAAGTTAAGGTTGTTAGTAAATCTAAAGCAGGCTATAATGGTTATTATCAGATTAAAAAGTTCACAAGTAAAGAAAAATTAAAACATTTCATTTTTAGCATTCAGTTACAGGAATATACCACGTTTAATATCACTACTAAAACTTTTATCAATTGGAAAGTTACTAAAAAATCAACTAAATCATCTAAAACTTCTGCAACTACTAGTTTATATAAATATTTGTTGAAATGTCCTACTTTAAAATATGGAAGCTCTAATACTAAATGTGTTAAAGTTTTACAGAGAATGCTTCGTTTAAATGGTTATTATATTACTTATAAAGGTTCTAAGCTTAATGTTGATGGGGATTTCAAGAAATATACTCGTTGGGCAGTTAAATTGTTTCAAAAAGAACATAAACTTAAACAAGATGGTATAGTAGGGCCTAAAACTAAGGCTAAATTTAAAGGCAAAATTGGAGCTTCAACTTCTTCAAAAAAATAAGAGGTGTATCTTTTTGAGTATTTATATTTACATTGATGGACATTCCCTTCCTTTTAATAGCCTAATTATTCATGATAGAATTTATTCTGCAAATACTATAGAATTTTTAAGTTCTAAAAGAATGGGAGAAATGCATGATGTTAGAGTTGTAGGAGATGTTCCAGAATTTGGAGGTCAACTTACTAAAAGAAAAGAAACTGTTGATGGTTATAATTATGAATGTATGGATTATACTCGTTTATTACATGGGAAAATTAAGAAAACCTATAATAAAAAAACAGGCGATTATATAATTAAAACTATTTTAAAATCCCGTAAATTAAGAATAGGGAATATAATCAAAACTAAAAAAAAGCATGGTAAGATTGTTTTTAAAGATGTGAAAGCTATCGATGCTATTCAACAAATTGTTAACTTGCAATATAATGACACAAGCGATTTTGGAACTAGCAATAATAATAATAATAATAATATTGTGACTCCTCCACATGCGGTTAATGGTACTTGTAATAAATGTGGCTGGACTCCTAAGAAGAAAGTATCATTTGTTAATAAATGTCCTTTTTGTGCAAAAAAAGGGAAATTGGGAAGGTTAAAATGGTCACCTAAGGGATCAAATAAACAAGAATGGACCTGTAGTAAATGTGGTGCAGATTTTTGTGCTAAATGTGGCAAAGAAAAGATAAATGGTTCTACTGTTTATTTAACCAAAGCAGATAATCAGGTTAATTCTACTAGCAATAAAACAAAAAGCAGTAGTAAAGTTAGAATGGAGTTTAATGTTAGTCCTGATGGTATTGGAATATTAAAAAAAATACCCTCAAAAAGTAAGGGTTATGTTTTTTATCCTGGATCATATAGTGATTATGATTTAACTCGTGATGCTTCAGATATTATTACTGTTGTAAAAGTTTATGGTGCAAATGATAAAGGCCTTTACTCTTATAACAACCAAAAAATGATTGCTAAATATGGTTATATTAGTGAATTATTATTTGATAGCAATATAAAAACAAAAGCAAGGGCAAAAGCAAAAGCTAAAAAATTATTTAAAGAGAAAGGTAAGATAGAATTTTCAGGAACGATTAAAACTGCAATTTTGCCTAAAATGAAATCTGGGATGAAATTAGCTTTTAAAAGCCCTTATGGTGATGTTGATACATATTATTCTCAAGAAGTTACAACTACTGTTGATAGTGATACTGCTGAAATGAAAATTCAATTGTTAGATGGTAAACCTGCAAATCCAAGTGAGTGGATTTATTCTAAACCTAGTACTAATTCTAGTTCTAATAATGATAGTAGTGTTTCTAAAATTGTTGCTGAAAAAGCAAAAGAATTGAAAACTCCTAAAGCTTGTCAGCAATGGATTGATAAAAATATCAAATATGAGGGATATTATAATTATAGACATAGTCCTGAAGAAGTTATGAAGCGTAAAATGGGTAATTGTATGGATCAAGCAAGATTATTCTGTCACATGATGAAAACATTAAAATATTCTTGTAAAGTTGTTTGTGGAAAATATTGTGGTGACACCGAACATTGTAATGCTGAATTAAAAATGAATGGTCGGACTATTGTAGTTGATACTACTTGTCATAAACTTAATAGGTTGTGATATTAATGATTAATGGTGAATTCAATAATGATTTAGATGAAGAAGAAAGTAATGATGGAACTAAAACACTCCTTGATGGTATAAGAATGAGTGTAGGGGATGATTATAATTATGCTGAACCTCCTATATTAGCTACATTTGTTAAGATGGTCAATAGTAAAGAAGCTAAAGTACTGCCTGATGGTTGGGGCGATGAAGATGGAAATCATGATTATTGGGATGATGTCCTAGTATTAAAACATGTAATAAACGATTTAACAAAAGGTTGCAGGGTGTTATTGGCATTTATTGATGGCATAATTGATAATCCTATTATAATAGGGGTTTTATAATGGTTGAAGTTGATTATGGTTGTGATATTGATTCTTCTTTAGAAATAGATCCCTTAACAGGGGACTTTAAAATTGTTGAAGGCCTTGATAATGCATCACAATCTGTAAAAAACAGACTTGAGACAAGACTAGATGAACTGTTAGTTTTGGGGTATAGTAATTATGGAAATCAATCATATGAGGAACTTGGAAATACCGATATTGATACTGCAATCGGTCATATTGAAATATACACTAGATCTGCTTTATTAGAAGAACCATTAGTGCAGGATTTAATTGAAATCAAAATTTCATTTGAAAACAATTCAATTCGTGGGGATTTAGTTATACAACTTACTAATGGAGAAATTCTTCCCATTAATTTTGATATTAATGAAGGAGATGATTAATCATGGCCGATGAATTTGAAGCTATTACAGAGCAAATAATAAGTAAAGAAGATATAAGAGATACTAAAATAAATGCATTCAAAGACAGATATGAAGAGGGAAAATGCCCCATAAATGATTTTGAAGAAGGTAGAGTAGCAAGAACTATAGTTGATAGTGATACCGAAGATAGTTATGAAGTTAGATATTTAATAGATAATTTTGCAAGAATGGATTTTCCACAATTTGCTGTGAGAGGATTTCTTGATAAATGTGGTGAAAGAGTAAAATGTCCACGTAAACCCCCAAATAATAGTAAAGGACAATTAAAATTCTTTTTTGAAGATGAACAGAGTAAAGATTATGATATTCTTATTCCTATGACTACTATGATAAGTACTGATGATGAAGAAAGTTTTGAAGTAGAAACCATAATAGATGCCACATTACCTGCAGGGCAATCTGAAATATTAGTTCCTGCTGAAAGTATTGAAGATGGGAGCGAATATAATATTCCTGCAGGAAAGCTAACAATATTAAATACTGAGATAGATGATTTAGAAGTTACTAATCCCGAAGCTTTTACTGGTGGAGAAGATGCTGAAGATGATGAATCTTATCGTGAAAGAATATTAAATTCTGGTGAAGGATTACTTGAAGGGAGTGAGCCATGGTTTAAGGCAATGGCCGAACAATATCCAGGAGTTCATGATGCAGCTGTCTTCATTAAAGAAGAAGGACATTATAATATTGAAATTGTTATTAATAGCTTTGAAAAACCAACCCCTGATACTTTAATTGATGATTTAATGAATTTTTTCTATCAAGATGATATGAAAAAGGCTAGGCTTAATCCTCTAATTAAAAAAGCTGAAAATGTGAGTGTGGATATTTCTTGTGTTTTAGATATTGATTCAAATTTTGATACTGTTACTGTTATTAATAATGTTAAAAATGACATAACTTCTTATATTTATGGTGGAACAACAAGCAAAGGAGTTAAACTAAAAGGAAGCTATATAAAAGAAGAATTATTGCGTGTTCAACTTTATTCAATTATTTCTAATGTTAATGGTATTATCAATTATGATTTAAATTTACCTCTTGAAGATGTCATTATAGGACCTGATGAGGTAATTATTCTAGGAAATTTAGAAGTCACATCAAGATAAGGAGGTTTGTTATTTTTGAGTGAATATGGTCAAAGGAGAATATCTAAATTTCCAAGTCAAAGTCCTATTCATAACCCTGAAAATACTATGCATCAATTGTTGGATGCATGTGGAGAATATAATGACTATTTAGAAGATTTGTTATTTAAACATGAAGAGAAAAAAGATCTCAGAACTAATTATTCTGATGAAAATGAATCTGAAGAGGATTATATTCTCGGATTTCATATGTTAAATCTTATAGGAGAATGTTATAAACTTTTCAGATATTCGAACGAAAGTAATAATGATTTCAGGGGTAGAATATTAAGTATTATAGATAATGATGGAAGTATTGGAAGTTTAAAAAATATTGTTAGTAAAATTTTACTGCTTGATAAAAATGAGATTGAAATTATTGAAAATGAAATGTCTTATTTTACATTTGGGGATCTATTAGATTCACGAATCGAATCTGTTAATTCTAAACCACTAATTTCAAGAATTACTAATATTGAGCAGCAATTAATAATTAATATTCCTGAAGGTTATGATAATTCTTTTCTTGAAAATGCGTTGAAAAATTGTGTTTTTGCAGATGTTAAAATATTAATAAATCCATTATAGAGGATTAAAAATGATAGATAAAGAAAGAATAAAAGAAAATATAATGAGTTATATTTCTGAAGATTTACATAGCATGTATGATTTTGATGAAATAGCCAATAATGCTTATGAAAATGATAAAGGAGAAATCATAGTTAAAGTCGGGACTGATTTCGGATTTCGTTTTGATAGTGTAACTTATGAACAATTAGGCGGAGCAGGAGGAGGAATATAATGCCAATAACAAAAGATCCTAAAAAATTATATATAAAAAATGGTAACTTACCCGCTAGCTACATAAATGGAATAGCTTCATTAATTGAAAATGGGTCAACAATTAAAAAAATTAACTTACCTCAAGATTATCTAGAAGGGGCTTTCCCTAACAATTCGAGAGAAGAAGAACTCAAAGGATCAATTATTAGTTTATCAGGTAATTTTATCAACAATAATAATCATTTAAGTTTCAATAATGGCCAATATGCTATTTTTAATATTTATCCTAACATTGAGCCTTTCAATAAATTCTTGAGTTTTAATATTAAAACTACTGGAAACAATAATTCTCTTACTTTACAAGTATTCAACAAAGAGGGGGAAAAATTATATGATCAAACAAAAAATACTTCTACTGATTGGACTATAGAATGGGATTTAAATAGTCTAAATATTGGTTTAGATGAATTGAGTTTTAAACTAATTTCCAATGATAATATAATTATTTCTAATGTTTTTTTTATTTATGATTTAAATCCTTGTGATGTTTTAGATATATTCAGAGAAGTTAATGCTTTAACATTAAATAACAAGAAAAGTGATTTTTATGCTTCAAGAATTCAATCAGATACTAAAAAGTTTTCTGAATTACTAAATGCTGATTATCTTGTTGGATATAATCATATAGGTTCTATAAGTGGTGAATTTGTCACTATAAATCTTGGAAGTGGAGATTGGATTAATCTTGATGGTTATGATTTTTCAAGTTCTGAAACATTTGAAGGACAATTTATGAATCCTCAAAGTATCACTACAAGTATGACTCCTGCTGAAATAGACACTTGTTTTACTTTTGAAGTTAGAAGAAATACTCCTCAAGATTTATCAGATGTAAAAAATGAATTAATATCTAAAATTGGAGATAAATTAACAATAGAAACATTTGAAAATGGTTTTAGAATTAAAAAAGATGGAGCATACATTTATAGTGCTTGCTGGGGTGTTGTAAATCTAACAACAACTGGTAGTAATGGAACAGCAATTACAACAGTTAATTTTCCTTTTACCTTTGCCAATGTTGGAGGAACACTAACATCTGTAACAAGTCAAACACCATTATATCAAAATTGTGGTAATGGAAATAATCAAGTTTCTTCGGTTGAGATTTACGCTCAACGAACAACAGCAGGTACAAGTGGAGTTAGGTGGTATGTGCATGGAAGATAAAATTATATTAAGTTATAATATAAGTAATGAGGAAAAACAGGAAATTTTCTTATGTCATGAAGCTACGAGTGGAGATCATATAATTGAATTAACAGAAGAAGAATATAATGAGATTGTTCAAGACCCGCCAGTACCACTGAAATTAGATGATGATGGTAAAATTATTGTAGATACAGATAGATTAAGAATTAGCGAGATTTATCAAGAATTAGAATCTACTAACTGGGTTGTTAATGAAATAATGGAATATATGATTAATAACCAAGAAATACCTCAAGAATTGATAGATATTAAGGATTCTAGAAATGTTTTGAAAGGGGAATTAGCTGAATTAGAAATTTAAAATTTTAAATTAACATATTACTATTTTTTTTTATAAAATTATTCATGCTTAGAAAAAAAGAAAAGTTGTTATAGTTAGTGTAGGAGTATATTTATTCATCAATTTTATTCTCCCCCAAGAGAAATATGTTAAATTAAATCTTTCTTTTGTTTAAGCTAATTGATGTGAAATGTTATAAATATTACTCCTACTTTTTATGGTATTACCTTTTTAATATATAAATATTTCTAATATAACGAAAGTTATAATTTTTGATTAGAATGTTTCATAATTATTAAAAAAAGATTAGAAGAGTTAAGAAAAAAAGAAAGGAGACTAAATCAATGTTAAATAAAAATGATAAATCCTTTTGGATTGAAAGGCAGAATTTTTTAAAAAAATATTTTGGTTATGATAGAAAAATTGATGGAGTGCCAGGAAAATACACAGGAGTTGCTACTGCTAAATTTCAAGCTGATGCTAAAGCTCGTGGTTGGTATTGTAAAACTTGTTTGATTGATAATGATTGGGGTGTTGAAACTGAAAAAGCTTATAAAATAGCTAAAGTGGAACTACCTAAAATAAAATCATCTTCTAATGTGAAACCTGCAAATCCTTCAACTAATATCTCAAATAGTAAAATAAAAAGATATTCTCGTGCTGAAATGATTAAAGGGAGGAAATATATTATAGCTTATGTTAAAAAGAATAATAAACATCCTTCAAATATAAATATGCTTAACATGGTTACTGGGAAGACAGATAATCTAACCAAAGCAGAATATATGGGTTTATTTGAATCTGAAAATGTTTATTGGGTTAAACATGGATATAAATATCCTAATTACACAACATTAAACAGTACTGCTAATAATCCTGTTGTTTTAAACTATCAAGATAATGGAGTAAATTGTTGTCCTGCAAGTATGGAAATGGCAAGTATGATGTTATTTTCAAATGTTACAGAATCAATGTTTGCAAAAGCTATGAATACAGGAAATAATGGTACAGCCCCAAATGACATGATAAATGGTCTTAAAAAATTAGGACTTATTGCTAAAAAAATAGGTAGAAATAAAGATGCTGTTAAAAAAGCTTTAAGTGAAGGTAAAGCAATTATTAAACATATTCAAACAAAGAACCCTCCTGCTGAATGTCTTGGTTATATTAATGATTATGGGCATTTTATTGAGGGTCATAAAGCTGATGATAATTATTATTATGAAGCTGACCCAACAAAAGGCTTAAAAACTTGTAAACATAGTAATATTGATAAAGCCACCAATGGTAGAGATATATATTATTATTCTGTTGAAGTAGCTTAAAAAAGAGTTTTTAGATATAATATTATTTTATTTTTTAACCCCTTGACAGCTTCGGTTGTTGAGGGGACTTTTTTTTATTTTAACCAAATTTTTTAATATCATTCTTAATTTATATTTTAAACTCCGTGGCAATTATAACTTTTGGTATATTAGGACTTTTTTATTTAATACCTTGTTAGTATATAATAAAATTAATCTTAATTATAAATCATTATATATCAAGATAGATAAAATATATTATTAAATAGGATTAGGGAGTTTAATAATGGTTGAAAATATACTGGAAAAAACATCTGAAATAGATTTAATCCCTTCAGGTAAACTTAAATGTTATATTACAGGCAAAATAAGAAAAAATACGCCTGAAGAAAGAGTTAGGCAGGATTTTTCTAGAAGTTTGGTAGAAATTTATGGATACCATCGATCTGACTTGGGTGTTGAAGTTCCTATAAAAATGGCAAGATCTAAAAAAAGAGCAGACATTGTAATTTTTAGAGAAAATGAAGAACATATTCAAGAAAACATTACTACTATTATTGAAGTAAAAAAGGAAAAAATTAAGCCTTCTGATAAAAAAGAAGGGATAGAACAATTAAAATCTTACATGGCTCCATCACTTAACTGCAAGTATGGTATTTGGGTAGGAAATGAAAAATTAGTTTTTAAGAAGGATAATGGTAAATTCATTAATATACCTGATATTCCTAAGTATGGTGAAAGTTCAATACCCATTCCAATAAAAAAAGATTTAAAACCTGCTGTAAATCTTAAACAAATATTTAAAAGAATTCATAATTATATTTACGCAAATCAAGGGTTTCAAAAAGATAAAGCTTTCGAAGAATTACAGAAATTAATTTTTATAAAGGTATATGATGAGCAATATAATTCTTCCTTGAAATTTTATATTTTACCTGAAGAGAGAGATATAGATTTGAGAAATCGAGTTTCTGAGCTATTTGAAAAGGTTAAAAGACAGTATAAATATATTTTTGATAAAAATGACATAATTAATCTTAATGATGCTGTATTAAAGTATATAGTTTCTGAACTTTATAATTTTAGTTTATTAGATACAGACATAGATGTTAAGGGTGAAGCTTATGAACAAATTGTAGGTTCTAATTTACGTGGAGATAGAGGAGAATTTTTTACACATAGGACTGTTTGTGATATGACAACTGAGATGATTTTATCTCTTTTGCCTGAAGATCGTTTAACTAGTCCGGGTGATCTTAAAATATTAGATCCTGCCTTAGGGACAGGGGGATTTTTAATTTCTGCTCTTCAAATAATAAAAAAATTGTTTTTAGGAAGAAAAATTTCTTCAAATGAATTAAGAAATTATGTTAAAGATGTTTCCAATGAAAACTTGTTTGGACTAGATTTTAATCCTTTTTTAGTTAAAGTAGCTCAAATGAACATGGTAATGCATGGTGATGGTTCATCCAATATTTTAAATGCTAATTCCTTGGAGCGTCCTGATAATTGGAGTATATATACTAGAGAAAAAATAAAATTTGGGACATTTGATGTTGTTATAACAAATCCTCCTTTTGGTTCTAAAACTAAAATAGATACTCCTGATATTCTTGATCAATATGAAATGATAAATTTTGATTCTAAAAATTCTAGAAAAGCTATTCCTCCAGAACAATTGTTTATTGAAAGATGCTTAAATTTTTTAAAAGAAGGAGGTTATTTGGGTATTGTTTTACCCGATAGTATTCTTAGTAATCCTGGCTTAGTATGGATTAGAAAATTCATTTTAAAAAAAACACATATAATTGCTAGTATTGATTTGCCGGTTGAAACATTTCAACCACATACAGGAACTCAAACTAGTGTTTTAATATTACAGAAAAAATTTAAACATGAGGAAAAGTATGATGAAGCATATGATATTTTCATGGCAATCCCAAAAAAAGTAGGTCATGATAGAAGAGGTAATTTGTTATATAAAACAACTCCTGACGGACAGCTACTCTTAGATAATACTGGAAATCCAATAATAGATGATGATTTACCTGAGGTCGTAAATGCATTTAAACATTGGCTTAAAGAAAAAGGAAGAATATAATGAATACTAATGATGGTTTTGATCGATTTGATTTAAATAGCGATTATATTGATAAAGAAGAGTTGAAATTAACAGCTATTTTTTATAGTTCTGATGTTATATCGTCCAATCGTAGTTTACAAAAATTAAAAGAAACAGGTATTTCCATAAGGCTTGTGGATGATTTCATTAATGAAATAAATCGTCCAGGGAGATTTAATATGATTAATACCTCTAAATCTAAAGGCATCTCCTATTTATCTCCTAGTGATACGTTTATGTTTCCATTAACCTCAAATAAATATATTATAGGATATTCTGATGATTTGGAGATTAAGGATAAAGAACTTCTAATTACTTGTTCTGGTAGTGTTGGAAGATCTCTTATTTCAAATAGATTATTGAAGAATTTTATAGTTTCAAGTGATATGATTAGAATAAAAGTTAATGAAGAAAATTTAGGTTATATATTTGCATTTTTAAATTCTTCTATTGGGCAATCTTTAATCAAAAAAGATGAATATGGGGCTACAGTTAAACATATAGAACCTTATCATATATCAAACATTCCAATACCAGATATTCCTGTTTTAAAAAAGGAAATTAATAAAAAAATATTAGAAGCTCATAAACTAAGAGAAGATGCTCATTTTATTTTTCTTAAAGCTAAAGAACTTTTTTATGAAAAATTAAATTTACCTCAAATAACTGAAGATGATGTAAATTATCCAGAAATAAATAAAATGTCTAATTCAGAAATTAGAGCTTTTGAAATAAGTTCAAATAATTTAAATTTAAGATTAGATGCATCATATCATATTCCATCGGTTGAATTAATTTTAAATGAACTATATGATAAGAAAAAAAATAAGAAAGGGGAAATATATAATTTTGTGTCATTGGCAAAAATTTCTATGCCTAAAAGATTTAAAAGATTGTATGTTAATGATGTAGATAGTGGGGTTCCTCTTTTACAAGGAAAACATATTTCTCAAATTAAACCCCAAGGTTTAAAATTTATATGGAATCAGACTAAAGATTTAAATGATTTGTTGATCAAAGAAAATTGGATTTTGATCACCCGCTCGGGTACTGTGGGGAAAGTATCTTTAGTAAGTAAATATTGGGATGGTTGGGCTGCTTCAGACCATCTTTTAAGAGTTATTGTTGATGAAAAAAAAATGAATCCTGGCTTTTTTGCTATGTTTTTATCCAGTGAATATGGGCAAATTCAATTAAAGCGTTTAACTTATGGGGCAGTTGTTGATGAAATTGGTGAAGCGGGGGATTTAATTAATGATATAAAGATTTATAAGCCTACTGATGAGAAAATTGAGAATGAAATTGGGGCTTTGTTTATTGAAGCTTATACTAAAAGAGATTTAGCTAATAAAATAGAAGATGAAACTATAAACTATCTTGAATCTGACTTAAAAAGATTAACTACTAGTTAGATCATGTTGAAGATAAATTTTAATATAATATTTTTTCATTTGAAATATTTAGCCTTGCAGCTGCAAGTAGTGTTTTTTCAAGTGTAAAATTATTTTTATTTTTATAATAATTTTTATAAAAATTACAGACTGTCACAATTTGTGACTATCTAGATTTAAAATTTTTATATTCTTTTTCATATTTTTTTTAATCATAATAGAAACTTTTATATATAAGTATCAACATAGTATAATATACAAGTAGAATAAAATACTTGTAGGAGGTGTAAAAAATTGAAAAAAAAGATAAACTAATAATAATTATAAGCACAGTTCAAATGGCTTTGGCACTAGTGCAAATAATTATTATGATACAAGGAGGAGGTTAAAAACCTCCTTCAAAATCTATATAATAATATGTTGTAAATACTATATAAATTTTATTAAAAAGGTGATAAAGAATGATAATTGAAATACTTGCAATAATCATAATAATATTAGCTATAATAAACATCGTTTTATTATACCAAAAACACAAACAAAAATAATGGAGAGAAAATAATGGAAATAAAAATAAATAATGCTGTAGAGAGCCTTGTTAAAACAGCTCAACCTCATGGAAATGGTGCGAGAGTTCTTGTTCCTAAAAAATGGGTGGGAAAAAGAGTACAAATAGTACTTTTAGAAGAAGATTAAAAATTAAACCTTTCCATAAATTCAGGTTCTTCTTCTATCTTTTTTTTCAATATTTTTAAACTTATAATATCTCTATTTCTTTTTGTCATTTCAATATGATCCATGATCATGATAGGTATGTTTTTTAATTCTTCAAAACTCATAACATCAACATTAATTGTTAATCCAAAATATTTCTTATTTTGATCTATAATTTTTAATATTTTTTCTTTTTCTTCAAAACTCATATTTTGTTTTAAATTTTTTACAGCTGTTAGGGTTTCATTATATATGGTACTGATTTTTTTTGTCATAGTGTTTTATAGTTTAATTATTTTTTATTATAATATTTTGTTGATAGTTATTGAAAAGTAATGTTTAATAGGTTAGTTCAATATATTTATTAAAAAATAGTATTTTGTTCAATATACTTATATTTCAATTGTTTTTTCTGAAAAAGTAAAATTTATTAATACTGCTTAACATATTTCTATTTTTCTAAAAGTGATGAAAAAACTACTTATTAACTAATAAAATAATGAAAAATTATGTATTAATTATTATTAATGTTATTATGTCAATATAAACATTTTATCATAGAACTTTAAGAAAACTTTTTATATAACTTCAAACCCATTTATATATTATGAGTGATAAGTATTGTTTTTATAATTTATTGATTTAAAAATTTTTATATAATTTTAAAATGCCTTTTTATACAATTTAAAATGTTATTTAAAAGGTTAAATATGTAATAAAATTATTATGCAGTACTTTAAATATCATGAATTTATAAATTAGTTCAATTTTTATATGTTATATATTTATTCATGTATATTTTTATTTAATATATATTTTAAATATATAATTTAAATTATTTTAAATTATTTTAAAATTGTCTTAAATTATTTTAAATTATTTTTTAAAATGATTTAATTTTTAAATAGTTTAAAAATAATATTTTATAACTTTTATAGGTGAAATTATGGCGCAATATGATGGTAATCAACCAATTTTTATCTTACCTGAAGATACTCAACGTTTCTTAGGTAGAGATGCTCAAAGAATGAATATTATGGCAGGAAAAATATTAGCTGAAACTATAAGAACTACTTTAGGTCCTAAAGGTATGGATAAAATGTTAGTCGATAGTATGGGTGATGTTGTCCTTACCAATGATGGTGTAACTATTCTTCGTGAAATGGATATAGCTCATCCAGCTGCAAAAATGCTTGTTGAAATAGCTAAAAATCAGGAAGATGTTGTTGGAGATGGAACCACAACTGCTGTTATTATAGCTGGAGAACTTCTTAAAAAAGCTGAAGAACTTCTTGATGATGGAATACATGCTACAACTATTGTTAGAGGTTATAGAGAAGCTTTAATTAAAGTTTATGAAATTCTTGAAGATATTTCTCTTGATTCTAAAGACCAAGATACTCTCATGAATGTAGCTATGACTGCTATGACTGGTAAAGGCTCAGAAAAAGCAAAAGAACCATTAGCAGAACTTATAGTGGAAGCTGTTCTTAAAGTTGAAGAAGATGGGGAAGTTGATAAGAAAAATATTAACATACAAAGAGTTTCTGGTGCTAGTGTAGATGAATCTGAAATTGTTAATGGTGTTCTTGTGGATAAAGGCAAAGCTGATCCTAACATGCCGAAAGAAGTTAAAAACGCTAAAATTGCTTTATTGAAATATCCATTAGAAGTTAAAGATTTAGAAACTGATGCTAAAATTAATCTCACTAATCCTTCTCAAATGCAAGCTTTCTTAGATAATGAAGAACAAATGGTTCGTGAAATGATTGATAAAGTTGTTGATTCTGGAGCTAATGTCCTTTTCTGTCAAAAAGGAATAGATGACATGGCTTTACACTTACTTTCTCGTGCAGGAATTCTTGCAGTAAAAAGAACTAAAAAATCTGACATGAATCGTCTTTCAAAAGCTACTGGTGCTAGAATAGTTACAAACATTGATGATCTTTCTAGTGATGATTTAGGTGAAGCAGGTATTGTATATGAGAAAAAAATATTTGATCAAATGATGATATTTATTGAAGAATCTAAAGATCCTAAAGCGGTTTCAATAGTTCTAAGAGGAAGTACTAGACATGTTACTTCTGAAATAGAAAGAGCTTTAGAAGATGCATTAGGTGTTGTAGCTGCAACTTTAGAAGATGGAAAAGTTGTTATTGGTGGAGGAGCTCCAGAAATAGAAATAGCTCGCCAACTTAAAGAATATGCAGAGACAATTAGTGGAAGAGAACAATTATCTATAAATGCTTTCGCTGAAGCAATTGAAATTGTTCCAACTACTTTAGCTGAAAATGCAGGTTTAGATACTATTGATATTCTTGCAGACCTTAGAGCTGCTCATGAACAATCTCCTTTTATGGGATTAGATGTCTTTGAAGGTGAAGTTACTGATATGAAAGTTGCAGGTGTAGTTGAACCTCAAAGAGTTAAAAGACAAGCTATTCAATCAGCTGCAGAAGCTACTGAAATGATTCTAAGAATAGATGATCTTATAGCTGCAAGAGGTGCTCTTGAAGCTGTAGATAAAGATGATGCTTTAGATGATGGTGGAATGCCTCCAATGGGAGGAATGGGTGGCATGGGTGGCATGCCTCCAATGATGTAATTATTTTCACTATTTTTTAATTTTTTATCTTTTTTTATTTCCTATTATTTTTTTATTTCTTATTCTATTTTTATTCTAATTTTTTCTTATTTATTTTTAAAATCAATAATTTTCTATTTCTTAATTATCATTAATCTAATAAATTTTTAATATAATCTTTTTTTTTTTAGTTTTTTCATATTACTAATTTAATTATAATTTTTTTTAAATTTTTAAATTTTTCATAGTTTTTAAATTTTTCATGTTTTTTAATTTTTTTAAATTAATTATAGAAAGAATATATATCTTTTGGAGTATTGTTGGATATTAAATATAATTATTAATCTATAGTTTCTATATTAGGTTCTATAAATAATATATAAAAAAACTTATATTCAAAGAAGTTCTATTAATACTGTAAGTAATATTTGAATATAAATCAAATCATATTTATATTACTTGCTTATTTAATAATTACCTTTTAAATAGTTTATTTTTAAAAATATTAGGAAAAATATGTTATTTTATCCTATTGAATCAATTTCTTTTATTTTAATTGATATAATAAGAGAAATCTTTCTGAAAAAGCAAATTAAAAATAAAAAAATAAAAAAAAAATAAACAAAAGAAAGCAATTTTTAAATTTACTATTTTAGGTAGGTAGAGTAACATGGAAAGGAAAAATAAACTTATTATAGCAATTGCAGTTGTAAGTGCAATTGGAATATTAGCTGTAGCATGGGGTACTTTCTTGCATGGTCCTGATTTGTCTTCAGGAGATAGAAATATATTAGTTTTAGCTGGTGACAAAACAGAACAGCCAGGTGGTGCTGTGGACATGGCCTTTATGGTTACCCTAGAAAATGGTAGTATAAAAAATTATACTGCAATATATCCTGGGGGAAAAACACATCCTACACAACCAGCACCAGGCAATCTTCAAGGAAAAATGCTTCTCCATGATTGTTTGTGGAATGGTCAAGAACAAGGTATGCAGTATGCAAAAGAAATTGTAGAATCAAATACTGGAATGCATGCTGATGCTGTAGTCGTTGTTTATAATGAAGGATTAGATTCAATTATAAATTCAGTCGGCCCACTTAAAATCGATGGTGTGGAGACTAATCTCAGTGCAACAGATATTATACGAGAAAATGATAACTATTCTGGATATAAGGGTAGAACTAGTGCAATTACTGGGACTATGTCTCGGGGTGATGCGGTTATGGTATTAGTTAAAGCACTTTCACAAGCTGCTGAAGATCCAGATAAAAAGAATACTATGGTTAAAACAGCTTTAAGTGAATATTCTAAAGGAAATATTTTAATGACTCCTAAAGGATCATTTATTGGGCTAATGAGCACTAAAGGATTTGAAAAACTCCTATAATCTAAAAATAAATTTTTAAAAATAAGTTAGTCTTTATTAGGCTAACTCAATTTATATATAAATTTTAATAAAAGTTTTTTATTTTTAATATATTTTTTATTTTTATGGTTTAGAAAGTTATTTAATCTTTTAAAAACTATCCTATTTTAATTTAATTTTATTTATTTTTCTAAATTTTATTTATTTTTCTAATATTTATAATAGCAAAAAGAAATTAATTTTTTTCACTTAAAAGAGCTATTAATCTATCTAGCGAATCGTTCACACTTTCATATATTGCATCGCTACTATTTTCTGCATCAATTTGTCTTTCTATTCTTTTTAATTGAAGACCTATAGTATAATTTACTATTTCTTTTTTATCAACATCTTCATTGTTCTTTAATCTTTCTACAATATTATTTTTATCAGACATTTTATATTCTCCTATTAATTATATCTGTGTTTTAAAAGATATATATCATTTATTAACTGAATACTAAAAAGTAATTATTAATCTTTTTACTATATCTAGTTTATTTTAATATTTTATTTTTAATAAATTTATAATTATATAATCTTTTTTTAAAAATGAAAAATTTATTAATAAGTTAATTAAGTAGATAATATTATCTAACTTCTAATTTTTATCTTTTAATATAGGTGAATATATGAAAAAGAATTCCATGATTGATAAAGAATTAAACGAAATTGAAGATGAAATGCAGAATAATAGAAAAATAATAACATGAAAAGAATTTAAAAAAAATTCAATAAAGGATTAACTAAAGGATTAGGAATAATAATATTATTAATAATATTTGGGTTTTTTACATTTCCATTATTAAGCTTTATTGGCCCAATATTAGGGGGTAAGAATTGGTGGTTTAATTGTAAGAACAACATTACCAACTAAAAATGAATATAAAATTGTAGAAAATGATAGTATTACTCCAATTCCAGATAGTTTAATTGAAAATAAAAGGGTATTGAAAAAATAAAAAGGAACTTTCAGATATATCTTAGAATATATAGTTGCAATAATATTTGTAATATTTTTTTGGTTTTTATGTGCTATAACTCATGGGTGTGAACTGTCTAATCTATTTCAAATTAAACTAACTTTAAAAAAGATGAAAAGATTATTAACGATTTATTGAGGCAATTTTAGAAATAAAATTTTTTAATTATATTATAATTTTATGAAGAAATAATAAATTAATCAGATTGAATAAAAAAATTTTTTAGTTTTCTTTCTCCTTCATGATCAATATAATATTTATCAATTATTTTTCCTTCCTCTAAATGTATAACATAATTACAACATTCAAAAATAAGTTCAAGATCATGGGAAATAATAAAAGAACTAATTCCTCTTTTTTGAAGATTTTTTATATTATTGGCTACTTCTCTCATGTGTTTTAAATCTAAACCACTTGTAGGCTCATCGAAGATCATTATTTCTTTATTAGAAGCAATTGCACTTCCTATTACTATTCTTTGTTTTTGCCCACCAGATAAAGCCATTGGATGGGCATCTTTAAACTCAAGTAAGTCTAAGTTTTTTAAAATATCTTCAGCTATTTCTTTTTTTTCATTACATGTTATTTCATTTTTACTAATAAAATCATCCAAACTTAAATAGATTTCATCTAAAACACTTTCTGTAAATAGTTGATAATTAACATCTTGCATTACCATGTATGAGATTTTAAGCCTATTTCTTGAATTAAGATTTTTCCCGTTAACTTTTAATTTTCCTTTACATTTACGTTCTAAACCACATAAACATCGTGCAAATGTAGATTTACCTGCTCCATTCTTTCCAATAATAGCTATTATCTCATTTTGTGGAATTTTTGCAGAATCAATGTTTATTGCTAATTCATTTTCATAAGAAAATTTAAAGTCTTTTAAAGAAAAATAGGGATTATGTAATGAATTTTTTTTGCTGGAATCACTTTTATTAATATCTTTTTTATTATTATTATTATAATTATCTTCCTTTTCATGATTATTTATTTCATTAAAAATATTATTTTTATTTTTAGTTAAATTAGTTAAAGATAGAGTTCTTATTCCTAAATTTGAAAAAGAATTATCTTGCATTGTTTTTATCTCTTCATTTGAAATTATTCTTTGGATTTTTCCATCTTTCATATATATCATGCGATCAATAATATCTTTTAAAAAATATATTCTATGTTCTGCTATAATAACAGTTTTACCCATATTTTTCCAAGAAATAATCATTTCTCTTAAATCCCATGTTGCAGTAGAATCAAGATTAGAAGATGGCTCATCAAGAATTAAAATTTCTGGAAAACAAGCAGAAATAGAAGCACAAGCTATTTTCTGCTTTTCCCCACCAGATAGTTTGAAAATACTTTTGTTTAAAAGATGTTCTATTTGAAAATCATAAACAATTTTATTAATTCTTTTTTCTATCTCTTTTATAGGCAATCCTAAATTTTCACATCCAAAAGCTAGTTCACTAGTAGTATCAACATTAAAAAATTGTGTTTTAGGATTTTGAAAAACTGAACCAATTTTTTCAGCAATTTTATATATTGGTATTTCAAAAATATTCTCATCTATCAAAGTTATATTTCCATCAACTTTTCCCGAATAAAAGTTTGGGATTAAACCATTTATTAAGCGAGTGATAGTTGTTTTTCCAGATCCTGATTCACCACACAAAAGGATAACTTCTCCTTTTTTAATATGTAAATTGATATTATTCAAAATATTGCTTTTTTTTTCTTCAGAATAAGTAAAATTAAGATTATTGATTTTAAGCAATTGATATCCCTCCTATAATATATAGAACAAAGATTATAAGGCCAATAATTGATACTATCAAAATTAAAAAATCAGAAATTCCAAATCCTATTTGACAAATATTAGTTCTTGAAATAGGGTTACTCAATCCCCTAGTTAATGATGCTGCGGATAATTCTTCTCCTGTTTTCACAGCATTTATTAATAATGGCACGAAAATATATTCTAATAGTCTTAATGGATTTAATAATGATTTTAAGTCACTCCCTATCCTTCTCATTTTCATTGCATCTTTTATAGCCCTTATTTCTTCAATTATTGTTGGAAAGTATCGAAATAAAACAGATATTGGAATAGATATTGATTCTGGAATCTTCATTCTATTCATTGATGCCATAAACTCACTTACCTTTGTAGTTGTTAAGACATAATATCCCATAATAATTCCTGGTCCCATTCTAACAATCACACTAGAAAACATTATAAGTAGTCCATTTATTAAACCATGAGTAACAGGTATAAGATATATCTCGATTAATTTAGCTATAAAAAAAAGTAAAATGAATATAAAAGCTATTTTTTCTTTATTACTCAATAATAGACAAAAAAATGGAATGAATATTAAGAATATTGTTATATATAACGGAACCAAAGAGAATGCTAGTAAATTTATTACAACTAATGCAAAAATTTTCGTTCTTGGATCTAATTTTAAAAAATATTTTTCGGTTGTAGATTTAAAAAATTCGCTCATTTAAACCATCTATTTAATCATATAATTATTTTTTTAAGGGATTTTTTGAGGATTATTAATTATTGAAGATTAAATAAATTAAAATTAATAAATAATATTCATTATTTCCTATTATCCTTCTTTACTTATTATTCCTTTTTTTAATATTATGCAATATTTGCTCGTTTAAAATGTTTTTTAAGTACTTTTTTACCAATAATTGCTCCCAATATACCCCCTATAAAAGCACCTATAATCAAAACAAAGAATGCCCATGGGGGTGTTATAGTAGCTATAACATTAGCATATTCTACTCCCATGCCGGAATTTAAATAAGACAAGAAAGAATCTCTCATTACCCATAAAGGAAGCATATTTCCCATTATTCCAATACTAAAAACAGCGAATCCTATGATTGATTTTATAGAACTTTGATAATTTCCAGACTTCATTATTAAATCGGATAATATTCCAAAAATGAGGAAAGTCAATATAGGGATCCATGTATGTCCACTAATAAACATGATAAGACCAACAAGTAAAGCCATTATTGTAACCATTCCAAACTTTTTCACTTTTGTTATGAAAAGCATAAATGGGATTCCTCCAACAATAGGCACTAAAATCGGAAGTATAACTAAAAATAAGGGAATATAACCAATCATACCCACAGCGAATACTACAATTATGTAAATTGCAGTAAATATTCCTACATTTATCAAATCTTTTATATTTAATTTTTCATTCAATTTATCACCAGTAAATAAAGCTATTCTGAATAAATAATATATCATAAAATATTTTTTTATCAAATATCATGTGCATTGATTTATAAATAAATATAATAAATATTATTTAAAAAATATTAATATAATTCAGATTTTTATTAAATATGTTTATTTAAATTTAGTTTAGACTAAATCATATATAAATTTTTTGGCATACCTAAATTTTTTCATTATTTTTTATTAAAAATTATTTATAAAAATTTTATATATCTCTATTTTAAATATAATGAGGACCATATAATAGGATAATTTAGCCATACCTAAATTTTTGATAAAAATGTTCTAATAAAAAAAATAATTAGATAATAAGATATTTTAATAAAAAAAATAATTAGATAAAAAAATTTAAATTAATAATAAGTTTGGTATGACAACTACTTGTTGATAAAAATTAATATAAATAATGATTATCATGAAAAAAAATCCATTAAAGATAAATATTGATAAAAAATATGAAAACTCAATGAAAATTTTTAATGAAAACTCTTTTAAAACAGTATATTCTTTTGATTTTAAGCTAGCAAAAGGAAAAATGATAAGCTATGGTGTTTTTCCAGGGATTTATCTAATAAATATTGAAATTCATGGGTTTGAAATAAATGAATTTAATAGAATGAACTCAAATCAGGAAATTACTATTAATCATTGTAAAAAAGGAAGATTTGAATGTAAATTTAAAGGAAAATACCATTATTTGGAAGAAGGGGATTTAGTTGTATCAACAAAAAATACTGAAAGTAATTATTCAACATTTCCTTTAGGTTATTATGAGGGAATAGAAATATATATCAATAAAAAATCCGCTAAACCATTTTTGAAAGATGTATTTGGGTATTCATTTGATTTAAATGAGTTATACAATAAAATATCCGAAAATAATGATTTTTTGTTAATTAAATCTACAAAAGAAATAGAACATATTTTTAATGAAATGTATTATGTAGATGAAAAAATTCAGAAAATCTACTTTAAATTAAAAGTATTAGAACTTTTTTTATTTTTAAAAATAACTCCATTAAATAATACAATTGAAAATAGAAAATATTTTTCAAAAAAACAGGTAGAAACTATTAAAACTATAAGAAAAGAATTAATAGAAAACATTCAAAAACCTATAACGCTGGAATATTTATCAAAGAAGTATAATATTAGTATTACATCATTAAAAACTTCTTTTAAATCTATTTATGGCAAACCAGTATATACTTGGAGAAAAGAGTATCGTTTACAAGTAGCTAAAGAATTATTAAATAAAGAAGATTATAAAATTAGTTATATAGCTAATAAAGTAGGTTATAAAAATTCTAGTAAATTTTCTGCTGCATTCAAAGATTATTATAAGATTACTCCAAGTCAATATAGACTAAAAGAAAATAAAAGAAAACTTTAAATTTATTTACTTATTTTGTCCATTTGGATTATTTTGTCTTTTTAGTTCGATTATATTTATATATTTCTTGTGTTAATATAAGCTAACTGTAATAAATTAATTAAATAATTCTCATAGTTTTTTATTTTATTTTAATTTTAATAAATATATCTTTAAAGTCCTTTGAGATATATTAGCTTTTCAAATTCTTTTAAATTTTGGATGGCTTTTTGGATTATTATAAATTTAGGCATGCCTAAAATTCTTTAAAATCTATTAAAATAATAATTAATCTATCTGAAGTAATTATTAATTTATTAAAATAATAATTAGTCTATTAAATAGTTGATTGATTTATTAAATAATTAATTATTAGGATAATAATATAAGAGGAAAAAAATGAAGTTATATGAAAAAAAAGACAATAAATTCTTAAGTTTGTTAAGTTTTTCAGGAAATTACAAATATTTAACAATCATTGGGTGCATTTTAGCAGGTATTAGTGCTATTTTAGGATTAATGCCATTTATTTATATTTGGAAAATGATTGAAGAGATAATATCAGTAATGCCAAATTATTCAAATGCTGTAAATTTAGCTCATTATGGATGGATGGCATTATATTATGGATTATTATCTATAGGAATTTATTTTATAGGTTTAATGTGTACACATTTGTCTGCATTTAGAAACGAAAGAAATATGAAAATAATAACTATGAAACACTTACTGAAATTACCTTTAGGATTTTTTTCAAATAAAAGTAGTGGAAGTTTACGTAAAATTATTGATTATAGTTCTGGAACAACTGAAGGGTTTTTAGCTCATTCATTACCTGATTTGGTTATTGCAATAATAACTCCTATTGCTTTTTTAGTACTATTATTTACTTATAATTGGTTTTTTGGATTATTATCTTTAGTTCCTATGGTAGTAGGACTATTAATAATCCTACCTATGATTGGAGGAAGTAACAAAAAAATGTTAATAAAATATCAACAATCTTTAGAAGATATGAATGCTGAAGCAGTAGAATATGTAAGGGGAATACCAGTTACAAAAACTTTCCAACAAAGTATATTTTCTTTTAAAAGTTTCCATAAAACAATTAAAGATTATAGTAAATTTGTAACTGACTATTCAATTTCATGTCAAGTACCTTATAGCTGTTTTACTGTTTCAATAAACGGATTTTTTGCATTATTAATACCTGCGGGAATATTATTAATAGGTTCTACATTTAATCCTTCTTTATTTTTAGATTTAATATTTTATATTATTCTAACTCCAATAGCATCTTTAATAATGACTAAAATAATGTTTTCAAGTCAAAATTGGATGATTGCTAAACAAGCATTATTAAAAATAGAAAAAATATTAGATAATAAACCATTAGAAGAAACTAAAAACCCACAACATATTAATAATCATCAAATAAAGTTTAAAAATGTTTCATTTAAATATCCTGGAAATATTAAGGATACTTTAAAAAATATTAATTTTGAAATAAAAGAAAATCAAACAATAGCACTTGTTGGTCCTTCTGGAGGGGGAAAAACTACATTAGCTACATTAATTCCACGATTTTGGGATGTAAATACTGGAAAAATATTAATTGGAAATGCAAATGTGAAAAATATTAAGAAAGAAGATCTAATGAAAAATATTTCCTTTGTTTTTCAAAAAACTCAATTATTTAAAGACAGTATATTAAACAATGTTTTAATTGCTAAAAAAGATGCTAAAAAATCAGAAGTATTAGAAGCATTAAGTGCTGCACAATGTGATGATATTGTAGAAAAATTACCTGAAGGGATAGATACAGTTATTGGGAAATCAGGAGTTCATTTATCTGGGGGAGAACAACAAAGAATAGCTTTAGCTCGTGTAATATTAAAAGATGCACCAATAATTATTCTAGATGAAGCTACAGCATTCACTGACCCTGAAAATGAATATAAAATACAGAAAGCATTTAAAAAGATTACCGAAGGAAAAACTGTATTAATGATAGCACATCGATTATCTACAATTAAAAATGTGGATAAAATACATGTAATAAAATCTGGAGAGATTATGGAATCCGGAACACATAATGAGCTTATTGAAGCCAATGGATTTTATAAAAATATGTGGGATGATTATAATGAATCTGTACAATGGAAATTGGAAAATTCTCAATCTTTAGTGAATTTAAATGGTTAAAAATGAAGAATATAAGAAAATAGGGATTATAAATAATTATAAGTATGAAAAAATGAGTTTAAAGGAGTTTAATAAATGATTGATGAATATTTAGTTAAAAAATTTGCATTAAGCAAAAAAGGAGCAAATAATCTAAAAAAAGGAATACTATATACAACTCTTTTAGATTTTAGTTTAATGTTACCTGTTATGCTGTTTGTTTTATTTTTATCTCAATATATACCAGAACCAAATATTGTGTCTGTTAAATTAGATTTAATAGGATTTATAGTTTTAATAATTATTGTATTAGTAATAATTTATATATTAAAATCAAAACAATACAATTTAATATACAATGCTACTTATGAAGAGAGCGAAGTAAGGCGGATAACACTTGCAGAAAAACTAAGAAAACTTCCAATGTCGTTTTTTGAAAAAAAGAATTTATCTGATTTAACAACTACTATCATGGGAGATTGCACTGAACTAGAACACGCATTTTCTCATGCAGTTCCAGAATTAGCAGGATCTATAATTTCATTAGTAATAATAGCTATTGGAATGTTAATATTTAATATTCCATTATCTATTGCTTTACTATGGGTTATTCCAGTTTCTTTTTTCATTGTCATTGTTTCAAGATCAATACAAGAAAAAAATAGTGAAAAAACAATAAAAAAACGTAGAAATGGTGCTGATGGAATTCAAGAGTCTATTGAAACAATAAAAGAATTAAAAGCATATAATTATGAAGATGATTATCTAACAGGACTAAACAAAAAAATTAGAAATATTGAATCGTCTCTTATTAAAAATGAATTAGCTACTGGGATTAGTGTTGTATCTGGCCAAATGGTACTTAAATTAGGTATTGTATCAGTAATGATTGTGGGATCTAATTTACTTGTAAGTGGCCAAATTGGTTTATTAATTTTTATATTGTATTTAATAGCTGCAGCATTCATATATCTACCAATTCAAGGAGCATTAGAATTTTTAGCAGAAATATTCATGTCAGGAGTTAAAATTAAGAGAATGAAAAAAATAGAGAACCAAGCAATCCCTGATGGATCTATAGAATACTCTAATAGTGGATATGATATTAATTTTGAAAATGTAAGTTTTAATTACAAAGAAGATAAAGAAGTATTAAAAAATATTAGCTTTAATGCAAAACAAGGAGAAGTAACAGCATTAATAGGTCCATCTGGAGGAGGAAAAAGCACAATATCTAAATTAGCAGCAAGATTTTGGGATGCAGATAAAGGAAAAATAACCTTAGGAGGAATTGATGTAAAATCAATTGATCCAGAAGCACTACTTAAAAATTATGCAATTGTATTTCAAGATGTAGTTCTATTTAATAATACCGTAAAAGAAAATATAAGAATAGGTGCTCATGGAGCAAGTGATGAAGAAGTATATAAAGTAGCAAAATTAGCAAGGTGTGATGAATTTGTAAAAAACCTTCCAAATGGATATGATACATTAATTGGAGAAAATGGGTCATTATTATCTGGGGGAGAGCGACAAAGAATATCCATAGCAAGAGCATTACTAAAAAATGCACCAATAATATTATTAGATGAAGCAACAGCATCTTTAGATGTAGAAAATGAATCTAAAATTCAAAAAGCATTATCAATATTAATTAAAAATAAAACAGTAATTGTAATTGCACATAGAATGCGTACAATATCAAATGCTGATAAAATTATTGTTTTAAATGAAGGAAAAATAGTTGAAGAAGGTTCTCCTGAAGAACTAACCGAAAAAAATGGTTTATACAAAAAAATGTTGGATATACAAAGCAAAACAGGAAAATGGACATTGTAATTAAAAATTAGAATTATTATGATTCTTAATTTTTTCAATTTTTATTATATTATCAATTCATATTTTTTAATAATTTATAGAAATTGATTTTATTTATTCTTTTTTGAAATTTTTTCCATTAAAACTTTTTTATACTATATTTTAATATTTTTTAATTCTTCAAAACTCATAAAATTAATTTTTAATCAAAGATATAACAGGTCATTGATATTGAACCATATACACATTTATCATTAAATATTTCTACTTTGTAATTTTTCCCAACAGCTCCTAATGCATATATGATAGGAATAAAATGCTCTTTTGTATAAAAAGCATTCTTATATGAACTTGTATTCTTTTCATAATTGATTATATTATTAATATTATTTTTAACTATATTTTCTTTAATGTATTCATCGAACTCTTCTGCCCATAAAAAGCCATTTTCCTTGTTCCAGTCCATTAAGTTTAAGTTATGAACAATGTTTCCACTACATAATATTAAAACACCTTCATCTCTTAAAAAACTAAGTTCTTTACCTAACAATAAGTGCTCCTCTAATGTCATATCATTATTTATACTTAGTTCTAAAACTGGAATATCTGCTTCTGGATACATATGAACTAAAACTGACCATGCACCATGATCTATTCCCCAATTTTCATCTTTTTCTATATGAAAACTTGAATTTTCAATAATCTTTTCAGCATGATAAGTTGATCCTAATGCAGGGTATTTAACCTCATATAATGGTTCTGGAAATCCATACATATCATAAATCATTTTTGGATTTTCAGTATATACTATTCTTGTTCCATTAGTATAATAGTGTGCTGATACAACTAAGATAGCTTTTGGCTTGGGTATATCTTTAGCTATTTCTTTCCATTTATTACTAAATTCATTATTTTCAATAGCATTCATGGGTGAACCATGTCCCACAAAAAGCACTGGCATTTTTGACATTTTTTCCTCCATTATTATAATCCATATTTATTATACATATAAATATTATAATTAATAATAAAATTTATTAAAAAATATTTAATAAAAAATGAAATTAAAAGATTATTATTTAAAAAACTCTTTTATTTTGAGATTAGAAGTAAAAAATTTATAATTTTTCTTTTTTTATTTCTTTTTTAGCTATATTTATTGATTTAATGAGGTTTGGGTTATTTTCATCTATTGAGTTTAGTAGTTTATTTGTTTTTTCATTAAATATTCCAATTTGTCCAACTGATCGAACAATTTCCCATTTGATTTGAACAGGTGGTTTTTCATTAATTATATTAAAAAGTAAGTTTAAAGCTTTTTCATTTTTTTTAAATCCACTTAATGCTCTAGCTATTTTCCATTGAATAATTTCATAGGGTTTATGTTTTTTTGATAGGATTTTTAAAGAGTCCAAAGCCCTATGGTCATCATATTTTGAAGCTATTCTACCAACAGCATCAATAGCTTGTTCTTTAATAAAAATATCTTCTTTATTTAAGCTATCTTTATTTAATAATTCAATTAGGTAAGTGGTTGATACTTTACCTAAATTAGATAGTGTTCGTGCTGCTAAATCCCTTGGAAGTGGAAAGCTTTTTTTGTTAAAATATTTTTTTGGAAGTGTTTTTTCTTGATTATTTCCAATTTTTCCAAGTAAATCAATTAAGTATGGAACAGCTATTTCTCCAAAATTAGCTAATGCTTTAGAAATAGCTATTCGAGTATATAATGCATCTTCATCCTGGAATTTCTCAGCTAAATATTTAACAGCTGATTCTTCATTTTTTTCATCTAAAAGTGTTATAGCTACAGTTCTTTTCCAAGGTTCTTCATTGTTCATTAGATCTATTAATTCTTCAATGTTGTAATTTTTAAATCCATCTAAGTCTGATTTATTTATTTGCCCTCTTTTTCTTCTAGCTAATATTTTACTTTTATTATTCATTATATAAATTCCCAATGTTTATTTATATTTTCACTACTAAAAAAATAAGAAACATCTAAAATATCAGGATTTCAAAATAATTATCTATTAAACAAACTTGTTATTTTTATTTATTTTATTATTTAATTAAGTATTTATTAAACCCCTATTTAAAAAATAAAGTTAAATTATTAAACATTAAAAAAAAGAATTGGAGGGGATTTTGACTGACTATGAGTTATTGTATATATCTTTTATCTATTTTCTTGTTTTTTTGGAATCTTTTAATTAACTTGGAAAATTCATAAGGAATTGTAAAAAATTATATTATAAAAAATAAATTAAATAACTATAATAAATAAAAGTTTTTTTATATTATATTAAATTATAAATAAAATAAAAAGAATTTTTTTATATATATTATTAGTTTATCCATTCATATTTTTTAATAGTGTAATATACATGGATTTCTTCTATTTTTTTGTTTTTTTCTGCTTTGAAAATTTTTCCATTAGACGGTTTTTTGTATGTAGTGTAATATTTTTTATTCTTATTATTTTTTGTTGAAGTTGTAGTTACTTTTGATATTTTAATATTTTTATTTGATTTATTTAGTTTAAACTTATTTATTTGTTTTTTATTTGAGTCTTTAGATATTATTATGTTTCCATCATTATATTTTCCTTTTTTCCAATTTTTACTTTTTATGTTGATATTTGTTTTTTTGTTATATGTTTTTAATATTTGTTTTTTAATGTAAGTTGTTGTGTTGTTGTCTCCATTTTGAAAAATTGTATTTGTATTCATTTTATAGTATTTATAGGTATTTTCGTTTGTTTTAACTGTTTTCCAATATATTAATGATTTAGCTACTGTTATTATGCAATTTTCTGGCTTTTCTATCTTAGAAACTTCAAGTTTTATGTTTTCTTTATTACTAATTTCGTCTAAAAATTTTTCTTTAGCTTCTTTTGAAAGACTATTGGTTCCATTTTGATAATTCAATAAAAATTCATAAAAATCAGGATCTATGTTGTCAGAACAACTCCCTTTTCCTTCAAATAGATAACCAATAGGAAATTTTGGAAAGTTTTCTATTTTATTGTTAGTAAAATTATTTTCAAAAATTTTAAACAAATCATTATCATTTTCTATCCAATTTTTGAAGATTGATGTATTATTCCATATATCTGAAGGGTTTTGTATTCCACATCCGGAATTTATATTCATAGGGCTTGTTTCATATTCATTAGAAATTCTTTTTTCTAGTTCATTTGTAGATGAAGAAGAATTTAGTCCATTAAAAAGTTGCATATCTGCTTCAGATGCGAAACTTGTACCAATTATAAAACTAAAAACTGATATTACAAAAATTAATAGTATTATTTTGTTTTTCATAAAACGCCCCATATATTATTATTTATTATATATTGTACTATTAATATATAAAATTAACTTTATTTTTTTTAAAGTTAAATGGAAATATTTATAAGGGTATTATTTATAAGTATATTATTAATTAATAATTTTAATTATCTAATTAATAATTTTTTAAGGTTAGTTTTTAAAGAGTATTTAAGTAAGTTGATTTATTGAATCCTATGATTTTATATTTGGAAATAATATTGAAAAAAGTATAATATAATTAATTTGAGAAATTAAGTATGAATCCTTCATTTAATCCTTTTTTTATAATTATAATATTTACTATATTAGGGTCATTTCTTTGGTTTTTTAGGGCAAAGCATAGAAGATTTTTGGAAAGAGTTACTAAGATTAAGGTGGTGCCTGATGGTGTAAGTTATGATTGTTTTGCTATGGAATTAACTTATAATGGTTTTATAATAGAATTTTTTTCAGGTGTGATTCTTGGAAGTATAATGGTAATTTTAGCTTTTTATCAATCTAATGTTTACACAGGAATAGGAATAGCTATTGCTTTTATATATCCATGGTTAGTTTTATTTTTAAGGAGAAAAACATTTCATGAGTCTAGTATTAACCCTTGGACTGAAAAGGGATATGATCCAATTAATTTTTATATGTGGTCTTTTATTTCATGTGTTTTTACTTTTATTCTTGGTTTTTCAATGTTGAATTTCAATATTCCTTATTATATTCCATTTATTATGATATTTATGGGATTTTTTAGTTCATCCATTATATTGATTCCTGATAAAATTAATAAGTTTCTTTCGTATGATATTAGATCAAAAAAAGGGTATGATTTTTTACTTAGATTGACAATTTTGATAATTATAACTAATGCATTAGTTTATTTTATTTTAGTGATTCCATATAATATTTAATCGTATTAATTTACATAATAATATTTTTAGGTTTGTTGATTTTTTTATGAAAAATGAATTTTGGAAGTTTTTAATTATTAGTATAATCATCATTGTTGTGGTTAATATTATCAAACACTTAATCTTTCCCAAGGGTGGAACTATTTCATTTTTTATCAGTTTAATAACTGCTGTGATTATTGGGTTATTACTATATAATAAAATCACATATATTGAAAAATAGTAATGAAATACTAGTTTATAAAATGTATAAAAATATATCACTTTACAAATTGCTTATTATATGTGAAAAGATAAGATATGAAACTTTATCTGATGTAATAAGTAGAAATATAAAGAATATGATAATTCGGTAAAAACTGTTAAATAGGATAAAATTCATGAAAATCATATTTTTTTGGTGATTATGATAATAGTTTTTAAGGGTTTAAAATCTTATACTATAGCTTACTCTAATATCACTAGTAATGATTTAAGTCATTTGGTGTCAAAGAAAGATATTTTCAGTTCGGTTGCTATGAAAACTGCTTATGGTACTTTATCAACAGGTTTATTAGTTATTTATGAGCATGATTGTGTAGCTGATCAAGTAGCAAAAGAATTTAATGTTGGTTGTAGTAGAAATACTCCATTTATGGTTTATATGATTAATGAAATGAATAATTCTTATATTACTGTTGATATGGATCATCGTATGGGAATGAATGTTGCTGGTGAATCAAAGAATGTTTATAGTTTTCGTATGGCTTGTTCTTTTAGTTTTTCATCAGTCGAGCAGTTAATTGGCACTAATGTTTGGAATACTTCTAGTATAAGTTCTGTAAATTTAGGTATTCTAGAAAATATTACTCCTGGTGATAGTTTAGTTAGTTATTATAATAACGGTTATTTAGTAGTTTATAAAGCAGAAAGGGAATTTTTTACAGGATATTTTTTAAGATAAATAATGATACTGTTAAAATTAGTATTGGAGGAACTAAAAACACTGATATTTTAGTTGAAGAAATGTTGAAAAATATTTCCTAATTTTTTCATTTTTTAAGATTGTTCATTCATTAGTATTTTTAATATTAATACAAAAATGAGTATTTTAATAATATTTGCTTTTTAATCTACTTTGTTTTTAATAAATTATTCTTATAATGTATATTATTTTAATATTAAATATTTTTAATGGAAAAGATTTAATTAATGGAGTTGAATTGTTCTTCATTAATTAATAAATAATTTATTAATTTGTTTGAGTTTAAATTTTCTTTATTTAAATCGACAGATGTTATTTGTGAGTTATTATATGTTTTATAATATAAAATACCTTTATTAGTATTGTAACATGAGGTGTAAATTGTATATTCATATAAATTAGGTTCATCTATAAATGTACAACCTTTTTGTTGTTCAACTGAACCTAAAATATGGAAAAACTGTGAAACACTACTTGTTTCATCAAATTCAGAATAGGAATTTGCTCTTGTGAATGCTACTTTTGCAAATCTAGAAGCTGATGATAAATCACCTGGTAAACCTATTGCACCCATACCTCTTGAATAATCAAATAATTTAATATTTCCACCAAAAGTGTTTTGGGGAGTTTTATTTGAAAGAGAAATATAATTGTTCAAGTAAAATAATTGTTTATCAAATGGAGGATTATTAGTTAAAACACCTATAGGATTATGATAAATTTTCAAACCATCATTTAATGGTTCAACAACAATAGCTCCTGAATTATCTGAAATCATCCAGTGGAGAGGAGATAATGGAAGTTCATCAGAAAAATTAATATTAACTAAATTAATATCATTTAACAATTCTTCTGCTTCACTAAGATTAGCAGCTTTTCCAAGTAAATATGGAATAAATTCAAAAGGGGTTAAATTAATCTTTCCATCTTCATATTCTCTGTAAACTGCATTATCTGGAAAGTTTAAACCAGCAATACTCAATCCTTTTTCATTACAAGCATCATAATATAAAGGATATGAATCAATACCTGCGGCAATTCCGATAATTGCATAATGAGAATCAATATCATCAATTTTTCTAAATTTAAATTTATAATTACGAGGAGTTATAGTTACTCTTTCATTATATGAGATTTCGTAATCAAAATTACGACCAAAATAATGGTCATTAGTTATATAATTACTTGCTGTACACATAAATAAACACCATTTTTATAATAAATTATAATAATCTAAATCTACTAGTTTTTGATTTTTTACTTGAATCTAGGGGATTTTTAAATATTTATAGGATTTTTAAATTTATCATACCATAAACCATTCCTTTGCTGTTTTGAAGATTTAAAAGCATTTCTTTGAGTATCAAGATTTAAAGCAGTATAATAAACCTCTACCAATCAAAGAAACCACTATTTTTTATATTTTCTAAACTAGCTATTAATATAATTTTTTTATTTTTTTATATAATATTTTATATATTTTATATATAATAATTTTTATTCTCTATATTTTGGCTTCTATTTTACCAAGTTATTTTGGTCTTTTTTACTTTTTATTTTGCTTATTTTTTCAATTTTAGATGTTATAACTTTTATATTTGGCTATTTTAATTTATTTATTTATTTTTTCTGATTTTAGTTACTTTTTTAGCTTTAATTTTATAAGGGGGGGGGGGGGGGGCTTTTTTTTTTTTTTA
>VSSQ01000192.1_pt1 | contig 77336 bp, 77 predicted proteins | sample 4763081 | NCBI WGS metagenome assembly VSSQ01 (sample SAMN12137344, study PRJNA551015) | bioreactor metagenome | isolation source: SDC9 anaerobic chlorinated ethene degrading culture | place: USA: Knoxville, Tennesee | collected 2015-01-01
TGGCGTATTGACATTTTAGACTTTGCACTTTGTATACAGAGAATGAACGACTACACCAGATCCTCGAGCAGCAGGCCAAGCGGGCGCGGGTCGTCGAGATGCGAGGCATAGCGATAGCCCCCCGCCCAGACCTGATCCTCCATCCCCATGAGCCCCTCCTCGACCCCTTCCAGGAAGGCATCGACGAACGCCGCGGCCATCGCCGCATCGACCCGGGTCGGTCGGCGCGGCGGCGCCACAGCGCGCCCGACCCGGCCGGTCATCTGCACCTCGATCAGCGTCGACAGCGTCGCCGGCGGCAGCGCCAGAAGGCCGAGCCCCTCCTCCGGCCCCTCGATCAGCGCAAGCAGCGACAGGTCTTCGAGAAGTTCGGGCAGGTCGGCAAGTGTCATCCGCCGCTCGCGGATCGCGTGCACGGCGAGCGGCAGATCGAACAGCTCGCCGGCCGCGCGCGACAGCGCCTGCGAGATCGCCCGGCCGGCCGTCATCGGCGGCACGCCGGGGTCGCACCGCCCGGCCTCTGCCTTGCGTGCCAACACCGACCTGTCCTGCGCCTGCGCCGCCATCCGCCCGATCCGCCCCGCTCCTGCCCGCGCCGCACAGGCGCCTTCGGCCGCCAGAATGGCCTTCTCAGGGTTTACAAATCATTGAGGCGCGGGCGGAATCTGCCGCCTCAGGCGTCCTCGCCCTCACGCCGGCGCAGCGGCAGGGTGACGCGGAAGGCGGCACCGCCCTGCCCCGGCAGATAGTCGATGCTGCCGCCCAGATTGGCCATGATCTCGCGGCAGATCGCCAGACCAAGCCCCGCGCCGCCGGCCTTCGAGGTGTCGGTGAGGCGCGAGAACTTCTCGAAGATCAACGCCTGGCTCGCCTTCGGGATGCCCGAGCCATTGTCGATGAAGTCGATCTGCACCTTCTGGCCGCGCCGCTTCACCTCGATGCGCAGCACCGCGCGTTCGGCGTCGCAATATTTGCGCGCGTTCGAGACGAGGTTGATGAACACCTGCACCAGTCGGTCGGTGTCGGTGAAGATCGGCATGTGCTCGGCCGGGAAGTCGCGCTCGAGGCGGAAATCGCGCTCGGGCCGGGTGTTCGAGGCGGCGGCGACGGCGCGGTCGATCAGGTCGTGCAGATTGGCGACCGAGACGGTGAGCTGCGCCTTGCCGTGTTCGAGAACCGAGAGGTCGAGCAGGTCGTCGAGCAGCCGGGTCAGCCGCCGCGCCTCCTCGTGGATGATCTCGGCATATTGGGCGCGCAGCGCCTCGGGCAGATCCGGCTCCATCAGGATCTCGGAAAAGGCGCGGATCGAGGTCATCGGCGTGCGCAGCTCGTGGCTGATCTGACCGAGGAAGGCGTCCTTCTGCACCGACAGCGAGGTCAGCTTTTCATTCGCCTCGCGCAGCGCGCGGGCGGTGCGGGCGAGCTCTTCCGACTTCGCCTCAAGCCGCGCCGAATATTCCTTGATGTCGGCGGCCTCGCCGGCGACGGCAATCAGGTCCTGCACGCTGACCGAGGCGCCGCCAATGAGCTGCGCGATCATCGCATGGGCCGTCGCCGCGCCGACCGAGCCTGCCAGCTGGCGCTCGAGCCTTGCCAGAAACTCGGGCGTCGGGTCGGGCAGGAAGCCCGCCTTGCCCTGCGCTGCCGCCTGGGTCTGGAAGAACTGCTGCGCCTCCTCGGCGCCCAGGATGCGCTGCGCCATGCTGAGCAGATCCTCGGCCTCGGCCTGACCGCGCGACCAGCTGCGCGCGCCCTGGCCCTGATCGAAGACATTGACGAAGGCCACGCCCTGCAGCCGCTCCATCGGCCCCGGGAAGCTGGTCATCGAGAAGACGAGGAAGGCGAGCGTGTTGACCAGCAGCGACCAGAACAGCGCATGCAGCAGCGGGTCGAGCCCCTCGAGCCCGAAGAGCGCCTGCGGCCGCAGCCAGGAAATGCCGAAGGGCCCCTCCGCCAGCAGCCCCGCCGACATCAGCCCGCCGCCGCCGAAGGAGGGCAGGAACAGCGCATAAAGCCAGATCGCGAAACCGCTCACCAGCCCCACCGTCGCCCCGACATGGGTCGCCCCGCGCCAGGACAACCCGCCGATCAGCGCCGGCAGCACCTGCGCGGTGCCGACAAAGGCGATCAGCCCGATCGCCGCGAGCGCCTCGGCCCCGCCCGACAGGTGATAATAGAGATACCCCATCGCCAGCACCGCGGCGATCGACAGCCGCCGGCTGGTCAGCACGAGGCCGCGCACGTCGCCCTGTTGCGCCCGGCCCGAACGCAACGCCAGCCACAGCGGCGTGACGATGTGGTTCGACACCATCGTCGCAAGCGCAATCGCCGCCACGATCACCATCGAGGTGGCCGAGGAGAAACCGCCGAGGAAGGCGAGAAGCGCCAGCCGCCCCTGCCCCTCGGCAAGCGGCAGCGTCAGCACGAACAGGTCGGGGTTCGCCCCCGCCGGCAGCCGCTCGAGCCCGAGGACGGCAATCGGCACGACGAACAGGCTCATCAGCATCAGATAGGCCGGGAAAGCCCAGCTCGCGGTGGCGAGGTGACGTTCCTCGACATTCTCGACGACCAGCACCTGGAACATTCGCGGCAGGGTCAGCACGGCGGCGGCCGAGACGAAGGTCAGCCCGGCAAAGCGGCCCGGGCGCAGGTCCCAGCCGGCAATCGGCGAAGCGTCGATGCGCGCGAGCACATCGGCCGGCCCGTCGGCGATGCCCCAGACGACGAAGATGCCGACCGCGACCAGGGCCAGCAGCTTCACCACCGCCTCGAGCGCGATCGCCATCACCACGCCATGGTGGCGCTCGTTCGCATCGAGGTTGCGGGTGCCGAAAAGGATGGTGAAGAGCGCCAGCCCCCCCGCGATCCAGAGCGCGGTCGAGCCCTGATCGGGCAGCGCCCAGCCCTCGGGCGTCTCGGCGGCAAAGACCCCGAAGCTCAGCGTCACCGACTGCAGCTGCAGCGCGATATAGGGGGTGGCGGCGGCCACCGACATCAGCGTGACGATCACGCCCAGCAGGTTCGACTTCCCGTAGCGGCTCGAGATCAGGTCGGCGATCGAGGTCACCCGCTGCGCCCGGCCGATCCGCACCAGCTTGCGCAGCAGCCCCCACCAGCCGATGAAGACCAGCGTCGGACCAAGGTAGATGGTGGCGAACTCGAGCCCCGAGCGCGCCGCATAGCCCACCGCGCCATAGAAGGTCCAGGCGGTGCAATAGATCGACAGCGACAGGGTGTAGACCCAGGGGCTGCGCAGGAACCGCAGCCGGCCAAGCCGCGCCCGCCGCTCGGCGACGAAGGCCACGGTAAAGAGGAGGATGACGTAGCCGAGGCTGACCGCGACGAGACTGTCAAAGGGCATGTCAGCCGTCCTCGCCCGGCCCGGTGCCCAGCGACGGCTCGCCCACCGCCTCCTCCTCGGCCTCGAACGCCGGGCCAAGGCCGCGGGCCAGGCCGAAGGCCGCAAGGATCAGCCCGCACCAGACGAGGAAGAGATAGATCCCGCCGGCGCCGGTGCCGGGCCAGTTGCCGCCGTCCGAGTGCCACAGCCCGGGCAGCAGCAGCAGCACCGCGCCGAGGAGCGGCAGCACGCGGCCGCCATCCATCATCCGCCGACGGCGGTAGGAGCGACGGGCAAGAAACAGCGGCTGGCCGGCGCCGCGCGGCATCATCCGCGTCCCGGGCCGGCTGCCGCCGCCGCGGCAGCCCCGCCCGGGGTGCCGGCCCCGGCGATCGCCTCGAGCGCGGCGACGAGATCGGCATTGGCGAAGGGTTTCGCGAGGAAGGCGGTGGCGCCGGCCTGCTCGGCCGCCTCGCGGTCGCGCGCCTGGCCGCGGGCGGTCAGCATCAGCACCGGCGTTGCGGCAAGGCGCGGATCGGCGCGCAGATCCGTCAGGATCTCGAGCCCCGACCGGCCGGGCAGCATCAGATCGAGGATCACCGCCTCGGGCCGCAGCCCGGCAATGCGCGCCAGCGCCTCGCCGCCGTTCGTCTCGAGCATGACCTGCCATCCCGCACGACCCAGAATGAACCGGATCGCCTCGGCGATATGCGGCTCGTCCTCGATCAGCAGCACCTGACGTTGCGCCATCCTGTGCCTCCTCTCCCCCTCGGCCGACTATCGCGGGCCGAGGCCACACTGTCAAACGGCGCGCGGCATCGGGTGCCTCAACGTTCGGGCAGGATCGAGGGCTCTCGCCGCCCCGGGCAGCCCGCGCGCGGGCAGATCCGGCACGAACTGCCGACCGCGCGCTCGTCCCCCTCGCGGCCGGGCGGGGCGGGCAGAAGCAGCATCATCGCTTCGCGCAGCACCGGCCCGTCGAAGCCGCCGACCGGGTGCTGGGCGCACCAGGCATAGGCGAGGAAGCGCGCCGGCAGCCGCCCCGCCACGTCGATCACCGCGCGCACCGGCTGCGAGGGGCGGGCCAGCGCCTCGTACAGCGGCCAGAGCGGACAGGCGGCGCCGAAGCGCGGCGGGGCAAAGCCCGGCACCGGGCGGCGCAGGGTCAGCGTGCCGGACCCATCGCAGGCGACCAGCCCCGCCGGCACCCGCCCCGGCAAGCCGGGCGGCAGCGTGGCAAGGCGGCGAAAAACCATCCCGACCGGCACGCCAAAGCGCGCGGCAAGGAGCCCCGGTTCGGGCCCGAGCTCGACCAGCGCGTCGGAGAACACCGCCAGCGGCAGCGCCCGCGCCTCGGCCGCCGCCCGCGCGACATGGGCGAGCGCCAGCTCGCGCGCCGCGGCCGAGGCAAGTTCCGGCACCCCCTCGATCAGCGCCTCGGGTGCGGGCGGGGCGTCGGTTTCCAGCTCGGCCAGATGCCAGTCGCGCCCGGCAAGCCAAGTCTCGAGCTGCTCGAGCGGCGCGGCAAGGCCGGTCTCGGCGGTCTCCATTTCATCAAGATAGCCCACCAGCGACTCCGCCGTGCCCGAAAGCCGCAGGCTTTCCTCGGCCATGGTGCGCAGGAAACGGCTGCGCCATTCGGGCTCGATATCCTCGGTCTCGGCCAGGATCGCCGCGGTCGAGCGCAGCGAGGTCACCGCCGAGAGCACCTCGTGCAGGTTGTCGAGCAGGAACGGGTCCTGCGCCATGCGCTCGGCATAGGCCTCGACCACCCGCTCGAGCGCGCCGACGCGGGCCTGACGGTCGGCCAGAACCGCGGCCCAGCCCGGGAAGCGGCCGACGAACTCCTCGATCCGCTCGAGCTCGGGCCCGGCCTTCTCCGCCCCTGCGGCGGCCTCGCGCAACCCGTCGAAAAGCCCCGCCTCGGCCCCTTCGGAGAGCGCCACCGGCTCGACCCCAAGCGCGCGCGCCAGGGCCTCGAGCAGGTCGTCGCCGACGCGGCGGCGGTTGTGCTCGATCAGGTTCAGATAGGCCGCGGAAATGCCGACGCCGCGCGCGAGATCGGCCTGCTTCACCTGCAGCGCCGTGCGCCGCTCGCGGATCCGCGTGCCGGTGAGGGCGGAACGGGCCACGGTCACCTCCCTTCGTGTCCATTCCCGGAATTTACAGGCAATGGACTGGTTGCAAAAGCATTTTACGCGAAAATGAACTGATTTTCAGCGCCGCTCCGCAGCGGATGCCGAGCCGAGGACAGGGCGGCGGGGCCCTACCCCTCGAGGCTGCCGAAGCGCGCGCCATAATTCATCGCGCGGCGGGTGCAGCGGTCGAGGGCGAAGTCGAACCAGGCCCGCTCGCGCCCGCGCGAGGCCCGCAGATCGGCGCCGAGCTTCCCCCGCCCGGCGGCGATCGCCCGCCCCATGCCAGAGACATCGAGCCGGCGCAAGCGGCCGATCCAGAACTGCGCCGCCTCGTCCTGCAACGAGCCGACCGGGGCGCCCGTGGGCAGGTATTCCTGCGCAACGGCCAGACAATAGCCCGCCTCGACCGCCTCGGTCGCCGTGTCGAAAAGATAGCCCGGCGGCGCGGCGAACTGGCTTTTCCACGCCGCCCAGAACAGCCCCGCCACGACGACGACAAGCAGCCCGCCACCGGTCCAGAGCAGCGGCGCCGGCAGATCCTCGTCGGTCACATAGGTGCGGGTCATGGGCAGTCCTCCGCCGCCGAGATCAGCACAGAGGGGTTAAGGAATCGGCCATGAAAAAAGGGCGCCCCGAAGGGCGCCCCAGATCCGCGCGGGCCGTGCTTACTTCAGCGCCGCGTCGGTGATCTCGAGCGTATAGGCCCCTTCCGGCGCCTTCGAGATGACCGGGTCCGAGCCGCCGGCCAGCAGGATCTTCACCGTGCGCTCGTAATCCGCCGGATCGAGCGCGCCGTTCGAGCCCATGGTGAGCTTGGCGATCTCGCCCATCATCCGCTTCTGGTGCTTCTCGGTCTGCGCGCCCGACTCGTCGTTCTCCAGCACGATCTCGGCCGCCTCGTCGGGGTTCGCCTCGGCGTATTTCCAGCCCTTCATCGAGGCGCGGACGAACTTGACCATCTTCTCCTTGAAGGCCGGGTCCTTGAGCTTGTCTTCCATGACATAAAGCCCGTCCTCGAGCGTGGCGACGCCCTCGTCCTCGTACTTGAAGGTGACGAGATCCTCGGGCGCGATGCCCGCATCGATCACCTGCCAGTATTCGTTATAGGTCATCGTCGAGATGCAGGCCGCCTGTTTCTGCAGCAGCGGATCGACGTTGAAGCCCTGCTTCAGCACCTTCACGCCCTCGGCCGAACCGTCGGTCGGGATGCCGAGCGTCGCCATCCAGCTCAGGAACGGGTATTCGTTGCCGCCGAACCAGACGCCGAGCGTCTTGCCCTTGAAGTCCTCGGGCCCCTTGATCCCGGTTTCCTTCAGGCAGGTCAGCATCATGCCCGAATGCTTGAAGGGCTGGGCGATGTTGACGAGGGCCAGCCCCTTCTCGCGGGCAGCGAGCGCCGAGGGCATCCAGTCGACGGTGACATCGGCGCCGCCGCCGGCCATCACCTGGGTGGGCGAGATGTCCGGGCCGCCCGGCATGATGTCGACGTCGAGCCCCTCTTCCTTGTAGAACCCCTTGTCCTTGGCCACGTAATAGCCCGCGAACTGGGCCTGGGTGACCCATTTCAGCTGCAGCTTGACCTCTTCGGCCGACACGCCCCCCGCCATCAGGGCCAGCGCCGCCGCACCGATCAGAAATTTCTTCATCGTCGTCTCCACAGTTGACCCCGGGTGTCTCCCCGGTGTTGAAAAACTCATTTCGCGCGCTGCGAGGGGTGCCAGAAGGTCACCGCCTTCTCGATCAGCACCATCATCCCGAAGAAGCCCGACCCGGCGAGGGCCGCCACCGCAATCTCCGACCAGACGAGCGGCATATCAAGTTGCCCCACCGCGGTCGAAATGCGGAAGCCCATGCCCCGCGTCGGGCTGCCGAAAAATTCGGCAACGATCGCGCCGATCAGCGCCAGCGTGGTGGCGATCTTCAGCCCGTTGAACAGGAAGGGCATCGCCGCCGGCAGGCGCATCTTCAGCAGGCTCTGGCGATAGGTGGCGGAATAGGTCTGCATCAGGTCGCGCTGCAGCGCATCGGTGGCGGCAAGCCCCGCGACCATGTTCACCAGCACCGGAAAGAACACCATCACCACCACGACTGCCGCCTTCGACTGCCAGTCGAAACCGAACCACATCACCAGGATCGGCGCAATGCCGACGATCGGCAGGGCGGCGACGAAATTGCCCACCGGCAGCAGACCGCGCTGCAGGAAGGGCGAGCGGTCGACGACAATCGCCACCAGCACCGCCGCGCCGCAGCCGATGACATAGCCCGCCAGCGCCCCCTTCAGGATGGTCTGGGCGAAATCGCCCCAGAGCAGCGCGGTGCTTTCGGCAAAGCGCGCCGCGATCATCGAGGGCGGCGGCAGGATCACCGGGCTGACCCCCAGCCCGATCACCATCCCCTGCCACAGCACCAGCAGGGTGATGCCGAACAGCACCGGCACCAGCAGCTTGGCCCAGCGATGCCCACCCCAGCGGTTGGCAATGGCGACGTTCAGCGCCGAGGTCACAATCCAGAAGGCGAGTGCCGCCCAGCCCTGCCAGCTCATCGTGCCATCCCCATGCGCTTGAGTGTCACCGCCTCGACCGCGCCGACCACGGCGACCAGCGCCGCCGCCAGCAGCGCCGCGGCAAAGAGCGCGGCCCAGATCTGGATCGTCTGGCCGTAATAGCTGCCCGAGAGCAGCCGCGCGCCCAGACCCGCCGTCGCCCCCGCCGGCAGCTCGGCCACGATCGTGCCGACCAGCGCCGCCGCGACCCCCACCTTCAGCGAGGCGAAGAGATAGGGCATCGAGGACGGCAGCCGCAGCTTCCACAGCACCGAGGCGCGCGGTGCGCTGTAGGTGCGCAGCAGATCAAGCTGCATCCCGTCGGGCGCGCGCAGCCCCTTCACCATGCCGACGAGGATCGGGAAGAAGCTGAGATAGGCCGCGATGATCGCCTTCGGCACCAGCCCCTTGATGCCGAGCGAGGCGAGCACCACGATCACCATCGGCGCGATCGCCAGGATCGGGATGGTCTGGCTGGCGATCGCCCAGGGCATCACCGACATGTCCATGGCGCGGCTGTGCACGATGCCGATGGCCAGGATCAGCCCCGCCGCGGTGCCCAGCACGAAGCCCGCCATCGTCGCCGAGAGCGTGACCCAGCCGTGGTAGACAAGCGAGCGTTTCGAGCTGATCTTCTGCCCCGCAACGCCGTCCCACAGCCCTTTCAGCACCTGGTGCGGCGCGGGCAGAACCGGGCGCTCCTGCGCCATGGTTTCCGAGAGGAGCTGCGCCGTCGTCACCTCGGTGCCCGCCCGCGCGGCCTGGTCATAGACCCATTTCGAATTCAGCCAGACCGCCGCGCCGTACCACAGCACGACAATCGCGGCGACAACGGTCAGCACCGGCAGGATCCGGTTCATGGCATCTCTCCCCTTGCGCCGCGCTCAGACCTCATAGGCATGCCCTGCCCGCAGCCCCTCGCGCACGCGGTGCGCGATTTCGAGGAATTCGCGGCTGTCGCGGATCTCGAGCGGCCGCTCGCCGCGCGGCAGCGGGCTGTCGATGACATCGGTGATCCGGCCCGGCCGCGGGCTCATCACCACGATCTTCGTCGACAGATACACCGCCTCGGGGATCGAATGGGTGACGAAGCCGATGGTCTTGCCGGTGCGCGACCAGAGCTTCAAAAGTTCCTCGTTCAGCCGGTCGCGCACGATTTCATCGAGCGCGCCGAAGGGTTCGTCCATCAACAGGATCTCGGCGTCAAAAGCGAGCGCGCGCGCGATCGAGGCGCGCTGCTGCATGCCGCCCGAGAGCTGCCAGGGGAACTTCTTGCCAAAGCCCTTGAGGTCGACCAGCTCGAGCACCTTCTCGACCCGCGCCTCCTGATCGGCGCTCGGATAGCCCATGATCTCAAGCGGCAGGCGGATGTTGCCGGCGATGGTGCGCCAGGGGTAGAGCCCCGCCGCCTGGAACACATAGCCATAGCTGCGTTCGCGGCGCGCGTCGTCGGCACTCATGCCGCGCACCTTCAGCGTGCCGCCGGTCGGCGTTTCCAGCGCCGCGATGCAGCGCAGGAAGGTGGTCTTGCCGCAGCCCGAGGGCCCGATGAAGGAGACGAACTCCCCCTTCGCGACCTCGAGGGTCACATCGCGCAGCGCCTGCACGGGGCCGTCGTTGGTCTGAAAGACCAGATCGACGCCCCGCGCCTCGATGATCGGGATCGCCGCCATCACACCCCCGAGGCCGGAATGCCGGCACGCGCGACCGGGCGCGGCGCGGTGAGCTCCTTCCAGGTCGAAAGCGCGCGGTTGACCGTGCCGTTCGGCGCGCGCGCCACGAATTCGCCATGGCCCTCGGGCGCCAGCACCTTGCCATCGGCATAGGCGAGCAGGCCCCGCGACAGCGTGTAGCGCGGCAGGCCGTGCACCTCGATGCCCTCGAAGACGTTGTATTCGATCGCCGATTGCTGGGTCTTGGCAGAGATCACCTTCGACGCCTTCGGGTCCCAGACCACGAGATCGGCGTCCGAGCCGACCAGCACCGCGCCCTTCTTCGGATAGCAGTTCAGGATCTTGGCGATATTGGTCGAGGTCACAGCGACGAATTCGTTCATCGTGATCTGGCCGGTGTTCACGCCCTTCTCCCATAGCACCGGCATCCGGTCCTCGAGCCCGCCCGTGCCGTTCGGGATCTTGGTGAAATCGCCGACGCCATAGCGCTTCTGCTCGACGGTGAAGGCGCAATGGTCGGTGGCGACACAGCTCAGCGTGCCAGACGCGAGCCCGGCCCAGAGGCTGTCCTGATGGCGCTTGTTGCGGAAGGGCGGCGACATCACCCGGCCCGCGGCGTGATCCCAGTCGGGGTTCGCATATTCGCTCTCGTCAAGCGTCAGATGCTGGATCAGCGGCTCGCCCCAGACCCGCTTGCCGTTCATCTTGGCCCGGCGGATCGCCTCGTGCGCCTCCTCGCAGGAGGTATGCACGACGTAAAGCGGCACGCCCGCCATGTCGGCGATCATGATCGCGCGGTTCGTCGCCTCGCCCTCGACCTGGCTCGGGCGCGAATAGGCATGCGCCTCGGGCCCGGTGTTACCCTCGGCCAAGAGCTTCGCCGACATCTCGGCGACGATATCGCCGTTCTCGGCATGGACGAGCGGGATCGCCCCCAGCTCGGCACAGCGCTTGAACGAGGCGAACAGCTCGTCGTCATTCACCATCAGCGAGCCCTTGTAGGCCATGAAATGCTTGAAGGTGGTGATGCCGAGGCCGACGACCTCCTTCATCTCCTCGAAGACCTGCTCGCCCCACCAGGTCACCGCCATGTGGAAGGAATAGTCACAGCGCGCCCGCGCCGACTTGTTGTGCCAGGCCTTGTAGGCGTCGAGCAGGCTCTGCCCCGGCGCCGGCACCGCGAAATCGACGACCATCGTCGTGCCGCCCGCCAGCGCCGCACGCGTGCCATAGTCGAAATCGTCGGCCGAGAAGGTCCCCATGAAGGGGAACTCGAGATGGGTATGCGGGTCGATGCCGCCGGGCATGACATAGCAGCCCTCGGCCTCGAGCACCTCGTCGCCCGCCAGATCCGGCCCGATCCCGATGATCTTGCCGCCCTCGATCAGCACATCCGCCTTGTAGGTCAGATCGGCGGTGACGATGGTTCCGTTCTTGATGACTGTGGTGGTCATGGATAACTCCCTGAAAGCCGTTGCTTTCATCTTGGCCCAAATACCTCGGGGGTCCGGGGGCGGCGCCCCCGGCCGTTTTCTCAGGCGACGACTTGCGCCGTCTCGAGCACCGCATGCAGCAGCACATCCGCGCCGGCGGCGGCCCAGTCGGGGCTGATCTCCTCGGCCTCGTTGTGGCTCAGACCGCCCACGCAGGGGCACATGATCATCGTGGTCGGCGCCACCTTGGCAGCCCAGCAGGCATCGTGGCCGGCCCCCGAAACGATGTCCATGTGGCTGTAGCCGAGCTTTTCCGCCGCGGCGCGAACGCGGCCCACGAGTTCCGGGGCAAAGGTCACCGGGTCGAAATGGCCCACCGCCTCGACCGCACAGCCGACGCCGAGCTCGGCACAGATCGCCGCGGCGCGGGTCTCGATCGCGGCGCGCATGGCGTCGAGCTTTTCCTGGTCGACGGTGCGGATATCGACGGTGAAGACCACCGTGCCGGGCAGCACGTTGCGCGAATTGGGCGAGAAGGTCACCTGCCCGACGCCGCCCACGGCGTTCGGCTGGGCGGCCATCGTCACCTCCTGCACCATCTCGAAGATCCGCGCCATCGCGAGGCCCGCGTTCACCCGCATCGCCATCGGGGTCGAGCCGGTGTGCGCCTCCTTGCCGGTCAGGGTGAATTCGAGCCACCACAGCCCCTGGCAATGGGTGACGACGCCGATCGTCTTCTCCTCGGCCTCGAGGATCGGGCCCTGTTCGATGTGATATTCGAAATAGGCGTGCATCTTGCGCGCGCCGACCTCTTCGCTGCCCTTCCAGCCGATGCGTTCAAGCTCGGCGCCATAGGTCTTGCCCTCGAGGTCCTTGCGGCCATAGGCATAGTCGAGCGTGTGCACGCCGGCGAAGACGCCCGAGGCGAGCATCGCCGGGGCAAAGCGCGCCCCCTCCTCGTTCGCCCAGTTCGTCAGCACGATCGGATGCTTCGTCCGGATCCCCAGATCGTTCATCGTGCGCAGCGTCTCGAGCCCGGCCAGAACGCCCAGCACGCCGTCATACTTGCCGCCCGTCGGCTGGGTGTCGAGATGCGAGCCGATATAGACCGGAGCCGCGCCGGGCTCGGTGCCCTCGCGGCGCATGAACATGGTGCCCATCTGGTCGACGCCCATCGTCAGGCCCGCGGCCTCGCACCAGCTCTGGAACAGCGCGCGGCCCTCGGCGTCGGCGTCGGTCAGGGTCTGGCGGTTGTTGCCGCCGGCCACGCCGGGGCCGATCTTCGCCATCTCCATCAGGCTGTCCCACAGGCGTGCGGAATTGATACGGAGGTTTTCTCCGGGTGCAGACATCTTGCGAACTCCCTGTCGACTGCGGGGCGTCTTGCCCTCTTGCGACGAATCTTTTTCTGACCGTATGGTCAGGTTGAGGGAGCCACGTCCTGACCATCCGGTCAACAAGATTTCCGCCGCAGGGGGCGCCGTGAACGAAACGACAGCATCCGGACGCCCAAAAAATGGGCGCCGCACCGCAAACCGCAAGGCGAACGAGGAAACGATCCTGAAGGCGGCCGAAACCGTCTTTGCCGAGGCCGGTTTCGGCGGCGCGACAATGCAATTGATCGCCGACATGGCGGGCCTGCCGAAAGCCAATCTGCATTACTATTTCGCCACCAAGGAGGCGCTCTATCGCGCCGTGGTCGAGCGCATTTTCCGGATCTGGCTGGCCGCGGCGAATGTGATGGACGATGCCGCGGGCCCGGCCGAGGGTATCGGTGCCTATATCGACGCCAAGCTCGAGATCTCGCGCCGGCATGCGAACGGCTCGAAGGTCTGGGCATCGGGGGTGATGCATGGCGCGCCGGTGATCCAGGACTATCTGGAGACCACGCTGCGCGACTGGACGGCGGGGCGCGCGGCGGTGATTCGGCGCTGGATCGCCGAGGGCAAGATGGTCGAGGTGAACCCCGAGCACCTGCTTTACATGCTCTGGGCCGCGACCCAGCATTACGCCGATTTCGGCCATCAGATCGAGGTGCTGAACGGCGGCCCGCTGAGCGAGGAAGACTGGGCCGCGGCCAAAGCCTCGGTCAAGGAGATCATCCTGCGCGGCATCGGGGTCGATCCGGCGCCCTCCCGCCGCGAGCCCGATCCGTTGAACCCCCCGGAAACCTGAAGTATACCGCGAGGATCCGGAGGAGAGAATTTGGCCGAGATCACGCCCCAGCGTCCGCGCACCCGCATCCAGCGCCGCAACATCGGGACCATCCTCGAGGCCGCACTCGAGGTGTTCTCGGCGCAGGGCTTCCGCGGTGCGACGCTCGACCAGATCGCCCAGGCGGCGGGGCTGTCGAAGCCGAACCTGCTCTACTACTTCCCTTCGAAGGAGGCGATCCACGTCGAGTTGCTGAGCGGGCTGCTCGACGACTGGCTGGCGCCGCTGCGCGCGATGGACCCGGCGGGCGAGCCCAAGGCCGAGATCATGGCCTACATGCACCGCAAGCTCGAGATGAGCCGCGAGATGCCGCGCGAGAGCCGCCTCTTTGCCAACGAGATCTTGCAAGGCGCGCCGCGGATGAGCGCGCTTCTGGGCAGCGAACTGAAGGAGCTTGTGGACGAGAAGGCGGCGGTGATCCGCGCCTGGTCCGAAGCCGGCCGCATCGCCCCGGTCGATCCCCATCACCTGATCTTCTCGATCTGGGCGCTGACCCAGCATTACGCCGATTTCGATGTGCAGGTGCGCGCCGTGCTCGGCCCCGGGCGCGACCCGCTCGACGAGGCCGGGCAGTTCCTCGACACGCTGTTCGAGCGGCTGCTCGCCCCCTGAACGGCTGCATTAACCACTCCCTGAAATAAACCCTCCCGGGTTTACCCCCGGATAACCCCGAGGGCACAGAGTGAGCCCGTGGAGGAACCGGGCGAGGAGGTTGGGAATGGACCGGATTTCCGGAGTGCTGCCCCAGATCGGCTGGTCGCCGCAGCTGGTTCCGGCTGCGCCGACGGCCGCCCCCGCCACCACCGTCGAGCCGGTCCGCAGCGGCGCCAACACCGCGGGCGGGATGGGGGCGGATGTCGACACCGGCAGCGGCACCGGTTTCGTGGCCCGGATCCGCAACCTGTTGCGACAGGACGGCACCGGAGCCGATCCGGCCGGAGCGGACGCCGCCAGGGCCATCGTGCCGCGGATCGAGGCTGCGCCGGACCCGGACGCGCCGACCGGGCCGCCCCCGGCCTTCGAGGTGACGCCGCTCGAGGCGCATGTCGCCGCCCTGCGCCCGCGCCCGCTGCACGAGGTGTCTTCTCTTCGCGCGCCCGCCGGCGAAGACCTTGCGGCCACGGGCGCGGTGCAGCTCGCTCCGATGCGGCCCGCCGTCGCGCCGGCGCAAGCCAGCGCCCCCCCGTCAGACGAACGCCCCGCGACCTTGCCGCGGGGCGCCTGGCCACTCGGGGCCGAGGTCAGGGGCGCGGTCCCGCCGGGGCCAGGCCTCGACGTGACGCGCTGAGCGGGATCACTCTGCCGCGGTGATGCCGCAGGTGTAGTTCGACGAGCCCGGGTTGTTCGGATGCGTCGTCCAGTTCGCATAGGGCGCAACCTTGCGCCCGGTGCGCGGGTCCACCGTGCCAAGCGGCAGGGTCTTCATGCTGATGCAATCGACCGGGCAGACATCGACGCAGAGGTTGCAGGCGACGCATTCCTCGTCCTTCACGGTGAAGGTGCGGTCCTCGCTCATGGCGATCGCCTGGTGCGAGGTGTCCTCGCAGGCGGCATAGCAGCGCCCGCACTTGATGCAATCCTCCTGGTCGATCACCGCCTTGGTGACATGGTTCAGGTTCAGGTGCTGCCATTCCGAGAAGTTCGGCACCGCGCGCCCGACGATCTCCTCGACCGAAGTGAAGCCCTTCCTGTCCATGTAGTCCGACAGGCCCGAGATCATCTCCTGCACCACCTTGAAGCCATAGGTCATCGCCGCGGTACAAACCTGCACGTTGCCCGCCCCCATCGCCAGGAACTCGGCCGCGTCGCGCCAGGTGGTGACGCCGCCGATGCCCGAGATCGGCAGGCCGCGGGTCTCGGCGTAACGCGCGATCTCGCCCACCATGTTCAGCGCGATCGGCTTCACCGCCGGGCCGCAATAGCCGCCATGGGTGCCCTTGCCGTCGATCATCGGCTCGGGGCAGAAGTCGTCGAGATTGACCGAGGTCACCGATTTGATCGTGTTGATCAGGCTGACCGCGTCCGCCCCGCCGCGCTTGGCGGCCAGCGCCGGCGGCAGGATCGAAGTGACATTGGGCGTCAGCTTCACGATGCAGGGCATGCGCGAATATTGCTTCACCCAGCGGGTCACCATCTCGATGTATTCGGGCACCTGCCCCACCGCCGAGCCCATGCCGCGCTCGGCCATGCCATGCGGGCAGCCGAAGTTCAGCTCGACGCCGTCGGCGCCGGTGTCCTCGACATGGCCGAGGATCGCCTTCCAGCTCTCCTCGTCGCAGGGCACCATCAGCGACACCACGAGCGCCCGGTCGGGATAGTCGCGCTTGACCGACTTGATCTCGCGCAGGTTGACCTCGAGCGGGCGGTCGGTGATCAGCTCGATGTTGTTGATCCCCATCACCCGCCGGTCGCCGCCATAGATCACGCCATAGCGCGGCCCCGAGACGTTGACGACGGGCGGCCCCTCGGCGCCGAGGGTCTTCCACACCACGCCGCCCCAGCCCGCCTCATAGGCACGGCGGACGTTGTATTCCTTGTCGGTCGGCGGCGCCGAGGCGAGCCAGAACGGGTTCGGCGACTTGATGCCGATGAAAGTGCTGCGCAGGTCCGCCATCTGTCAGGCCCCCATCAGGAAAGAGTGGATGTCTTCGGCCGCATCGCGCCCCTGCGCGACGGCATTCACCGTCAGGTCCTCGCCCGCGGGGGCGCAGTCGCCGCCCGCCCAGACCCGCGCAAGGCTCGTGCGCCCCGCCCCGTCAGTGCCGATCTTCGCCCCCGCGGTCTTCACCCCCTCGGGCAGCGCGCCAAGCGTCTGGCCGATCGCCGAGAGCACCTGATCCGCCTTCAGCCGGAAGGTGTCGTCGAGCATCCGCAGCCCGGCACCGCCGGTCTCGGTGCGCGCGAACTCGACCTCGAGCCCGCCCGCGACGGCATGGATCGCCACCGGCGCGGCGTTGCAGATGATCCGCACGCCATGCGTCGCGGCATGCTCCTGCTCGTGCACCGAGGCCGGCATCTCGGCCTGCGCGCGGCGATAGACGATGGTCGAGGTCTCGGCACCCAGCAGCTTCGCCTGCACCGCCGCGTCGACCGCGGTCATGCCGCCGCCGATCACCACCACCTTGCGCCCGACCGGCAGGGTGGCAAGGTCGTCGGCCTGCCGCAGCGCCGCGATGAACTCGGTCGCAGGCGTCGCAAGCTCGCCCCCCGGCACGTTCAGCGCGTTCACCCCGGACAGCCCGATGCCGAGGAAGACGGCGTCGTGCCGGCCGAGCAGATCCGCGAGCGTGCCGTCGCCCGCACGGCCAAGCGCCCAGTTCGTCACCACCTCGATGCCGCCGACCTGCAAGAGCCAGGCGACCTCGCGCGCGGCGAAATCGTCGGGCGCCTTGTAGGCGGCGATGCCGTATTCATCGAGCCCGCCGAGCTTCGGCTTCGCCTCGTAGAGCATCACCTTGTGGCCCTTGAGCGCGAGCCGGTGCGCACAGGCAAGCCCCGCGGGCCCGCCGCCCACCACCGCGACCGTGCGCCCGGTGGGCGCGCCGGCAGTGAAGGGATGGCCCTGCTTCTCAAGCAGCGTATCGGTGGCAAAGCGCTGCAGCAGGCCGATCTCGACCGGCTTGCCCTCGGCCTCCATCCGCACGCAGGCGCCCTCGCACAGGTTCTCGGTCGGGCAGACGCGGGCGCACATGCCGCCGAGGATGTTTTGCGAGAAGATCGTCTTCGCCGCCGCCTCGGGCGTGCCGGTCGCGATCTGCCGGATGAAGAGTGGAATGTCGATCGTCGTCGGGCAGGCCGTGGCGCAGGGCGCGTCATGGCAGAAATAGCACCGATCCGCCGCCACCGCGGCCGCATGGGCGGTGAGCGGCGGCGCGACATCCTGGAAATTCGCCGCATAGCGCTCGGGCGAAAGCCGCCCGGACGCGACACCGGGCGTGAACTGGCTGTTGGTCACCTTGGACCTCCCTGGCTTTGTTATTGTCCCCACGCTTGCACGGGCGAAAATTTTATCAAGTGGTAAAATACGCCGCGCCGCCGCATCCGGGGGGATTTGCCTGAAGCCGGGGCATCCCGTGCGGTCTTGCCGAAAAATTGGGCAAAATCGCCCGGCTCCGGCCTGCCGCCGCGTCAGTCGTTCGCGCTTTCCTCCCCGGCCCGGCTGGCGTATAAGGCGGTCCTGATACCGGGGCGCCCGGCACCAAACGACCGGGCCGACCAGAACCTGACAGCATCCTTTGAGGACGGCATGACCAAACAATCCCATGAAAACGACGTGGCTTTCATTCAGGCGCTCGCCGAGCTTCTGAACAGCAACGACCTCACCGAAATCTCGGTTGTGCGGGAATACGGCGAGGATGACAGCCTCGAAGTGCGCGTGGTGAAGCAGGCGACGGTGATCGCCGCGGCCCCCGCCCCCGTCTACGCGGCCCCCGCCGCTGCGCCGGTTGCGACCGCCGCTCCCGCCGTCGCGATCGATGCCGACCCGGCCTCGCTGCCCGGCGCCGTGACCTCGCCGATGGTCGGCACCGCCTATCTGGCGCCGGAACCGGGCGCCAATGCCTTCGTCAAGGTCGGCGACACGGTCAAGGAAGGCCAGACCCTGCTGATCGTCGAGGCGATGAAGACGATGAACCATATCCCGGCGCCGCATTCGGGCACGGTCAAGCGCATCCTCGTCGACGACGGCACGCCGGTCGAATACGGCTCGGCGCTGATGATCGTCGAGTGAGGGCATGCCCATGTTCGACAAGATCCTGATCGCCAACCGGGGCGAGATCGCCCTGCGGGTGATCCGCGCCTGCCGCGAGATGGGGATCGCCTCGGTCGCGGTGCACTCGACCGCCGACAGCGACGCCATGCATGTGCGCATGGCCGACGAGAGCGTCTGCATCGGCCCGCCGCCGTCGTCCGAGAGCTATCTCTCGATCCCCGCGATCGTCGCCGCCTGCGAGATCACCGGCGCCCAGGCGATCCATCCGGGCTATGGCTTCCTTTCGGAAAACGCGAACTTCGTGCAGGTGCTCGAGGATCACGGCATTACCTTCATCGGCCCCTCGGCGGAGCATATCCGCATCATGGGCGACAAGATCACCGCCAAGGAAACCGCGAAGAGCCTCGGTATCCCGGTGGTGCCGGGCTCGGCCGGTGGCGTGCATGACGTCGACGAGGCGAAGCGCACCGCGGCCGAGATCGGCTATCCGGTGATCATCAAGGCCACCGCCGGCGGCGGTGGGCGCGGCATGAAAGTCGCCGAGACCGAGGCCGACCTCGAGATCGCCTTCCGCACCGCGCGTTCGGAGGCGAAGGCCGCCTTCGGCAATGACGAGGTCTACATGGAGAAATATCTCCAGAAGCCGCGTCACATCGAGATCCAGGTCTTCGGCGATGGCAAGGGCCGCGCCGTGCATCTGGGCGAGCGCGACTGCTCGCTGCAGCGCCGCCACCAGAAGGTGCTGGAAGAGGCTCCCGGCCCCTGCATCACCCCCGAACAGCGCACGCGGATCGGCAAGATCTGCGCCGACGCGATGGCCAAGCTCGGCTATTCGGGCGCCGGCACGATCGAGTTCTTGTTCGAGGACGGCGAATTCTACTTCATCGAGATGAACACCCGGTTGCAGGTGGAACACCCGGTGACCGAGGCGATCTTCGGCGTCGATCTGGTGCGCGAACAGATCCGCGTCGCGGCCGGTGAGGCGATGGAATTCCGCCAGGAAGACCTGAAGATCCGCGGCGCCGCGATCGAAGTGCGGATCAACGCCGAGCGGTTGCCGAACTTCTCCCCCTGCCCCGGCCGCATCACCCAGTACCACGCCCCGGGCGGGCTCGGTGTGCGCGTCGATTCGGCGCTCTATGACGGCTACAAGATCCCGCCCTATTACGACAGCCTGATCGGCAAGCTGATCGTGCACGGGCGCAACCGGCAGGAGGCGCTGGCGCGCCTCAGCCGGGCGCTGAGCGAGCTGATCGTCGATGGCGTCGACACCACGGTGCCGCTGTTCACCGCGCTGCTGCAGGAGCCCGACATTCTGAAGGGCGACTACTCGATCCACTGGCTCGAGAAGTGGCTGAAGAAGACCTACGGCTGAACCGCCCGGCATCCGGATGCCGAAACGCCCCCGAAAGGGGGCGTTTTTCTTTGCACAAACCCGTTTGAACCCGCCCCGATTCCGGCCCATTGTGCCAGTGCAGCAAAGGGAGGCCGATGGTGCAGGGACTGACCGCAGAGATGCTGCTTTCGGGCTATGCCCGCGGCATCTTTCCGATGGCGCAAAGCCGCGACGATCCGGAACTTCTGTGGTTCGAGCCGCACGCCCGCGGCATCGTGCCGCTCCGGGGCTTCCACGTCTCGCGCTCGCTTGCCCGCAAGATCCGCCGCGGCGGCTTCGACATCCGCATCGACACCGCCTTCCGTGCCGTGGTCGAGGCCTGCGCCGCGCGCGAGGAAACCTGGATCAACGGCCCGCTCTTCACCCTCTATGACGCGCTCTTCGCGATCGGGCACGCCCATTCGCTTGAGGTCTGGCAAGGGGGCGCGCTGGTCGGCGGGGTGTTCGGCGTGACGCTGGGCGGCGCCTTCTTCGGCGAGAGCATGTTCTCGCGCGTGCCCGATGCCTCGAAGGTGGCGCTGACCTACACCGTCGACCGGCTGCAGCAGACCGGGTTTGTGCTGTTCGACACGCAATACCTGACGCCACATCTGGCAAGCCTTGGAGGGGTCGAGATCCCGCGGCTCGAGTATCGCCGCCGGCTCGCTGCGGCGCTGCCCCTGACCGCCGATTTCACCGCGGCCCCGGTGCCCGATGCTCAGTCGGTCTTGCAGCGCATGACCCAGACGTCATAGCGCTGATGGTCAAGCGCCGAGAGCGCCGGACTGTCGGCGATCATCCAGCCCTCGAACACCGGCTGCGCGACGTTCGGATCGGTGATGATGAGATAGGCATAGGCGTTCGACGAGGGGTCATCCGCCGGATAGCGGCATTCCTTCAGCGTCACCTGGAGATGGCCGAATTCGACGGTCTGGCCCACCGCCAGCACGATGTCGGACGCGGTCGCCGACACCTTGTCGAGGCCGCGCAGCACCGCACCGGACGCCTCGGCCAGCCCGTCGCCGCCATCCTGCGCGACAGCCGCCGTCGCCCCGACTGCGAGCGCCAGCGCCGCGGCGCGCAGGGCCGCGATCATTGCGGCGCCCCGGTGGCGCCGGCATCGGTGCCGGTCGCATCCTTCGGCTTGTCCGCGCCGCCGCCGACGAATTTCATCAGCAGCCCGAGCGTCGAGACCGCGCCCTGGGTGTCGAGGATCTCGTCGCCCGGAGCAAAGTTGTCGACGCTGCCGCCCGGCAGGATCTCGATGAACGAGCCGCCCATCAGCCCCTCGGAGGCGACGATGATCTGCGAATCGTCGGGCAACTCGACGCCCTTGTTGATCGCGACCGAGGTGTCGGCGAAGAAGGTCTTGGTATCGAGCCTGATGTCGGTGACGGTGCCGATCTTGACCCCCGCCATGCGCACGTCGGTGCCCGGCGTCACCCCCTCGACCGAACGGAACGAGGCATGCAGCGGGTAGCTGCCCGCAGCGGTGCCGAAGCTGTGCCCCTTGCCGGCCCAGAACAGGAAGCCGGCAGCGACAGCCAGAACGACTGCCCCGGTCAGCACTTCAACGCGATTCTCGCTCATGATCTCTCCTGCGCAGGGACGCGGCAGGGCCCCGGCCTCATTCAGCCGGCTGCCAGGCCTCGTAGTCGCGCCGTTCGACGGGCGCCTCGCGCCGAATCGAGCCGGCCGGCACATAGGCCGCGTCGGTGCCGGTGCGGTTCGCCAGATGCGGCAGCTCCCACGACTTATGCGCGACGGCGACCTTGGTCGGCGGTTCGTCCCAGGTGAAGTGGATCCAGCCGTGCCATTCCGGCGGAATGCGGCTCGCCTCGATCTCGCCGTTGTAGATCACCCAGCGGCGCTTGCCATCCTTGGTCTGGTAATAGACGTTGCCTTCCGCATCCTCGCCCACCTTCACGCCCTTGCGGGCCGTGAAAATCCGGATCCCCGAGGTCTGGGACTGGTTCCACCAGGTAAAAATGCGAAGCAGAAAGTTCATGCCATCCTCCGCGGGCTTTTGCCCGTTTATAGCCTGTTGCGCGGCAAGGTCCAGAGCCGCTTGCGAAAAGGGCGGGCCTGCGCCCGCCCCGCGCTCAGCTGGCGCTTTTCGGCTCTTTCTTCGCGTTTTCCGCGTAGATCAGCAGCGGTTTCGCCTCGGCGGTCTCGACCGCCTCCTCGTTCACCACGACCTCCTGCACGCCGGTCATGCCGGGCAGCTCGAACATGGTGTCGAGCAGGATGTCCTCCATGATCGAGCGCAGGCCGCGCGCGCCGGTCTTGCGCTTGATCGCGCGCTTGGCGATGGCGTTCAGCGCATCCGGGGTGAAGCTCAGCTTCACGCCCTCGATGTCGAAGAGCCGCTGATACTGCTTCACCAGCGCGTTCTTCGGCTCGGTCAGGATGGTGACCAGCGCTTCCTCGTCGAGATCCTCGAGCGTGGCGATCACCGGCAGACGGCCGACGAACTCGGGGATCAGGCCGAATTTCAGCAGGTCTTCCGGCTCGAGCTCCTTGAACAGCTCGCCCGCCGAACGCTCGTCGGGCCCCTTCACCACCGCGCCGAAGCCCATCGCCGAGCCCTTGCCGCGCTGCGCGATGATCCGGTCGAGCCCGGCAAAGGCGCCGCCGCAGATGAACAGGATGTTCGTGGTGTCGACCTGCAGGAATTCCTGCTGCGGATGCTTGCGTCCGCCCTGCGGCGGCACGGAGGCAACGGTGCCTTCCATGATCTTCAGCAGCGCCTGCTGCACGCCCTCGCCCGAGACGTCACGGGTGATCGAGGGGTTGTCCGACTTGCGGGTGATCTTGTCGACCTCGTCAATGTAGACGATGCCGCGCTGCGCCCGCTCGACGTTGTACTCAGACGCCTGCAACAGCTTCAGGATGATGTTCTCGACATCCTCGCCGACATAGCCCGCTTCGGTCAGCGTCGTCGCATCGGCCATGGTGAAGGGCACATCAAGGATGCGCGCCAGCGTCTGCGCGAGCAGCGTCTTGCCGCAGCCGGTCGGGCCGATCAGCAGGATGTTCGACTTCGACAGCTCGATGTCGGACTTCGCGCTGTTGTTCAGCCGCTTGTAATGGTTGTGCACTGCGACCGAGAGCACGCGCTTGGCATGCATCTGACCGATCACGTAATCGTCGAGCACCTTGCAGATGTCGCGCGGCGTGGGCACTCCGTCGGTCGACTTGAGCCCCGAGCTCTTCGTCTCCTCGCGGATGATGTCCATGCACAGCTCGACGCATTCGTCGCAGATGAACACGGTCGGGCCCGCAATCAGCTTGCGCACCTCATGCTGGCTCTTGCCGCAGAACGAGCAGTAGAGCGTGTTCTTGCTGTCGGAGCCGGAATTGTTCGCCATCGTCTTCCTCTGCTCTGGCCCGGAACGCGGGTCCCTGGGTGGGCCGCCCCTGAAGTTTAGGGCAGCCCCATGGTCATCACAATGTCAAAAATCCTGCCCCGTCCCGGGGAAGGATCACTTCTCCGCCTCGGCCTTGCCGCGGCTGTCGAGGATGTCGTCGATCAGGCCCCAGGCCTTCGCATCCTCGGCCGACATGAAGTTGTCGCGCTCGAGCGCCGCCTCGACGGTTTCGTAATCGTTGCCAGTGTGCTTGACGTAGATCTCGTTCAGGCGGCGCTTCAGCTTCTGCGTCTCCTGGGCGTGGATCATGATGTCGGTGGCCTGGCCCTGATAGCCGCCCGAGGGCTGGTGCACCATCACGCGCGAGTTCGGCAGCGAGAAGCGCATGCCCTTCTCGCCGGCCTGCAGCAGCAACGAGCCCATCGAGGCCGCCTGGCCGATGACGAGCGTCGAGACCTTCGGCCGGATGTACTGCATCGTGTCGTAGATCGACAGGCCCGAGGTCACCACGCCGCCCGGGCTGTTGATGTACATCGCGATTTCCTTGGTCGGGTTCTCCGCCTCGAGGAACAGCAGCTGCGCGCAGATCAGCGTCGACATGCCGTCATGCACCGGCCCCGCGAGGAAGATGATCCGCTCCTTCAGCAGGCGCGAGTAGATGTCATAGGCACGCTCGCCACGCGAGGTCTGTTCGACCACCATCGGCACCAGCGTGTTCATGTAGAGGTCGATCGGATCCTTCATTCCTCAGCCTTCCCTGCGGTCTTGCGTCACGATGGACGCGGAACTTTACCCGAGTCTTAGTGGCGCGGGCAGGACGCTGCAAGGGCAGCCGGCAACAGTTGATGCCGCAAGTGCGGCAAAGCGGGCCCGGTGCCGGGCATGGAAACGCCCGCCCCGGGCGGGGGCGGGCGCAGCTGCCGGCCGTGCAGGACGGGCGCGGGCGTTCAGCCGCGGGTCGCGGCCTCGTACCAGTCGCGGATCGCCTTGCGCTCCGCGGCCTCCATGAAGCTCAGATTGCCCGGCGGCATGGCATGGGTCAGCCCCGCCTGCACATAGATCTGATGCGCGGCCCGCGCGATCTGGGCCGGGTTTTCCAGATGCACGCCCTTCGGCGCCCGGGTGATACCGTCAAAGCCGCCCGGTTCGGTCGCATGGCACATCGAGCAGCGGCCGAGCACGATATCGGTCACCTGCTCGAAGCCCGCCGCCTGCGCGAAGCGCGCCTCGACCGGGCTCAGGGCCGCTTCCGTGTCGTCCCCCTCGCCGGTGCCGGTGAAGCTCGAGAGCCAGACGCAGATCAGAAACAGCACCACGGTCACCCCCCAGGTCCACCACGGCGTGCCCTTGTGCGCGTGATGGGTGTTGAAGAAGTGCCGGATCGTCACCCCCATCAGGAACACCAGCGAGGCGATCAGCCAGTTGTACTCGCTCGCGAAGGCCAGCGGGTAATGGTTCGACAGCATCAGGAACACCACCGGCAGCGTCAGGTAGTTGTTGTGCGTCGAGCGCTGCTTGGCGATCTTGCCGTATTTCGGGTCCGGCGTGCGGCCGGCCTTCAGATCGGCCACCACGATGCGCTGGTTCGGCATGATGATCAGGAACACGTTCGCGGTCATGATCGTCGCGGTGAAGGCGCCAAGGTGCAGCAGCGCCGCGCGGCCCGAGAACACCTGCGTATAGCCCCAGGCCATCGCCACCAGGATGACGTAAAGCAGCACCATCAACGTGGTGCTGTTCTCGCCGAGCCGCGACTTGCACAGCAGGTCATAGAGGATCCAGCCGATCGTCAGCGACCCCGCCGAGATCGCGATCGCGCCCCAGGTCGGCAGGTCCATCACCCGCGGGTCGATCAGGTAGAACTGCGACTGCGCCCAGTAGAGCAGCATCAGCATGGCAAAGCCCGACACCCAGGTCATGTAGCTTTCCCATTTGAACCAGGTCAGCTCGTCGGGCATCCGCTCGGGCGCCACCATGTATTTCTGGATGTGGTAGAAGCCACCGCCATGCACCTGCCAGGCGGCCCCGGTCACCCCCTTCGGCGCGCCCGGTTCGGGCCGCAGGCCAAGGTCCAGCGCGATGAAGTAGAAGGACGACCCGATCCAGGCGATGGCGGTGACGACATGCAGCCAGCGCACCGCGAACTGCGCCCACTCGAGCAGGAAGGTATAGTCGAACATCATGTCCCCGTGTTCTTTTTCCGACAGCATCGGCCTGCGCCCCCACCCACGCAAGCCTCGGCGGGCCTGAGCCCGCCCCCCTCGGACGCGCGCCCCGGAATCGGGCACCGGCGCCGGAAAATCAGGCAGATGTCAGATCAACTGCCGCGATAGGTCGAATAGCCGAAGGGCGAGAGCAGCAGCGGCACATGGTAATGCGCCGCCGGCTCGGAGATGCCGAAGCGGATCGGCACATGGTCGAGGAACAGCGGCGCCGCCCCCGCCTGCCCGGTTGCGCGCAGATAGTCGCCGACCTCGAAGACCAGCTCGTAAATCCCGGTCGCGAAGGCCTGCACCGGCAGGATCGGCACCTCGGTGCGCCCGTCCGCATTGGTCATCGCCTCGGCGATCTGTTCGCGCGCGCCCTCCTCGATGCGGAACAGCGCGATGCGGATCCCCTCGGCCGGGCAGCCGCGCGCGGTGTCGAGAACATGGGTGGTCAGATATCCGGTCATCGCGGCTCTCCTTTGCGCCGACTATGGCGCGCGTCCCCGGCGCCGGCAAGCACCCCCTTGCGCCCGCCCGGCAATCGTCCTTTGATCGCGCCCGAAAAATTCCCGGAGGCTCAGATGATCCGCTATCCCCGCGACATGCGCGGCTACGGCCCCAATCCACCCGATGCACAATGGCCCGGCGGCGCGCGCGTCGCGATCTCGCTGGTGCTGAACTACGAAGAAGGCGGCGAGAACTGCATCCTGCACGGCGATGCCGCGTCAGAAGCGTTCCTCTCCGACGTCGCCGGCGCCGCGATGTGGCCCGGGCAGCGCCACTGGAACATGGAATCGATCTATGAATACGGCGCCCGCGCCGGGTTCTGGCGGCTGCACCGGCTGTTCACCGCGATGCAGATCCCGGTGACGATCTATGGCGTCGCCACCGCGCTTGCGCGCAACCCCGAACAGCTTGCCGCGATGCAGGACGCCGGCTGGGAGATTGCCTCGCACGGGCTGAAATGGGTCGAGCACAAGGACATGCCCGAGGCCGAGGAGCGCCGGCAGATCGCCGAGGCGATCCGGCTCCACACCGAGGTGGTGGGCGAACGGCCGCGCGGCTGGTACACCGGGCGCTGCTCGGTCAACACCGTGCGCCTGACCGCCGAGGAAGGTGGCTTCGACTGGATCTCGGACACCTATGACGACGACCTGCCCTATTGGCTCGAAGTGGGCGACCGCGACCAGCTGGTGATTCCCTACACGCTCGAGGCAAACGACATGCGTTTCGCCACCTCGCCCGGCTGGATCGAGGGCGAGATGTTCTTCCAGTACCTGAAGGACAGCTTCGACACGCTCTATGCCGAAGGGCTCGAGGGCCGCGCCAAGATGTTCTCGATCGGACTGCACAACCGCCTGATCGGACGCCCGGGCAAGATCGCCGGGCTGAAGCGCTTCCTCGATTACGCCAAGGCACACGAGGGCGTGTGGTTCGCCCGCCGCGGCGACATCGCCCGGCACTGGGCAACGGTGCATCCGCATCACCGCATCGAGCGCCCCTCGCAGATGGACCGCGCCCGCTTCGTCGCCGCCTGGGGCGGCATTTTCGAACACAGCCCCTGGATCGCCGAGCGCGCCTATGAGCTCGAACTCGGCCCGGCGCATGACAGCGCGGTGGGGCTCGCGAATGCGCTGGCCCGGGTGTTCCGCACCGCCACCCCCGCCGAGCGTCTCGGCGTGCTGCAGGCCCACCCCGACCTTGCCGGCAAGCTCGCAAAGGCAAAGCGGCTCACCGCCGAAAGCACCGCCGAGCAGGCCTCGGCCGGGCTCGACGCGCTGACCGACGCCGAGCGCGCCCGCTTCGAGGCGCTGAACACCGCCTATACCGCGAAATTCGGCTTCCCCTTCATCATCGCGGTGCGCGACCATACGAAAGACGGCATCCTCGCCGCCTTCGAAAGCCGCCTCGCCCATGACGCCGAGACTGAATTCGCCGAGGCCTGCCGTCAGGTCGAACGCATCGCCACCCTGCGCCTGAAGGAGTTGCTGCCGTGACCGGTTATTATGCCCCGAAAGGCGGCCTGCCGCCACAAAGCGCGCTGATGACCGGCCGCGCGATCTTCACCGAGGCCTATGCGGTGATCCCGAAAGGCTGCTTCTCCGACATCGTCACCAGCTTCCTGCCGGGCTGGACCGACACCCGGCTGTGGCTCATCGCCCGGCCGATGTCGGGCTTTTCCGAGACCTTCAGCCAATATGTGATGGAGGTCGGCGCCGATGGCGGCTCGGACGCGCCCGATGCCGAACCCGGCGCCGAGCATGTGCTCTTCGTCACCGAGGGCGAGATGTGGCTCTCGCTCGACGGGCAGGAATACGAGCTGGCGGCGGGCGGCTATGCCTATATCCCGCCCGGCACCGAGTGGCGGGTGAAGAACGGCGCCGACCACCCGCTGCGCTTCCACTGGATCCGCAAGCTCTACGAGCGCGCGCCGGGCCTGCCCGCGCCCGAGGCCTTCGTGACGAACGAGCGCGAGATCGCCCCGGTCGCGATGCCCGACACCCAGGGCCGCTGGGCCACCACCCGCTTCGTCGACCCGGGCGACCTGCGCCACGACATGCACGTGAACGTCGTCACCTTCCGGCCCGGCGGGCTCATTCCCTTCGAGGAAACCCATGTCATGGAGCACGGGCTCTACGTGCTCGAGGGCAAGGCGGTCTACAAGCTCAACCAGGACTGGGTCGAGGTCGAGGCGGGCGATTTCATGTGGCTGCGCGCCTATTGCCCGCAGGCCTGCTATGCCGCGGGGCCGGGGCCGTTCCGCTACCTGCTCTACAAGGACGTGAACCGCCACGCGCGGCTGCGCGGCCCGTTCCAGCGCTGACCGGGCCGGGGCCCAAAGCCCCGTCCCTCCTTCTTCTTGGCCCAAATACCTCGCGGGGGTCCGGGGGCGCGACGCCCCCGGCGGCCCGGACCGGAGCCCCGACATGCAGATCACGACCGAACCGCTCACCGCCGAGGCCTTTGCCCCCTTCGGCGAGGTGATGGAGGCCAGAGGCGCCCCCGACCGGATCATCAACGCCGGCATGTGCGGCCGCTTCCATGACCGCGCGACACTCGATTTCGGCACCGAGACCGGCGGCCGGCCCGGGATCTCGATCTTCAAGGCGATCCCGCGCGCCCTGCCCTATACCTTCGATCTGCTCGAGCGCCACCCCGAGGGCAGTCAGGCCTTCGTGCCGATGACCGCGGATCCGTTCCTCGTCATCGTCGCCCCCGACGCAGGCGGCCGCCCCGGCCGGCCGCGCGCCTTCCTCACCTCGGGCGCGCAGGCGATCAACTTCCGCCGCGGCACCTGGCACGGGGTGCTGACCCCGCTCGCCGAGCCCGGGCTGTTCGCGGTGATCGACCGGATCGGCACCACGGCGAACCTCGAGGAGGTGATCCTCGACACCCCGGTGACCGTCACCGCCCCCTGATCAGACGATCAGCAAGGCCCTGAAATCGTTGACATTGGTCAGCGTCGGTCCGGTCACCACCTGAGCGCCCGCCGCCCCGAAGAAGCCATGCGCATCGTGGCGGGCAAGGGCCGCGCGCGCGTCAAGCCCCCGCGCCGCCCCCGCGGCCAGCGTCCCCGGCCCGATCAGCGCGCCGGCCACCTCCTCGGCGCCATCGACGCCATCGGTGTCGCAGGCGATCGCCCAGATCCCCGGCGCGCCGTCCAGCGCCAGCAGCGCCGCCAGCGCGAATTCCGCATTCGGCCCGCCGCGGCCATCCGCGCCCCGCAGCGTCATCGTGCATTCGCCGCCCGAAAGCAGCACCACCGGGGGCGCTCCGCGCCGTCGCGCCGCCGCGATCTGCCGCGCCAGCGCCGCCTGCGCCGCGCCCTGCACCGCGGCCTCGCCCTCGATCGCGTCGCCGAGCATCCGCACCTCGCAGCCCGCCGCCCGCGCGACCTCGGCCGCGGCGGCGAGCGACTGCGACGGCGCCGCGACGATCCGGGTCTCGGTCCGCGCAAGCCGTGCATCTCCAGGCGCGAGCACGCCCGATCCCTTCGAGAGCACCGCGCGCACCACCTCGGGCACCGCGATGCCATAGCGCATCAGCACCGCCCGCGCCTCTTCGACGGTCGAGCCATCGCCCACCGTCGGCCCCGAGGCGATGAAGGCAAGGTCATCCCCCGGCACGTCGGAAATGACGAGCGACAGCATCCGCGCGGGCCAGGCGGCGGCCGCGAGCTGCCCGCCCTTCACCGCGCTCAGATGCTTGCGCAGGGTGTTGATCCGGTCGATCGGCGCGCCCGAGGCCAGCAGCGCCGCCGTCACCGCCTGCTTCTCGGCCAGCGTCAGCCCCGGCACCGGCGCGCACAGCAGCGCCGAGCCGCCGCCCGAGATCAGCGCCAGCACGAAATCCCCCTCGCCCAGAGAGGCCAGCAGATCGAGCATCCGTCGCGTCGCCGCGACGCCCGCCGCGTCGGGCACCGGATGTGCTGCCTCGACGATCTCGATGCCGCGGCAGGGCCGGCCATAGCCATAGCGGGTGATAACCAGCCCCTCGCAGGGGCCCCAGGCGGCCTCGACCGCCTCGGCCATCCGCGCCGAGGCCTTGCCGGCACCGACCACCACCACCCGCCCGCCCGGGCGCGGCGGCAGCGCGGCGGCGATCACCCGCATCGGATCGGCCGCGGCCACGGCCGCATCGAACATCGCGCGCAACAGTTCGGACGGGGTCAGCAGATCCATGCGCGCGCCTTCCGGCACGATGTGGCAAGGCAGGTCTTCGCTCGGGTCATCGCATCCCTCCAGAGCCACAGGTTTGCCCGCACGCCCCCGCCGCGCAAGAAAAAACGGGGACCGAGACCCCCGTCTTTCGTCGTGCGCAGGCTCATTCCTGCGTGATGCGCCCGTCGAGCTTCGGCGTGTAAGGCCCGACTTTCGCAAGATATTCCGCCGTCACATCGGCCAGGTCAGGGCCGAAATCATAGGCCTTCATGCCCTCGGCCGCGAACATCTTGAAGCCGTCGCCGCCGTTGCGGACATAGTTGTTCGTCACCACGCCATAGACCTTTTCGGGATCGAGCGGCACCCAGCCCCCGTCGCCCGCGACCTCGACCGACAGCAGCCGGCTGCCCGCGGGCTTCTCGGCACTCCACGTGTATTTCAGCCCGGCGACCTGCGGGAAGCGGCCCGCCCCCTCCTCGACCTGGCTCAGCCCGTTCTCGAGCGCCGCGCGGATTGTCGATCCCTTCGCCTCGAAGGTCGACAGCGTGTTCTGGAACGGCAGCACGGTCAGCACCTCGCCCATCGTCACCGGCCCGGCGTCGATCGAGGCGCGGACGCCGCCGCCGTTCTGGATCGCGATGGTCACGCCCTGATCCTTTACCCGGTCGAGCATCGCCTCGGCGATCAGGTCGCCCATCTCGCATTCCTTCACCCGGCAGCTGTCGCGGCTGCCGTCGATCGCGGCCGCGGCCTCGGCCACCACCTGCGCCCGCACCGCCTCGAGCGGCTTTGCCATCTCGGCCACCTCGGCCGCGATCTTCGGATCCGGCACCACCGAAGCATCGAGCAGGATCGGCTCGCCCGAGGCCGCGGTCAGGGTGCCCGCGTCGTCGAAGGTCAGCACCAGATGGCCAAGATATTTCGAATAGGCATAGGCCGAGACCACCGGCACGTTGCCGACCATCGTCGGATAGGCCTCGCCGCCCGGGCCGAACAGCGTGTGACTGTGGCCGCCGACGATCGCGTCGATGCCCGGCACCGCGGCCGCCAGCGCCTTGTCCTTGACGAAGCCGGTGTGGGTGAGCGCGACGATCTTCGTCACCCCCTCGGCCTCGAGCGCGGCGACACTGGCCTTCAGGCTCTCGGCCTCGTCCTGAAAGATCACGTTCGGCCCGGGCGAGGAGGTCTCGGGCGTGTCCACGGCGAGCGCCGAGACGATCCCCACCTTCTCGCCGCCAACCTGAAGAACCAGCGTCTTCTGGATCTTGCCCGTCAGCTCCGCCGAGCGGCTGAGGTCAAGGTTGCCCGAGACCATCGGAAAACCGATGCTGCCGGTGAAAGCCGCAAGCTGCGCCGGACCATCGTCGAACTCGTGGTTGCCGACCGCCATCGCCTGATAGCCGATCGCATTCATGAAGGCGGCCGTGTCCTTGCCCTTGTAGGTGGTGTAGAAGAGCGAGCCCTGGAACTGGTCGCCCGCATCGAGAAGCAGCACGTTCTGCCCGGCCAGCGCGGCGCGCATCTCGGCCACCTTCGCCGCCACCCGCGCGATGCCGCCAAAGCACTTGCCCTCGGCCTCCTCCTCGGCGCCGCAGGTGGAATCAGACTTGTTGATCGATTCGATGCGGCTGTGCAGGTCGTTGGTGTGCAGGATGTGCAGCGTATACTCGGCCTGCGCAGTGCCGGCGCTGAGCGCAAGCGCGGCGACCGTGGCAAGAAGACGGGCGTTCATGAAAACCTCCGGACAATGTCACATCGGCGTTACTGTGGCGTCACACCGGCCCGCGTGTCAAAGCCGTTGACGGCGCTCAGCCTGTTTTGGCCAGCTGACAGCCGCGTGACAGCCCCGCCTGCGGCGCTGCGCGGGATTGACCGGCCGCCGGGCTGAGGGCATGAGAGGACATGCTGATTTACAAGATCTTCCGCCGCCCCGAATGGGATGCCTTCCGCGCCGCGGGCGAAACCGCCGGCGCCCCCGTCGACCTCGCCGACGGCTTCATCCACTTTTCCACCGCGGCCCAGGTCGTCGAGACCGCCGCGAAGCATTTCGCCACCGAAAGCGACCTCGTCCTTGTCGCGGTCGCCGCCGAGCCGCTCGGCACCGCGCTGAGATGGGAGCCCTCGCGCGGCAACGCGCTCTTCCCCCATCTCTATCGCCCGCTCACCCTTGCCGATGTCGCCTGGGACACCTCCCTGCCGCTCGGCCTCTCCGGCCATATCTTCCCCGAGGTGCTGCTGTGAATTTCGTCGAACGCACGGGGCTGGCGCTGATGCACCGCTTCGATCCGGAAACCGCGCATGGGCTGTCGCTGATGGCGCTGCGCGCGGGGCTGGCACCGCTGCCGGGCCCGGTGCACTGCGCCCGACTTGCCACCGATCTGGCCGGGCTGAAGCTGCCGAACCCGGTGGGGCTGGCCGCGGGCTTCGACAAGAACGCCGTCGCCCTGCCGCAGTTGATGCGCGCGGGCTTCGGCTTTCTCGAGGTCGGCGCCGCCACCCCGCGCCCGCAGCCCGGCAACCCGAAGCCCCGGCTGTGGCGGCTGAGCGAGGACCGCGCGGTGATCAACCGCTTCGGTTTCAACAACGAGGGGATGGAGGCGATCACCGCCCGCCTGGCCGCGCGCCCGACGGGGATTCCGGTGGGGCTCAACCTCGGCGCGAACAAGGACAGCGCCGACCGCGCCGCCGATTTCGCCACCGTGCTGCGCACCGCGGGGCCGCATCTCGACTTCGCCACGGTGAACGTGAGCTCGCCCAACACCGAGAAACTGCGCGAGCTGCAGGGCAAGGAGGCGCTGGCCGCGCTGCTGAAGGGCGTCGTCGCCGCACGCGGCGAGCTTGAGCGCCGGATCCCGGTGTTCCTGAAGATCGCGCCGGACCTGTCCCCCGCCGAGCTTGAGGAAATCGCCGAGGTGGCGCTCACCTCCGGCATCGACGGCATCATCGCGACGAATACGACGCTCTCGCGCGAGGGGCTGAAAAGCCCGCATGCCGATGCACCCGGCGGGCTTTCGGGGGCGCCGCTCTTCGAGAAATCGACCCGCGTGCTCGCCCGCCTGTCGCAGCTGACGCAAGGCCGGCTGCCGCTCGTCGGCGTCGGCGGCATCGGCTCGGCCGAGCAGGCCTACGAGAAGATCCGCGCCGGTGCGAGTGCGGTGCAGGTCTATTCGGCGATGGTCTATGCCGGGCTGTCGCTGGTGCCCGAGATCGCCCGCGGTCTTGACGCGCTGCTCGCCCGCGACGGCTTCACCTCGGTCGCCGAGGCGGTCGGGACCGGGAGGGGCGCATGGCTCTGACGATCTGGCACAACCCGCGCTGCACGAAATCGCGCGAGACGCTGGCGCTGCTGCAGGCCCGCGGCCTGACGCCCACGGTGCGGCTCTATCTCGACGACGCCCCCACCCGCGCCGAGCTTGCCGCGGCGCTGGCGAAGCTCGGCCGCCCGGCGGCGGCTCTGCTGCGCTGGAAAGAGGCAGATGTGCCCGCCGGGCTGAGCAAGACCGCGCCCGAGGCCGCGATCCTCGACGCGCTCGCGGCCCATTCACGGCTGATCGAACGCCCGCTCGTGCTCACCGACAGCGCGGCGCGGATCGGGCGCCCGCCGGAAGCAGTGCTCGAGATCCTCTGAGCGCGCGGGGGGCGCTGCCCCCCGGCCTCGCGGCCTCCCCCCGGAGTATTTGCGCCAAGAAAAAACGCAAGGAGCCAGGGCCCCTGCTTTCATCTTGGCAAAAATACCTCGGGGTGAATTTCCCGCAGGGAAAGAGGGGCAGCGCCCCTCAGCCGTTCAGATCGCGCAGAAGCCGGCCGTGCTTGCGCACCTCGGCCACCACTTCGCCGAAGGTGACAAGCCCGCGCGCCTTCAGCGCCGGCATAAGCTTGAGAAAGGCATCGGCCGTCGCCACCGTATCGCCAAGCGCGGTGTGGCGCGCCTCTTCGGGGATGGTGATGCCCAGCCGATGCGTCAGCGCATCGAGGCTGTGCGCCTCGCTTTGCCCGAAGACCACCGCCGAAAGCAGCACCGTGTCGAGCACCGGGTGGTCGAAGCGCAGCCCCGTCGCGCCCTCCTTGCGGCGCAGGAATTCCATGTCGAAGGGCGCGTTATGGGCGACGAGAACGGCGCCCTCGGCAAAGCGGTGGAAGCGGCGCAGCACCTCGGCGACCGGCGGCGCCTCGGCCACCATCGCCTCGGTGATGCCATGCACCGCGGTCGAGGCGGCGGGGATCGGCCGGCCCGGGTTCACCAGCGTGTCGAAGACCTCGCCCTCGACCCGGCGGCCGTTGACGATCCGCACTGCGGCGATCTGCACGATCTCGTCGCCCTCGGAGGGCAGAAGCCCGGTCGTCTCGGTGTCGAAGACGACGCAGGTCAGCCGCTCGAGCGGCGTCTGCGCCACCTCGGCCTCGCGCGCGCGGGTAAGGAGATCGAAATCATAGACCACCTTGCGCGGCACCGGCGCGGGGCGGGCAAGCGCGCGGCGCGCCTCGCGCAGCGGCAGGCACAGCCGCGCCCGGCCATCGGGCAAGCGTTCGGGCCAGAGCTCGCTCGCATGCGTCGCCAGCACCCGCCGCCCGGTGACTTCGGCCACGCCCTGAAGCGGGGCGTCGAGCCAGGCCTCGAGCGCGGTCACCGCAACCGGCGCGCCCGCCCATTCGAGCGCGACGAGCGCGCCCGCGCCCTCCTCGGTGATCTCGAGCCGCAGCGCACCGCGGTCGGCAAGATGCGCCGCCAGATCCGCAAGCAGCGCCACCATCTCGAAGCCCTCGCAGCGCAGCAGAAGCGGCGCCGCGACCGGCAACAGGCTGCCGCCCGCCGCCGCGACCCGCACCCGCACCGCCTCGCCCAGATCCGAGGCGCGCACCATCGCAAGCGGCCACCAATCGGCGCGGCTGGCCTCGTGGCGGGCCGAAAGCGCGTGGATCGCCCGGCCGAGCGTGCCCGCCGCATCGAGCGCCGCCTGCCGCACCCGGTCACGCTCGGCCCCGGTCGGGCCGGCGGCCTCGGCGAGCAGGCCGATCAGCGATTGCAGTGCGGCTGCCGGGCGGCGGACGCGGTCGAAGAGCTCGTCGATCAGCTGCTCGCGCCGGGCGTGCGCCGCAAGATCGGCCGAAACGTCGCGCAGCGTCAGCACATAGCCCGCGCGGCCGGGATCCGACGCATCGGCGAGAAGCCGCATCCGCGCCGCGAGCACCCGCCCGTCGGCGACCGTCGCGCAGAGCAGGTCCGATGCCGCATCCGGGTCCTCGGTCGCCAGCAGCCGCTCGCGGGCATGAGCGAGCGGCGCACCGTCGAGATAGTCGAAGACGCGCCGGTCGAGCCCCGGCGCATGGGCCCCGCCCAGCAGGTCGACCGCCTGGCCGTTGTAGAAGACCAGCTGGTGATCGGCGGTGCACAGGAGCACCCCCACCGGCACGTCGGACAAGAGCGCCTCGAGCCGGTCCTTTTCCTGCGCGAGCCGCGTCGTCTCGCGCTGCACCGCCTCGGTCAGGGCCGAGCGGGTCTCGGTCAGATGCGCGGTGACGGCCGCCGCCGCGGGGGCGAGATCGCCGAGGTAGCGCCCGGCACTCTGGTCGAGCGCCGCCTCCACCTCGGCATGGGTGCGGGCGCGCATGCCGCCGGCGAGCCGCTCGATCGGCTTTGCGACATTCTCGTCGAAAAGCAGCCAGACGCCGGCGATCAGGCCGAGGATGACGAAGCCCGCCACCGTGCCGCCGATCACGAAACCATCGAGCGCGCCGGGATCACCGAGCTTGCGAAAGCCGAAGACGAGGCCGGCCGCCAGCGCGGCCAGATTGCCGCCCGCCAGCGCCGCGAAGAACAGGAAGACCCGCAGCCGAAGGCTGAGCCGGGCGAAGTCCATCACGCCCCTCCCGCCTCAAGCAATCTGTGAACTTCGCCTCTCAACTCTTTGAGTTCGAATGGTTTAGAGATGAACCCATCGGCGCCGAGCGCGAGCCCCTTGCGCCGTTCCATCGCCGAGCCGCGCGCCGTCATCAAGAGGATCTTGACGTCCGAGAGGCCGGCGTCCGCCCGCACCTCCTGGCAGATCTCGTAGCCCGAGACATCGGGCAGCATCACATCGAGAAGCACGAGGTCGGGATGTTCGCGCCGGATCCGGTCGAGCGCACCGGCGCCGGTGGCGAGGCGGTCGTGCTCGTAGCCCTCGCGGCTCATCAGGAAGTCGAGCGCGAGTGCGATGTTATCCTCGTCCTCGATGATCAGGACGCGCTGTCTCCTGCCCCCGTCAGCCATCTCATCCTCCGTTGCAGGCGGCCTTCAGCCCCGCGTCATCTGCCGCGAGCGGCAGCCAGGCGGGGCCGCTCGTCGTGCCGTCGGGGTTCACCGTGGCACCGCCGAAAAGATCGGCGCGCGCGCCCTTTGCGCAATCATAGGCGACCGGCACCACCTGCAGCGGCTGCCAGCGCGCAATCAGCAGCAGGTCGGTCTGGGCGATGCCCGGGGCGGGATGGGTGATCTGGGCGCGATCGAGCGCGACGAAGCGGGTGACGATCGGCGCAAGATAGGTCCAGGGCCGCCACAGGGCGCTTTCCGCCCCCTGCTGCACCACCACCACGCTTGCCGGCATCTGCGCGCGGAAATCGGGGAACCAGCGGTATTCCGCCCGCACCGCGGTCGCCAGCATCGCAAGCCCGGCGCAGACCGGCATCACCCATTTCGGAGCCACCCGGCCGGTCGCCTTCTTCAGCGCATGGCGCGCGGCAAAGACAACGATCAGCGCGAACACGCCTGCCGCCATCATGGTGATGAAATCATTGATCATTCTTTATCCTCAGCTGACCACGGCCTTGTTGTGCGCCACTGCCGACTGCATCGTGCGCACCACCACGAAGGCGTCGCGCAGATGCGAGCGCTCGAAATCGCTCAGGTCCGACGGGGCAAGGTAATTGTCGGGTTTACGCCCGGCCTTGATCAGATGCGACTGGTTTTCCAGCCGCGTCATCGCGATCAGGTCATAGGCCTCGATCATGTCGCGCGCCCCCGAGGCCGAGATCACCCCCGTCGCCTCGGCGCCCAGCAGCCGGGCCCGGGTGTTGACCTCGGAGATCCGGCCCTGCAGCGCATAGACACGGGCGAGGTCGGCCACCGGCACCACGCCGTTGTGCTTGAGGTCGATGTGATTGCGATGCTCGCCCGAGCGGATCGTGGCGAAGCCGCGCAACAGACCGAGCGGCGGCGTGTGCTTGAGCGAATTGGCGATCATATGGGCGACGAAGATCGAGTTCTTCGCCGCGACCTCCAGTGTCTCGGCCTGCAGCGCGCGGAACAGCCCTGTCGCCGTGCCGCCGATCGGGCGCAGGTCGAACATCACCGAGGCGAGCATCTGCGCCTCGGGATTCGGGATGTCGATCCAGCCCAGGAAATAGTCGCGCCAGACACGCGCCGGCTGACACCAGCGCGGGTTCGTGGCCATCATGTCGCCCGGGCAATAGACATAGCCGCAGGCGTTCAGCCCGTCCGAGACGATCTTCGCGAGCGCACCGAAATAGGCGCGGTCGTCCCCGGTCGCGCTGTCGTCATAGATCAGGCAATTGTCCTGATCGCTGACGCCGGTCTGCTCCTGCCGGCCCTGGCTGCCGCAGGCGAGCCACAGATAGGGCACCGGCGGGCGGCCGAGTTCGGCCTCGGCCATCACCAGCAGCCGGCGGGTGACGGCATCGGCAATGTCGGTGATGAGGCGCGTCACCACCTCGTGGCTTTGGTGGCTGCCGACCAGTTGCACCAGCAGTTGCGGGATGCGTGCGGTCACCGCCACCATCTCCTCGACCGTGGTCGAGGAGACCACGTCGCGGATCAGCACCGCCGAGCTGACCGCCTGGAACCGGGTCAGGTCGGTCTGGGTGATCATCCCGACGAAACGCCCGTCCTCGGTGATCGGCAGGTGGCCGATGCGGCGCTCGAGCATGATGTGCAGGATGTCCGAGCCAAGCGCCGTGGGCGGCAGCGAGACCGGATCCGCCGTCATCACCTCACGCACCGGGGTCGCCGGATCGCGCCCCTCGGCCAGCACCTTGTTCGACAGGTCGCGCACGGTGACGATGCCGAGCAGCCGCGCGTCCGCGCCGGTGACGCCAAGCGAGGAGACATGCGCGTCGCGCATCATCTGCGCGGCCTCGGTCACGCTGGTGTCGGGGCCGCAGGCGAGCGGCCGGCGGGCGATCAGGTCGGCCACTTTCTGCGTCGCAAGATCCGCCCCCGTCCGCTCGCCCCGGCGGCGGTTGAAGAAGCGCTCGAAGGCCGGGTAGGTCCGGATCAGCCGGGTGAAGGTGGCGCCGGGCAGCACCAGGATGATCGCATCCTCGGTGGCGCGGGCCTGGGTCACGGCGATGCCGCCGCGCATCAGCCCACGTTCGCCAAACGAGTTGCGCGGCCCGAGCAGCGAGACCAGCCCGCCGTTGCCGTCGGTGATCTCGACCCCGCCCTGCTTGATCAGGTAGAGCCCGCCGATCGGCGCGTCGTAGACATAGATGAGCGCATTCGCCCGAAAGACCATGCGGCGGAAGGAACCGGCGACCGACGCCAGCTCGTCACGCGGCAGGGTATCGTAGGGGTGGACGCTTTCGAGAAACGCGGTGATAGCCTGGATATCGGCGTCCATGATCTTTCCTCCCCTGGGGTGGCCCGCCCCCATTGGGGGCAGGCCGGGTCGCGTGCCGGGCGGGAAAGGCCCCGCCCGGGGTCTGGATCAGTGATGGGTCGCGGTGCCCGCCCCCTTCGGGATGCGGATCGACTCGACCAGTTCCTGCACCGATTCCGGGGTCGGCTTGGTCGACATCGAGACGACATAGGCCACCGCGAAGTTGATCACCGCCCCCACCGTGCCGAAGGCGGTCGACTTGATGCCGAGGAGCATCGGCGCCGAGTCGGAGTAGGAGGCGGTCGAGGCCACGAAGAACCAGCCCTTGTGCAGGAAGATATAGCCCACGGTGGTGATCAGGCCGGCCAGCATGCCCCAGATCGCGCCCTGCGAGTTGATGGACTTGGTGAAGATGCCCATCATCAGCGCCGGGAAGATCGTCGCGGCGGCGACACCGAAGGCCAGCGCCACGGTCTGCGCCGCGAAGCCCGGCGGGTTGAGGCCAAGCCAGGTGGCCAGGACGATCGCCACCGCCATCGAGATCCGGGCGGCAAGCAGCTCGCCCTTTTCCGAGATGCCGGGGTTGAGCTGGCCCTTGATCAGGTCATGCGACACCGCCGACGAGATCGCCATCAGCAGGCCCGCCGCCGTCGAGAGCGCGGCGGCAAGACCACCGGCGGCGACGAGGGCGATGACCCAGCCCGGCAGCTGTGCGATTTCCGGGTTGGCGAGCACCATGATGTCGTTGTTCACGGTGAGCTCGTTGCCCTTCCAGGTCGCGGCCTGCGGGTTCTTCTCGGCAAGCTTGGCGGTGCCGGCCGCAGCAGCGGCGTCATAGGCGGCCTGCGCGGTGGCGATCGCCGCCTCGTTGCCCGACTTCTTGGCTTCGGCAAGCGCCGTCGCCTGCGCCGTGGCGCCGTCGTTGTAGTACTGGATCATGCCGTCGCCGTTCAGGTCGGAGACCTTGAGCAGCCCGGTCTTCACCCAGTTGTCGACCCACTGCGGCGTGTCGGCCTGCGACACCGCGGCATTCATCGGCCCGTTCGGGAAGAAGGTGTGGATCAGGTTCACCCGCGCCATCGCCGCAACCGCCGGGGCGGTGAGGTACAGGAGCGCGATGAAAACCAGCGCCCAGCCGGCCGAGGAGCGGGCATCAGCCACCTTCGGCACGGTGAAGAAGCGCACGATCACATGCGGCAGGCCCGCGGTGCCGATCATCAGCGACATCGTGAACAGGAACAGGTTCAGCGTGTTGTCCGACTGCGCGGTGTAGGACTTGAAGCCCAGGTCCGCGAGCAGGCCGTTCAGCGTGGTCAGCAGCGGCTCGCCGCTGGAGGTGGCATCCGAGAACAGGCCAAGCGGCGGCACCGGGTTGCCGGTCAGGTTGAGCGAGATGAAGATCGCCGGGATGGTATAGGCGATGATCAGCACGACATACTGGGCGACCTGGGTGTAGGTGATGCCCTTCATCCCACCGAGCACGGCATAGGCGAAGACCACCGCGGCACCGATGTAGAGGCCGGTGTCGTTCGACACTTCGAGGAAGCGCGAGAAGGCGACGCCCACACCCGACATCTGGCCGATCACGTAGGTGATCGAGATGATGAGCAGGCAGATCACGCCGATGATGCGCGCCGTGCCCGAGTAGAACCGGTCGCCGATGAATTCCGGCACGGTGAACTTGCCGAACTTGCGCAGGTAGGGCGCGAGCAGCATCGCGAGCAGCACATAGCCGCCGGTCCAGCCCATCAGATAGGCCGAGGTGTCGTAGCCGCCGAAGGCGATGATGCCGGCCATCGAGATGAACGAGGCGGCCGACATCCAGTCGGCGCCGGTGGCCATGCCGTTCGCGATCGGGTGGACGCCGCCGCCCGCCGCATAGAATTCCGCGGTCGAGCCCGCACGGGCCCAGATCGCGATCCCGAAGTAGAGGGCGAAGGTCGCGCCCACCACGATCAGGTTGAGGGTAAATTGATCCATTGTCCCCGCGCTCCCTTACTCTTCCACGCCGTGTTCGCGGTCCAGCCGGTTCATCCGCGCCACGTAGGCGAAGATGAGCACGAGGAACACGAGGATCGATCCCTGCTGGGCAAACCAGAACCCGAGATCGGTGCCACCGACACCGATGCCCGAGAGCATCGGGCGCAGCAGGATGCCAAAGCCGAACGAACAGACGAACCAGATCACGAGAAAAAGCTGGATCGTGCGGATGTTCGCTTTCCAGTAGGCATTGGACGAAGATTTGTCCGCCATGAGCGTCACTCCCTGTTGAAACCTCCGGACGGGCCCCCTCCCCGGGGCCCACCCCCCCTTTTTTTGGTGTCAGGTCGAGACGCGCTCGACGATCGACCCGAGCCCCGCGGCGATCTCCTCGATGGTCCCCATCGCGTCGATCTCCTCGAGAACGCCAAGCGCCCGGTAATGGGCAATCAGCGGCGCAGTCTGCGCGTGATAGGCCTGCAGCCGTGCACGCGCCGTTTCGGCAGTGTCGTCGGCCCGGCGTTTGAACTCCGTGCCGCCGCATTTGTCGCAGACCCCGGCCACCGCCGGCTGCTTGAAGGTGTCGTGATAGCCCTCGCCGCAATTGGCGCAGGTGTAGCGGCCGGCAACGCGGGCGATCATCGCCTCGTCATCGACCTCGAGGCTGACTGCCGCGGTGACCTTCTGGCCGGCATCGGCCAGAAGCGTGTCGAGCGCCGCGGCCTGCCGCGCGGTGCGGGGAAAGCCGTCAAGGATCACGCCCCTGGCCACGTCGGGCCCGGCCATGCGGTCCTTGAGGATGGCGAGCACGATCTCGTCCGAGACCAGCCCACCCGCTTCCATCACCGCCTTGGCGGCGAGCCCCGCGGGCGTGCCCTGGGCGACGGCGGCGCGCAACAGATCGCCGGTCGACAGCTGGACCAGGCCGAAGCGCTCTTCCAGCATCCGCGCCTGTGTGCCCTTGCCGGCCCCGGGCGGGCCCAGCAGGATCAGCACCGCGGCGGTGGTCTCGACAGTGTTTTCGGTCTCTGCCATGCCTCAGCCCCGGTTCATGCGGTTGTCGATCAGCTCCTGCACCACCGAGGGATCGGCCAGCGTCGAGATGTCGCCAAGGCTGCCATAATCGTTCTCGGCGATCTTGCGCAGGATGCGGCGCATGATCTTGCCCGAGCGGGTCTTCGGCAGGCCGGGCGCCCATTGGATCAGGTCGGGCTTGGCGATCGGGCCGATCTCGGTGCGCACCCACTTCTCGAGTTCCTTGCGCAGCGCGTCCGAGGGCTCCTGGTCGTTCATCAGGGTGACATAGGCGTAGATGCCCTGGCCCTTGAGCTCGTGCGGGTAGCCCACGACCGCAGCCTCGGCCACCGCCGGATGGGCGACAAGCGCGGATTCGACTTCGGCCGTGCCCATGCGGTGACCCGAGACGTTGATCACGTCATCGACGCGGCCGGTGATCCAGTAATAGCCGTCCTTGTCGCGCCGGCAGCCGTCGCCGGTGAAGTAATAGCCGCGATACTGGGCGAAATAGGCCTCCTGGAAGCGTTCGTGATCGCCCCAGAGGGTGCGCATCTGGCCCGGCCAGCTGTCCGAGATGCACAGCACGCCCTCGCATTCGGTCTCGCCGATGCGCACCGCGGTCTGCGGATCGAGCACCACCGGCTTCACCCCGAAGAACGGGTTGGTGGCCGAGCCCGGCTTCGTCGGCGTCGCGCCCGGCAGCGGGGTCAGCATGTGGCCGCCGGTCTCGGTCTGCCAGAAGGTGTCGACGATCGGGCAACGGCCCTTGCCGATGTGCTGGTCATACCAGACCCAGGCCTCGGGGTTGATCGGCTCGCCGACCGAGCCCAGAACCTTGATCGAGCTGAGGTCGTACTTGTCGACCCATTCGGTGCCCTGCCCCATCAGCGAGCGGATCGCCGTCGGCGCGGTGTAGAACTGGTTGACCTTGTGCTTCTCGCACACCGCCCAGAACCGGCCGGCATCGGGATAGGTCGGCACGCCCTCGAACATCACCGTCGTCGCGCCATTCGCCAGCGGGCCATAGACGATGTAGCTGTGGCCGGTGACCCAGCCCACATCCGCGGTGCACCAGAATACGTCGCCGTCATGATAGTCGAAGGTGTACTGATGCGTCATCGAGGCATAGACGAGATAGCCGCCGGTGGTATGCACGACGCCCTTCGGTTTGCCGGTCGAGCCCGAGGTGTAGAGGATGAAGAGCGGATCCTCCGCGTTCATCGGCCGCGGCGGGCAGTCGGGCGAGACGTGGTCCATCAGATAGAGCAGGTCGACGTCGCGGCCCTGCACCCAGGAGATCTGGTCGCCGGTGCGCTTGACGACGAGGCAGCGCACCTTGTCCGAGCAGTGCAGCAGCGCCGCATCGGTATTGGCCTTGAGCGGCGTCTTGCGGCCGCCGCGCGGGGCAGTGTCGGCGGTGATGACCAGCTTTGCACCGCAGTCGTTGATGCGGTTCGCCAGCGCGTCGGGCGAGAAGCCGGCGAAGACGATCGAATGGATCGCACCGATGCGGGCGCAGGCGAGCATCGCATAGGCCGCCTCCGGGATCATCGGCAGGTAGATCACCACGCGGTCGCCGCGCATGATGCCCTGCGACAGCAGCACGTTCGCCATCCGGTTCACCTTCTCGGACAGCTCCTTGTAGGTGATGTGCTCGGCCGGTTCGTTCGGATCATCGGGTTCGAAGATGATCGCGGTCTGCAGCGCGCGGTCCTTCAGGTGGCGGTCGATGCAGTTCACCGAGGCGTTCAGCACGCCGTCCTCGAACCACTTGATCGAGACCTTGCCGAAGGTGAAATCGGTGTTCTTGACCTTGGTATAGGGGGTCATCCAGTCAAGGCGTTTGCCCTCGCGGCCCCAGAAGGCGTCGGGGTTCTCGACCGATTCGCGATACATCTCGCGGTATTTCTGCGTGTTCGCGTGAGCGTTCTCAAAGCCCGGCGGAATCTCCCGCATTTCCGGCGCAACGACAGCCTGTTCCTGAGCGGCCATAGCCAATCCTCCCTGGAAATCGAGCGGCCCTGCGGCCGCACCCTCTGCCCGCGACAGCGGTCGCGGGCGTTCTACCCGCGGACACTGTAAACCAGAACGCCCCTTTCCGTTAAGCCCTCATGATAATTGAATTTTTCTGTAAATTACTTCACAGTGCATACGGTAAGTTTGTAAATGTGACGAAAAGTGACCAAAAATAGACATTTTGTTTCAAGCGCTTGCCTGTTCACGGATGCGCGATCTGACGCCACGTCTGAAAAGCCGCAACGCAGCGTCGCCACGCTGCGGCGCAGAAAAAGAAAGGGCGCGGCAGGTTTGTGCCGCGCCCCGTATCATGGTGATTCGCCGGTTCCGACTCAGGGCGCGATCAGCGCCCCTGCCGCCGCGGCATCGGCGGCATAGCGCAGCGCGGGCTCGGTCAGCCCCTGCGCCTTCAGCGCCGTCTCGACCGCCGGGCGGGCGCCGACGATCACCAGCGCGCCGCCGCGCGACGAGAGCTTCTGGGCAAGCTGCAGGATCATCCGCGCGCCGGTCGAATCGACGAAGGTCACCTCGGAAACGTCGAGCAGCACCGCCCGCGGCCGCTGCGCGATGCGGTCGAGCACGGTGCCAAGCCGCGCGACCGAACCGAAGAACACCGCCCCGTGCAGGTGATAGGTGACAAGGTCTGCGCTCTGGGTGTCGGCGTCGTGCACCGCCGGCTCGCCCTCGCGCAGCCCCGTCATCTCCGACATGCGGCGGATGAAGACGAGCCCGCCAAGCGCGAAGCCGAGCACGATCCCCTCGGCGAGGTCGCGGAAGACGACGACGAGGAAGGTCACCCACAAAACCAGCGCATCGCCCTTCGACACCCGGGTCAGTGCGGCGAACTCGTGCCGCTCGATCATGTTCCAGGCGACGATGCCCAGAAGCCCGGCGAGAGCGGCCAGCGGGATATAGCCCGCGAGCGGCGCCGCGATCAGCATGAAGCCCAGCACGAAGAGCGCATGCAGCATGCCGGCCATCGGCGTGCGCCCGCCCGAGCGCACGTTGGTCGCGGTGCGGGCGATGGTGCCGGTGACACAGAAACCGCCGAAGATCGCCGCGCCCATGTTGGCGATGCCCTGCGCCACCAGCTCCATGTTCGAGCGGTGCAGCGTGCCCGACATGCCATCGGCTACCATCGCCGACAGGAGCGACTCGATGGCGCCCAGAAGGGTGAAGGAGGCCGCCCAGGGCAGCGCCGCCGTCACCGCCTCGGCACCGAGCGCGGGCAGGTGGGGCGCCGGCAGCAACCGCGGCAGGCCGCCGAATTTCGAGGCGATGGTCTCGACCGGCAGCCCCGCGAGCGCCGACGCGGCGGTGACCAGCGCGATCCCCAGCAGCAGGCTCGGCCAGCGCGGACGGAAGCGCTGGATCGCCAGGATCAGCGCCACCGTCGCCAGCGCCACGCCGACCGCCGCGGGGCTGAGCGTCGCGCGCGCGGCCCAGAGTGCCTCGACCTTCGGCACGATCGGTCCGGGTTCGGCGCCATTCAGGCGCAGCCCGATCATGTCCTTGACCTGGCTCGCGAAGATGATGACGCCGATGCCCGAGGTGAAGCCCACCGTCACCGGGTAGGGCATGAACCGGATGGTCGAGCCAAGCCGCAGCAGGCCCAGCACCGCCAGCATGATGCCCGACAGGAAGGTGGCCAGCATCAGCCCCTCGACGCCCGTTTGCATCACACAGGCATTGACCAGCACGATGAAGGCGCCCGCCGGCCCGCCGATCTGGAAGCGCGAACCGCCGAAGAGCGACACGAGAAAGCCGCCGACGATGGCGGTGAACAGGCCGCGCTCGGGCCCGACGCCCGAGGCGATGGCGATCGCCATGGAGAGCGGCAGCGCAACAATCGCCACTGTCAGCCCGGCCACCGCATCGGCGCGCAGCGCCGCCGGGCCATAGCCCTCGCGCAGCGCCGTGATGGACATTGGAATCAGGGGGTCCCCCCCCGCTCGCGCCGTAAGGCTTGCGTTGGTTGTCATCGTTTCATACCGCTTGATGTGGCGCGAGCAGACGTCCGCCACAACCGATTGTCAAGAGAAAGCCAGATGACCGATACCCCCGCCGATCCGATCCGCCCCACCGACGACGCGGCCCGCGCCCTTGCCCGCGACCTGATTTCGCAGGCACGCTTCGGTGCGCTCGGGGTGATCGACCCGGAAACGGGCTTTCCCGCAGTGACCCGCATCGCGCTTGGATCGGGGCCCGGGGGCGGGCTCTGGACGCTCGTCTCGGGGCTTTCCGCCCATGCCCGGGCGCTGCGCACCGATCCGCGGGTGTCGGTGCTGGTGGGCGAGCCCGGGGCGAAGGGCGATCCGCTCACCCATCCGCGGCTGAGCCTGCAGGCCGAGGCGCTGCCGCTCGCCACCGACGATCCGCGCCGGGCGGCGGCGCGGGCGCGCTGGCTCGCCGATCATCCGAAGGCGAAGCTTTACATCGATCTTGGCGATTTCTTCTTCGTCGAGTTCCGCCTGATCGGCGGCGCGCTGAACGGCGGTTTCGGCCGCGCCTTCCGGCTGACCGCCGAAGACCTCGCCTGAAAACGGGCGCCCGAGGGCGCCCGCCTCCCACCCCGAAGGGGCGCCTCAGTTCGGGTTGTCCATCCGCAGCCGGACATGCACCCGCCCTTTCACCGCCTCCTGCCAGGTCAGCGTGACGGCCTGCTTGCCCCCCCCCTGCTCGACCGTGACATAGGGCACGCCGTTAATCCGCCCGCCCGCGGCATTGGTGATCGGCCCCTCGGCGACGATCGCGCTCACGTTGCGCGCCCAGCCCCCGAACGGCAGATAGCCCGCCGCTGCCACCGTCCAGACCGCCTGCGCGCTCGCCTGGTCGGCCTGCAGGCTTACCGGGTTCACCGTCATCTGGGTGACGCCGTTGAAGGTGTTCGCCTCGAAGACGACATTGCGCATCCGGCTGTTGTCGAGCGCGGCGAAGGTGGTGTCCACCATCTCGATGCGCTCGAGCTGGCCGTCGATCGCCTTGAACACGTTGTTCGAAACGCTCAGCCCCTGGATGAAATGGCCGCTGCCATAGGGCTTGACCGAGAACCAGGTGAACCAGGGCGCCGCGTCGATGCTGACGAAGGTATTGCCGCTGACGGTGAGCCCGCCGAAGGAATATTCGGTGCCGAAATCGGGGTTGGCCGAATATTCGTTCGTCCATTCGATCGTCGAATTGTCGATGTAATTGCCGGTCACCGCCGACTGCACGTTCGGCTGGCAGAAGATCAGCCCCGGCAGACGCGGCGCCGCATCAAGGTCATCGCCCTGAAACCAGTGGTTGCCGACGATCAGATGCCCCGAGCCGTTCAGGATCAGGGTGTGGCGGAAGCGCACGAAGCGGCTCTCGCGGATCTTCGTGTCATTGGCATTGACGTTGAGCGCGATCGAGCTGCGCTCGGTCGCGGCCATCGAGCCCTCGTTCGACAGGAACTGGCAACGGTCGACCAGCAGGTCCTGGCAGCCATGCCCGATCGAGGTGATGGCGCGGTCCTTCGGCTTCACCACATAGCTGTCGCGGATCTGGAACATCTCGCCCGCCGGAGCGAGCAGGATGCAGCTTGCCTTGCCGTTGCACAGGAACTCGATGTCGTCGATGTTGAACCGGTCGAGTTTGGCAAGCCCCGAGAAATCAAGGATATACTTGTGGCGGGTGAAGGTGTAGCTGCGCGTGCCCGAACCGCCGTAGAAGGGCTGCGACAGGGTCAGCGAGCCCGCCGCCACGTTCACCGCCCGCACATAGACCTCGCGGCCGACGCCCGCACCGCTGACCCGCGCGCCGACCGGGATGTTGGCAATGTTGGCGACATTGGTCAGCACCAGCGGCGTCGCCGTCGCATAGGTCGCCTGCGAGGTGACGACGGTGTCGTCCCAGGCAGGCCCCTCGATCACGTTGAACTGGCCGTTGCGCAGCACCCGCCGGTTCGAGAACGAGCTGATGTCGGGTGACAGCGCCTTGACGTCAATGGGCTCCGTCACCTCGATCCGCCGTCCGCACAGATCGAGCGCGTTGTGGTCGGTATAGCCGAAAAGCGCCTGCAGCGCCTTTTTGAACCCCGCCATCTCGTCGCCGAAAGCCGCGGCATAGGTCGGAAAGTCGAAGCTGCCGCGCAGGGCAATGCGCGCCTCGGTCGGGGTGGTGATGGTGCCGACGAAGCGGATCGGTGCGGTGATCGTGACCGATCCGCCGATGTAATAGCGCCCCGCCGGCACCAGAATCGAGCGCCCCGCGGCCGCCGCATCGGCCGCCTCGAAGGCCGCCTTGTCGTTCGTCGCCCCGTCGCCCGTGGCGCCATAGTCGCGCACGTCGACCCAGTCCATCATCTCGCGCAGGAAGGCCTCGGTGATATCCTCGATCACCATGTCCTCGATCCGCACCACACCGCCGTTGAGCCCGGTCAGGTCGAGCCCGAAGTGGCCGTAACTCGGCGCGAGCCCCCAGGGCATGTCGACCCCGCCGCGCGCGCCGGTGCCGACAATCGCCTCGACGGTGACGACCTTGCCATAGGTCACCAACTCCAGCTCCGGTCCGGTCTCGATCCGCCCCGCAACATGGCCCGAGGCGCTCATCGCATAGCCGGCGATCCGCACCGAGGGCAGGTTGCCCGCGACCGCCTTCACCCGCGCGCGAATCCGCAGATAGGCGCCCGGCACGATCGGCGTCTGCGCCATCGATCGCAGCTTCTGCACGGAAAACAGTTTGCTCAGCTCGAGGCAGGTGCCGAAATCCGCGTCCGCCGCCACCAGCGCCGCGTTCACCGCCCCCTCGTAGGTGTCGGAGCCTGCCGTGCCGTTCTCGCTCGACCAGAGATCGAGCCCCTGCGCGAAAGCCGGCGGCATCAGCGCCAGCCCGTCGGTAATCGCCATGTTCATCTGCGCATCCTCCTTGTTCCGGCCCGCCCGCCGGGGCTGCAGCGGCCCTCGCAGCGGGCGCGACCAGAGCTAGATGGAAAGGGTTGACGAAGCCCGAGCGCAGCGCGCGCTGTGCCCTTTCCGCCGCGTTGCCGCGTTGCAGCATCTTGTCACCGAACGGCCATGGCCCCATGCTAGGCCGGAGTCGCTGCAAGGAGGCCCAGATGCCGTTCCAGTTCGACCCGAAAGAGCCCCGCATCGCGAAGACGGTGCGCCACATCGCCCGCGACGAGCTGCGCGGCGCTCTCGACAAGCTCGCCACCAGCCCGGGCGAAGGGTCGCTGCTGCACGGGCTGCGCAAGCACATCAAGAAGACCCGCGGGCTGCTGCGCCTGGTCGCGCCGGTGTTCCCCGAATTCCACCGCGAGAACGCCGTGCTGCGCGATGCCGCCGCAGCCATTTCCGAGCTGCGCGATGCCGAGGTGATGCGGCTCTCCCTCACCCGGCTCGGCGCGGCCGAGGATGCGGCCGGGGTGGCGGCGCGGCAGATGCTGGCCGCAGTGGCACCCGCGCCCGCCACCCCGCCCGCCGCAGCCCTTGCGGCCTTCGGCGCACGCATTGCCGAGGTGCATGACCGCGCCGCGCATTGGGCGTTCGAGAAGAAGGGCTGGGACGCGCTGGCCCCGGGGCTCGCCGCCACCTTCCACGACGCGCGCCGGCGCATGACCCGCGCCGCACGCGACGGCGATGACGAGCATTTCCACGCCTGGCGCTCGCGGGTGAAGCATCACTGGTATCAGGCACGGCTGCTGCTGCCGATCTGGCCCGAGATGATGGCCGCACATGCCGATATCGCCGACCGGCTGGGCGAGGCGCTCGGCCAGCATCACGACCTCGCCGTGCTCGCCCGCGCGATGCCCGACCACCTCTCGCCTGAAGCCGCGGTGGCGCTCTCGACCCGCATCGAGGACGAGAAGAAGCGCTTGGAAACGCTCAGCTTCTTTCTTGGGGAACGGCTTTTCGCCGAAAAGCCGGAGGCGCTCGTCGCCCGCTGGGGGGCGTGGTACGCGCTCTGGCGGCAGGAGGATCACGCCTGCGATCCGGCCCTGCCCGAGGTCGAGGAAGCGGAGGACTGACCGGCTCGCGGCCGGTCCGCCCCCCGCCCCAAATCAGGCGTTGGCGAGCCCGCCCGCGAGCGCGGTTTCCATCCGCGCGATGGTTTCCTTCACACCGTAAAGCGCGATGAAGCCACCGAAGCGCGGCCCCTGACTCTGACCGAGCAGCACCTCGTAAAGCGCGGTGAACCAGTCGCGCAGCGGCTCGAAACCGTGCTCCTTGCCGACCGCGAACACGATCGTCTGCAGCCCCTCGGCCGGGTCCTCGTCCGGGAAGATCTCGTGCAGCTCCTGCGCCGGCAGCGCCTTCAGCCGGCCGATGAGGTCCTCCATCGCCGCGCGTTCCTTGTCAGAGGGCAGACGGAAGGCCCGCGTCGGTGCGACGAAGTCCTGGAAGTAGCGCACCGCAAAGCCCGCTGCCGCGTCGAGGTCGGGGTGGCTTTCCGGCGTCGCCTCGGGGGCATAGCGGCGGATGAAGCCCCACAGCGTTTCCTTGTCATGCGCACCCGAGACCGAGGCGAGGTTGAGCAGCATGGCGAAGGGCACGACCAGCGTCGACACCGGCGGCTTGCCGCCGTGGATGTGCCACACCGGGTTGTCGATCTGCTTTTCGAGCGGCTGCTCGGGGAAGGCGCGCAGCTGCTGGTGATACTCGTCCACCGCCTTCGGGATCACGTCCCACCACAGCCGCTTCGCAGTCTTCGGCTTTTGGTACATGAAATAGCTCAGGCTCTCGGTCGAGGCATAGGTGAGCCATTCGTCGATCGTCAGCCCGTTGCCCTTCGACTTCGAGATCTTCTCGCCATTCGCGTCGAGGAAAAGCTCGTAAGTGAAATGCTCGGGCGCGCGGCCGCCCAGCACCTTGCAGATGTTGTCATAGATCGGCGTGTTGGTGGCGTGGTCCTTGCCGTACATCTCGAAATCGACGCCGAGCGCGGCCCAGCGCATGCCGAAGTCGGGCTTCCACTGCAGCTTGACGTGGCCGCCGGTCACCGGCAGCGTCCATTCCCGCCCGGTCTCGTCGTCGAAGGTCACGGTGCCGGCCTTGGCATCGACATTCTTCATCGGCACGTAGAGCACACGGCCGGTCTCCGGGTGGATCGGCAGGAAGCACGAATAGGTCGAGGCGCGTTCCTCGCGCAGCGACTTCAGCATGATTGCCATGATGTCATCGTATTTCTCGGCACAGCGCAGCAGCATGTCGTCGAACTTGCCGGTCTTGTAATATTGCGTGGCCGAGGCGAATTCGTATTCGAAGCCGAAGGTGTCGAGGAAGCGGCGCAGCATGGCGTTGTTGTGGTTGCCGAAGCTGTCGAACTCGCCGAACGGGTCGGGCACCGCGGTCAGCGGCTTTTGGATATTCGCCTTCAGCAGATCCTGGTTCGGCACGTTCTCGGGCACCTTGCGCATGCCGTCCATGTCATCCGAGAAGCACAGGAGTTTCGTCGGGATGTCCGAGATGATCTCGAAGGCGCGGCGGATCATCGTGGTGCGCGCGACCTCGCCGAAGGTGCCGATATGCGGCAGGCCCGAGGGGCCATAGCCGGTCTCGAACAGCACATAGCCCTTCTCGGGCGGCGCCTTCTCATAGCGTTTGAGCACCCGGCGCGCTTCCTCGAAAGGCCAGGCTTTGGAGTTCATCGCAGCGTCGCGCAGGTTGGTCATCGTCATCCTCATCGGGGCGCCCCGTGCGCCCATCCGCGCTTCACCTATTGAACGGGCGCGCCATCGTCAATAATTCATGGCGGAACCCATGAAAGGACAGACCGTGACCGACACCCTCCCCTCGCTTTCCCCGCAGGATGCGCTGATCGCCGTGATGGTCGCCGTTTCGGCCTCGGACGAGACGATCCGCACCGTCGAACTGATCGCGATCGAGCGCATGGTGAACCACATGCCGATCTTCGCCGATTACGACATCGACCGCATCCGCCCGGTGGCGCAGACGGTCTATTCGCTCTTCGAGGAGGAAGAGGGAATCGAGGCGCTCTTCGGCCTCGTGCGGGCGGGCCTGCCCGAGAAACTCTTCGAGACCGCCTATGCGCTTGCCTGCGATGTCGCCGCGGCCGATGGCGTGCTGCGCCAGCCCGAGCTGCGCATGCTTGAGGAGATCCGCGGCGAGCTGTCGATTGACCGGCTGCACGCGGTGGCGATCGAATGGGGCGCGCGGGTGCGCCACCTGACGCTCTGACCCGGACCGCCGCGACCTTTCGGCCCGGCACGGGCGGCCGCTCACGGTTTGCCTGCGCTCTGCGGCTGTCCGCGTCGAAAGCGGACAGCCGCAGAGCGAGGATGTGCTGAGGTTCGAGGTGAACCGCTGATCAGCTGCCGTAAAGCGCGCCCCAGCGTTCCAGAAGCGCGCTTTGCAGCACCTTCGAGCGGCTGATCCAGGCCCGCCCGCCCTGCGGCTGTTCGCTCGCCCCGGCGCGGGCGCGCCGCGCCACATCACCGGTGAAGATCGCAAAGGCAAGCTCGGTGCCGTCAGGCGCGGTCATGTAGCCGGTCAGCGTCGAGACGAAGTTCAGCGTGCCGGTCTTCGCATCGACCCGCAGCGCCTGTCCCTGCTGCACCTTGCCCCCCGCGTCACGCAGCGCGAAGGGTTTCATCAGCCCGCGCAGCCCCGCCTTCGGGCCCAGCAGCGTCACCGCCCGCACCATCTCCATCGCCGAGATTCTTGTGTCGGCGCCAAGCCCGGAATGATCGACAAAGCGCGCCCGTCCGCCGCCGAGCCGGGCATGCAGCCACTCGCTCATCGCCGCCCCCGAGGCGCCGCGGCCGGCCGGCGCGCCGCGCGCGACGCTCGTCGTCATCCCCACCGCCTCGGCGGTGACGTTGGTCGAATGCTTCATCATCGCGCGCAAGATCACCGGCAGCGGGGCCGAGGCCTGCTCGACCAGCACCGTGCCGCCCGGCAGCATCGCGACAGGCTTCGGCGCCGGCAGCGGCACGCCCTGGGCGCGGGCGAGCGTCTGGAACACGTCGCCCGCATAGGCCACCGGGTCGCGCACCGGCAACCAGCGGCTGCCCGCCTTGCCAAGGCTGCCCGTGGCCACCGTCCAGTGTTCCTTGCCGCCCTGCCGCGCATAGGTGAAGAGCGGCGCCGCCCGGCTCGAGAGCCCGACATCGGCACTGTAGACCCGCGGCACGTTGCGCGCGCCGCGCGCATCCATCGTCAGCGCATAGCCGCCCGCGGCGCGCTTCCATTCGAAATAGACCCGATTGTAATTCAGGATCAGCCCGGAAATCCCGGGGTTGTAGCCCACCTGCACCGGCTGGTCGTCGGCGATCTGCTCGGCAGAAGGGATCGCGCCCCCCCAGACGAGGAAGCGCCCGGTAACACCGCGCACCCCGGCCGCCGCAAGCCGCGCCGCCATCTCGGCCAGCGCATCGGTCTCGAGCGTCGGATCGCCACCGCCGGCCAGCACCAGATCGCCCTGGATCTTGCCGCCGGCAATCGGCCCGGTCGCGATCAGCCGGGTGCGGAAGCGATAGTCCGGCCCCAGCGTCTCGAGCGCATAAAGCGAGGTGATCGTCTTCGCGGTCGACGCGGGTGGCATGCCCCGATCGGCGCCGCGCTGTTCGAGCACCAGCCCGCTGCGCGCATCGACAACGACATAGCTGACCTCGCCGCCAAGCTGCGCCGCCGCGATCAGATCCTCGGCCGAGCCCGGCCGCAGCGCCGTGCCCTGGCCAAACGCCGGCCCGCCGCACAGGCCAAGCGCCGCCAGGCCCGTCATCGCTTCCCGTCGTGAAATCTTCATCCTGCACCCGCCGTGATCGGGACTGTCGGCGGGCATACTGCCCCCCGCGGCGCGCGGCTGCAAGGCTCAGTCCCGCCCGCGCCACGCCCCCTGCGCGCGGATCGCCGAGGACGACAGATCCGACATCGGCATCTGCAGGAAGCACCAGGCGGGCGGCGCGGCGAAGGGCAGCCGCCGCGCCTCGGATTCGGGCAGCCGCATCGGCGCGTAGAGGCGGGCGGCGCGGGCATGGCGCACCACGAACCGCGCCCCCGGCCGCGCCAGCACGCCCACCGGCATCAGCCCGAGGATGGCGCGCCAATTGTCCCAGCGGTCGAACTGCAGCAGGTTGTCCGCCCCCATCAGCCAGACGAAATGCACGCCCGGATACAGCGCCGTGACCCGGCGCAGGGTCTGTGCGGTGTAGCGGGTGCCGAGCCGGGCCTCGAGATCGGTGATGTCGACGCGCGGGTCGGGCATCACCCGCCGCGCCTCGGCCATCCGCTGCGCGATCGGGGCCGGCCCGCGGGCCTTCAGCGGGTTGCCGGGGCTGACCAGCCACCACACCCGGTCAAGGCCGAAGCGGCGCAGTGCCTCGCGGGAGATATGCGCATGGCCCTCGTGGGCCGGATCGAAGGATCCGCCCAGGATGCCGATTCGCATCCCCGGTGACGCAATGGGAAAGCCCTGTCTCATGCAGCCCCCCTACCCGATCGCGGCCTGCAATGGGAAGCGGAATGTGACAGTTGGATGGCTCAGGCCACCGCCCCCGCGGCATGGATCGAGCAGCGCCCCCGGCCGCTGCGCTTCGCCTCGTAGAGCGCCGCGTCGGCATCGGCGAGCATCCGGTCCACCTCGGGCTCCGGGTAGTCGCGCGAGAAGGCGATGCCGATCGAGGCCGAGATCCGACAGGGCGTGCCGTCGACGAGACAGGGTTCCTCGAGCCGCGCGATCATCCGCCGGCCGAGCGTCTGCAGCCCGGCACGGTCGATCGCGCCGCGCAGCAGCAGCACGAATTCGTCGCCGCCGGCCCGCGCCACCACGTCGCCGCGCCGCACCTCCTGGGCCAGGATCGCCGAGGCCCAGTTCAGCACCTGATCGCCCGCGGCATGGCCCATGTGGTCGTTGACCTGCTTGAAATGGTCGAGGTCGACCAGCACCAGCGCGAAGGGCGCACCGCCATGCGCCTGCGCCCGCACCGCCTTCTGCAGTGCCGCGTCGAAGGCGCGCCGGTTCGCCAGCCCGGTGAGCGGGTCGGTCAGCGCCTGCCGTTCGGCGGCGCGCCGCGCCTCCTCGAGCCGGCCGTTCAGCGCCCGCAACTCGTCCATCACCGCGGCCTTCGCCTCGCGCAGATAGAGCAGCTCGATCGCCAGGTCAGAGGTGGCGAAATCGCCCTCGGTCAGGCCGAATTCGCGCACCGCATCGGCCAGATGGATGCCGAAGGTGAGGTTCAGCAGCATCCCCTCCGCCCCTTCCGGCCCGACCTCGACCGCGGTGCCGCGCAGGCCGATCTCGGGATGGGAAAGCAGCATCAGGATCAGCTTGCGCCCGCCCGGGTGCGCCTCGTCCTGCTCGTGCCGCCGCGCCCGCGCCCGGCGCAGATGGAAATGCGTCTCGAAGGCGGTGCCGACCACCGGACCGGGGCCGAGAATCTTCATCAGCGTGGGGCCTGCCGCGCAGATCACCCCGTGCCGGTCGAGCCACAGGAACATCGGCATCAGCTCGCCAAGCGCCGCCGGGCTCAGCCCGCCCTGCAGCACTGCCTTGCAAGGGGAAAGACTGCTGTTCATGCCACCGCCTCGGCCGAGGGCAGCGCCAGATCGAAACGGCGGCCGCTGGCATAGGCCGCCTCGAGCAGCATGACCTGCACCCGTTCGAGCCGGCCGCAGGGGGGCACCGCCTCGATCAGCACCAGCGCGCCGTAATCATCCGCCATCGCGCGCAAGAGCCCCGCCATCACCGCGCCCCAGCCGGCGATCGGGCCCCGCACCTCGATCACGAAGCGCCCCCCGCTTTCCGAACGCAGCGACAGCTCGGGCAGTTCGAGGTCGGGCAGGGCCATCAGCCCCCGCCCCTGCAACTCGTCGAGCGAGAACAGGAACTCCCAGTAGTCCGAGCCGCCGAAACGCAGCAGCCGGCGCAGCGGCTCGACCGTGGTCAGGAAGGCGCCGACATCCTCGAGCAGCGCCGCGCGCGGCTTGTCGAGGGTGCGCGCCGCGCTGTCGATCAGCTCTTCGGTGAGCCGGTCCTCATAGCGCAGCATCGCCTCGAACCCCTCCGGTCCGACCCCCAGGGCATGCGCCACCCGCGACCACAGTGCGGGTCCGTAATTTTCCACCAGGAACGCCTGCAAGGCTTTGTTGATCAGACCGTACATGATCCCTCCGTTCGGGAGGAACCATAGCCCGGCAGCCTTAACAAAATCCCAATCGACGCGGCCTAGGGCAGGACCGTCAGCTGCTGGCTGCCAAGCGGCAGCGCCCGCAACTCGGTGGCGACCGGCACCCCGCCGGCGGCATAGAGCGAATCGATCATCGCCGCACCGCCGGCCGGCGCGCCGGCGCCCAGCCAGACCGCCCGCGCGACGCTCCAGCTCTCGCCGGTCTCATGCAAGGCCAGCACCCCGTCGAGACGCAGCAAAAGCGCCTCACGCCCGGGCTGGGCCGGCACGAAATCGTCGATCACCAGCACGCAGCCCGGATGCCCTGCGGGCGTGCGCGCGGCACAGCCCGCCGCCCAGTCATCGGCACCAAGGCGGGCAATCTCGTTCAGCAGCGCGGTCGGCATCGTCTCGCCCGCGGGCAGCACGGTGATCGCGTCGCGCAGCGCCACCGCACGGCCGGCGACATCGGGCCGGGCATAGCGCTCGAAGTCCCAGCGATTCTCCGCCCGGTCGAGCTGTGCAAGCCAGTCGGCCAGCAGCTCCTGCCCCGGCTCGGCCGCCTGCGCGCGCAGGCTTGCGAGCGCGCGCTGCCCGGGCAGGCCCCAGTCATGCGACATCTCCCACAGCGGCAACTGCTCGACCGCAATCTTGCCCTCAGCGAAACGACCGAGCTGCGCCCGCGCCGAGATTGCCTCGGGCGAGATCAGCGGCGTCAGCCACAGCACGGCAAGCGCCAGCGTGGCCAAAGCCATCGCGACATTGGCGCGCCGGATCCGGCGCATCCAGCCGCGCCCGCTCAGCACCGCGCCCGCATAGCACAGCGCATAGCCCGCGATCACCGCGGCAAGCGCCGCGCCGGTCACCCGCACCGGCGTCCAGCCGTATTCCCGAACGCGCAGCACCAGCCCCCAGATCACCAGCACCGCAAGCACCGAAAGCAACAGCGCGAGCCCGCGCCCGGCCCAGGCCAGCAGCGGGCCGTGCACCGCCTCCTCGTCGTCCTGATCGACAGCGATGGTAACGAGCGAGATCGAGGCGAGCGCGGTCGAGATCAGGATGCCCACCACCGAGAACTGCCCGAAGAGATGGGCGAGCCCGCGCAGCGGCAGCACCGCGACGAAGACGATCTCGACCAGCAGCACCAGCGGCAACAGCAACCGCAGCAGGCGCAGCAGCAGATAGGGCGAGACCATGTCCGACATCTCGGTCACCACGGCCAGCGCCAGCCCCAGCACCGCGCCCGACAGGATCCACACCACCGGCGCGCGGCCCAGAAGCACCGAAAGCGCGTCGATGCCGACAAGATCGAGAAGGGCCGCAAGCAGCCACAGCACCAGCCAGACCACGGCGACGAAAAGCCAGGCCCCGGCATAGCGCACGACGATGTTCCAGCTTTCGAGGAACAGCACCCGGTAATTCGACCAGCCGGACCGCCCGCCAAGGCCGATGGCGATTGCGAAGGGCACCGGCAGGAGCCCGGCCACCGCCAGCGCGACCGGCACGTGGCTGCTGTCGAGCATCTGCCCGACATCGGTGAAGCCCAGCGATTTCAGTGCCGAAAGCCCGGCAAGCGGCACCGCGATCACCGCCGCCGACAACAGGGCGCGGCGCAGGCCGAGCTCGCCCAGCATCGCAAGCGCGGCGCCGAAGAAGCTCAGCGAGAGCACCGCGACAGCCAGGAACCCGCGGCTCTGGCGCAGCTCGAGCGGCAGGTCGGAGAGCAGCCAGAAGGCCAGCCCCGCCAGCGTTCCGAGAAGGATGAAGTGCACGCGCCTGACCATGAAGTCCTCCCTGTCGCCGCGCCCGCGGCATCCGGCGGAGACTAGCCCCGCCCGCGGCCGAAGGCCAGAGTGGCGGGTCTCAGGGCGCGCCGGCGTCGAGCCAGTCGGGCAGCTCGGCAATGGTGTCCAGCACGACATCGGCCGCCCCGGCCAGATCGGCGCGCGTCGCGGGCCCGCTCAGCACCGCCACCGCGCGCATTCCCGCCGCCCGCGCCGCGGCCATGTCATGCAGGCTGTCGCCCACCATCGCCACGCTCGCCGGGACAAGCGCGAAGGCCGTGGCAAAGGCAAGGAGCGGCCCCGCCCCGGGCTTGGCGCCATGGCCGCTGTCATAGCCCGCGACATAGTCGAAGAACGCGCCGACCCCGGCGTTTTGCAGATGCACCCGCGCCGAGGCCTCGGCATCGTTCGTCGCCACCCCAAGCCGCATCCCGCGTGCCTTCAGCCCGCCCAGGCAAAGCGGCAGATCCGCCGCCGGCACCTGCGGCGCGCGCTGCGCGCCAAGATCGAGCGTGGCGACGAGGCTTTGCAGATCGTGGCGCGGCAAGAGCGGCAGCATCAGCTCGGCCACCTCGGCCACGGTGCCCGCGATCACCGGCGAGGCGCGCTCGAACCGCGCGGCCCGCAGGTCGAAGCCGATTGCCGCGGCGAGCCGGCCGGCGAGCGCCGGATCGCCCTCGGCCAGCTCGAAGGCCATGCCCTGCGCCCAGGCGCCCCAGGTCGCCTCGAAATCGAAGAGGGTTCCGTCCTTGTCGAACAGCAGTCCGGTGATCGTGCCCATCATGCCCTCAGGTCCAGTGCATCCCGCCGCGACCGCCCAGCACCGCGCGTGCCAGGCCGATTTCCTGCGGCGCCACGCCCAGCGCCGCGGCGCAGTCGAGCACCCAGTCGTCACGTTGCGACAGGAAGTCAAGCACCGCACACAGGAAGGCCGGATCGGCGGCAGCGGCCCGCACCTGCGCCACATCCGCCCCGGAAGATGCGAGAAAGGCGTCGAAAAGTTCGTCCTGGGCGGCGAGCCAGCCGAGCGCCCGAATCCCCGTGACCTGTGCTGCGTCGTGCTGCATGATGAACCGATCCATCCCTTGAAAAGGGTTTGTTAACCTTTTTGTCCGAAATCAGGCAGACAGTCGAGCATAGCTGAAGGAGCGCACGGGGCCATGGCAGGACGCATCCTGATCGTGGACGATGTAGCGACCAACCGGATCGTTCTCAAGGTGAAGCTCTCCGCAGCGCGCTACGAGACGATGCAGGCCGGTTCGGGCGCCGAGGCTTTGCGCCTTGTCGGTCAATACGCGCCCGATCTGATCTTGCTCGACGTGCAGCTGCCGGACATGAGCGGGCTCGAGGTGCTGAGGCGGCTGAAGGCCGACCCGGCCACCGCCGGGATCCCGGTGCTGATGATCACCGCCTTCCCCGACCCGCGCACCCGCCTCGAGGCGCTGAGGGCCGGTGCCGCCGACCACCTGATGAAACCGCTCGACGAGCAGCTCCTGCTCGCCCGGCTGCGCAGCCTGCTGCGCCTGCGCGAGACCGAGCAGGAACTGACGCTGCGCGAGCGCACCTTCCGCGATCTCGGCTTTGCCGAGGGCCCCGCCCTCTTCGAGACCCGCTCCCGCATCGCCCTGATCGGCTGCACCCGGGACGAGGCGCGCAACTGGAAGCGCTGTCTTGCGCATCATCTGGGCACCGCCAGCGCCGTGGTGGTGGCGCGCGAAGATGCGCTCGGCAATGGCGCCGTGGCACAGGGCTATGACGCTTATGTGATCTCGGCCGATCTCGGTCGCCCGGGCGACGGGCTGCGACTGATGTCGGAGCTGCGCTCCCGCGCCCGCTCGCGCGATGCGGTGATCTGCATCGCGCTGCCCGAAGGCGCCAGCGACAGCGCGGCAATGGCGCTCGACCTTGGCGCCGCGGACCTTCTGCCCGAAGTGATGGGGGCCCCCTTCGCCGCGCAGGAGGCGGCCCTGCGGCTGGACCGAGCGCTTGCCCGCAAGCACCGGCACGAACGGCTGCGCGACCACCTGACCGACGGGCTGCGGCTGGCGATGACCGATCCGCTGACCGGGCTGCACAACCGTCGCTACGCGATGTCGCAGCTGGCGCGGCTGGCCGAACGGGCGCGCAGCACCGGCCGGCCCTTCGCGGTGATGGCGCTCGACCTCGACCGCTTCAAGGCGGTGAACGACACCTGGGGCCATGCGGCGGGGGATGCGGTTCTGGTCGAGGTGGCGCAGCGGCTGCGCGCCCAGCTGCGCCAGGTCGACCTGCTCGCCCGCATCGGCGGCGAGGAATTTCTGGTGGCGCTGCCCGAAACCGGGCCGGAGGCGGCACAGGCTTCGGCCGAACGGCTGTGCCAGGCGATTTCCGAAGCGCCGATCGAGCTGCCCGGGGGCGAGACCGAACCGCGCGCGATCCAGATCACCGCCTCGATCGGCCTGGCGCTGTGCGACCCGCTTGCCGACAGCGCGCCCGTCGAGGCGCTGATCGCCCGCGCCGACCGGGCGCTGCTCGGATCGAAGGCCGGCGGGCGCAACCAGGTACGCGTCTTCCGCCACGATGCTGCGGCCTGAGAGGCCCGGACCGCGGCCCCTGCCCGGCCGCTGCGCTCACTCCTCCGGAGGCGGCGGCATCGGCCGGTCGTCCCCCGGCGGGCCGATGCGGCGATCCATCCGCTCGGTGCGCTCGCGCAGCCGTTCGGCATAGGCGCGACGGTCCGCGGGCGTCATCGTCTCGAGCCGGTCGAGCATCACCTGCTCGCCGAGTTCCATCCGCCGCAGCGTGCGCGCCCGCATCCCGGCAAGCTCGTCGCGCACCGCCGCCTCGTCCCAGGGATCGGCACTCAGCGCCGCGATCAGCCGGTCCATGTCGGCGCGAAAGGCCTTGCGCATGGTGCTGAAATCGGTCCCCGAACGCTCGGCCGCGCGGCGCATCGCGTCACGATCCTCGCGCGAGAAGGCATCGCCCAGGGGCCCGAGCGTCACGTCGCCCACCGGCGGCCGCGGCGGGTGCCGCTCGGTGGCCAGAAAGCCGCCGACGACAACCCCGGCCACCAGCAGGTTCAGCGTGACCGAGAGGATGAAGACCGCCTTGACCCAGCCCTTCATCGCCGGTTTCTGGCCGCCCACAGAGGTATTCGCTTCCGTCATCGTGCCCTCCTCGCCCTTCATTCCGCCGCCAGGGCAAGGATATCGCCATCGGCAAGCAGCGCGCTCGCCGTCGCGGTCTCGGTCGTCGTCGCATAACCCGCGACCTGGGCAAAGGTGTCCGAGCCCGCAAAGCCGATCCAGACGCCCGCCACCGCCGCCGTCGCCATGCCGCCGATCCCGCCCCAGCCCCCGAGCAGCGCAAGCAGCATGCCCAGCCCGCCGGCCCGCACGCCACGCCGCACCGCGGGCTGCACCGGTGCGGCGCAAAAGCCCGCCTGCACCCCCTCGGCCTGTGCGAGAATCCGGCCCAGGAACACCGCCGACGGTTCGGGCGCGCTCTGCCGCGCCTCGGCGAAGAAGAGATCCAGCGCCGTGTCATCGTCCTTGCGCATCTCAGTCATGGCCATACCCCAGTTCCTCTCGCCGGCCGGCCAGGATCGCCGCCAGCGCCCGCTTTCCACGGGCCGTCAAGCTTTCTACGGCCTCCACGCCGATTTCCATCGCTGCCGAGATCTCGGGATTCGACAGTCCTTCGAGATGGCGCAGCACCACCGCCTGGCGCTGCCGCGCCGGCAGCTGCGCCAGCGCCGCCTCGAGCGCCGCCGCGCGATCCCCGTCGATCATCTGCTCGACCGCCGAAGCGGCGCCGTCGGGCAGCTCGGGCGCCTCGTCGAGGCCGATGCCCCGGCGCCGGCGCAGCCGGTCGGTCGCCAGATTCGTCACCACCCGGTAAAGCCAGGTCGTGACCTTCGCCTCGCCCGCCCGCCAGTCGGGGGCAATCTTCCAAAGCCGCAGCAGCGCTTCCTGCGCCAGATCCTCGGCCTCGGCCCGGTCGCCCAGCATCCGCTGTGCGACCCGGAACGCCAGCGGGCCCATCCGCAACGTCAACAGGCGCGCAGCCGCCCGGTCCCCATTGCCATAGAGGACCAGCAAGGTCTCGTCCGAGACATCATCCAGCGCGTCGAGTGCCATGTTCATGCTTCCCCACGCCTAGCGTGAAACCATGACCTGCGCAATTTCCGTCAGGCCTCCGGCCCCGGGTCAGCCCCGGGGCCGGGGATTTCATGCCGCTCAGTTGTCCTGCTGCGGCATCCAGCGCGGGCCGCTGCCGTCGCGCGGGCCGTTCTGCCCGCCCATCATGCCGCCCCGGCCGCCCCAGTCGCCGCGACCGCCGCGCAGGTCGCAATCATAGTCGCCGCGGCCCATGCGCTCGCCCCGCGACCCGATCCGGCCCTGCCCCGGCTGCATCATCGGCCGCGCCGCCGCAAGCTCGTCGTCGCTCAGCACGCCGTCGTTGTTGGCATCGAAGCGCTCGAACATCCGGCTGGGCGCCGGCGGCATCGCCAGTTCCGCGGCCGAGAGCATGCCATCGCCATCGGTGTCGAGCGCCTCGATCCGCGCCGTCACCCGGGCTTCGACGCGGGTCTGGATCCGGCGCATCTCGCCCGCCACCAGCTCGTCGGCGCTGAGCTTGCCATCGCCGTTCGCATCGAGCGCGGCGGCCTCGGCCTTGCGGCCCGCCTGAAGCTCGTCGAGGCTGATCTTGCCGTCGCCATTCGCGTCGAACTGCTTCAGGTCGATGCGCGGCCAGGCCCCGCCCAGCGGCGCGTCATCGGCCATCATCGGCCCGCCCTGCCCGATCGGACCATAGCCCTGCCCCATCATCGGGCCCTGACCGGGGCCGCCATTGCCCATCATCGGGCCATTGCCGTTGCCCGGCCCCATCGGGCCCTGCCCGACCGGGCCGGTGCCGTCCTGCACCCGGGCCTGCGGCGTGGGCGATTGCTGCGCCATGACCGGCACCGCGGCACCAAGCGCCACACCGGCGAGAAGCCCGGCCAGGATCGTCGTCTTGAACATCGGTTTCATCTCTCTCTCCTGCTTTCGCACGCGACCCTCTCTCCCGGCCGCTGATACTAGACAAACGCCGCAGCCCCGCGGTTCCGTCGCTGCTCGCGCATCCGTGACCACGCCCGCCCCGACGGGGCACCGACATTCGCGCTTCCCCGCACGCCGCTTTCATCCGATAACGGAGAAAACGCGGAGGGGAGGACGCCCGATGGAGACCTTTATCGAGGAAGACGACCGGCCGCTCGGCCGTGCGATCGCGCGGGGGCTGTTGTGCCGTTGCCCGGCCTGCGGGCAGGGCCGGCTGCTGTCGGGCTATCTGACGGTGCGCCCCGCCTGCCCCGTCTGCGGCGAGGATTTCACCGCGCAGCGCGCCGATGACGGGCCGGCCTATCTGACGATCCTGATCGTCGGGCACCTGATGGCGCCCGCAATCCTGTGGGCCTTCATCGCCTTCCGGCCACAGCCGCTGGTGATGATCGCGATCTTCGCCACCGGCTGCGTGGCGCTGTCGCTGGCGCTCTTGCCGCGGATGAAGGGAATGATGGTCGCGATCCAGTGGTCGCGGCGGATGCACGGGTTCGGAGAGGAAGAGCCGCACCATGACTGAGACCGTCGCCGAACAGACCGTCGACAAGACTGCCCTGCGCGATGCGGCAACCGTGCTCGTCGTGCGCCGCGACGCACCGGGCGGTCCCGCGGTGCTGATGGGGATGCGCGGCGCCGGGGCGGCCTTCATGCCGTCGAAATACGTCTTCCCGGGCGGCGCGCTCGACCGTGGCGATGCCTCCATTCCGCTGGTCCGGCCGCTGCCCGAGACCTCGGCGCGCCGGCTGGCGCTGAATGCCCCCGCGGACATCGGCCCGGCGCTCGCCGTCGCCGCGATCCGCGAGCTGTGGGAGGAAACCGGCCTCGTCCTCGGCACGCCGGGGCGCTGGAGCGGCGATGTGCCCGCCGACTGGCAGGGCTTTGCCGAAACCGGGCACCTGCCCTCGGCCGCGGCACTCAGCTTCGTCTTCCGTGCGATCACCCCGCCCGGCCGTCCGCGCCGCTTCGACGCGCGCTTCTTCCTGGTCGATGCCGGGCAAATCGCTTCGGACCCCGACGATTTCTCGTGCGCCTGCGACGAGCTGAGCCACCTGCACTGGGTGCCGATGGCCGAGGCGCGGCAGCTGAACCTGCCCTTCATCACCGAGGTGGTGCTGGCCGAGGTGCAGGCGCATCTGACCGAAACCGCGGGCGGGCGGGCGCCGCTCGCGGTGCCGTTCTTCGACAACCGCGGGGTGCGTTCGGTCTTTGCCCGGCTCGACTAGCGGCCCGTCAGTACCAGAAGCAGCAGCGAGCCGATGACGAGGGCGATGCCTGCGCCCTCGCGCGCGCTCAGCCGCTCGCGGAAGACCAGCGCCGAGACGAGCAGGGTGAAGACGATCTCGACCTGCCCGAAGGCGCGCACATAGGCGGCGTTTTGCAGCGCGAAGGCGGTGAACCAGCCGGCAGAGCCCGCAACGCCCGTCACCCCGACCCAGATCGTGCGGTGCCAGGCGCCGACCACGCGCCCCAGCTCTCCGGGTTCGCGCAGCCGCAGATAGAGCGCCATGCCGAGCGCCTGCACCGTGGTGACGCAGGCGAGCGTGACGACGGCGCGGGCGAAGGCCCCCGCCGGCATCAGTTCAAGCGTCGCGCCGCGGTAGAAAATCGAGCTGAGGCCAAAGAGCCCGCCCGCCAGGATGCCATAGACCGTGGCGCGCGGCGAGAACCCACCCTTCGGTGCGCGCGACAAAAGCAGCACGCCGCCAAGACCGATGGCGATGGCAAGCCAGCCGGGCCCGCTCACCCCCTCGCCGAGGATCAGCGCCGAGAACAGCGCGACCTGCACCGTCTCGGTCTTGGTGAAGGCGACGCCAACGGCGAAGTTGCGCAGCTGGAACAGCGCCACGGTCAGGAAGGTGCCCGCCACCTGCGCCGCGCCGCCAAGCGCGACGAAGGCGGCAAAGCGACCGCCCGGCAGCGGCACCGGCCCGGTCAGGGCGAGCGTCAGCACCGCCGCGGTGACCGCGATCGGCGCCCCGAAGAGGAAGCGCGAGAAGGTCGCGCCGCCGGTCGACAGCCCGCTGCCCGCCAGCCGCTTTTGCAGCATGAAGCGCGCCGTCTGCACCGCCGCCGCGGCAAGTGTCACCCAGATCCAGAGCATCAGCGCCCGATCCGCCGGGTGTCGTAGCTGTTGAAGTCAAGCACCTCATGCGCCGCGGTCATCAGATCGCCCCTGCCCGGCATCTCGCGCACCAGCACCTGGCCGAAGTGACCGGACGGCGTGCCCAGCACCGCGATGCGGTAATCCTGATCGACCCAGAGCACCCAGACCGGCTCCTTGCCGAAGGCCTCGGTCGGGGTGAAGCGGGCGCCGGGCCCGGTCATCGCGAGCCGCCCCTCGAGCCGGCGCGGTTTCGTGCCCGAGCAGTCGACACCCGACAGCGCATAGCCGGTGCCGGTCCAGGCCCAGTCCTGCCTTGCCCCGGCGCAGCCCGGAACGCCGCTTTGCGCGACATGCCAGGTGCCGCCGAACCGCGCCGGATCGAAGATCACGGCGGAAGAGATCCAGCCCTTCGGATCGCGCAGCGACACGGGTTCGGGGGCAGGTTTCGCCGCACAGGCGGCAAGGGCCAGCAGCGCGGCCCAGATCAGTTGACGCATTCGGTCACACGCAATCCCACGGAGGTGATGATATCATTGCAGCCGGTGAGCGGGGTCACCGGCGCACAGGTCTGGGAGCGCGCAAGGCATGCCCCCTGGCAGTCGGAGGCGGTGCGGCAGGCCTTGCCGTTGTCGCGGGTGCGGGTCGCGCAGAGCTGCGCATCGCCACGGCTGATCCAATCGCCGCCGCGCTTGACACAGGCCGCCTGTTCCAGCGCGACCTTCGCCTCGCCCACCGGCGGCAGCGGCGCCACGGCGCGCTCGCCCCCGGGTTTGCAGGCGGCCAGCAGCACCAGCACCAGCGCCGCCAGCTCAGAACGGCATCGGATGCGCATGGTGCACCTTCTCGATCGCCGTCAGCACCTCGGCCGGCAGCACCATCCCCGCCGCATCAAGCGATGTGTCGAGCTGTTCGACCGAGGTCGCGCCGATGATCGGCACCACCGGGAAGGTCCGGCCCATCACCCAGGCAATCGCCATCGTCACCGGGTCAAGCCCCGCCTCGCGCGCGATGTCGACGTAGAGATCGGCAATCTCGAAGGCGCGCGCGTTCGAGCGCCCGCCCAGCTCGCGCACGATCGACCGGCGCGAGCCCGCCGGCACGGCGCCGCCCGAATACTTGCCGCTCAGCATCCCCACCGCGAGCGGCGAATAGGCGAGCAGCGTCACCGCCTCGTGCACGCCGACCTCGGCCATGTCGAGATCGTACAGCCGGCACATCAGCGAATATTCGTTCTGGATCGTGGCAACGCGCGGCCCGTGTCCCTCGCCCGCCAGCCGCAGCCATTCGGTGGTGCCCCAGGCGCTCTCGTTCGACAGGCCGAAATGGCGGATCTTGCCTTCCTGAACCAGCGCCTGAAGCGTTTCGAGACAGGCGATCATGTCGGCCTCGATCGCCGCCTTCGCGGGCTGTTTCGCGGCGTCGAAGCCCCAGTTCTGGCGGAAGTGATAGCTGCCGCGGTTCGGCCAGTGGAACTGGTAGACGTCGATATATTCGGTGTGCAGGCGGCGCAGGCTGCCTTCGATCGCCGTGCGGATCGAGGCGGGGGTGATCGGGTCGCCGTCGCGCACCGCCTTGAGCCCGATGCCCGAGACCTTGCTTGCCAGCACGACCTCGTCGCGCCGGCCGGTCTTCGCGAACCAGCTGCCGATGATTTCTTCGGTGCGGCCGACGGTCTCGGCACTGACCGGGTTGACCGGATACATCTCGGCGGTGTCGATGAAGGTGACGCCGCGGTCGAGCGCGCGGTCGATCTGGGCGTGGCCCTCGGCCTCGGTATTCTGCGTGCCCCAGGTCATTGAACCCAGGCAGATTTCCGACACCATCACCCCGGTGCGGCCCAGTTCCAGCTTGCGCATCTTGTTCTCCTGCTTGCCCTCGTTCGCGGGCGCGACCGTGCCACAGTGCGCCTGCAGAGAAAAGGGCCTCACGCAAGCGTGGCCGGGATCAGCCCGCGCAACGCATTGCCAAGGAAGAGCCCCTCGCGCAGGTCTTCGGGGTGCAATGTGGCCTCGCGGGCGCGGCCCTCGGCCAGCAGCTCGGCGCGCAGCACGCCGGGCAGACAGCCCGCGGCGAGCGGCGGCGTCAGCAGCCCATCCCCGCACGCAACGAAGAGATTGGTGATCGTGCCCTCGGCAATCTCTCCCCGCTCGTTGAGGAAGATCAGCTCGTCCACCCCCTCGGGCAGCGCGGCGCGCGCCGTGTCGTAAAGCGCACGCTCGGTCGTCTTCAGCCGCAGCCAGGGCGAGGCGCTGTTGACCCGCGCCGGCGCAATCGCCACCCGCCAGAGCGGTTTTGCGGCTGGCAGCGGCGCCTGCGTCAGCTCTGCCCGACCATCGAGACCGACCGTCAGCCGCAGCCGCAGGGCCGTCGGCCCGGTCACGGCATCGAGCAGCGCCTCGGCCTCGCCCGGCAGCCGCGAAATGCCAAGCGCCGCACAGCCGGCATCGAGTCGCGCCAGATGGCGCGCGCGGCGCGCGGCGCCGGTCGCGGGCTCCCAGCGGAGCGTCTCGATCAGCCTCAGCCCGGCAGGGGCGCGTTCACGAAGGCCGCCTTGCACAGCGCTTCCTCCCATTCCTCGGGGCCGCGGCTGTCATGCACCACGCCGCCGCCGACATTCAGCACCGCCTGCCCGCCCCGCACCATCAGGGTGCGGATCGCCACGTTGAATTCCATCGCCCCCGAGGGCGCGATCCAGCCGATCGCCCCGCAATAGGCGCCGCGCGGGCCGGTCTCGAGTTCGCGGATGATCTCCATCGCCCGGATCTTCGGCGCGCCGGTCACCGACCCGCATGGGAAGAGTGCCCCGCAAATCCTTGCAAAGTCTAGATTTTTAACCAGATCCGCGGTGACGGTCGAGGTCATCTGATGCACCGTCGCATAGCTCTCGATCTCGAACAGCCGCGGCACCTTCACCGTGCCGGGATGCGCGATCCGGCTCAGGTCGTTGCGCAGAAGGTCAACGATCATCAGGTTCTCGGCCCGGTTCTTCTCCGAACTGCGCAGCCACTCCGCCGCCGCCCGGTCGGCCTCGGGCGTCGCGCCGCGCGCCGCCGTGCCCTTCATCGGCCGCACCTCGGCCCGGCCCCGCGCATCGACGGCGAAGAAGAGCTCGGGCGAGCGCGACAGCAGCGCGAAATCTTCAGCCTCGACCAGACAGCCATGGCCCACCGGCTGCGTCGCCTGCAGCCGGGCATAAAGCGCGCGCGGATCGGTGGCGCAGGGCGCGTGCAGCGGGAAGGTCAGGTTGATCTGATAGACGTCGCCCGCGGCGATATAGTCCTGCACCCGGTCGAAGGCCGCCGCATAGGCCGCGGGTGTGATCGCCGGGGCGAAGGCCGGCACCTCGGCCGCGGGGGCGACCGCCGGACGCGGGCGCCCGGGCGCGTCATAGGCGCCGACGAGCAGCAGCGGCAGGGGGCGGTCTGCGGGCAGCAGCGGGGCGAGCCGCCCGGTCAGGCAATAGCCCAGCTCATAGCTGAACACGCCCGCCAGCCACAGCCCGTCCGCCCGCGCCCGCTCGATCGCCTCGAAGGCCGCGGCAAGGTCTTCGGGCGCCTCGGCCCGGATCACCCGGCGCGGCGCGGCAAAGCGCGCGCCCGCCCCGCCCGGCCCCCGATCGAATTCGAAACTCAGTTCCCCGGCCACCGGCCCCTCACGCGCTTGGTCGCGCGAGATATGCGGGGGCCGGGCCGCAAGTGCAACGCCTCAACCGACGGAAAAGTGCCATTCCCCGTCACCAAGCGCCGGGCTGGCGTGATCGAGCGCCAGCGGCGAGCGCGAGAAGACGATCGGCGTGCGCAGACCGGCAATGCCCTCGGGCGCGATCTGCATGGCCCGCGCCGTCACCTGCGGCTCGGCCAGCGCCTCGGAGACGTCGTTGATCGGCCCGCCGGGCACGCCCGCCGCCTCCATCGCCGCGATCAGCTCGGCCTTCGGGCGCAGCGCGGTGCGCGCGGCGATGCGGGCGCAGATCTCGTCGCGGTGCACCACGCGGGCCGGGTTGGTGGCGAAGTCGGGATCGTCGCATTCGCTCATCCCCAGAATGCCGCACAGCGCGCGGAATTGCCGGTCATTGCCGCAGGCGATGATGAAATGCCCGTCCTGCGAGGGAAAGACCGAATAGGGCACGATCGAGGGATGGGCATTGCCCAGCCGGTGCGGCACCACGCCGCCGAGCAGGTAATTCATCGCCTGGTTCGCCAGCACGCCAACGCCGACATCGAGCAGCGACAGATCGACATGCTGCCCCTTGCCCGAACGTTCCCGCTCGGCCAGCGCCGCCTGCACACCGATCACGCCATAAAGCCCGGTGAAGATGTCGATCCAGGCGACGCCCACCTTCTGCGGCTCGCCGCCCTTCGCGCCGGTCAGGTCCATGATCCCGCACATGCCCTGCACGAGGAAGTCATAGCCCGGCTGTTTCGCCCGCGGCCCGGTCTGGCCGAAGCCGGTGACCGAGGCATAGACGAGGCGCGGGTTCAGCGCCGCGCAGCTGGCGTAATCGAGACCGAATTTCGCCAGACCGCCGACCTTGAAGTTTTCGAGCAACACATCAGCTTCGGCGATCAAGCCCTTGACCTTCTTCAGGTCTTCCGGGTTCGAGAAATCGCAGGTGACCGAGCGCTTGCCGCGGTTTGCCGCGTGGTAATAGGCCGCCACCGTCTCGGTCGTGCCATCGGGGCGCGGGCGCTCGACGAAGGGCGGACCCCAGCGGCGGGTGTCGTCGCCCTCGGGCGCCTCGACCTTGATCACCTCGGCGCCGAGGTCCGACAGCACCTGCCCGATCCACGGCCCCGCCAGGATCCGCGCCAGCTCCACCACCTTGAGGCCCCGCAGCGGCGCCTCTGCCCGCATCTCCATTCCGCTCTCCCGTCTGCGTCGCGATGCCGTCGCGGCATCCCGCCCCCTACCTAGCGCCGCCGGGCCCGGGGTTCGACCGCTCTTTCCGCGGCACATCATGCATAAAACGCATGGATCGGCGCCGCAACGCCCCGCCTTGCCCCCTGATCGCGACAGGGCTGGACCATCGCCCGGCCAAGGCCCATCCTCGCGCGCGAGAACCGCGGGCGGGCCGGTGAGGCCGCCGCGGCCGGAAGAAGGACGTGGATGATGGATGATTTCGACAAGGCTCTCGACGGGTTCGAGAAGGTCAGTGCGCCGGCGATCGGCGACGCGGAGCTGACGGCGCGGCTGGCGGGGCTGCAGGCGCGGCTGCGCGCCGAGGGGGTGAAGGCCGCCTGGCTCGATGCCTCGTCCTCGCTGCGCTATTACACCGGGCTGTCGATCGGGCTGTCGGAACGCGTGCATGGCGCGCTGATCCCGTCCACGGGCGCGCCGATCTATGTCAGCCCGCAGTTCGAGGTGCCGAAGCTCGAGACGATGCTGCGCATCGGCGGCGAGATCCTGCCCTGGGAAGAGCACGACGCCCCCTGCGCGATGATCGGCGCCCGTCTGGGTCAGCTCGCCGCCCCCGGCGCGGGGCTGGCGCTTGATCCGGCGACGCCCTTCCGCTTTGCCGGCCGGCTGAGCGCGGCGATGGCGGGCGCGGTGGTGCCGGCCGAGGCGATGATCGCGGCGCAGCGGCAGGTGAAATCGGCGGCCGAGATCGCAATCATCCAGACCGCGATGGACGCGAGCTGGCGGCTGCAGAAGACCGTGCATGACCTGCTGCGCCCCGGGCTCACCACCACCGAGTTGTGCGATTTCGTCGATGAGGCGCACCGCCGGATGGGGCTCGCGCCGCTTTTCGTCGCGGTGCAGTTCGGCGAGGCGACGGCCTATCCGCATGGCGTCCCCTATCCGCAGGTGCTGAAGGAGGGCGACATGGTTCTGGTCGACCTCGGCGGCATCCTGAACGACGGCTATCGCTCGGACATCACCCGCACCTATGTCTTCGGCTCGCCCACCGAGCGCCAGCGCGCGATCTGGGAGGCCGAGCGGCGCGCCCATGCCGCGGCCTTCGCGGCGGCACGGCTCGGCACGCCCTGCGAGGCGGTCGATGCCGCCGCCCGCGCCTCGCTTGCCGCGGATGGCTATGGCCCCGACTACACCGTGCCCGGCCTGCCGCACCGCACCGGCCACGGGCTTGGCCTCGACATCCACGAAGACCCGTTCATCGTGCGCGGCAACACCACGCCGCTGGTTCCGGGCATGGTGTTCTCGATCGAGCCGATGCTGTGCGTCTATGGAGAATGCGGCGTGCGGCTCGAGGATATCGTGCACATGGGCGAGGATGGTCCGCATTGGTTCTGCCCGCCAGCGACGACACTCGACGCGCCGTTCTGAATCGGCTTTACTGACGTCAGGTTGCCCATTGCACCGGCAACGCGATATTGTGATTTTCGAACGAGCGGTCAAATTTGCAACATCGGCAGAACACCCGCAACGCCTTGAAAAAACTGCCGGATCACAACGGCACGTCGAATCACTAACAACAGTGAGTGAAAGGAAGCACCCATGAAACTCCTCTCCCGCAGCCTTCTGGCCGCCTCGGCGCTTGCGCTGATGTCGGCGGCCCCGGCGCTGGCGAAGACCTTCGTCTACTGCTCGGAAGCCTCGCCCGAAGGGTTCGACCCGGCGCCCTACACCGCCGGCACCACCTTCGACGCCTCGGCGCACCCGGTCTACAACGGCCTGGTCGAGTTCAAGTCCGGCACCACCGAGGTCGTGCCCGCGCTCGCCCAGAGCTGGGACGTTTCGGAAGACGGCACCGTCTACACCTTCCACCTGCGCAAGGGCGTGAAGTGGCAGTCGAACGACGTCTTCACGCCCACCCGCGAGCTCACCGCCGATGACGTCGTCTTCTCCTTCGTCCGTCAGGGCGACGCGACAAACCCGTGGCACGAATATATCCCCGGCATCACCTACGAGTATTACACCTCGATGGAGATGCCCGATCTGGTGAAATCGGTCGAGAAGGTCGATGACCTGACCGTCAAGGTCACCCTGACCCATTCCGAAGCGCCGTTCATCGCCAACCTCGCGATGCCCTTCATGCGCATCGTGTCGCAGGAATACGCCGACACGCTGGCCAAGGCCGGCACCAAGGAAGACTTCAACAACAAGCCGATCGGCACCGGCCCGTTCAAGTTCGTCGCCTATCAGAAGGACGCGGTGATCCGCTTCCAGAAGAACGCCGACTACTGGGGGACCGCGCCGAAGATCGACGACCTCGTATTCGCGATCACGCCCGACGCCTCGGTGCGCCTGCAGAAGCTGAAGGCGAACGAATGCCAGCTGATGCCGTTCCCGGCGCCGGCCGACCTCGCCACGATCAAGGCCGACCCGAACCTCAAGCTTGACGAGCTGCCGGGCCTGAACGTCGCCTATCTCGCCTACAACACCACCGTCGCGCCCTTCGACAAGCCCGAGGTGCGCAAGGCGCTGAACATGGCGATCAACAAGCAGGCGATCATCGACGCCGTGTTCCAGGGCGCCGGCCAGGTCGCGAAGAACCCGATCCCGCCGACCATGTGGTCCTACAATGACGCGATCAAGGACGACGTCTACGATCCGGAAGCGGCGAAGAAGATGCTCGAAGATGCCGGCGTCAAGGATCTGTCGATGAAGATCTGGGCGATGCCGGTGCAGCGTCCCTACATGCCGAACGCGCGCCGCACCGCCGAGCTGATGCAGTCCGACCTTGCCAAGGTCGGCGTCAAGGCCGAGATCGTCTCCTACGAATGGGGCGAATACCTGAAGAAGTCGATGGAAGAGGGCCGCGACGGCGCCGTCATCCTCGGCTGGACCGGCGACAACGGCGACCCGGACAACTTCCTGTCGGTGCTGCTGTCCTGCGCCGGCGCCAAGACCGGCGGCGCGAACCGCGCCTTCTGGTGCAACGAGGAGTTCTCGGACCTGCTGCTGAAGGCCAAGAAGACCTCGGACATGGCCGAGCGCACCAAGCTCTATGAGCAGGCGCAGGTCATCTTCAAGGATCAGGCGCCGTGGGACACGCTCGCGCACTCGACCCAGTTCGTGCCGATGCGCAAAGACGTGACCGGCTTCACGATGAGCCCGCTGGGCGACTTCACCTTCGAAAACGTCGACATCACCGAGTGATCCTCGGCTGAAACCACAGGCGGGCGCGCAGGGGCCACACCCCTTGCGCGCCCGTCGAGGATATAACGCATGATACGCTTCCTTTTCACCAAGCTGCTCTATCTGGTCCCGACCTTCCTCGGGATCACGATCGTCGCTTTCGGTTTCGTCCGGGTGCTGCCCGGTGACCCGGTGCTGCTGATGGCCGGCGAGCGCGGGCTGACGCCCGAGCGCCACGCCGAACTTGCCCATCAGCTCGGCTTCGACAGGCCCGTCTGGGCGCAGTATTTCGACTTCCTGACGCGGCTTCTGCACGGCGATCTCGGCAATTCCCTGGTGACGAAGAAGCCAGTGCTGGGCGAGTTCCTGACCCTCTTCCCCGCCACCGTCGAGCTCGGCATCGTGGCGATCATCATCGCGACCCTCGTCGGCGTGCCGGTGGGCGTCCTGGCCGCGATCAAGCGCGGCTCGTGGTTCGACCAGGTGTCGATGACGGCGGCGCTCGTCGGCTTCTCGATGCCGATCTTCTGGTGGGGTCTGCTGCTCATCATCCTGTTCTCGGGCATCTTGCAATGGACGCCGGTGTCGGGGCGGATCTCGCTGATGTTCTTCTTCCCGCAGGTCACCGGCTTCATGCTGATCGACAGTCTGCTGTCGGGGCAGAAGGGCGCGTTCGTCTCCGCACTCAGCCATCTGATCCTGCCCTCGGTGGTGCTGGCCACGATCCCGCTTGCGGTGATCGCGCGGCAGACCCGCTCGGCGATGCTCGAGGTGATGGGCGAGGATTACGTGCGCACCGCGAAGGCGAAGGGCATGCCCTATTCGCGCGTCGTGATGGTGCACGCCCTGCGCAACGCGATGATCCCGGTGATCACCACGATCGGGCTGCAGGTGGGCGTGCTGCTTGCCGGCGCGATCCTGACCGAGACGATCTTCTCCTGGCCGGGGATCGGCAAGTGGATGATCGATTCGATCTCGCGCCGTGACTACCCGGTGGTGCAGTCGGGCCTGCTGATGATCGCCGCCATCGTGATGCTGGTGAACCTGCTCGTCGACCTGACCTATGGCCTGATCAACCCGAGGATCCGCCACAAATGACCGAGACCATCACCAACACCCCGGCCGTCCCGCTGAGCGACGCCGCGATCCGGCGCCGGATGCTTGCGGATTTCTGGTTCCACTTCAAACAGAACAAGGGCGCGGTCGCGGGGATGATCGTCTTCGTGCTGCTCGTCCTCGCCGCGGTCTTCGCGGCGGTGATCGCGCCGCATGACCCGACGATGCAATACCGCGACGCGCTGCTGGTGCCGCCCCTGTGGCAAGAGGGCGGCCGCGCCGACTTCCTGCTCGGCACCGATGCGGTCGGGCGCGACATGCTCTCGCGGCTGATCTATGGCGCGCAATATTCGCTCTTCATTGGCATCGTCGTGGTCTCGATCGCCCTCGTCGGCGGCATCGTGATCGGCATGGTCGCGGGCTTCTTCGGCGGCTGGATCGATACCGTCATCATGCGGGTGATGGACGTGATCCTCGCCTTCCCCTCGCTGCTTCTGGCGCTGGTGCTGGTCGCGATCCTCGGGCCCGGGCTGCTGAATGCGATGATCGCCATCGCGATCGTCTATCAGCCGCATTTCGCCCGCCTCACCCGCGCCGCGGTGATGGGCGAGAAGGAACGCGAATATGTCACCGCCGCGCGCGTTGCCGGCGCCGGCAATATGCGGCTGATGTTCAAGACCATCCTGCCGAACTGCCTGGCGCCGCTGATCGTGCAGGCGACGCTGAGCTTCTCCTCCGCCGTGCTTGATGCCGCAGCCCTTGGCTTCCTCGGCATGGGGGCGCAGCCGCCCGCCTCGGAATGGGGCACGATGCTGGCCGAGGCGCGCGAGTTCATCCTGCGTGCCTGGTGGGTCGTCACCTTCCCCGGTCTTGCGATCCTGATCTCGGTGCTGGCGATCAACCTGATGGGCGACGGTCTGCGCGACGCGCTCGACCCGAAACTGAAGAAGAGCTGAGGTATCCATGGCACTCTTGACCATCCGCAACCTCACCGTCCGCTTCGCCACCTCGACCGGCAGCTTCACCGCCGTCGACGGCATCGACGTGCGCGTCGATGCCCGCGAGGTGCTGGCGATCGTCGGCGAATCCGGCTCGGGCAAGTCAGTCTCGATGCTGGCGATGATGGGGCTTCTGCCCGACACCGCCACCGTCACCGCCGACGAGATGACCTTCGACGGCCATGACCTGCTGCACATGACCCCGGCCGAGCGCCGCCAGGTCATCGGCCGCGAGATCACGATGATCTTCCAGGAGCCGATCGCGTCCCTCAACCCCTCCTTCAGCGTCGGCTTCCAGATCGAGGAGGTGCTGCGGCTGAATCTGGGGATGAAGCGGCACGAGGCGCATGAGCGCGCGCTCGAACTCTTCCGTGCCGTCGGCATCCCGGAACCCGAGGTGAAGATCCACGCCTACCCGCACCAGATGTCGGGCGGCCAGTGCCAGCGCGTGATGATCGCGATGGCGATCGCCACCAATCCGCGGCTGCTGATCGCCGACGAGCCGACCACCGCGCTCGACGTGACGATCCAGAAGCAGATCCTCGACCTGCTGATGAAGCTGCAGGAGGATTTCGGCATGGCGCTGATCCTCATCACCCATGACATGGGCGTGGTGGCGGAAACCGCCGACCGGGTCGTGGTGCAGTACAAGGGGCGCAAGATGGAGGAGGCCGACGTGCTCACCCTCTTCGAGGCACCGCAAAGCGCCTATACCCGGGCGCTGCTCTCGGCCCTGCCCGAGAACGCCACGGGCGACCGGCTGCCCACGGTGTCGGACTTCTTCGGAGCGGAGGGCGTGCAATGACCGAGATCGTCGTCGAGGGCCAGGCCCTCACCCAGGATTACCTGATCCCGGGCGGCATGTTCGGCAAGGCCCGGGCGCTGCGCGCCGTCAAGGGCGCCTCCTTCGCGGTGGAAAAGGGCAAGACCCTTGCCATCGTGGGCGAATCGGGATCCGGCAAGTCGACGCTCGCGCGGATCATCGCGCTCATCGACCACCAGTCGGGCGGCGTGCTGAAGATCGCCGGCGAGGCGGTCGACATCGCGCGGCGCAAGCCTGACCATGCCCTGCGCTCGAAGGTGCAGATGGTGTTCCAGAACCCCTATGGCAGCCTCAACCCGCGCCAGAAGATCGGCGACGTGCTGATGGAGCCCTTGCTGCTGAACACCAAGCTGCCCGCGGCCGAGCGGCGTGCCCGCGCCGAGGCGATGCTGGTCAAGGTCGGCCTCGCGCCCGAGCATTTCAACCGCTACCCGCACATGTTCTCGGGCGGGCAGCGGCAGCGCATCGCCATCGCCCGCGCGCTGATGCTGAACCCCGCGCTTCTGGTGCTCGACGAGCCGGTCTCGGCGCTCGACCTTTCCGTGCAGGCGCAGGTGCTGAACCTGCTCGCCGACCTGCAGGAAGAATTCGGCCTGACCTATGTCTTCATCAGCCATGACCTGTCGGTGGTGCGCTACATCGCCGACGACGTGATGGTGATGCACAAAGGCGACGTGGTGGAACAGGGCACGCGCGACGAGATCTTCTCGAACCCGCGCCACCCCTACACCCAGCAGCTGTTCGCCGCGACGCCGGTCACCGACATCGCCGCGATCCGCGCCCGCGTCGAGCGCCGCAAGGCGCTGCTCGCCGCGCGCTGAGGCCAGCGGCCAGGACGGAAACCCAAAGGGGGCCGGGCAGCGATGCCCGGCCCCTGCCCGTTCCGGCCCGGAGCACATCGCTTGCCCTCAAAATAGTTTGCAATGCCAATTATTTTGAGGCACAGGCAGCCGATGCGCATCGAGCCCGATTCCCCCCGCCTCCGCTTCGGATACCTTTTCGTCTCGCTTGGCCGTGCCTGGCGGCGCGTCGTCGACCTGCACCTGGCCGAGGCCGGGCTCAGCGACGCCACCTGGGCGCCGCTCGTCAACCTTGCCCGCCACGGCGACGGCATCAGCCAGACCGAGCTTGCCGCGCGGCTCGGCCTCGACGGCTCGAGCCTCGTGCGGCTGATCGACCTGCTCGCCGAGCGCGGTTTCGTCGAGCGCCAGATCGACCCCGCCGACCGCCGCGCCCGCCGGCTGCTGCTGACCGCGGCCGGCCGCGCCGAGGTCGAGCGCATCCTGACCGAGCTTGGCCGGATCGAGACCGAGCTTCTGAGCGATGTCGACGAGGCCGAGATCGGCCGGATGCTGGATGCGATGGAACGGATCAAGGCCCGCACCGAGGCCATGCTCGACCGGGAGAAGACGAAATGACCGCCACCCTCGAACGCTATGGCTTCGATGCCGCCCGCACCGCCTTTGCCGGGCGCACCGCGGTCGCCGCCTGCATCGCCTTCATCGCCGGCTGGGCGCTCGGGCTCGAGCATCCGCAATGGTCGGCGATGGCGGTCTGGGCCGCCGCGCAGCCGACCCGCGGGCAACTGCTGGAGAAGGGCTTCTTCCGCGTCGCCGGCACGATCAGCGGCACGCTCGCCGGCATCGCGCTGGTGCTGGCGATGCAGATCCACCCGGCGCTTCTGGTTCTCGGCCTTGCACTCTGGGTCGGGCTGTGCACCGCGATCGGCAACCTGCAGCGCGGTTTCGTCGCCTATGGCACCGTGCTCGCGGGCTATACCGCGGCGATGGTGTCGCTGCTCGATGCCGCGCACCCCGATCAGGTGCTGCACCTCGGCGCCGACCGCTTCGCGACGGTGCTGACCGGCGTCGTCACCGCGATGGTGGTGGGCGCCGTCTTCGCACCGCCAGCCGCGCGCGGCGCGCTGCGCGCGCGCCTTGCCGCGCTGGTGGCCGACCTGCTCGAGGCCGCGGCGACGCCCGCAAGCGACGCGCGCGCGCCGGCGCTGCTTGCCGAGATGTCGGCGATCGAGGACGGGCTCGACCCGCATGGCGCGGGCTCGTTCCGCTCGCGGCGCGACGTGC
>VSSQ01000193.1_pt1 | contig 77245 bp, 67 predicted proteins | sample 4763081 | NCBI WGS metagenome assembly VSSQ01 (sample SAMN12137344, study PRJNA551015) | bioreactor metagenome | isolation source: SDC9 anaerobic chlorinated ethene degrading culture | place: USA: Knoxville, Tennesee | collected 2015-01-01
CCATCGAGGATGAGCTCGGCGCGATACTTCTGGAGAGGCGCCATAGCGGGGTCGAGCTCACTGAGGCAGGCCAGGCTTTCCTTCGCGAAGCCAAATCAGCGATCGAACTGCTCGAACGTGCGCAGCGACATGCCAGGCTTGCAGGTCGAGGAAAAACCGGAAGTCTCACGATCGGAATTCAGACCTCGTTAGGCACCGGCTTCCTCAAGGACCTTCTCCGGCGATACGCGACTGCCCATCCCCAGGTTCTGCTCAGCGCAGTCGACGGCGCAACGAGAGAGCATGTCAGGCTCGTCGCAGCGGGCTCTCTGGACATCGCCTTCGTGACCGATTGCGAGATCCCGTCGAACTGCGATTACGCACAGCTGTGGCAGGAAGAAGTTTTCGTTGTCACCTCGAAGACCCATGCACTGTCAGGCATGCCCGCTGTCAGTTGGTCCTCGATGCGGCACGAACGGGTCCTCGTTACCGTCGCCGCGCCAGGTCCCGAGGTCGAAGCCTTCATTCGCGGCGTTCTGACGGTCGAAGATGATTGCGGCTTCCAGGTCGATCGGATCGATGCGACGCAGGAGATGCTTCTGGATCTGGTCGCCCTGAACCAGGGCATTACGGTCGCCGTCTCCTCCTGGCAGCGACCGGATGATCGGGAACTTTCCTATCTTCCCGTGAACGAGCCCAGAAACAGCGTGGCTTTCAACGCAATCTGGAATCGAGCGAACGGCAATCCGGCGCTCCGGCGGCTCATAACTGCCGCACATATCTGCGCGGGACGGCACCGCCGGGGCACATCCGACTGGCTGTCAGCGCAACACGCCATAGGTCAGGATGGCATGTCGGGCCAACGAGTTACCATGCCCGTCAATGGGTCCTCGCGCGATGGATAGGATCAAGCGTTGCCGTACCGTCGAAGCTCTGAGCGCCTATGCCGCGGGACGCTATTCAGCGGCGGAAACCGTCTGCGTGCGCACTCTCATGGATTACCCTAACGACCCGGACCTGCTTCATCTGCTCGGGGTCGCACGGCTCGCTCATGGTAGCATCACTGCGGCGATCGAGGCCCTTGAGGCCGCCTGCGTACATGCACCGGTACCCTCGCCGGAATCTTACAACAATCTCGGCATAGCTCTGCGCACGGGGCAGCGGCCTGAAGACGCAATTGCGGCCTTCAGGAAGGCCATCGAAACACGGTCCGGATATGCGGAAGCGATGTACAATTTGGCTGTCACCTCAATGGATCTGGCCGATTTTGCTACTGCAGCCGACCTTCTCGCCGAAGTCACCGCTGCCAGTCCCGCAGATGCGCGGGCGCATTTCGCTTTGGCAGACACTTTAATCGCCCTGAACGATCTTGACGCGGCAGCGCTGTCATTGCGTCGCTACCTGCGCCTCGCCCCCGGAGACGAGCAAGGCGCTGAACTGCTTCTTGCATTCATTGGCAAGGGGGCAGTTCCAGCTAGCGCATCCCCCGCCTTTCTGCGCGACCTCTACCGACGAAAGGCGAAGAATTGGGATCTGGTCCCAGGCTATTTCGCGCATCGTCACGTCCTGGATGCCGTTCTCCGCCACGCTTCCCCGCCCTTCCTCTCGGCCCTCGATGCTGGATGTGGCACAGGTCTCTCCGGCGCCGGGGTCCGCGCGATGACCCAGCACATGGCGGGTGTCGACGTCTCACCGGACATGATTGAGGGCGCCCGCGCGAAGGGCATCTATGACGTCCTGAACGAGGATGATCTGCTTTCTTTCCTGACCCGGCATCCAGACCGCTTTGACCTGATCGTCTCGGCCGCGGTACTCATCCATTTTGGGGACCTGAACCCCGTCCTCGAAGCAGTGTGGCTGGCCCTTCGGCCGGAAGGAACATTCGCTTTCACCACCTATTCATATGACGGTTCCGACCCAACCGCGTTTGGTGCGTCGAGCCATCGGGAACTCGCAAAGGCGGGATGTTTCGCGCATGGCAGCGCCTACCTGGCTGACCTATCCAAAACCTGCGGTTTCGAGATCTGCGAAGTCAGCGAGATCATCCATGAGCAAAGCTCCACGCAGAACATCCCGGGTTTCGTCGCGGTGCTGCGCAAGAGGAACGGCGTCGAAGGCCCCCTAATCAACAGCCCCTTGCCGGGCCATTGATCTGAGCAATCCCGTCTATTGCCTGGATGCGGAAGGTCTCTTCCCGATGATGTTCATCGCCTTGAAGCTGGCAACCACCTCGTCGCGCTGGTTCACCGCCTCCACAAAAGAATGCACCAGCCCCCTGTCCGCCTTCGTTCTTGACGGTCGGGCTTCTGTGATCGTGATCCTCACCTGGAGCTGATCGCCCGGACGCACGGGCACAGACCACCGCACTTCATCCACTCCCGGAGACGCCATACTTGCAGCGGAGGTCAGGTAGTGTTCCACGAAGAGCCTCATCATCAGGCCAATCGTATGCCAGCCACTGGCAATGATCCCACGAAATGGGCCGCTCTCTGCGGCGTCCCGATCCAAGTGGATTGGTTGCGGATCAAACTGGGCGGCAAATTCGATGATTTCGTTTTGGTGAACCTCCACTCCGCCAAACTGGAAGCAACTTCCGGGGACGTAGTCCTCAAAATAACGCGCATCCCTGGGGACATCGAAGGACATCTGAACGGGGGAGTCTTGGCTCATGTCTCGCACCTTCATCCATTAAGGAAGCGGGGCACAGCATTCACCGCAGCCCCGCTCAGCTCATGCGAGCTGAGTTCGATTGCTGGCAATATCAGCCGGGTCAGCTCACCGCGCGAGTGAAAATACATTCACGCAGTGTGAGCTTCTTTCATGCTTCGCTCTTGGTGGACACGCGTCTCGCCTTCGCAAACCCACGATCCGTCGCCATGAACCGCTCCAGCATCGGCACGATCAGCCGGACAGGATCGGCGGCGGCCTGGCCGCTATCACGGGCGAGGATTTCGGCGTAGGCGACAAGATCGCGATGAACGGTCGCGGGCAATTCCACTGTCACCTTAACTGGCTTGTCATCGGGCAACGGCCCAAGCTTGAGTTTCGACATGATCAACCTCCTGCCGGTTCGAATACCAGATCGCGGGTGACGATGATCCTGACCGGGAACCCCGGGCGAATGGTCAGTGTCGGCGCGACCTGCAACTGACGCTGGACGATCTGCTGGCCGGCCTGGTTGATCGTGTCCACCGCGCCATCGCGGATCGCCTCGGCCAGACGGTCTTCATCATCGGTGGCGAGGTCCGCGCCGATCGCGAGCAGCGTCGACAGACCCGCCGCGCGCATCAGATCCCACCAATGGTAGTTGACGCCATCTTCGAGGCCGGCATAGCCGCTCGCATCCGCGCCTGGCAGACGTTCGAGAACGATGGATCGGCCACCGGGAAGGATCAAGCGGTTCCAGACCAACAGCACGCGGCGTTGGCCGAACGTCACGCCGTCATCGTATTGGCCGATGATGCGGGTTCCTTGTGGGATCAATAGCAGTGATCCGGTCGGGCTGTCATAGACATTCTCGGTGACCTGCGCGGTGATCTGCCCCGGGAGATCGGAGCGAATGCCGGTGATGAGCGCGGCCGGAATCACAGCTCCCGCCTGAAGGATGTACGGCGAGGCTGGCGGCTGAATGCGATCCGATGCGACGGTCTGCCGATCCACCTGATCGTTGAGGAAAGCCGTATGCCGACTCTCCTCAGGTTGCTCGGAGTCCGCCAGGCCCGGAAGGTTCACGCCGGCCCCGGGTGTCGTTGCCCTGCCAGACGCCGTCTGGAAGAAGACACCGCTCAGACGCGCGGTTTCCTCCTCTGCCCTGCGGCGCTCCGCTTCCGGATCGACAGTCGGGCCCACAATCGGCGAAGGGCCTACGGGCACTCCCCGCTCCTGCGCATCGAGGATCGGCCGCCCGAGATCACCGGGCAGTGCGGGCCCCAGAACCGGTCCGGTATAGTCGGACGGCAGCCCTTCCAGGCCGTCCGCTGCCGGTCGGTTGTCGATGGAATAAAGTTCTCCACCTCCCGGCCCGGCCTCACGGGTCTGGAGCGCATAGATCAGTGCCCCACCAATGCCGAACAGGGCGACAGCTCCAACACCGGCCAGGACCTTTCGCGACAGCCGGGTCACGCGCGGCGGATCGGGGCGCAGACGCATCGGAGCCGCGGTATCGGTTTCATTCATGATGCCCCTCCCCTTCGCGCATCCCCCTGCGTCCGCGCATCGGCCTCGCGCGCCTCCATGCGCACGATCCGGACCACCTGCTGGCGGTCTCCTGCCCCCAGCCGAAGCTCGGCGGCGCCGAAGAGGCGATCCACGATCAGCACGTTCCGGTGAATGCGGCTGTTGACGATCTGCGGTTCTCCATCGGCGCCGAGCACGAAGAGCGGCGGCATCTCGCCCTGAGCGATGCCAGCCGGGAAGACGACATAGACGCGACGACCGTCGTCGAAGACAGAAACCGGGCGCCAGGGCGGGCTCTCCCCCTGAATCTGCAAGCCGTAGCGATGATTGCGGGCCGACGGCGCCGGGATGGTCGGCGCGGTTGCCACAGCCTGTCGACCGCCACGCGGCGCAGCCGGATAAGCCCAGGCGACAGATGGCATGTAGAGTGCCTCGCGCGCACGCAACTCGATCGTGTACACCCGCCTGTCAGTGCTGATCACCAGATTGGTCGAGATGTCGTCCCGCGTCGGTTTGACGAGGATGTGGACGCGGGCGGTGGATCCGGACCCGCTCTCTGTGTCGCCAATGATCCAGCGCGTGGTATCCCCTGCGGCGATCGGACCCGCGCCGGTCAGACGTTCGCCTGGCTCCAATGCAATGTTGGTGATCTGACCCGGCGCGGCATAGACCTGATAGAGGGCGCCTTCCGACCAGGGATAGATCTGGATCGCATTGTAGTAGCCCTCGCGGCGCGGCTCGACCCGGGCGGCGGCATTGGCGTTTTCGATACGGCCGGTCGGTGTGCCTGCCACCGCTCCGCCATGCGCCACTGTCCAGACCGGCGGCGTGTGCAAGGGACGAGGACGTTCCTCGGCAGCCGAGGCGGGCGGAGTGGGCAGCGGCGGCACGGACTCGTCGTAGCTGAATTCCGGCACTCGGTTGCTGGCGCACCCTGCGAGCACGGACGCGGATAGCAGCAAGGCCACCAACATCGGCATCCTGACGCCCGGAGACCTGATTGCATGAAGATGCTGTTCAGTCATTGGCTCATCTCCCGCGACCAGGAGATCGCATTGACATAAATACCGAGGGGATTGGCGCGCAGGCGCTCGGCGCTGCGCGGGGTCTGGATCACGACGGTCAGGATCGCGGTCCAGCGCTCGGTCGCGGAAAGCTGGCCGTTTTCGTAGTGGCGTTCGGTCCAGGCGACGCGGAACGATCCCGGCGAGGCCCGGATGACAGAGGACACCTCGACGGCGATCTGTTGACGACCGACGCGGGTGAACGGGTCGTTGGCACGAGCGAAGTCGTTAAGCGCGGCCGCCCCGCGATCCGTGGTGAGTTCATAGGCGCGCAGCCAGTTCTGCCGCACGATGATCGGATCGGCTGGAATGGACCGGACCTGCTCGATGAAACGACCGAGATGGAAGGCGATCTGCGGATCGGTCGGCTCGTAGTCGGCGGAAGCCGGAGCGACAGCCTGGGCCTCGCCGAGCGCGTCGACCTGAACGACCCAGGGCACGACGGTGCCACGCGCGGATTGCCAGACCAGGGCACCAGCAAATCCCGCCGCGAGGATCAGGCTGCCGAAGGCCATGTAGCGCCAGTTGCGAGCCTGAACACGGGCGGTGCCGATACGCTCGTCCCAGACCTGCGCGGCCCTCTGATAGGGCGTCTCTGGCTGAGGTGTCTTGCCATAATGGGTGGCGGAGCGCTTGAAGAGGTTCATGAGCGATCCCTTTCGGAGAGATTGACGGAGGAGCCCGAGCCGTGGCTGTCGCCCGACCGGACGGCATGTGCGGCAGCGCGCAGGCCATGGCTCACGGCCTGGCTATGGCGCATGCGCTTCGCCCAGGCTGGCGGGCCATCGGAGGCGGATGGGCCGGTGATGGCGGGCTCGGGTGCCGCTCCGCCAACCGTGCCCATTGAGGTGGTTCCACCCGTCGCCGCAACACCGCCCTTGACGCCCTCGGCGTAGCTGGACTGGATCCCGCCCGCCGCGCGAGAGGATGCCTTCTTGAGCGGTGATGCCGCGGCAGCGGCCCCGGCCCGCGCTACACCAGCCATCCCTCCGGCGAGACCGCCTCCGCCCATCGAGCCGAGCGTATAGGCGCTCGAGGCAGCGCCCGCCGCGGTGGCGCCGCCGCGTGCGAGGGCGGCGCCACCGGAGAGCGCAGATCCCGCTCCGCGTGCAACCAGCATGCTCGCCCCTCCGGCCCCGATCGCAGCGCCACCAACGGCAAGGCCGGTGCCTATGGCGGCCCCCGCGCTGAGTTGGGGGCCGCCGGACACCAGTCCCGAGGCGATGCCGGGGCCGAAGATGCCGAGGCCCAGCAGAGACAAGGCGGCCAGAACAATCGCCATGGCATCATCGATGGTCGGCGTCACGCCTCCGAAGCCTGCGGTGAACTGACCGAAGAGCGTCGATCCGATGCCGATGATCACGGCGAGGACCAGAACCTTGATGCCGGACGAGATGACGTTGCCAAGCACGCGCTCGGCCATGAAGGCGGTCTTGCCGAACAGACCGAAGGGGATCAGCACGAAGCCCGCGAGAGTCGTGAGCTTGAACTCGATCAGGGTGACGAAGAGTTGCACTGCCAGGATGAAGAAGGCGAGGATCACCAGCGCCCAGGCGAAGAACAGGCAGAGGATCTGGACGAGGTTCTCGAAGACCGCGACCCAGCCCATCAGATCGGAGATGCTCTCGAGCAGCGGTCGCCCGGCCTCGAGCCCGGTCTGGGCGACGCGGCCGGGGCGCAGAAGATCGGCGGCGGAAAACCCGGTGCCCGAGGCCATCAGACCAAGGCCCGCGAAGCTCTCGAAGACGATCCGGGCGAGGTTGTTCCAGTTGGAGATGATATAGGCGAAGACCCCGACAAAGAGTGTCTTCTTCACCAGCCGGGCGATGATGTCGTCATCGGCGCCCCAGGCCCAGAACAGCGCGGCCAGCGTCACGTCGATGACAATCAGCGTCGTGGCGATGAAAGCCACCTCACCCCCGAGCAGACCGAACCCGCTGTCGATATAGCTGGTGAAGATGCCCAGGAAGTTGTCGATGACGCCGGTTCCGCCCATGGCTCATTGATCTCCCGGACGCTGCGGCGCTTCGGGTGCAGGCGTCCGGCCGAGGAACCGGTCACGGCTCTCGGCCCAGCCGGCGAGGCAATCGGCATCGCTGGAAGCGGCCTCGCCAAGCTGCTGGCACCGGCGCAGCGTCGCGCGGAGAGGATCGGCAGACGGCTGGAGCGCGGGCGCGGTGCTGACCGGCGCTGGCCCCTCCTCCCGCGTGACCTCGATCACCGTGGCGGTGATCGCGATCGCCACGAACACGATGGCCGCGATCCGGGCTAGCACCTTCCCCTCCATCGTCTCCCCTCCCGGCCTCAGTTGAACATCTGCGCGTTGCCGGGTTGATAGCCCGCGCCCGGCGTCAGGAAGCGCTCGCGCTGGATGCGGCCCTGTTCGGCAGCGGTGGCGCGCTCGGCCTCGGTCAGCGCGTTGGCGCGGCCGTTTGCCGAGATCACCGCGATCAGATCCGAGAGTTGCTGCGATTGCAGCGCGAGGAGCTGGTTGCCCGCCTGTGTGGCCTGCAGGGCGCCAACCGCGTTCTGGCTCTGCCCCACGAGTGCGGACATCTCAGCACGGTTGGCATCGATGTTGCCGACGACTCCGGCCTGCACGCGCATGGCATCCTGCAGGCCACCGACGGTGTTCTCCCAACGGGACCGGGCCTCGGCGATCAGTTGCTGGTCGGTCGCCGTCAGGGAAAGGTTGCCATAATCCTGCTGGAACATCTGGTCGATGCTCTGCACGTCGAAGGCGATGTTCTGCGCCTGGGCCAGGAGTTGCTGTGTGCGGCTGACGTTCTGCTGGATCTGCTGGAGCGCGGAATACGGCAGGTTGGCGAGATTGCGCGCCTGATTGATCAGCATCTGCGCTTCGTTCTGGAGCTGTGCGATCTGGTTGTTGATCTGCTCCAGAGCGCGCGCCGCGGTCAGGAGATTTTCCGCGTGGTTGGTCGGGTCGTAGACGATGAATGGACCGCCGCCGATGCCGAAGAGCGCATGAGCGGGCGGTGCAGCGATGGGCGACATGGCCATGGGCATCGCCAGCGCGAGGGCAAGCAGCGACGGGCCGGCAAACCGGGGCATGATCTTGCGTGTCATGGTGTGATCTCCTCTTCTTCAAGGTCGATATCGGTGTCCTCAACGACGACGGAGGCCGGTGATGCCCCGTCTGCGTCGGTGGCGAGATTGGTGAGGTCGGGGATCAGGTCGGCGGCCCAATTGAGGCCATGCGCCTTCAGCCAGGCGGCGAGGAAGCCGTCTTGGCCGTGCCCGGCGCAGATCTCGGCAATCAGCGCCTGATCCGATTTGGACGACGCCGCGCAGAGTGCGAGCCCGACATCGCTGAGGCCCAGTTCGAACAGCCGGTTGCCACGCCGCGACTGACAGTAGTAGTCGCGCTTGGGCGTGGCCCGCGCGAGGATCTCGATCTGCCGGTCATTGAGGCCAAAGCGACGATAGATAGCCGTGATCTGCGGCTCGATGGCCCGCTCGTTGGGTAACAGGAGCCGCGTCGGGCAGCTTTCGATGATCGCTGGCGCGATGGTACTGCCATCAATGTCGCTGAGGCTCTGCGTCGCGAAGATCACCGAGGCGTTCTTCTTCCTCAGCGTCTTCAGCCATTCGCGGAGCTGCTCCGCGAAGGCATCGTCATTGAGCGCGAGCCAGCCCTCGTCGATGATGAGCAGCGTGGGGCGTCCATCGAGCCGATCACCGATCCGGTGGAACAGGTATGAGAGGACGGCGGGCGCCGCGCCGGTTCCCACCAGCCCCTCGATCTCGAAGGCCTGCACATCCGACGATCCCAGCTGTTCGGCCTCAGCATCAAGCAGCCGGCCATAGGGCCCCCCGACGCAATATGCGCGGAGCGCCTGCTTCAGGTCGTTGGACTGCAGCAGGACCGCGAGGCCGGTCATGGTCCGCTCGCCCACAGGGGCCGAGGCCAGCGAGGTCAGTGCCGTCCAGATATGTTCCTTCGCATCCGGGGTAATCTGGATGTTCTCGCGCGTCAGGATGGCAACGATCCAGTCGGCCGCCCAGGCACGTTCCGACGTCTCGTGAATGCGGGCCAGCGGCTGTAGCGAGACGGAGGTCTCGGAAGCATCGGTCAGTTCGCCACCAAGATCGTGCCAATCCCCGCCCATGGCGAGCGCGGCGGCCCGGATCGAGCCGCCGAAGTCGAAGGCGAAGACCTGGCTGCGCGTATACCGCCGGAACTGAAGCGCCATCAGTGCCAGCAGCACGCTCTTGCCCGCGCCGGTCGGGCCGACGACGAGGGTGTGACCGACATCCCCGACATGCAGAGAAAACCGGAACGGGGTGGAGCCTTCGGTCCTGGCGTAGAGCAACGGAGCGTCGCCGAAATGCTCATCCTGTTCCGGCCCCGCCCAGACCGCCGAGAGCGGGATCATATGGGCGAGATTCAATGTGCTGATCGGTGGCTGCCGGACATTGGCATAGGCATGGCCGGGCAGACTTCCGAGCCAGGCATCGACGGCGTTGACCGTCTCGACCATGACGCTGAAATCGCGGGACTGGACGATCTTCTCGACCAGCCGCAGCTTCTCGTCGGCGCGGCGGACGTCCTCGTCCCAGACCGTGATCGTGGCCGTGACATAGGCCATGCCAGCCACATCCGCGCCGAGTTCCTGCAAGGCCATGTCCGCGTCAGCGGCCTTGTTCGCGGCATCGGTATCGACCAGCGCGGATTGTTCGTTGGTCATCACCTCCTTGAGGATCGCGGCGATGCTCTTGCGTTTGGCAAACCACTGACGGCGTATCCGGGTCAGCAGCTTCGTCGCATCCAGCTTGTCCATGAGGATGGCCCGGGTCGACCAGCGATAGGGAAAGGCCAGCCGGTTCAACTCGTCAAGCAGGCCCGGGGTCGTGGCGCCGGGAAAGCCAGTGATCGTCAGGACGCGGAGATGATGATTGCCCAGGCGCGGCTCCAGCCCGCCGGCCAGCGGCTGGTCGGGCAAGAGCGCGTCGAGATAGACCGGCACCTCGGGCACGCGCACGCGGTGCCGGTTGGTCGAAATCGTCGAATGCAGGTAGGTCAGCGTAGCGGCATCATCGAGCCAGTGGCAGTCCGGCATGAAGCCGTCGAGCAGCGCCAGCACGCGATCGGTGCGGTCGATGAAACCGCGCACCTGTTCCCAGGGGTTCACACCTGAGGTCTCGCGGCCCTCGTAGAGCCAGGATTCTGAGCGTGCCGCATCCTCGGCGGGCGGAAGCCAGAGGAGGGTCAGGAAATAACCGGATACGAAGTGGCTCCCCTCCTCTTCGAAATCGGCCTTGCGCTCGGCATCGACCAGCGCCGATGCCGCATCCGGGAAGGTGCTTGCAGGATAGGTCGCGGCCTCAGAGCGCTGTGCTTCCACGAAGATCGCCCACCCGGAACCGAGGCGACGGAAAGCGTTGTTCAGCCGCCCGGCGACCGCGACCAGTTCGGCCGCGACCGCGCTGTCGAGATCGGGCCCCCGAAACTTCGCCGTCCTCTGAAACGAGCCATCCTTGTTGAGGACCACGCCCTCCCCGACCAGCGCCACCCAGGGCAGGTAGTCGGCGAGGCGCGAGGCAGTGTGACGGTATTCTGCGAGATTCATCATGGGGGTTCACACCGAGAGATGACCGGGAATGCGCAAATGGCGGCGGGCGACCTCGACGAAGAGCGGATCGCGCCTGGCCGCCCAGACAGCAGCGATGTGGCCGACGGCCCAGATCAGGATCCCGACCAGCCAGAGCTGAAGCCCAAGGCCGACCGCACCGGCGAGCGTGCCATTCAGAATGGCGACCGAGCGTGGCGCCCCGCCGAGAAGGATCGGTTCGGTCAGCGCGCGGTGAACCGGCACGCTGAACCCCGGCACAGCGTCGAGGGCCTCGAAACTCACCGCCATCAGATCAGCGCTCCGCCACCAAAGCTGAAGAAGCTCAGGAAGAAGGACGAGACCGCAAAGGCGATGGAAATCCCGAAGACGATCTGGATCAGCCGCCGGAAACCGCCGCCGGTATCGCCGAAGGCGAGCGTCAGGCCGGTGACGATGATGATGATCACCGCCACGATCTTGGCCACCGGCCCCTCGACGGAGTCGAGGATGGATTGCAGAGGCGCTTCCCAGGGCATGGAAGACCCTGAGGCATGAGCGGCCGGGGCGATGAACAGGCTGCCGTAGGTGGCGGCGACTGCGGTGGCGATGTGCTGGCGGATGCGCAGGGCGTGACGGATCATTCGGGATCTCCTTGTTCGTGAGTGGTGGGATCTGAAATGGCAGGTGAAATCCGGTAGTCGCCGTCCGGCCCGAGGCCCTTGACGCGGGCGAGTTCGGCCAGACGACGTGCGGAGCCGCGTCCGGCCAGGACGGCCACGAGGTCGATGGTCTCCGCGATCATGGCGCGGGGCACGGTAACGACGGCTTCCTGGATGAGTTGTTCGAGACGACGCAGCGCGCCGATCCCGGTACCGGCATGGATGGTGCCGATGCCGCCGGGATGGCCTGTGCCCCAGGCTTTGAGCAGGTCCAGCGCCTCGGCGCCACGCACCTCACCGATCGGAATACGATCGGGGCGCAGACGCAGCGAGGACCGCACCAGATCGGACAGGCTTGCCACACCGTCCTTGGTGCGCATCGCCACGAGGTTCGGCGCGGAGCATTGCAGCTCTCGGGTGTCCTCGATGATCACGACGCGATCGGAGGTCTTGGCCACCTCGGCGAGCAGCGCATTGGTCAGCGTCGTCTTGCCGGTTGAGGTGCCCCCCGCCACCAGGATATTGGCACGGGTCGCGACCGCCAGGCGCAGCGCCTCGGCCTGCATCAAGGTCATGATCCCGGCTTCGACGTAGTCTTCGAGTGTGAAGACGGCGACAGCGGGCTTGCGAATGGCGAAGGCTGGAGCCGCGACAACGGGAGGCAGCAGCCCCTCGAAACGCTCGCCGGTTTCCGGGAGCTCCGCAGAGACGCGCGGGGACAGGCCATGAACTTCGACGCCGACATGGTGCGCGACCAGTCGTACGATGCGCTCACCGTCGGCTGCGCTCAGCGTCTTGCCGCTGTCGGCCAGCCCCTCGGAAAGTCGGTCGACCCAGAGCCGCCCATCGGGGTTGAGCATCACCTCGACGGTCATGGGGTCGTCCAGAAACCCGGCGATCGCCGGCCCGAGCGCGGTGCGCAGCATCCGCGCGCCTCTCCGGATCACTTCTGGTCTCTGATCGGTCTTCGCCATGCCGGCCCCGTTCCCTCACGGGCGCCTCCAACAGGCCGCCCTGGATCGGGGTCGATTAAGAAAGCCGTAAATGCCTACGGCTCAACAGGGTTCCGCGGGGCGTAGTAGCGTGGCGTGCAAAGACAGGAAAACGGCGGGATGTCCCCCAGATCCACTCCAGGAGGAAGGCGTCGTGGCAACCGTAATGAGAACATGGTGAATTCGGGCGGAGAACGGCAGGTCGCTGCGGAATTGACGAACAACCGCTTTGGGGCCGCAAGCGGACCAGGCAAATTTTGCCTTGTGGCCCAGACGCTGAGTGGCAGCTTACCGCCGGGTGTCCCACTGGACCGTTCGGACACAGCCCCATTCTGGCCGTTCGCGCAAGGGACCGCGAACGGCCGCTCACCGCCCTCCCCGGCCTTCGCGCAGAGTGCAGCGAAGGCCTCTTTGGAAAGATAGAAGGCCGATTGAGGTGTCCGAGCCGGACAGGCCGACTGTACCTGTCTATCGCTTTGTCCTCGAAATGCGCGGCTTTCCGGCGGCAATGACGGCATCAATCATAAAGGGATTGTCACACCGCCTCGGTCTCGTCACAGACTATATTGAAAAGAAGGACGCCGCAGATGGCTAAGCCAACAACATATCGCATCGCAATCCTCGGCTGGGGCTCCCTGATCTGGGATGTTCGTCCGGATTTCGACACACAACATGAGGAATGGAATGAAGACGGCCCAGAGTTGCCACTGGAATTCTCGCGGGTCTCCGAGACCCGCGGCGGCGCGCTCACCTTGGTCATCGATCCTAAGAACGGTAGGGGCTGCACTGTTCAATACACCCTCAGCAAACGGCGCTCGCCCGACGATGCGATCGCGGACCTGCGGGACCGCGAAGGCACGATCATGAACCGGATCGGCATTTGGTTCGCCGACAGTAGTAGAACAAGCCAACCCTACGTGCCCGAAACTATTTCCGCTTGGGCCACGAAAGAGAAGCTGGATGTCGTTGTCTGGACCGGGCTGGAAAGCAACTTCAAGGAAAAATCTAAGGTGAAAGAGGACTTCTCGACGGGCGCTGCTATCCGGCACCTCCAAGCTCTGACGCCTGAGGGAAAGGCAATGGCGGCCACCTATATTTGGCGTGCGCCGGCACTGGTGAAGACCCCCCTACGCCAAGCACTCGAAGCCGAACCTTGGTTCAAGCCCCCCCAATGAACCAACTTACACTGCATAGGCCGCCGCGGGCCGTGCCGCTATGCTTTTGGCTGCGCTATCATCAAATCGAGCCCGAAACCGATCCGTGAAATTTCGCGGGCAAGCAAGAGATCGGCCCGGACCTGCTGCTCCTCGCGCGTGGGAGGTGTAGCTCTCCGCGGCTGATCTAGCGCCTGCCTGATACGTCTCTCCATCGCGGGCGCAGCTCGGCGCAAGACTGGCGACACGCCCTCGAGCACATTCTGCCGGAGCTCCCGGGCGACACTGCGACAATCCGTATAGCGTGTGTCGTCGAACTGCGCCCTGAGCCGATCACCCAACCCGTCGAAAGCAAGAGCTTTGACCGGCCTTGGCTCCGAACAAAAGTATCCGACCGGCAGCCCGGACTTGTAGGCGATGGTGTGGACCTTGTTATCCGGAAGCGGTCCAATATCAGTGGGTGAGAAGAGCACGGATCGCTGGTGAACCGCGCAGGCATTATAGGCACTGTTGAACGTCCCAGTGGTTTCCAGACATGGGGCGGCGTAGAAGACGTTTCCGGGATAGCAGCTTTCCCAGTCGATCAGGTGCTGGTGCTGGCGGGATAGATCGCGCCGCATCAGCGCGATTCTGAAGAACGAAACGGTTAGGCCAGGGCAAAGCCCGCCAGTAATCTCGAACGCAGTATTGCGCTTCATTAGTTCGGGTAGCTTATACTGATAGAACTGCGGCACGGCAGGAAAGTCGATCCGGACATCGTAGCCAAGCCGAGCTTCCTGCACGAGATTGGGAAACACCGGAGCGCCCGTCGGCGCCGAGAGGGATGACCGGATGAGATTCTCCGTAAAACCGTACCCGAACGAAAATTCCGTATAGCCAACCTTCATTCTGTCCACCCGGCTTTCCCGCTCCTACTTTATACAGTCGGCTTCCCGTTCTGGAAGCACTCTAGCGTGTGATGTGACCGGACATTGGCGCATGTCCGCTCCGTCCGCATCCTCGACCTCCGATCTGATCGCAGCGAATGGCAGGTAGTAGGGAAAATTGCCCAGCCGCTGAACGGCCGAGATGGCGGCGCGAAGCAGCCGTCGCCCTTGAGGATGTCGTGTGTCGGCTCTGGGCCGATCAACCCGGACACGGTGATCACGGCTACAGTTCCGACGTCTGCGGCTGAGACAGGTGACATCTTTTCAGCCACCTGCCCCCCCATCCACATCCTCCGACACCTCCTGCCGCAGCTTCGGCCCCTGGGCCAGGCGCCGACCGAGAGCTGAGATAAACGCCTCGTAGCGGTCCCCAGCCTTTGCCCGCGCCGCCTTGGCTGCGGGTTCCGGCAAAGCCGGCGTTGTCGCAAGCCAGAAACGGATGAACACGGCCAGGCTTTCAACAGAAATCCCGACATCGCGCTCCAGCCGAGTGATCCTCCGGTCGATCTGATCCAAGCGCCTCGCGAGAACTGCCTCGCGGCGCTCTGCGTCATCCGGGGACAGGAAGGATGCGATCGCGGCCTCGGCCACCATCGATTGGGATCGATCACGGCGGGCGGCGAAGTCTGCCAGCATCTTCATGACCTCAGGATCGAGGTAGACCGAAATCTTCGTCTTTTTGCGGCTGGTGGTCATGATCAAAGTTCCATGCCGTCATCGGGGTTGAGGGAGACCTGGCGCGCGACACCGCGCATCTGCTGCATGATGCGGCGATTGCGGATGGCGCCATCTTCGTCATCCTCGGGCGGGTCGAATTCAAACTCGTTCTCGAGAGGCGTCTGCCTGTCGACCGGCCGAGGCTGCGCCAGCTCCGGCTGAAGACGGCGCTCCGACGCTGTCGGGTCCTCGTCCCCCGCTCCCATCTCGGATACTCGCTCTTGCTCGTCGTCCTGCACTGGAACTGCCAGACTGCTCCAGTCATCCTCCCCTGAGGCGCCCACATCCCCCAAATTGGGTGGCGGCAAGACCCGCTCGGTGAACCGCGCATCTTCGTAATACCGTGCTTTTGTCGCGCGGATCGGTGGTGTGCCGGCAACCATGACGATCTCATCGGTCGGCGGCAGCTGCATGATTTCTCCGGGGGTGAGCAAGGCCCGCGCAGTTTCCGACCGGGACACCATGAGATGGCTGAGCCAGGGCGCCAGACGGTGCCCGGCATAGTTCTTCATCGCCTTCATCTCGGTGGCGGTGCCGAGAGCGTCAGAGACGCGCTTGGCCGTACGCTCATCATTGGTCGCGAAGCTCACCCGAACGTGGCAATTGTCGAGGATCGAGTTGTTCGGACCGTAGGCCTTCTCGATCTGGTTCAGCGACTGGGCGATGAGAAAGCTCTTCAGCCCGTAGCCCGCCATGAAGGCCAGCGCGCTCTCGAAGAAATCCAACCGGCCAAGCGCCGGGAACTCATCGAGCATCAGAAGCAGCCGATGACGATCATCCTTGCCCTGCAGATCTTCGGTCAATCGTCGGCCGGCCTGGTTGAGGATCAGGCGGATGAGCGGCTTGGTGCGATTGATGTCAGATGGCGGCACCACGAGATACAGCGTGACGGGGCGCGCCTCGCCAACAATGTCACCAATCCGCCAGTCGCAGCGGCGCGTGACCTGTGCGACGACAGGGTCGCGATAGAGGCCGAGGAATGACATCGCCGTCGAAAGCACCCCGGAGCGTTCATTCTCGGACTTGTTGAGCAATTCACGGGCGGCACTGGCGACCACGGGATGCGGCCCCACCTCGCCCAGGTGCGGAGTCCGCATCATGGCGCGGAGTGTGGACTCCACGGGACGCCGCGGGTCGGACAGGAAGTTGGCGACACCGGCCAGCGTCTTGTCCTTCTCGGCATAGAGAACATGCAGGATCGCACCGACGAGCAGGCTGTGGCTGGTCTTCTCCCAGTGGTTTCGCCTCTCCAGGCTCCCCTCGGGGTCGACGAGGATGTCGGCGATGTTCTGGACATCGCGAACCTCCCACTCCCCACGGCGGACTTCCAGCAGGGGATTGTAGGCTGAAGAGTTCGGATTGGTCGGATCGAAGAGCCGGACCCGACCGTGCCGGGCGCGGAACCCTGCGGTCAGCTGCCAGTTCTCGCCCTTGATGTCATGAACGATGGCCGAGCCGGGCCAGGTGAGAAGCGAGGGTACGACAAGCCCCACCCCCTTGCCGGATCGGGTCGGCGCGAAGCAGAGCACATGCTCCGGCCCATCATGGCGCAGATATTCCCGCTCATAGCGTCCCAGGACCACGCCATCCGGGTCAAGAAGTCCGGCCGCCTTCACCTCGCCCTTCTCGGCCCATCGGGCAGATCCATAGGTCGCGACGTTGCGGGACTCGCGCGCGCGCCAGACCGACATGGCGATGGCCACACCGATAGCGATGAAGCCCCCGGAGGCGGCGATGATCCCACCTTTCGCGAAGACCGGTGGCGCGTAGGCCTCGTAGAAGTACCACCACCAGAAGATGGCCGGTGGATAGTAGACGGGCGTCCCGAACAGCACGAACCAGGGCGGGCCCAGCTGTGCCTGATAGCCGAGGCTCGCGGCCACGTATTGCGTCGCTCCCCAAGTGGTGGCCAGAATGATGAGGAAGACGATGGAGATCTGCCCCCAGAGGATCTTGGTCGCGGACATGACTGTCGCTCCTTTCCGGTGTGTTGATCAGAGGCCGAGGCCGCGCTTGCGGCCGAAGTCCCAATCGACCCCGCCGTCCCCACGCGCGACGCCGGTGACATCCCGGTCGAGGTGCTTTTCGAGGGAGGGGGACCAGGGCACGAGTTGGAAGCCGAGCGCGCCGTCGGCACCGTAGCCTTCGATCATCGCAAATCGCCCCGAGGCCAGCGCGAGACGCTGGCGATAGAGGCCGCTGACGTAGTCGCCAGCATCCGCCTTGTTGAACGGCAACCCGGTCTCCTCCGAGAGCTGCGTGCCAACCGCCTGCAACTCCCGGTCGCGCAAAGTTCCGAGCAGGCGCCGGGCAAAGACCACCCTGCCGCCCCGCCGCTCGGCCAGCCCTTCCGTGACCAGATGCTCGGCCCGGGCTTCCAGGGCCTCCCGGACCTCGGCACCGAAGCCCTGGTCCGACAAGGCGAGCGGGTCGCGCGCGATGGCCTGCCGGTCGAGCCAGGTGGCCCCGGATGCGGTCACCTGCGCTGCAAGGTCCAGGTCGGACCGAGCCGCCAGTGCGACGCGACGCTGGCCGCGCGCATCGTCATAGGTGCGGAGCTCCACGATCGAGCCCGGAGCGCTGTCGCCGGCGGCGTCGAGATGGGGCAGACGGATATGGTGGCTCCGGCCATCGACACCATCGACGACGGCATAGGCCGACCCTTTCAGCTCGTCATCGAGACCGCGCTCGACCAGACGACCGATGACGGGAACATTGAGGCTCTCCGCGGCAAGCACGTAACTCGAGGACCCGCGCTCGATCCCCCGGTCCGTGAGAGCGCGATGCATTCGCTTGATGTTGTCGCCACGCTCCCCCATCTCGCGCAGGACTGCCTCTGCATCATCCCTGATGTGCCACTGCGACTGTCCGATCTGGTCGGCAACGCCAAGGACTTCCAGCCGCCGCAACCGCCCGACCTTCAGTGTGTGAAACGCATCCGGCTGCCGATCCGCATCCGGCGCCATGTCGAGGATGCGCGAACGCCCCGCATCCCGCAGCAACTGACGGTCGAGCTGCGTCCAGCGCTCGGCCTCGATCTGACGTTCAAGCGTCCGGCGGATGTCGAGATCACTGCGTGGGCCCAGTTCCTGGGTGATGAGATCCCGTGCCCTGTCGCGCATCCCCTCCTTGATGTAGTCCCGCGAGATCACGAGGTCCTGGCCGTCGTCGCGCACACCCCGAACGATCAGGTGGACATGCGGGTGGGCGGTGTTCCAGTGATCTACGCCGACCCAGTCAAGCGACGTGCCGAGATCCTGCTCCATCCGCCCGACGAGATCGCGGGTGAAGGATTGCAGGTCGGACATGTCCGGCGCGTCGTCGGGTGAGACGATGAACCGGAAATGATGACGGTCATCGCGACACCGCTCGGCGAAAGCCCGGCCATCGGCATCCTCCGTTTCCGATCCGAAGAGCCTGGCCTTCTCCCCGTCCCGGGTCACGCCGTCCCGGCGCAGGTAATCGAGGTGGGCTCCGAGAGGCGCGGATTTCTCACTGTGCCGGACCACACGCGCCTTGACCACCGCGCCGCGCGTGCGGGCGGTGATGAGGCGGTTGGCCTGAATGCTGGCACGCTGACCACGCCCGAAGCGGGACCGATTGCCCGGGGTGACACGCCCTGCCCGCGAGACGCCACCACCGGCCTTCTTCGCGGCAGCCAGGGCCTGTGCGACAAAGGGTCGGCCCTGCTGCGCCCGTGTCGAACGGATACGTCCCGGACGGATGCGGAACTCGCGCTCATCGGGCATGGAGGTTTCCCGCGCAGTGCGCAACAGCGCTAAATATCAAATTGTTAAGCACATCTCGCACGGTGCGAAGACGCGCCACACGGTGCGGAATGCGGCGAAAACATGAACAAAAACAACCGCCCAACCGACGCGCACCGTGCGCCCTTTTATCCTGCCATCCTTCGGTCGTGGTGCCCGCCACCACTCCTTGCGCCCTCCAAGACACGCCAGAGCACGACGGAATGCGAAGTGTCGTCGCGCGGATCATGGCCGGGCCTCACCAGTCTCCGGCTGGACGAAGAGGCCCTCAGATTGCGGGGTGAGGCCCGCCTGCGGTACCGCCGGGACGAGTAAAGGAGCGACGCCGACGGTCCGGTGAGGCGACACAGGATCGGTCGCAGACGCGTCGTCTTCGCGGCTGATGAAGAGCGCCGCCTCACGCCAATCGAGCGGCCGGGCTGCAATGATAGCGGTGCCTGATGGCCGCTCGCCAAGCAGCGCGGGCGCAAGCGCAGCGACATAGGCACGCGTCTCGGCCGGCAACGGACGATCCGCCAAACGGTATTCGTCGTAGCGGGCGGGACCCGCGTTATAGGCCGCCAGCATCGCCGAGACATCGCCATAGCGGTCCCACATCTCGCGCAGATAGGCCGTGCCCGCGAGGATGTTGTCACGCGGCTCGAAAGGGTCTCGGCCAAGGCCATGACGGATGCGCAGCCCGGCCCAGGTGTCGGGCATGACCTGCATGAGCCCCATCGCGCCAGCGGAAGACACCGCGCGCAGATCGCCCGCGCTCTCTGTCCGCATCACGGCCATGATCCATGTCGTCGGAATGCCGAAGCGCTGCGATGCCTCGGTGACCTGAGCGGTATAGGGATGCGCGGCGATTGCGTGTTCGGGCACACCGGTTTGCGCCAAGAGCGGCTGCGTGGCGGTGGCCGGGAGGAAGAGGCCGGAAAGAAGAAGGAGGAGAATGCGGTGGCAGATGCCACCTCTCCCCAAAGCGGGACGGGTGCAGGACGCGATCATCGTCAGTCCTGCTCGTCGCGTTTCTTCGGGCGGGTCCAGTGCAACCCCCACGCCCTGCCCTCCTCATCCGACTGGAACAGGCGGGCGCGGATCGGATGCCGGAAAACCGGATCATCGAGCAGGACCGAAACGAACGCCCCTGCGGTCTCGCCGGTATGTTTCCAGCCCGCGCCAACCTCCGGCCCCTCCTCGTCACCGAGGTGGATACGATAGGCAGGAGCCTTCTCGGTATCGACGTTATCGGTTGGAACAAAGGTCAGCTCCAGGTCGAGTGAGAGCGTGCGAAGTTGTCCGGAATAGCCGGACGGGGTGCGTGTGAATTGGCCGATCTGTGGCATTGGAAGCTCCTTCCTCATGCGGTGAATGGGAGGCAGGCCGCTGGCACGTCCCGCCATAAGCGCGCGTCACCGCTCCGGTGCGTGCCAGACGAGGCGGCCATCGCCACCCTCGTCGGTGAACAGTGGACTGGCCCGGCCGATCACCGCCGAGGTGGGGAACGGACCGAAGTAGCGGCCATCGAAGCTGTCAGAGACCGCCGGGTTCATCAGGAAGACCTCGCCCTCTACGATGGTGCGGCAGCCCTGCCAGACGGGAAGATCGCGGCCCTGGCTGTCGCGCTCTCGCGCCTCCCCCAGGTGTCTGCCATCGACGGTGATCGCGGCCCCGTCACGGCAGACCCGTTGTCCCGGCAGCCCGATGACGTGCTTGAGGATCGGCACATCGCGACCGACATAGCCGCGCGCGACCATGAAACCTGCAAAGGGTTCAGGCGGCATGACCACGACCAGATCTGGCGCCGCGAGCCGGTCCGCCGGCGCGATGGTGTAGAAACCGATCGGCACGCTGGCCGAGGCGTTCCAGACCAGCCGTGGCGCAGTCGGAATGCTGCCGGCGATGACGGCGGCAAGCGCCCCAACAGTCACCATGGTGTAGCGGGCAGGGGTCATGTTCCGATCTCCCGACGCCGGAGCCATGCGGCATGGCGTTCTGCCGAATAGGGACGAGGCGCTTCGCCCGCCCTCATCCAGTGCGCGACATGACGCCAGTGGTCGGGATCGACGTCGGCGGCATCGATGCCGAGCCCCTCGATCGCATCGATATGACGCAAGACCTCTTCGACCTTGGGCCAGCCTTCGATCTTCAACAAAATCTCGCCACCTGGGCGCACGAAGGGCAGCGTCTGATAGGAACGGCCGGGCGCCATCGTCCGCACGATGTCGATGCGCGAGACGACGGTTCCATAGTCATTCGCCACCCAGCGGACGAAGGCAAACACGGAGCCGGGACGGAAGAAGACAATGCTGCGGCTGCGGTCCAGGACCTGCTCCCCTGCCCCGTTGCCGAACCGGATCCAGAACTCGGTCTGCTTCTCCAGCCAGATCAATTCGACGCGGGTCATACCGTCGAAGCTGAGCGACGAAGCCTCAATCGCGGATGATTTGCCGGGTCTCAGAATGACACTCATCACCGGCCTCCCGGAGGATCGAGTGGAAGGCGTGCCAAGGCTGGGCGACGGACCGTGTCGGAGGCGGGGCTGTCCGGGAGCGATCCGGCAGCGCCAGGCGTGCTCGATGCGTCCGGTTTCTCAGCCTTTCGAAGCCTCCCGGCTGCGCTGCGGATGATGTCTTCCACACAACTAGCGCGCTCTTCAAAGTTAGAGTCTTCGTTAGATTCTAAGTTAAGGGCGCGATTTCCGCTTTTGCTTCCGTACGTTACCCCCTGTTCGGGTTCCTGATAGCACGAGACCCCGGTTCCTGATGGCACGATAGTCCGGGTTCCCGATAGCACGAGCGCCTTCACAGGTTTTCCACAGCCTGGTGCGGGCTCGAAGGCCAGCAGCTTGCGGCCACCAACTTCAGTTTCGAGAAAAAGTGTATAGCCCGGCAGCGGCTGCCGCCGGATGATGTCGCGAAGCTCGAAGGCAAACCGCTTGAAGGGCGACAGTGCCCCGGACTTCTGGTGAAGATGGTGGAAGTCGAAACGCCAGCCATCGCGCTGGCGGCCACCGTGCTTGCGCACCAGGCGATAGAGCCAGCGGTCGAGCCCGCCGGTCAGGTCGAAATACGCCCGGTCAATGGTGAGGATGAGCGCATTGTCGAGCACGGCCTGGTAGAACCAGTCGGGCACAATCAGTTCGATGCCGTCCGGGCGCCCGTCCCTGTCGCTGCGCTCCTGCCATTCGTTGATCCAGGAGAAGCGGTGGCGGCGTCCTTCCGGCTGGCGGATCGAGGTGGAGACCGTCGTCGACTGCAGACGATCCAGCGCCGCCTTCAGGCGCTGGTAATCCCGCGCACTGGTGCCGCGGCCGACATAGGTGAGGATCTCATATGGGGTGGCAGCCATCAGCCGGGAGGTGCGCAGACCCGCGTCACGCGCCTCGACGATCTGGCTCGCCGCCCAGATCAGAATGTCGGCATCCCAGATCGTGGCCATGCCGTGATCGGGAACCGCCTCGACCCGGATGCTGACGCTGCCAGCGGCAAAGTCGATCGGTGCAACGCGCTTCGACTTGGCGAGGGAGAAGAACGGATAGGCCATGAGGTCCTGCGCATCTCTTGGGGCAAAGTCCCCAGGCAATGCGCGGAACAGATCGAGCTGTCCGCGCTCGGAACGGGGTTTGCGTCCATCGGTCATGACAGCATTGCCGCCGCGTCAGCGCACGAAACGGCCGGGCTGCTGGAGATTGGCGAGCGTGTGGCGTTTGGCTGGCAGCACCTGTCCGCGCGGGTCGGAGGTCGAGGTGACAGCGCCCCGTCCAACCCAGGCCTGCAGGTCCTCGATCGCATAGACCACACGCCCGCCCAGCTTGTGGTAGGCGGGACCGGTGCCATAGGTCCTGTGCTTCTCCAACGTGCGGGCAGACAAGCTGAGGAACTGCGCGGCTTCCTTGGTGCGCAGATAGCGCGGGGGAAGTTCGGTTGAGATGGCGGACATCGGGCGTCTCCCTGCTGTGTGTGACCAGTGCCGCGAAACAGCGGCTGATGACGGTCACGATGGCGAAGCGCGCCCGGTCAGATGCAGTGGGAAGGTAGCAGAGGTAAATTCGCACACTGCGGCGCGGAAGCTCCGACCTAGAGGCGGCGCTGGTGACGAAGTAGCTTGCGATAGCCGCCGGCGATCAGGTCACGCCCCTCACGAAGGAGACTGGAGACGGCAAAACGGGCTGAGGAGACCTGCCATTCATCGCGGTCCAGATGACCGGTCCGGAACAGGACCTCGGCGATCTGCTTCTGGGTCGCGCCGTCGAAGGCGGCGTCGGAGGCCTGAAGGACACGCCGCAGGCGCGCTTTCTGCTGCGCGGTCAGGCGGGTGTCGCGGGGGATTGATCGGCGGCGGTGCTGGTCCGCCAGAAGCCGCTGGATCGCCTCGATGCGATCAAGCCCCTCGGAGCCGAGCGGAACGGTAGCCACAAGCCGACCGTGCTGCTTCAGGGGAACGACGAGATGCAGGTATGTCCCGTCCGGCAGCCTGTGGCGTAGGTGCTTGCCAATCGGGGATGCCCTGCCCTTCGAGGCGGCTTTCTCATCGCCGGGCGCGCCAGTCTCTCCTGCGAGTGCCTCGGGGGCGACCGCGAGGATCACGGCGCTGGTATCGATTTCGGGGCGCCAGAATATCTCTGCAACAGTCGCGGTCAGACCGGGCCGTATCGGGAAAGCACAGACCCCATCGACGGCCGACCTGATCCCTCAGGTCAGCCCTCTCAGGTGGTCCCCCTGCAAGTTCTGCATAGTCATCTTGATACTCGGGATTACGGCGCAGGCATTCCCAGCCGAGTTCCGGCGCGGCCAGATCATCGAGATAGTCATAGGCCGCCTGGTCACGCCAATTCGAGCGGTCGGGTTGCATGGCATCGCCTCTCCCCTGGGTTGATCTCAGGAAAAGGATTCCGGGAGATCAATCACTTGGGAAGTCCGCCCCAAGGCATCAGGTGATGCGTGGCACGCATCACCTTCTCAGCCGGTGCGCCCCGTCGCCAACTGCCGATAGCCCTCGGAACTCAGCCAGCGCGCGCGTTCAAGATGGGTATCATGGACCAGGCGCGCCCGCTCAGGCTCTTTCTGCGTATCGAGGCCCAGGATGATCTGCGCTGCCTCCTGCCAGCTCGCGCCCTCGCCGGCAGCATCGAGCAGACGCATATATTGCGTCATGTGACGACGGTCATAATCCGTCACCACGGTCCCTTGCGGCGGTACATCCTGCAATTCGCCTCTTCTCACACGCAACCCCATTGCGGTTTGCCAGCATGTTTAGCACGGTTGTTCGATCTTCTTGTGAGCATGGCGACGGCGGGCGTCCCTTTTCGGGGAGATGTGCCGGAAAACTCAGCCCTTCGGGACGGCCTTCGCCTGAACATGCATCACTCCAATCCCCTGGTCGGAGTTCAGGAGCAGAATGCCATTCGCTTCGAAAGCCCGTCGAACCTGATCGCGCGTGGTCTCATAGACCTCGAGCCCGCTTTCGGATTCGAGGCGCTTGAGCGCGGTCAAAGATACCCGGGCCTCATCCGCAAGCTGCTCCTGTGTCCAGCCAAGAAGCGCACGCGCGGCCCGCGATTGTCGGGCGGTGATCATGCAGATCACCTCCCATCCGGCCCGGCGCGCACGCCAGAACTACGACTATTATAGTCGCCATCAGAGGAATCTCTACCGGAATTCTTCTGCGTTTCTACCGCGTTTTCGTCTTGGCACCGCCAAACGGGAAAACTGATTCGGTTGCCCGGCTTGGCGGGCGGACCCCGGCCTGTCGGCCGGGGCCTCACGGCGCCGCTACTCGCTGCGGCGACCGTTGGGGCGGGACCAGATCAGCGCGTAGCTCTCGCCGTCTTCCTCATCGAAGAGATTGGCGTAGATCGGGGCGGTGAAGCTCGGATCGTCGAGCTTGAGGCCCAGATAGTCGCGGCCCTCGCCCGAGCGCTTGGACCAGGCGGCGCCGATCTCGGCGCGGCCGACGAGAACCCGGTGGCTGGGGGCGTTCTCGCCGGTGGCGCGGGTGTCGGGGACGATGCGCACGCCCTTGGCCTGAACGCTGAGGGTGACGATTTCGCCGGTGAATTCGTTGCCGGTCTTCTTGAAGGTGCCGATGGTCGCCATGTTAAGTCTCCGTTTTCCGTTTCCGGGTCCGCACCATTGCGGCCCGATGGCGATCGACAGGCCGGAGACGACCGGCGGCGCACCCCCGGCGTGCCGGGGGCCGGACAGCACAGGCAGAACTTTCTTGTTTCGCGCGGAATGGGCGCAGCCCAGGGGAAGAAAGTTATGGCGGCGCTGTTGCGCCAAGCCGGTCGAGGCACAGCCGGTATTCGGCCAGATCAGGCCATTGAAAGGGCCGTATGGAGCGGACATGGGACGGGCAAGGAACGGAGACGATGGCAACCGCGGATGCTCATCAGCCCGACCGGCCTTTCACCGGCGGATTGGCTCGCCCGCGACAGGCATTGCGCGTCGTTCTCCAAGCGCCCCGCCCGACGTGCCGCCCGCGATCACAGGTGCAGTCTGCCGCTCGAACGGTCCGCCATTCCCACCGCACGGCCGCGGGCAGCGACGCGGGTCTCATGCCGATCCGCACACCGCCCCATACCGGCAATCCGACGATTGAGATGGCAGTCCAGCACTGATCAGGCCCCGCCTCATCGAATCGTCGGCAGTGTCAGGCGCTCACGGGAGAGCTGTCCGAAGGCTCGGCAGCCGAACCGGCAATGCGGAGAAAGGCAAAAACGCCTACAGCGCCAGCGCCGATGACGGCGAAGACCATCTGCCAGGTCTCCGAGGGCATCATAGTCCTGGTGATCCCGAGGGTCGCGTAGAACCCAGCCAAGACTGCGGGTACGACGAAGATCAGCGCGATGACAAAGCGCGCCCAGAGCGAGCGCACGAGTATGATCAGCGCCTGACCGATGGCGAGCGTCAAGCCGGCGGCGAAGCCGCCGACGAGGAATGCACCGAGCCAGCCTGCGCCGGTTCCATAGGCCCAGATGCCGGTATGAAGTCCGACGAGGAACGGCAGGGCGAAGACCGCGAGGTTGAACAGCAACCAGCACATGGCTGCGATGGCGGCAAAAGATGCAAGGATTCCGAGAACGAACATGGTGGTGTCTCCCGTTTGACGTGGAACGGTCGCGCCTTCCACCACCACCATGGCGCAACCTGAAAGTTAGCAGAATTCTTGTCTTTGGGCGAGACACAAGGTGACCCGCCCCCCTGAGGGAACCAGCCGATCGTTGACCCATGTTGCAGATTTCCCCACTGTGTCGTGATGATTTACGTCCTGGCATATCCACAGTTTGAGCCGAGTGTCGCCGAACGCATTCGTCGGTTTCGGACCGAGAACGAGCCGGCTAGAGCCGAGCTCGTCCCCCCACACGTAACTCTCGTGTTCGGGCTGATGAATATCCGCCTTCATGGGTTCCTGGCGCACTGCGAGGCGGTGGCCAGCAGGTCATCGCAGTTTGAGGTGTCTTTCGTTTCTGAAGAGATTGCACACGATCCCTTTGAAAAGACCTATAAACTGCTACTCGTCCGCTCGACCGGAAGTTCCCAGTTGGCGGCACTGCATGACCAGCTCTACGAAGGTGCTCAGAGGGCGGAGCGAAAGGACGATATGCCCTACCGTCCACACATGACGGTCGCGACGAACCCTGATCGAGCGATTATCGAGCGTTTAGAGACGTCTTCCCTCGGAGGCTTCCCGCTCTTGGGAACCATCCGGGCCCTGGAGGTGGTTAAGCTTGAGAATGGGAGGCTACACCACCTTCGCACCACCCCGTTCGGAAAGTCGGGCTAGGGTTCGAAAGCGGCGTGCGGAAGCGCGGCAGGTGGTCGTGCTTGATCCGCGCCGCGCCCCTACACTTCCGGCCCACAGCGGACCTTCATCAGAAGGGGACATGCTGCGGCGGCTTCCCTGATCCGGAACAGGACCTCGAGCGCGGCCCGCGACTGGGTCGTCTTGAATACGTCGGCGAACTTGCGATGGGCATGGCAAGGCAGAAGGCATGCGCGAGCAGAACGGCGTTGCTCCTGCGACGCCGCTTGGCCCCCCGGCTCAATCAGCATGCGGGGCGTCAGGTGCTTTGACGTCGAATACCTTCGTCCTGTGCCAGTCCAAGAAGCCCCGATGCTTGTCGGTCAGATCGACTGGCCGATCAAAACTTAGTCGCGCACGTGCCTGCTCGCTGAGGTTCGCCGAAAAGACCGGAATGCCGTCATCACCGAAGGTAACCAGACCACCATCGAATACGGCATCCCAAAGAGCCGACAGAAGCAAACCATTATGGACATCCAGACGCTCTGCGTCGTTTTCACAGTCGCGCCATGGCTTGATGTGAGAGGCACGTAGAAGCGGCTTGTCGACAATCCCGGTAAGAGGGCATCGCCCCCGCCAGTATTTGATCAGACGCTCACGAAAGATGTTCTGGCCGACACGCTGGACCACAAGGCGTTCCGCCTCCGTCGTCTTCGGCAAGTGCTTGGTGCGGTGAATAAACTCCTGAAGTGGTGCGTCGGGAAGGCTTGCGGCAAGCTCGTAAACTCGTGGCATCACGCCATAAAGCAGTGCCAGCGAGGCAAGCCGGAACCGTGCGAGGCCTGGTCCTGCGGTATCGGACGCCTCAATCCCGATCTCTGCGATGACTCCGGCGTGATCCAGGGCGAGGAGCCACGCACCGGAAGTGTCCCGTGCGAGCCAGATCGATCCCTGCGCGGTCGTCGAACTGTACCGCTGCCAGCCATCGATTTCGCCATGGGGGCGCCGGAAGCCGTTCTGGTAGGTGACTTTGTCGCATTCCTGGCGGGTCACGAAGGATTGGGGCGTCTCGATCATCAAAAGTCCATCGCAAACAATCTGGCTTCAGGTGGGGTTGATGACAGTTTTAGCCGTACCGAGTGATGATCTGCTGTGATTTGCGATGGGGCGGTAGTTGTCGTTACAATATACTGGAATGGTGGGGGGCTTGTTTTCTCTTCCAGGCCCAGCGCGAAATCAAAGAGATTTGAGTAGATGCCAGCGTCGAGGTCTGCTTCGCGGGGACTGTCGTGGATGAGGAACGACGGTAGGTCCGCCTTTCCGTTCACAGAAAGGATCATGGCGGCGAGGTCGAAAGCAACGATCTTGAACGACTCTACTGCCGCCGTTGAAAGGCCCGCGCCACGATCTAGCAATATCTCGGGATGTAGACCGTTACCGTCGAGTTTCACTTTCCCAGTACAGCCATTGGGCATCAGAGTCGCGACAAGTTGTCGAAAGAGTGTTTCCAAGTCACCTATCGCTGCCGCGGCGCGTTCGCGCTCAAGGCCCATCTTTTGTCGTTGACCGTCAAGCATTCTGTCAACGCCGGCCAAGCGCTGAACTATTCGGGCGCGATCACTTAACTGGCGGTCGAACCAGTTAGCTTCTCTCACCAAGTCCTGAGCGTGATTTATAGCTTTGTTGGCGTCTGAGGCTTGCCGCTCGAGTTGCGCGAAAGAATCTTCAATTTTGGAAATTTCACTATCCAGACGCGAGATTTCCTGATCGAGGTTTTCAATTTCTCCGGGCAGTGCCAATCTTTGACGATCTAGCTCAGCGGCATGTTTCTCAGTCCGTTCAATCCGGCCTTTCACCTCGTCAAGGTTGCACCGTTCCAGAGACACCCCACATCCATTGGCCTTCACCTCGTCGATGCTGACATGACAAATTACGCAACGGACAATAACGCCAGTTTCAAGTCTTGCTTGCTCGGTTCCTTGTTCGGCACGAGCAGCAGAAATCTGACTCGGAAGACTATTCAATAGGGCCTTCTTCTCCGCCCTTTCGTCACTTCTTTTGTTTCGCTCGGACTGCAGAAGGCTTCGTTTGCTGCGCAGAGCGTCGCTGGGGCGACCACCCTTGGAGTGCTCGGTGCCTAGGGCCTTCGCCAGTACTTCATTCGCCTTGTCGATCAACTCCTTGCGCACGATCTCTTCCGTCGGATCACGGTCCTTGGAGTAAGAAAGGCGTTCACAGAGTTCGTCGAATCTTTGGCTTTGGAACCAGTCGAGATGGCCGAGCTTTTCACGTAGACCGTCGCGCTCGCGTGTATGTGCTCTCGCCTCCTTCGTGGCTTGAACCTCGTCCGCTGAGAGCGCCCCGATAGCCAGACGCACGACAGTCAGCCTTGTCTCAAGAGAAAGTTCCTGAGCAGGTGATCCCGAACCGGACCGCTTCGATCGCCAGTCGAAGACGTCGTCCAGACGGCATTCCTGATCGCGGGTGAGCCAGGCCAGCAGGACGTCCCAGACTTGTTCTGCCTTCAAGTTGTCCGGAACCTGATCTCGATACCGGGCACAAAATCTGTCGGAGATCACCGGCGCTATCGTTGGAGGTTCAGTACCGACCAGAAGCTGGTCAAATGTCTCCTCGATTCGCTCTGCGCGGGTGGCGCGAGAGGGCAGGTTCATGCCAATCGGACGGGTGACCACCCAACACTCGCCATCGATGATGACTTCGGCGCCAACAAAGCCATACGGCAATCTTTGCTGCATGAGCGGGCGCTGTTCGTCGTTGGCGAAGGTGCGCTCGCCCAAGCAATAGCGGATCAAACGGCAGAACGTCGTCTTGCCGCTGCCATGAGGGGTGGCACCGGTACCGTTCATCGACAAATCGGGCGACCAGATGATGTTGACCCCGCGCCGAAGCTCGATGTCGCGCAGCAGGGTCTGAGGATCGCGCCAGAGCGCCAACCGTCGAACCCACAGGCGGGGCCCTTGTTGCCCTTCGGGCGGATTGAATTCAATCTCGGATGGCTGAAACAGATCAGGCTGCAAGGCGACCCTCCCTGATGAACGGAAGGATTACGGCCGACACCTGCGAGAGCCCGTGATCCAAGTCCGCACCTTCCAGCCTCGACCATGCGAAGATTGCGCGGCCGACGGCAGGATCGCTTGCATTCAGGGTCGATCGATCAAGCCTCGAACCTGCGCTCCATTGTGTGCCGTCTGATGAGACATCCAACACCGCAGAGGAAACAAGTTCATTGAAGGCCGCGCCCCAAGCCGCGTTCGTTGGCGGAACGAGTTGGGTAGCGCCCGTCGAGTGCGCCAAGAGACGTTGCCACTCTCGGCGATCCGCTTCCATCAGGAACCCATCCAGCAGACCTGGCTGAAGGCAGGCGAGTGCAGCCAGACGGACGCGACGGGCATCGGAAGGCCCTGGCAGAATACCCACCATCGCCCGAAGCTGTGCCCGGACTCTGTCTCGCTCATTGATACCCTGAGGCCACGCCCACATTGCGTTCTCATACTGGTTGAGCGGGGACAGCTCGATTTGTTGGGCGACGGCCGTTGCTCTGTCAGCCATGCCGAGAGCGGCAAAGGTGCCATCCTGCTCCATCCGGTCCCAGGCTTCGAGGACGAGGCGGCGGGTGCGGTATTCGCCGTGTTGGCGGATTTCCTTTTCCTTGAGGACGCGGAAGGTTTCCGAGGGGTAGTCGGGGCCCTTCACGTCGGCGGGGTCGAGGATATAGCGCAGCTCGTCGCGGGTCAGGCCGTAGGCGCGGGCGTAGAAGGCGTCGAGCTCGGCGCGCAGGAGCGCGCGGCGGTCCTCGTCCCAGGCGAAGGGCGGACCGTCATGGCCCAGATCGCGGGCGAAGGGGGCGAGGCTGTGCGAGGTGTAGGTGAGTTCCAGCACCTTCGGGGTGATGAAGGCGAGGCGGGGTTCGGTGAAAAAATCAGGGTGCGGGACTGGCAGTTGATACAGGTATCCGAAGGTAAACGATGTGCCACCAACCTTCTGTCTCGACACATAGTCAACGGCTAGGCTCGACAAGCAGCCATAGAGTGCTGAAGCGAGTTTTGGTGCCAGGGAGCAAAAGATGAGTGGCATCTTATGCCCAACAGCGACCCGTGGAATAATTGTCGGTATGAGCGTTCGTTCATTTGTGGGCGATGTTACGTCTCGCCACCCAAGCAGCCATCCGTGCGACCACCCCTTGGTCGCAAGCATTCTGTCGACTTCGCCGGCCTTGACCCAGTAGAAGGGTTCGGGCTCGAACGATGGGTCGGCATGTTCCTCGAACGTGGTCTCTGGGAGCACACGGTAGCCTCTATCATCTCCTCGGCTGCCATATCCGGCAGCCCGATGATCAAAGAAGCTAGCCATCTTCGCTTCGTAGAGCGGGACGTATCGTGTTGATTTCGGTCCGGCATCTGGAAGAACCCAGTCCATTCCGTCGCGGCCCAGGCCGTCAGCCTGCAATTGCGTGGCAGTTCGGAAGAACTCCGAGTCCGAGGTCATGTTGAACAGACCCTGCCGGAACTCGAGCCCCCAAGGGTTGCCGTGCTTGTCGTTGCCCTCGCGGATCAGAACCGGTACGGAGCCGTAGATTTTCGCTGTCAATTCTGCGTCATACCGCGCTCGGAAAACTGGCGCGGTTCCGCTGTTAGGATTGATCAGGGCGATTTCTTCAGCCGACATGGTGAAGTTGCGCTCCGGTTCCAACGACTGACTTGGGTCGGTCAGGAAGAACGCGAACGCGGCAAGCGGCTCATCTCTCCCGAGTGTCAGAAGGCTAAACTTCATCCTGGAGTCGATCGCGGCGAAAAGGCCCGCTCGGTTTTCGAAGTCCACCAACTTCGCCAATCGCTTGTCCTTGACCAATGCGGCGAAGAATGGGGCCGTGGTTGCGTCGGTCGCGATGCCTGTGGGCACAATGACTCCGGCGCGTGATCGCGCCAAGTTGGCGAAGTGCTCGGCGAAAAGAGCGTAGGTGTTAACCTTCCCTCGTGCTGTGAGGTCGAACCGACCCGATGCACGGGCGAACTCGTTGCCAGCTTCTGACTGTCGCAGCGCGCTTTCGAATTCTGCGTAGGCGGCAGGGTTGTCTTTCTTAAGGTTGTCGATCGCGCGTTTGCGTGCAGCGCCTGCAAGCGCCGCGATTTCGGGATGCTTCGAGGCGAAGTACTCCTTTTCGCTGAGTTGCATCACCTCCCACGGCGGGTTGCCCAGCACCACGTCGAACCCACCGCGTTGCATCACATCGGGGAACTCCAGCGGCCAATGCAGGGCGCGGGCGTTGCGGGCAGCCTTGGGTGCGTCGACCATCGCCTGGCGCATCTTGCCCTGATTGAGGGCCATCCACAGTTCCTCGGTCGTCGGCACTGTCCTCTCCGACGCCCCCGCCGGTGCGCCGCCCGTCTTGGGCAGCAGGAAGGCCGCCACATAGAGGTCCGCCGCCGCCTTGGCGCGGACGAATGTCTGACCCTTGCGCAGTTCCTTGAACCGTTTTGCCTTGGCTCCGATCTGCTCGACCGTATCCTCGGGCAGATCGCGGAAGCCCGAGAAATCCAGCGCCAGCGGCTTCATCGCGGGCAGCGACGCCTGGCCGGTGCCGAAGTCGAACCCGCCTTGCCCCGCCGTCGCGTCGCGATTGGCCTTGAGGTAGTATTTCGCGGTTTCCTTGTCGTCGCCGGTCAGCGGTTTGTAGGCGGCATCGGGTATGCCGTCCTGCAGCACCTGCAGGTCGAACACCCCCAGCAGCGCATCGCCGCAGCGGATCTGCGCGTCGAAGAAACCGAGGGGAAGGCCCGGGTCCACCGTCTCGATCCAGAGCGCGACCTTGGTCAGTTCCACCGCCATCGGGTTGCGGTCCACCCCGTGGATGCAGCAGCGCGCGACATCGCGCAGCGCATGGCGAAAGTCGGCGAGCGAGGGCGTGCCCTCGGCCCGAATGCGAGCGAGCCGCGTGGCGATGCGGCGGGCGGCGGCCAGCAGGAAGTGCCCCGAGCCGCAGGCAGGGTCGATCACCGAGAGCTTCAGCAGCGCCTTGGCGGGATCGTCTGCCTCGGCCTCGGCCTTGTCGAGCACGGGATCGAGCGCGGTGTCGAGCAGCGCCTGAACGAGGCTGTCGGGCGTGTAGTAGGAGCCGGTGGTCTTGCGCTGGTTGCCCTTCTGCTCGGCCGCTTCGGAGGCGAAGACTAGCGTCTTGCCGTCGTCACCCAGCTGCGGCTGGAGTTCGAGCAGGGATTCGTAGACCGAGCCCAGTTCCTCGGTCTCCATCGCGCGCCAGTTGACCGGAACCATGCCGGTCTTGTCGGCGAGCCAGGAGAGGCGGTAGAGCGCCTCCATGAAGGCGCGGTTGCGCAGGCGGGCGGTCTCGAGATGGGGCAGCCTGTCCTCGGCAAAAAGGCCGCCGAGAGCGGGCAGCGCGAGGGCGGGCTGGCCATGCGTGAGGGCGCGGAAGACGATCTTGACCCCCTCGTAGCGGTCATGGTGCTTGTCCCAGGTGGCGGCGCGGTAGCATTGCTTGCGCAGCGACTGCAGAGAATAGCCCTGGGCATAGAGGGCGCGGGCCTCGGGCTTGGCTTTCGCAGGGTGAAGGAGGTTCCGGTCCTCGGCGACCATTAGGAAGATCAGGCGATAGACGAGGCGCAGGAGTTCGTTGAACCATTCGGTCAGGTTCACTTCGCCGGAGCGCAGTTTCGCGGCGAGGTCGGGGTTGGCCTCGAGGAAGCCCGAGCCGAGCAGTTTGAGGGCCAGCTGGACCTGACCGGCCAGACGATCACGCGCGGCTTCGCCTTCCTTGGAGCCAGCATCGCGCCAGCGTTCAAGGGGGCAATCGGTGGCGGGGGTGTCTGCCGCGCCGAAGCGGGTGCGATGGATCAGGAGCCAGAGGACAGCGAAGGACGCGATGTCCTCGTTGGTGAACATCTGCGCCAGATCGGCCTCGATATAGGCCGGACGGGTCAGCGAGGCATTGTCGCGCATGAGGCGCAATTGCAATCCGTTGGTCACGATGCCCCAAAGGGCCTCGTCCCGATCATTCAGGTGGTCCTGAAGGGCGAAGGCCGGAGAGCGCGACCTGTCCGTCGAGAGCGTCGGGCTGCGGCGGTCAAGCAGCTCGGACGGCGGGACGACGACAACGGGCACACGGTCGGACGCGATCAGCGCGATCGGTGCCGCCGCTACCGCGAGGTCGGTGTACCCGAAGGTTTCCTTGAAGAAGTCGGCGATGAAACGCGCGGTCGCTGCGGCCGAGGGGTGCTCGATCTTTGCAAAGGCGTCGAAATGCGATTGGCCTACGCGGAAGGCGGTGGCGATCTCCTCGCGGATCTGGAGACCCTTGCGAACCCCGTACTCCTCGGGGGATTGCTCGGGTGCCTGGCGCTGATCGATCTTGGCGATCATCGCAGGCGCGATCAGGTTGCCTTCGAGGCTCAGCGACGGCCACGCGGACATATCGGTAATTGGTTTGCGGGCCATGATTACACCTCCCCCGGAACAAGAACGAAGAGGCCGATGACGTCTGGGGGAATGATCGGCTCGACACTGACACGCGACGCGGAACCGGCGGCAGCACGAAGACGGGCGTGGTCTTCAACCAGCTCCGCGGCACGCTTTTGCACGAAATCGGCAATCGGGCCGCCCAGCAGGTCAGGAAGGGCCGCCTTCGCCGTATTGATCATCCGGTCGCGGGCAACAGGCGCAAGATCAGCAGTCGCGGGAGAGGCAAGCAGCGCGCGCGCCTCGCTGCCAGAGGCGATCACCGTGTTGCTGTCGAGGGCAACGAGGGCGGCCTCCTCTGCCAGCAGAAGGCGCTCGCGCCTTGCATGAACCGTGAGCTTGTAACGAATACGCAGGAGCGCGACACGCGTCATCTGAGTGACGGCGGCACTAGGCCAGGCCCCGACACGACCGATGCCCAGATCCGGCAGCGCTTCGGTGTCAAGAGAGGCTTCAAGCAGGCTTTCTGCCAGGGACGATGTCAGCGGATGGGTTCTGGTCAGAAGCGAAGCGCCTGAGGGCACCGGTTCCTGCGTGGCCAGTTTCAGAGAGCCCTTCAGCCCACGCTGCTCCAGCTTTTCCTTGAGGCTATCCTGAAGGGCATGCACGTGGGCGAACTGCAGCGATTTCTTCTTCTCGAGGGGAACCCCGAACCGAGACATCGCGCGCTCGAGAAATTCGAGCGTTTCCGCTGGCGATCCAAGCAGGGACTTCACCTTGTCCCATTCAGGAGCGACTTCACTCGGCTTCATGGCGTTTTGCGCAAACCGGGCGCGTGACCGCTTTTCGTTCTCGCTTGCATCGCGCCAGCGGGTCTCCATCACCTGGATACCGTCGCCGAGTTGCAGGTCCAGCGTCAGCTGCTTGTGGCTGCCACCGCCACGGCGAAGCATCATTGCCGCCATCAACGCATCGGTGACCGGCCCCCGCTCGTCGGGGAGAGGCACAGTCACGCCCGTCGCCTTGCGGATTTCTTCTGCCTTGCGGAGAATGACGTCCAACACGGCACCGTCGATGGCGCTGTCGGGCGAAAACATCATGATCGAGCGAACGAGTTCGGCGGGTTGCCCGAAACGATCCACGCGACCTTCGCGCTGTTGATGGCGCGTCGGGTTCCAGGAAAGGTCGTAGTGGATCACGGTGTCGAACAGCTGTTGAAGGTTGATTCCCTCCGACAGGCAGTCCGTAGCGACAAGGATGCGCTGATCTGTGGCAGCACTTTCTTCCGCCGCCATTTCCACGACGCGATCGCGACGTTCGTCCGGTGTCAATTCACCCGTCACGGCTTGCACATTCAGCTTGGGGAAGGCCTTACGAAGCCCTTCCTTCACGTGTTCGGCAGTGGCGAGGTAGCGGCAGAAGACGACCGGATTGGCACCATGTTTGATCAAGGGTTTGAGGGCCATGATGAGGGCGTTCAGCTTGGGATCTTCGGCCGTCAGAAGTTCGCTGGCCTTGTAGAGCAGCCCTTGAAGAGCGGGGTCATTTGAAAAGACGGTGTTTGGCTCGATGTCCACGGCGTCTTCGTCATCGCCATCTTCGTCGTAGATCTGCGGCTCGAGGCGGTCGTCTTCATTGGAGGCCCGGTTTCGCAACGCGCTCATTGCGGCTGCGGGTGATGATCCGACACAGCGCATCAGCGCCAGAGTGCCCCAGAAGGCAAGGCGGCGATCCTTTTGCGCGTCTCCAGCGCGTGACACGACCGAGAAGCAGTAATCAAGCACGGCCTCTTGGAAGGCCCGATGCTCGTCGTTCAGGCGATACGAGTATTCGGTGGTCTCGTGCTTGGGGAACGAGCGGTTCTCATCCCAGTCGCCCTCAACCAGGTCGACGCGCCGCCGCTGAACAAAGTGCCTGACAAGGCGCTCGCGGTACTTCTGGTTGTCGAAGTTGACGGTCCCGAATTCCGTGTCGATCAGCGACAGCAGCCGAGCGAACGCATCTTCGTCCCCAGAGTGTGGCGTGGCTGTCAGCAGGATCAACCGACGCTCAGGATCGCGTGCAAGGCCTTGGAGCAGGTCGAAACGCTGCTGCTTTCCCTTGTGAGTCCCGACGCAGGCGTGTGCTTCATCGACGATAACGAAATCCGGACAAGCCCTCGCGAACCCATCCCGGCGTTTCTCGGCTTTGATGTAGTCAAGGCTGACTACCGTGAAGGGATAGGCATCGAAAAGGGTTTGCGCCAATGGGAGGTTGCGCTCCAGACGTGCCGCAGTCCCGGAGGTGACGGCAACGGCATCGATCCCGAAGCGATCCTTCAGTTCGGTGATCCACTGGTCTACGAGGTGCGGAGGGCAGAGAACCGAAAACGCATCGACCTCTCCGCGATCCATCAGTTCGCGGAGGATGAGACCGGCTTCGATGGTCTTGCCGATGCCAACGTCGTCGGCAATCAACAGACGCGGGACCTGAAGGCGAAGGGCCATGAGAAGTGGGACCAGCTGGTAGGTCCGAGGCTCAAAAGCAAGCTGTGCGGCGGACCGGAACGGGCCTGCCCCCCGGCGGAGGGTCAGTCGCAACGCGTCGGCCAGAAGCGCCGCCTTGGACTGCACCGTCGTGCGCGCATCGTCAGGCAGGTCGAAACGAGCGGCTTCTACCGGTGTAAGCTCGAGATCCGGAGCAAGAACCACGATATCGTTTTCATTGCCAGAGAGGGGGCGCAGGGCGAGCAGGCCCTCGCCGGGTGTCGGCAAGGCAACCCATTCACGGCCGCGCGCTCTGACAAGATCTCCAGGAGTAAAATTCACAGTCATATCAACCTTCAAAATTCTTCCTGAAGCCATCCGGCAGTCCTTCCGACGGAGCCGAAGGCAATCCAAAAACGACCCAGCCCTTGTTCATCGCGTCTGCCTCAGCTTCTGCAGTCAAGTCAGCGGTCGTCGCGGCAACGGCGAACGCGCGCCAAACGAACTCGAATTCACGCCCACCAAAGCTCGCGGGCATCGTATCGACTTGGGGAATGCCTGCAGAGCTGAATGCCTCAAGCCATGGTGATGCCACCGTTCCAGCGGTCGGCTTCGCAGCAAGGGAAATTGTGCCGCGTGCAAGATCGATCAGGAATTGCGCCACTTCCGGGCTCGAGCGGTCGATCAGCTCATGGTCCGGTTGGTTGAAGTAGGACAGCAGGCAACGGTAGCAGCCGCGAACACAGCTTCCGTCTTTCTTCTCCTGCAACAGAGCCGCATCACCCGCCGCAATCGCGGCATCCACATTCTCGAAGTGCATCAGACCCAGAGCGGTCTTCGCCACCTCGTTGATTGCCTTTCCGTCATCGATCAGGCGCGTGAGCACGCCGGCACCGCCTTCCGTTGCCTCGTAGGCAAGGATTGCACGGCGGTTGTCCCTCGCGGGCAGCGGTTCACCGAGGATTTCGCCTTCTTCCAACTGGAAAACCACTTCGATTCCGCGCAGCAACGCATGCTGAACCGTCGCGATTGTCTCGGGCTCATACTGCTCCGGCTTTTCGAAGCGGAACAACAGGGCATTCTTTCTGTCGCGAACAATCGGGACAATGCGAACCGGCTTGACCACGTCCGGCGGGACGTCCGTGTCGCTGTCCTCGTCGTCGGATTTCGCCCAATATCCTGACCTCGGATCGATGTGGAAACCGAAGACAGTCTGCTCCTTTCGTCGCTTCAAGCCCTTGTTCAGTCGGCTGATCTCCGCGCTGTTGGCGTATTGCAGGGCCAAGAGGGAAGTCTCGCCACAGACGAATTTGGCGTTGGTCACTTGGACCTGCCCATCCTTCTTCGGCCAGGAAAAGACGGTCTGGATGTCAAAGCCCTGCCGAACGCGCTCTTCATCGTTCGCCGTGATGCGCTCAGTCGGGGCCGCCTCGACGTTGTCGATGCGCAGAGTCTTCTTGATGGGGACTTCACCCGCCATGTGATTGTTGCACCCATGGCAGCGCTCGACCTCGCCCTCGTGTGATGCGCCACAGTTGGAGCAGATGTAGATATCCTTGGTCGCCAATTCCGATCCGTCGCCCTGACGTACCTCGGGCGGCAGTTTGGCTTTCATGACCCGATAGGCGCGGCCCTCGTGATAGATCAGACTGCGCGGGCCGAATTCGGAAATAGCCAGGAAGCGGGCTCTGGACAAGAATGACCCCGTCTTACCTTCGCCAGGAACAAAAGCGTAGAGTGGCAGGCGCGGGAAGTTGTACCCGGGCAGGAAGCCCTCTGTAGCAAGGTACCGATACGAATAGAAATCGGACCCGTTTGAAGCTTTCCCCTGTTCAAGGATGGCGATCTGATCCTGGGCCTGCATTTGCGCAGCCTTGATCTTGCGCCGGTCGGCTCCCGAGAGCCCCGTAATCTCCGAACGCTTGTTCGCCTCGGCCAATTGCGTCCTGGCAGAGCTATAAAGCTCCCGCCAACGGTCGAAGGCGCGGTCAAACTCCTTTGGAGCATTCATGGCCGTGTGAAGAACGAACTCGTCTGGATCGTCCATCCAGATCGGAGTTTGCCCTCCGTCGGACGCCAGAATCTGCTTCAAGACACGCGCCATCGGCCCTCGTGCCTGCGAAACCAGAGCGGGTATCGAGATGACCGCCAGAACGTCCTCCTTCAGCGGGAATTTATCCCCGTGAAGGTCCAAAATCTCCGGAATATCGGGAGAAAGCGCCAGTTTCGCTTCCGCCAGCCACACCGCGTGCAGGTGCGATCGGACCAGCTCTTCATTCGTGATGTCGAGTGCTGGCGGCCGCACGACACCGGCCACCATATCGTTGCGCCGTTCAAAGAAATACTGGTCATGCGGTGACCCAGAGGCGCAGTATGTCACGACAACCGCGGCTTGGCCCGAGCGACCGGCACGACCAGCGCGCTGCGCGTAATTCGCCGGCGTAGGAGGTACGTTGCGTAGGTAGACGGCGTTCAAGGCGGAAATATCAACGCCGAGTTCCATGGTCGGAGAGCAGAACAGCGCGGGCAGGAACCGGTCTGACTCGCCCGTCGCCCGAATTTCCGTTCTGTATTCCGAGGTCGCGAGATGGTCCAAATCGTCCTGCTCGAAACGGAACCGCCATTCCCGCCATTCACGCTGCTTCTGTGAGACCTGAGCCGTGTGCTCGCGTCCCTCCAGCCCCCAATAGGAACTACGACCCTCGCCAAGATCACTAGCAATCGCGGTGTAAAGGTCATGGAAATATCGGTTGCCGCGGTGCGTTTCATCATCGAGGGCCGGTCCCGGCACAAGCCGAACCGCAGATGGAGACAGGCGCCAGCCTGTCACATCGCTATCGAGTTCGACAGGCACCAGCAGCCCTTCGTCGCTCAGGAAGGCAAGAATCCCTTCCATGAACTCGTAGTACTCATCCTTGTTCAGCTTCATGCCGAGAACCGACTTCCGGTTCACGAGCCGTGCGATCCGCGAATTGGGACCTGCCCGAAGAAGCGTTTGTTCTTCACGCAGCGTGACGACGTTCTTGCTGCCCGCGCGCAGGACAAGCGAGGACCGCGCTCGCGGATTTTCCTTTTGGTCAATGGCCCAAGGTGCCTGAAGTAGCATTCGGGATTTCTGGGCCACGCCGTCGAGGACAGTCAGGTCCAAGGCTTCGGTCTGAACAGCCAGGCCCTCAAGCATCGCGGACAAAATCGCCTTTAGAATTGCCTGCCGCTGTTCGAGGCTGAGGTCTCCCAGCGCTGGATGGATGGCCATGAAGCGCTCGCGATCTTCAGAGATTTCCTCGAGGCCGAGGAAATTCACGTCGATCAGGTTCAGGACAGACAAGCTGGGGTTGGTGAAACGCCAACCGCGACGCAGATCCGTCCAGACACGATGGGCGAGAACCTTTGCGAGCGATCGCTGGGCGTCTTCGCGAATGATGGCACCAGCATTCGAATCCAGCAGCCAATGCTGGCGCGCCTCTTTGTTGGCGGCAGTAAAGCCAAGCGCCTTCACCACCTGCAGGCCGAACTCGTCTTCTGCGAGCCCACCTGAGCCGGCAGCAATGACCGCGCGAAGGATGGCTCCGCGCAACAGGCTTACGAACAGGAAATCATTGAAATGGCCAGACTGCAGGGCTGCATCCTGACGGTTATCCGTGAACCCCAAAAGCTTCCGCTTCGTCTCGGGTACGCCGCTGCCAGGTTTGTTCATCCACTCCAGGGCGCTGGCGACCAGCAAGGTTGTTGCCGAGCTTCGCCCTTCGCCGGACAGACCCGCCAGCTTGCTGCGCTCACGCATCCCCTGCGTCGGTTCGTCATGGCAGCACAGGCAGAACGCAAACTTTCCTGGGATGAACCAGAAATCGTTTCCGCCCCCTCCGTGGCGACCGTCAGCACCGACGACGTAGGACACCGGCATACGCTTCTTGCGATACCCTCTCAACCGTTCAATGCCGTTCTTCTCTTCTCGCCAGCTTTCGGGGTAACCCTCAAGCTCGCCTGTGAACTGGAAGTCAGTATCGCCCGGCGTAACCGGACAGAGATACCCCGCGACCTCGTCTTCTTCAGTGTCGAGCGGCGTGTCGTCGATGCTTCGGGGCAGAAAGCGCAAGCTCCCATCATCGTCGACCTTGGTCACGACATGGTATTCTTGGCCACAATTTCGGCAGAACCGCGTGGGGTAGAGGCGGTTTCCAGGGGCTTCGGGGTCCTCGAGCTGCCCTTCAAGAAGGATCCTACGCGGCCTGGCTGTGAGGGTCGTAAAGACTTCACCGGCACCAGAGATGAACCGGTGGAGTTTGAAGGCGAGAAAGGCTCCGTCCTTCGTGCCGCCGCGCTCATGCTCCGGCAGGCTTACTCGGGTCAGGAATCTTTCGAGATAGTCTCGGCAGGTTTCGGCATCGACCTCACTGGCCAGAGAGAGCTTTTCGACGGCCTCTTCGAAAGGAATAGGCTTCTTCCTGCGAAGCTCAAGCCCATCGTCCAATCCGAGTTCGAGTTCGGCCCACACCGAAAGCGGATGGCGCTTCAGTGTTTCGTCATCGAGTGCGTCCGGCAAAGGCTGCGTCAGGGCCGTTTTCAAAGCGCCAAGGACGTGCTCGGTCTTCAGGGCGTCATCGGTCGCGCGCTGCAAGGACTCGTCGATGACTGCGTCCGGGCCAATGTCGGTGCCAAACAGGCGCGACGCGACCTTCGAGACAGCAATCGCGCGGCTCTCGTCCGATCCTTCAGAGGCCATCGTTGCCGAGGTCCCGATGCAGATTGGCTCCTTGTCGGGCGAGCACCTGTCCCGCAGGCGTCGAACGAGGACCGCGACATCGGCACCTTGGCGCCCGCGATAGGTATGGAGTTCGTCGAGAATGATGAACTCGAGACCGGACGCGTTCGAGACGACTTTCGAGTCTAGGTCGTCCTGACGCGTCAGAAGCAATTCTGCCATCATGTAGTTCGTCAGGAGAATGTCGGGCGGATTGGCAGCGATGCGCTCCCGCTCTTCACGGCTTTCCTGCCCGGTGTAACGTTTGACCACCGGCTTGAGCTCATCGGGCAAACCGGAACCAGCGATGAACTTGTCGATCTCCTTCATCTGGCTGTTTGCCAGTGCGTTCATGGGGTAAACGATGATTGCCGTCGTGCGACGCGGCTTTCCTGCGCGCCGCGCTCGGATGATCGAGTCGACAACCGGCACGAAGAAGCACAGGGATTTCCCCGAACCAGTACCGGTTGTGACGACATAACTCTTTCCTTGCTTCGCCTTCGCGATCGCCTCGGCTTGGTGCCGGTGAAAGCGAAGAGGCGTGGTGCCGAACCGGAAAACCTTGCCCGTGCCGTCGTCGAGATCACCCGTGGCGACGAGTTCATCGACGGTCGGCCCCGCCATGAAGCGTGGGTTCAGAGACAAGAGGGCATCCGGCCAGAATTTTCCGGCGTCGTACTGGGCATCGATCTCGGATTTCAGGTCGGGTGCCCGAATTGCGCTGAATGAACGCGAAAAGTGCTCGTAAGCACGGATCAATTGATGGTCGAACTCAAACGCTTTCATTCAGGCGGCCTCCTCGGTGTCCGGGCTTGGAACATCGAAGCCTTCGTCGTCCTGGAGAACGTCCTCGCCTTCCTCCGGCACGGAATCTGCCTTGACGATCGCATCGCCCGGTTGCCTTTGAAATCATGGCAAGGAGCCGCGTCTCCCGATCCGCCATGAATCCCTCGAAGTCATCCGCCCTCAGCAAGGATGTATCCAGTCCGTGAGACGCCAGATAATCATCAAGCGCTTCGCGGGCGATCGGCGGGTTGTCCTTTCCGCCTGTTTCCAGTCGTTCCAGGTAGACCGATGGAGCTACGCCGCCAAGAATGCGGTTGGTCTTGTAGCTGAGCGGCGTCTTGTTGACGACGGTGTCAAAGACCTTCGGCTCGATTTTCTGCTTCTTGCACCAGTCCTGCGGGAAGATGTGGTGGATATCGACGTACTCGTCAAAGAATACCGTGTCCTTGAAGTGCTGGCCGGAGCGAAGATCTCTCGCGCCTTCGGCCATCAGAAGGGCGTGGATACCCTTGTAGGCGGCCGACAGGCGGGTGCGCAGGGTGCGCAGGCGTTCCGGTCGGAAACGGCCATCGGTGATCGTGCTGGGTTCGGGGCCACCGTCCAGCCATGCGGGCACCTCGAGCACGTCCTTGGCAAATCGGGACTCGATGGCCGAGCCATAGAGTTCGCCAAAAATGCCGCACCAGAACCAGCGGGCGAGCTGGTCTTTCACTGCAGCGTGGTCGAACCTCGGCCCGATGATGGCGAGGATCGCGGCAAATGGGACAAGCTGGCCCTGATAGGGCAGATCGATGACCCGATAGATGTGGTTCTGCCGGAGGAACTTCGCCGCAGTCTTGAACCCTTCTTCGACCGCAGCACGGTGTTTCAGGTATGCCTCCAGCGGCAGGTCTAGGAGCGACTGACGCGTGGCCCGGACTGCGGACAGCTCCGACTCTTTGCGCCCGGCGGCGATTTCGGCCGCGCGGGTCTCGACCCCATGCAGGAGGGCGATGGCCTGGAGCACATCTGTTGCCGCGACTTTTTCCAGCACGCCGAACTTCTGTTCGGCTGCCCGCCCAAAAAGCTGAAGTCTCGTCTGGAGCCCCGGCTGGCCGTCGGCGCCGAGCCAGTCGTCTCGCAGGCGATGGCCGCGGGCTGCATACATCGCTGTCACAAGCTCGAATGCGTCGAGCGGCTTGCCGCCGGTATTCACCTTCTCAAAGACCAGACAGACGGCCTCGTGGGAGGTGTCGGGGCTCAATGCGATTACGGGCAGCTGGTAGGCCTTGAAGTTCTGAAGGACCTCATCCTTGAACGGCTTGAAGAGCTTGCGTGTCTCCGGGTCGTTTTCCAGCCAGTATTCGTTGAAGCCATCTTGCCATTCGTCCCAGTCAAAAACCTGGTTCAGCGGGAACATGAGGTTTTGGTATTCGAGTTCAGGCGTGGAGAGGTCGAGGTCGATCTTCCGGTCGAAGTCCGACTTGATCCGACGATCCTCGGGTACAGAGACACTCGCATTCTCCCTGTCCTCGGCCGGATTCATTGCTTTTCGAATGTCGATGTAAAACCAGCGCTTCACGAGCTTGAGGCGAGGCGTGACCGTTTGCACCACCTCGCGGCGCAAGCAGGTCTGATAAAGCGAGGTCATGCGCTGCAGGCCATCCAGCAATAGCTGATCCGGTGCGTCGTCGCCAACTGCGGCATCCGCCCCCTGGATTGGTCGGCGTGCGAAGGTATCAGCCGCACCAGGCTTCACCTCGAGCGTCATCAAGGCGCCGACCGGAAACGCCTGCGAGATCGAGGCGATCAGCCCCTTGATCCGTTCCTCGTCCCAAACCCAACTGCGCTGGAAATCCGGCAACTGAATCTTGCCGTTCCCACACTGACGGAGAAGCTCCTCCAAGCTGACCGGGTTGGTCTTGAATGCCGCTTGTTTACCCAATCTGGCTCTCCTCAAATGAACTTGCTGGCTTCTGGCAACTGGACGCGGTGTCCGAAGAAGGCTTCATTTCGAACCCTCCGGAGCGCCAGCTGCTCGAATGCCGCTGAAAATCTCGTCGCGATTGATCAGCACGATCTGCTGGTCTTGGGGCGCGCGCGCTTCGGGGGCGGTATCTAGACCGAGGCGTTTAAGCGCATAGTAGAGGAGCGCACGTCTCACCTTGATCTTCGCCTTGCCGCCGCGCATGCCATAATCGAGGGCAATAACCTTCGCTTGTGTTTCCGAGAGGTCGGGGTGGGGCCCGACTTCCAGAGTAACCTCGGAAAGCCAGTCGTGATCGTCACCGGCCGACTTGTTGCTTTCGCCTGAGCCTCGGACCTCAAGCATTCGAGACAACAGGAAGTCCTTGAAGCAATCGTCGGTTTGGCAGAACGCCCGAGTGTGCCAGCGGAAACCGTCAAACGCGATGGCATGGGGGGCGATCCAGCGCCAGCGCGGCTCGGGGCTAGACAGGGACTGGTACTTTACCTCGATCGCCTCGGACCGGCGGATGGCGCCAACGATCGAACGAAGCGTTGCCGGATTGACCCCACGAACTGGCGTAGGGGCGGCCGCGTAGGGCGGGAGGTTGGCGATCCAGGCGTCCTCGCGGTCGAGGAGCCCGTCAGCGACTGATCGCAGCTGCGCAAGGTAGCGGCTCGCGTCAGGCTCGAGGAACTGCGGCTTGAACTCGGAGCCTCGTACATAGGTTCGCGCACTCTTGTCGTAAAGCATGTTGTCGGGGGCGAAGCCGATGTACCGATTCAGGTCGGTGGACGCCTGGTTCACCGATACCCCGAACTGATCCATAAGATCGCTGCGGTTCACTTGCCCCTCCCAGAACAGGCGGAACTCTATGAACTCGAGGCGCTGCTCGACACCCCAGCGAAGTTCCGACCGGTCGCTCTCCAAAAATCACCTCCGGGCCAGATCGGTGGACCCGCAAACTATGCGGGCCCATTTTCTGTGCTCTCGATGACGCTAACTGAGGGGAGGAAAGCGGGCAATCGAAATTGCGGGTACCTGCGCTACATACCCTTAGCTGACACTGATTTCTCCCTGGCGGGCCAGCCTCCGGCTCAGAGAGCTGCTCGACGTACAGCGAACTCAGCCCTCCCTCCGATCCGAGGCACTGCAATCTTCACTGTCATCGGACTACTTGCCTCTTGCCTTCCCCTTCAGGAAGCATGTTACTTCTGGCAAAAAATTGCCAGAAGTAACGGTCGTATCAGTTGGTCTCTTCAAGGCGAGCTTTGAGCCAGTGGAGAAAGAACGGATGACGTGTCCACTTAACCTTCTTTCCGTGCTATTCATGGATAGGAGGGTTCGATCATGGGACGCACATCGACCGCTGCGACGCCGCAGAAACGGGACGCGGACACGAAGCTGGCGCAGAGCCGCCTGAGCGTGCTGGAACTGGCGAAGGAGCTTGGCAACGTCGCCGAGGCCTGTCGTCAGCGGGGGCTGGACCGGACCAGCTTCTATGAGTGGAACTGCTCTCGACCTTCTCGGCGGCGATGTGCAGGCCTAGCTTCGTCTTCAGGTCACCTGAGATCGAACCGTGGGCGGTAGGGGTCAAGCATACGGTGGCCTCGACCATCTCGGCGACTGTAGCCTCCTTGGGACACTGAAGCATGGCGATAATCTGTGCAGTAAAGTGTCAGAGTTCGGCCTCCTCTGAATGTCGGCTTTCTGCGCACGGGCTTTTTCGTTCGCGCCCGCAGAGAATGTCCGGACGCCGTCCTCCGTGCAGGTCGCGCCGGGCCGGGCGGGGTGATCCTGGCGGAATGTCCGCTTCCATGTCCTGACAAGGGCATGTTCGCACAGGCAGAGAATGTCGGCTCACCGCCCACCGTAACGTATGCAGGAAGCTGCGCGGCCATTTTGAATCGGTGCAGCGCTCACGCGCTGCCCTTTGCGAGTCGGTAGACCGGGATGCCCATCTTGCGGGCCTTGTCGGCGAGGTTTTCCTGAATGCCGGTGCCGGGGAAGACGATGACCCCGATCGGCATCGTGTCGAGCATCCGGTCGTTGCGCTTGAACGGCGCAGCCTTGGCGTGTTTCGCCCAGTCCGGTTTGAAAGCGACCTGCGGCACCTTGCGATTGTCGGCCCAGGTGGCCGCGATGCGTTCGGCACCTTTCGGCGATCCACCGTGCAGAAGGACCATATCGGGGTGCTTGGCATGAACCTGATCGAGCCTGTCCCAGATCAGCCGGTGATCAGTGGTGTCCCCGCCCGAGAAGGCAATCTTCGGCCCTGCGGGCAAGAGCACCTCATTGTCGACCCTGCGCTTGGCGGCGAGGAAATCGCGGCTGTCGATCATGGCCGAGGTCATCTGGCGATGGTTGACCCGTGAACCGGAGCGCGGCGACCAGGGCGTGCCGGTGCTGCGTAGGAAGAGGTCGGCGGCAGTGTCGCGGAAGGTCTCCATGCTGTCGCGGCGCTCGATCAGGCTCTGGCCGATACCGATCAGGGTCTCCAACTGGACGGATTTGACCTCGCTTCCGTCCTGTTCGCGCTGAAGGCGCTTCTGGGCCTGCTCGTTGTCATCGAGTTTGCGTTCGATCCGCTCGACGGCGCGGTGGAAGGTGTTGACCGTGGACCACATGATCTCGTCTAGGTCGAAATCGAGGCTAGTGTCGGCCATGGTGGAAATCAGAGCATCGAAGATGTCGGCAACCGCGCCCTGGATGGCGGTGTCCTCGGGCGTGATCCGGGGATCAGCCTCGCCCTCGGCGGGACGGTAGCCATAGAGTTCGAGCTCTTCGATGACATGGGCAGTGGGAGACGTGCTGTGATCGGGTTCGAATTCGTCATGGGCATACATGGGATGTGTCCTTCGGCTGGACCGCGACCGTCGCGGCCTTCATGGCGACGACAAGCCCACGGGCGCTCCGGTCTGGCAGCCCGAGCTCTTTGCGAGGGCCTTGATGGCAAAGCCCGGCTGATTTGCTTCGCGCTGTAAAGGCGGGGGAGACGGGGTCCCCACGCGACCTGTCGCGTGGGGTGGCGGGCCGCCGACGGAAATCAGTCGGGCGCCGCCATTGCCGGGCCGGAGCGTTTGTGGGCTGCTCGCCCTCTCAAGAAGGCCAAGGCGCGGTCCCCTTGCCGAGGTGCCCCAACCCCTTGCCCATGGCGGGATCGGTCATCCCCGAGCACGGCCCTCTCTCGCTATTGTGCGCGCTATATGAAACGGCTGACGTCCTCAGGGGCAATCTGCACCCGGATCTGCGCCCGAAGCGCCTCCAGGCCGAAGCTGACGAGATCGTCGTTGAAATCTCCCAGCATGGGCGAGAGCGTGATGGCCTCGATCCCGGCTCCGATGGCCCGGTCCACCAGGCTGTCCCGCGCGGCGTCACCTGCCGGATCGTTGTCGCGGACGATGTAGAGCCTGCGCAGATGCGGGGAGAACTGGATGGCGGAGAGATGCCCGGCCGAAAGTGCGGAGGCCATCGGCATCCTGGGCAATGCCTGCCGCAGCGAGAGGATGGTTTCGATCCCCTCGCCTGCCGCCATAACATCCTGCGCCCCGCCAAACCGGACGGCGTTTCCCAGCAGGTCTCCCATCGCCTTCCTCGGCGGATCGACAGGTGCCTTGCCGGAACCGTCGCGCATGAGCCAGGTGCGATGCGCACCGGTGATCCTGCCGTCGAGGTCGGTGACGGCGGCGATCATGGCCGGCCAGGTTTCGGTCGGGCCATCGTCCTCGGGCCGCCAGTAACTGTTGGGATGGAACCGCAGACTTGCGGTTCCGCGTAAATCCGCAATGCCGCGTGTCCGTAAATAAGTCTCTGCGAGACTGCCGGTGAGCGGCTGCGTCATGCGCCAGAGGCGACGGGCGGCTTCGGACGATCCCGATGGTACTGGCGGTGTTTGGGCCCTGCGGGATTGCAGCACCGGTTCAGGATCCGGTAGACTGAGGAAGCGGCGCGCTTCTTCGGCAATGTCGGCGAAGTCAATGAGGCCAAGGCTTTCACCGATCACGTCGAGCAGATCGCCATGCTCGCCGCTCTGGGCATCGGTCCATTTTCCAGCCGCACCCTTACCGGCCTCCGGCCCGGTCAGACGGACGAACATCGAACGACCGGGCGTGTTTCGCACATCCCCAACCTGCCAGTAATTGCCCTGTTTGCGCCCATTCGAGAGATAGTGGCGGCACACCGCCTCGGCCTGGAGACCAAGACGCTGCGCCAGCTCGGAAGCGTTGAGACGTGCCATCACGCGGCCTCCCGCTCGGAAATGCGCTCGATCGGGAAACGGTCGAGCAGTTTGCCGATAATCGCCGGTCCCGTTGCATCGACGGGCACGAAGAAGCGCAGTTTCCACGAGGTGATTTCACTGAAGAGGCCATAGGTCCGCAGTCGGTCGCGCATCGTGTCGGTAAAGCCGGTCAGTTCGATCCGGTTGGCGCCCATGACGCGGACGCGTCGCAGTTGCAGACCCTCGGCAAGATCGAGGATCGTGCGACCTTCGATCAGTGCGGCATAGGCCGCATCTGGTGTCAGGCTGCTGCTGACGCCGCTGGCCGAGGCGCTCGCCGCCCAAGCCGGCGAGACACGGCGACCGATGATGCGTTCGCCCTCGTCGGTCTGGAGCCGGTAGACCCGGGAGGACTCCTGCGGCAGGCGCTTCCAGATCGGCAGCAGAAGTCCGGTCACCATATGCAGGATGCTGTCGGTGAACTCCGGCACTTCGTCCATCTCGGCCTGCCATGCCGAGGCGAAGGCAGCGCGCTCGGCCTCGACCCAATGGGTCTCGCCCATCGCCCGCACGGGGATGTTCATCGCTTCCATCGGCCGGATCAACCGGACGCGACGTTCGATCTCGCCATCGTCGAGCATGACGCTGGTGGTCGGGATCTGCACCGCCGCCCGTCCTGACCGCTCGTTGATGAGCAGCTTCGCCCACGGATCGTCGAGTTCCGCCAGTGCCGCATCCAGCGTCACCGGCTGGTTGCGCTTGCGCTCGGTCAGGGTCAGCAGCCGCGTTTCCGCGCCAGTACCCGGATGGGTGTGGATCACCTGCCGGTCGGTGACGATGAAGCTCTCTGCGCGCAGCGTCTCCAGCCCCATGTCATAGGTGCCGGATGCAATCGCTCCGTCGATCCGGGCCTGCAGAAGCTGCTCGAAGGCCGAGAACAGGATGCCCTGCAACTCGATGGTCAGAGCCAGCAGGCGATTGAGGAAGGTCGTGATCGGCGGCAGGTCGTCCTTGATGCCGTTCGCATCCATCAGCTTCAGTCCGGTGGCGGATTCAAACCTCTCCAGCGAGCAGCCCTCGACCTTGCCGCGCACAATCAGCAGATAGAGCTGGCGCAGCGCATCGCGGGCATAGGCAGATTCCAGATTATCCTCGGGCCGGAACAGGCCTTGGCCGCCGGTCTGGCGCTGCCCGCGCGTGATCGCGCCCAGCGTGTCGAGGCGGCGGGCGATCGTGCTGAGGAAACGCTTGTCGGCCTTCACATCCGTGGCGATGGGCCGGAAGAGCGGTGGCTGCGCTTGATTGGTGCGGTTGGTGCGCCCCAGCCCCTGAATGGCGGCATCGGCCTTCCAGCCCGGCTCCAGCAGGTAGTGCACGCGCAGGCGCTGGTTCCGCGCCAAAAGGTCCGCATGATAGCTGCGCCCGGTGCCCCCCGCATCCGAGAAGAGCAGAATGCGCTTCTGGTCATCCATGAAGGCCGAAGTCTCGGCAAGGTTGGTGGAGGGCGCGCGGTTCTCGACGACCAGGCGAGCCGATGTGCCATCGCCCTTGCGCACGATCCGGCGCGAGCGGCCCGTGACCTCCGCCACCAGATCGGCGCCAAAGCGCTGGACGATCTGGTCGAGCGCGCCCGGGACCGGCGGTAGTGAGCCGAGCTTTTCCAGCATCTCGTCCCGCCGGGCTACGGCTTCTCGGCTTTCGACCGGCTGCCCATCGCGGAACACGGGCCGCGACGAAAGATTGCCCTCGCTGTCGGTGAAGGGCTCGTAGAGCTGCACCGGGAAGGAATGCTGCAAATACGAGCCGACATATTCCCGAGGCGTAACGTCGACGGAAATATCGTTCCATTCGTCGGTGGGGATCTCGGCCAGCCGCCGTTCCATCAACGCCTCGCCGGTCGAGACGATCTGGATGACGGCCGCATGGCCCGCCGCCAGATCGGCTTCGATCGAACGGATCAGCGTCGGGGTTTTCATCGAGGTCAGCAGATGGCCGAAGAAACGCTGCTTGGTGCTCTCGAAGGCCGAGCGCGCGGCGGATTTGGCCTGCCGGTTTAGCGTGCCTTCACTGCCGGTGATGTTGGCCGCCTCCATCGCCGCGTCCAGGTTTCCATGGATCACGGCGAACGCCGCAGCGTAAGCATCGTAGATGCGGCGCTGCTCGTCGGTGAGCTTGTGCTCGACCAGTTCGTATTCGACGCCGTCATAGGAAAGCGAGCGCGCGGTATAGAGGCCGAGGGATCGCAGATCGCGGGCGAGCACCTCCATGGCCGCGACGCCGCCAGCCTCAATCGCCTCGACAAATTCAGCGCGGGTCTGGAACGGAAAATCCTCGCCACCCCAGAGACCGAGGCGCTGCGCATAGGCGAGGTTGTGGACGGTCGTGGCCCCGGTTGCCGAGACATAGACCACGCGGGCATCCGGCAGGGCATGCTGGAGCCGCAGGCCTGCGCGTCCCTGCTGCGAAGCGGCGATATCGCCGCGGTCTCCCTTGCCGCCACCGGCATTCTGCATCGCATGGCTCTCGTCGAAGATGATGACCCCATCGAAATCGGAGCCCAACCATTCGACGATCTGCTTGACGCGCGAAACCTTCTCGCCCCGGTCATCGGAGCGTAGGGTGGCATAGGTGGTGAACAGGATGCCTTCCGACAGCGTGATCTTTGCGCCTTGAGGGAAGCGTGACAGAGGCGTGACCAGCAAGCGTTCCATGCCGAGCGCCGACCAGTCGCGCTGCGCGTCCTCGATCAGCTTGTCGGATTTGGAGATCCAGACCGCCTTGCGGCGCCCGCGCAGCCAGTTGTCGAGGATGATCCCGGCCGACTGGCGCCCCTTGCCAGCGCCGGTTCCATCTCCGAGCATGAAGCCCCGGCGGAACCGGATCGATCCGGCAGCATCCTCGGGCGCGGCGCTCACCTTGTCGAAATGCCCGTCCACGGCCCAGGCACCGGCGAGGTGATCGGCATGGGCTTCACCGGCATAGATCACCGTTTCAAGCTGGGCGTCCGACAGACGCGCGCAGATGTCGGCGGGCAGTATGGGCCGGTAGGAAGGCTTCGGCGGTGCGACCGAGGCCATGGCTGCGGATTGCACCAGCCTGGTCGGGTGCGGCTCGGCGCCGGGAATGCGCAGCGATTGCAGCGCATATTCCTCATAGATCGCGTCCGACAAGCGCGCGCCCTCGGGCGGCGCCCAGTCCACGGTCTCATACTCGAGCTCCACCCCCTCGGGATCGGACGCTGGTGCGGCGGCGGGTCGGGACGCTGTGGCGCGAGCGAGATAACCGCGCACGGTCTTCGGCGCAGCTGCCGGCACGGGAGAAGCGACCTTCGGCAGCGACACCGGCAAGCGCAGCGGAAGCTGGCTTTCGATCCAGCCGAGCAGCGTGACAACGTCGGGTGCAATCCCTGCCGAGGCCGGGAAGACTGACGGATCGTCGGCGGGCAGTTTGTCGATCACCGTCAGCCGCGTGTCGATGCGGGTGCCATGTCTGGCGAAGACCGCGCCATCGATTGCCGCGGTGAAGACCACGCGGCCGCGGTCCTGCAGGCGGATGAAGGCGTCGCGCCAGGCCGGTGCTTCCGGTCCGAAGTTCGCGCCGGTGATCGTGACCAGCCGTCCGCCAGGAGCAAGCCGGGCCAGCGCCGAGGCGACATGACGAAGGGCAGCATCCGCCATCCGCCCCTCGACATTGGCCATGACCGAGAAAGGTGGGTTCATCAGCACCACGGACGGCACGGCCTCCGGGACCAGATGATCGTCGATCTGGGCGGCGTCGAACCGGGTGACTGGAAAGGCCGGAAAGAGGGAAGAGAGAAGATCGGCGCGGGTCTCGGCGAGTTCGTTGAGGATCAGCGAGCCGCCGGCAGCCTGTGCGAGGATCGCCATCAGGCCGGGGCCGGCCGAGGGTTCCAGCACCACGTCATCGGGCGTGATCGCGGCCGCGGTCAGGGCGGCAAGGCCGAGAGGCAGAGGTGTGCTGAACTGCTGGAAGCTCTGGCTTTCCTCGGAGCGGCGGCTCTGCGTGGGCAGCAACCCTGCGATCTTCGCCAGCGCATCGAGCCGGGAAACCGGAGATGCGGCTTTACGGAAGAGCGCCTTTCCGTATTTGCGCAGGAACAGCACCGTGGCCACCTCGCAGGCCTCATAGGCGAGCTTCCAGTCCCAGGCGCCACTGGCGTCGGACGCACCGAAAGCGGTTTCCATCGCACCGCGCAGGATCGCAGCATCGACGCGCTGACCGCGTTCGAGATGGGGAACGATGAGATTGGCGGCAGCCAGGATCGCGGGCGCGAGCGCCAGCGGCGTGACCGGATCGGTCACGGGAGACGAGATGTTCATGTCGGGGATCCTCGGAGAGCGGGAGGGACAAGCCCGGACGGCGCTCTCTCTCAACCGCCGGGACTCAACCCGTCCTGGCCCCTCTCTGACTCGGCCCCTCATGCCCCATCACCTCGCAGACCCGAGGGCGACATCGCTCCGCCATCAACTTTCGCAAGGCCTCATTGATTGTAATCGATATTCATGAGATACACCGACGTTAGATCAATCATCGGGACCAAGAACTGAATTTCATGGAGCAGACGCAAAGGAATCCGTTTTCAGGTGCCGTAACCGTTTTTCACGAGCGCTGGCTCCCCGAGGAGGCCACACCTGCGGGCTATGCGGCGCTGATCGATGCCTATGCGCTCGCAACGCCCCTGCCCCGGACACTTTCCGCCATCGGCCCACGTCACAAGGTCTACGAGGCCGACGGCTGGCACCTCTACACGCCCCGCCATGAACCCGAGGCGAGCCTCATCGGTCATCTGACCTTCGCGCTGCGTTACGAGGGGCTGGATCTGGCGGTTCTCAAGCGGCTGTTCAAGGCAACCGGCCCGGAGCCGATCCAGGCCATTGTCGAGGCCGCCCCGACGGGCAGCTACGCGCGCAGGATCTGGTTCCTCTACGAATGGCTCCTCGGCGAAGCATTGGATCTGTCCGACGCCACGCGCGGCAATTACGCGCCCGTGGTCGATGCCAGGCTCCAATGGGATGCAGAGGGCGCCCCCTCGCCGCGCCACCGGGTCCGCAACAACCTGCCCGGCACCCCGGATTTCTGCCCGATGATCTTCCGCACAGCTGCAATCGAGGCCTTCATCGCCCGCGATCTGGCGGCCGAGGCCCGCGCGGTGCTGGCCGAGGTGCCCGCCGATCTGCTCGCGCGCACGGCGGCCTTCCTGCTGCTCAAGGATTCACGGTCGAGTTTCCAGATCGAAGGCGAGAACCCGCCCCAGGATCGCATCCGGCGCTGGGGCCAGATCATCGGCGAAGCCGGGCGGCATCCGATTGACCGGGCAGAGCTGGAACGCCTGCAACGCATCGTCATCGGCGATGCCCGCTTCGTCCATCTGGGCCTGCGGCAGGAGGGTGGCTTCATTGGCGAGCACGACCGCGCGACCGGCGCCCCCCTGCCCGATCACGTCAGCGCCCGGCATGAAGACCTGCCTGCGCTGATCGCCGGGCTTGAAGCGTTCGACTGCGACATCGCCCCGGGGCTCGACCCTGTTCTGGCCGCCGCCGGCCTCGCCTTCGGCTTCGTCTACATCCACCCGTTCGAGGACGGCAACGGGCGCCTTCATCGCTACCTGATCCACCACGTGCTTGCTGCACGCGGCTTCAATCCGCCCGGGCTGGTCTTCCCGGTGTCGGCGGTGATCCTCGAACGGATCGAGGCTTACCGGCAGGTGCTCGAGAGCTATTCGCGTCGACTGCTGCCCCATGTCAGCTGGCGCCCAACCGATCGCGGGAACGTCGAGGTGTTGAACGACACCGGCGATTTCTATCGCTTCTTCGATGCCACGCCCCATGCCGAATTCCTCTTCGCCTGCGTGGCCCAGACAATCGACCATGACCTGCCAGCAGAGACCCGGTTCCTGCGTGCCTACGACGGGTTCAAGTCCCGCGTCTCGGGCCTGATCGACATGCCGGACCGCGTGCTCGACCTGCTGTTTCGCTTCCTGCACCAGAACGGTGGCAGACTCTCCGGACGCGCCAGAGCGAAGGAATTCGCCGCTCTGACCGACGTGGAGGCCGACCGGATCGAAGCCATCTATGCGGAGTTGCAGGACGAGTTCTGAGGCGTTGTACCTCACCCGGACCGCTGGCCGGCCTCAGTGAAGGGGCTCTGTTGCACAAATTCCTGAGGGGATTCATCTTTTGAATCCAGCCTGATAGCTGGGTGGCATGAGCAGACCGACACCCCCGACCTACAAGACCAGGAACTGGCCAGCCTATAACGAAGCGCTCAAGCGCCGGGGCTCGCTGACGATCTGGTTCGATCCCGAGATGAACTGGGAGGCGGTGCCGACCGGCAGGCGTGGCCGCCAGCAGAGCTTCAGCGACGCGGCCATCCAGACCTGCCTTTCCATGAAGGTGCTATTCGGCATGGCGCTCCGCCAAACGACCGGCTTCGTCGAGAGCCTGCTTCGGTTGGTCGGCCTCGACTGGACGGTGCCCGACTTCAGCACGCTGTCCCGTCGTCAGAAGACCCTGGCGGTGAATATCCCCTATCGCGGGTCCAAGGGGCCACTGCACCTGTTGATCGACAGCACGGGCATCAAAGTCGAGGGCGAAGGTGAGTGGCATGCCCGCAAGCATGGCGGCGCCAAACGACGGGTCTGGCGCAAGATCCACCTTGGGATCGACGAGCAAACGCTGGAGATCCGGGCCGTTGAGATCACCGGCAGCCATATCGGCGATGCGCCGGTGCTACCCGATCTGCTCGACCAGATCCCGGAGGATCAGGAGATCGGCAGCGTCACGGCAGATGGCGCGTATGACACCCGGAAATGCCATGACGCCATCGCCGACCGCGGCGCTCATGCGGTCATTCCGCCCCGCAGGAACGCCAAGCCCTGGAAGGTGATCACTGCTGGTGCCATGGCACGCAACGAGGCCCTCCGCGCCGCGAGATACCTTGGCCGGGCACTCTGGCGACGATGGAGCGGATATCACCGCCGAAGCCGCGTCGAAACGAAGATGCACTGCGTGAAACTGCTGGGCCAGCGGCTCATGGCCCGGGACTTCGATCGGCAGGTCGCCGAGATCCAGGTCCGCATCGCCATCCTGAACGGCTACACCGCCCTCGGCATACCCGTCACAGAGACCGTGGGATAAATCCGTCCGGGGAAAGGGGAGCCGCGCCCGTCATCCGATTTGTGCAACAGAGCCCCCGGCGCCTCCAAGTTCGACATTAACCGGGCTGCAACAGCACTGCAATAAAAATTGCAGCCATTATGAATCGCAATACTTATTTGCATTACCCGGTTCACGCCGCGGGCGTCAGCGTGCCGCAACCGCCTGCCGCGAGCATCTCGACAAGCTGCAGGCAGTAGTCGGTCGCGCGCAACCCGTCGCGCGCCGAGGCCAGCGCCGCATCGGGCTGCCCGCTCCGGATCCCGTCGACCCAGGCCTGATCCTGCGCGCGGTAGCTTTCCGCAAAGCGCCCGATCCAGTCGGAGGGATAGGCCGCCCGCGCCGCCCCCGCCGAGCGCAGACGGGTCAGCGCCGGCTCGGCCATGGTCACGCTGCCCGCACGCCCGACCAGTTCGGTCTGCACGTGATAGCCATAGGCCGCGTTCATGAACACCTCGATCCTCACCACGGCGCCGAGGTCGGTGACAAGCTCGGCCAGGACCATGTCGCCCTGCGCGCCCACTTCGGCGATCCGGGCCTCGACATATTCCGCCCCGAGCAGCCAGCGCGCGATATCGATTTCATGCACCATCGCGTTGGTGACGATCATCGGCCCGGTGAACCAGCCCGGCGCCGCCTGATTGCGATGCGCGCAGTTCAGCAGCAGCGGCACGCCGACCTGCCCCGCCGCAAGCGCCGCCTTCATCTCGCGATAGGCCGGGTCGAAGCGGCGCATGAAGCCGGTCGAGACCAGCCCGCGTCCGCCCTCGGCCGCGACGATCTCGCGGCATTCTGGCAGGGTCGCCGCCAGAGGCTTTTCGCACAGCACCGGCTTGCCAAGGCGCAGGGCCTCGATCACCAGCCCATGATGGGCGGCATCGGGGGCGGCGACCAGCACCGCGTCGACCGCGTCGTCGCGGATCAGGGCAAGCCCGTCCTCGAAGACTGCCGCCCCGGCCGCGACCGCCGCCGCACGCCCGCGGTCGGGATCGGACACCGCCGCCAGCCGCGCCCCGCCGATCCCGGCGCCGAAGAGCCGCGCGTGAAAGCCGCCCATGACCCCGGCGCCGATCACCCCGACGCCAAGCAAGCCGGCGCCGGAAGTGAAGACGGGGCGACGCGCCGCGCTCTCAGCGATTGAGGTAGTCATCGGCATTCGCCGGCGTGACCAGCTCGAAGGGGATGTAGACCGCGCGCTCGTCGAGCGGCTCGCCCTTGGCCATGCGGGCGATGATCTCGGCCCCCTTGCGGCCCTGCCCCTCGGCATCCTGGAACACCGTCAGGTCGAGATCGCCGGCCTTGAGCGCCATCAGCGCGTCGGGGGTCGCATCGATTCCGGCCACCACGACCGCATCTTGCGGCACGCCCGCCGCCTTCAGCGCCTGCGCCGCGCCGATCGCCATCTCGTCGTTGTTGGCGAAGATCACGTCGGGCTGGATCCCGGCCGACAGCCAGTTCGAGACCAGATCGCTCGCCTTGCTGCGCGACCAGTCGGCGACCTGGGTATCGACGATCTCGACGAAGTCGCATTCCGGCGTCTTGACGAAATCCTGCACGGTCTCGGTGCGCACCCGCCCCGCCTGAATGAACAGGTCGCCCGCCAGGATCACCCCCTTGGCCTTGCGGTCGCCGACCTTCTCCTTGACCTGACGGCAGGCTTCGCGCGCCTGGATCGTGCCGGCATCGACCTCGCGCGAGCCGACGAAGGCCTCGCCCGCACCGATGTTCGTCACGTTCGGCGGCTCGCGGTTGATGTTCAGGATCGGAATCCCCGCCTCGCCGGCAAGTTTGACCATCTGCGGGATCAGGTCGGAGTCGACCGCGACGACGATGATCCCGTCCACCCCCGAGGTGATGAAGTTCTGGATCTGGCTGAGCTGACGCGGCAGGTCGTTCTGCGCATCCTCGAACTGCAGCTGCAGCCCCTGCTCCTTCGCCCCGTCCTCGATCCCGTGGCGCAGGATCGTCAGGAAGTTATTGTCGAACTGCGCCATCGCGACGCCGATGTTCTGCGCCTGTGCGCTGCCCATCGCGGCCAGCGTGAACGCGGCCGTCATCATCAGTTTTCTCATGGTTTCCTCCCTCAGGTTTCAAACAGGCAGGGCACCCATGCCCCGCCCTCGGCGTTCGAGCGGATCGCGGCCTGGATGAAGGCCACGCCCGCCGCTCCCTCCTCGAGCCCCGGACAGGCGATACGCCCCTCCGGCAAGACCCGTCCCTCGCGCCGCGCCTCGATCGCGATCGCGAATTCCTCGTAAAGATTGCCCCAGGCATCCGAGAGCGCCTCGGGATGGCCGCGCGGCAGATGCACGAAGCGCGCCGCCTCCGACAGCATGCCCGCGCCATGCCCGCGCGAGATCCGCTGGTGCGGCGCGTTGAACGGGCGCAGATGCAGGTATTCGGGGTTTTCCTGATCCCATTCGAGCGTGCCCTCGCTGCCCGAGATGCGCAGCCGCAGCGCACAGCTCGCCCCGGCCGCGGCCTGCGAGATCAGCAGCGTTCCGGGCACGCCGCCCTCGAAACGGCAGGTTATGAAGGCGGTGTCCTCGAGCGGCTGGTCGGCGCCCAGGCGGTGGAACTCGGCGCGCAGCTCGGTCATCCGCAGGCCCGAGACGAATTCCGCTAGGTGATGCGCATGGGTGCCGATATCGGCGGTGGTCGCCGCGCCGCCGACCTTGGCCGGATCCTGCCGCCAGGGCGTGCCCGACCAGGCCGACTCGGCGGGCAGCAGGGCAAGTTCCTGGAAATATTCGACATGGATCTGCGTCACCCGGCCGATCGCGCCCTCGCGCACCATCTGCCGCGCCTGCCGCACCATCGCATGGGCGGCGAAGGAATAGGTGACGCCGAAGAACAGCCCGGTCTCGCGCTGCCTGGCAATCAGCCCGCGCGCCTCGTCCAGCGTGTTGACCAGCGGCTTGTCCGAGATCACGTCGATCCCCGCCTCCATGAAGGCCATCGCCACCGGATAGTGCAGATGGTTCGGCACGGTGATCGCCACCGCCTCGATCCCGTCCGGCCGTGCCGCCTCGGCCCGCGCCATCTCGCGCCAGTCAGTATAGCTGCGCGCCGGATCAAGACCCCAGGCCCGCCCCGACGCCTGCGCCACATCGGGGCGCGACGACAGCGCGCCGGCGACGATCTGCCAGCGATCCGACAGCCGCGCACCGCGCGCATGGACCTGACCGATGAAGGCCCCGGCGCCGCCGCCGACCACCCCAAGGCGCAGCCTGCGTCCCTCGGCGGAAGCCCCTCCCGCCGACTGAATTTCGTTTTCCATATCCCCTCCCAAGGCCGAATCCCCGGCCATGAAAGGAGACAATCGCGACGATTGCAACATCTATTGCTATTTCATTTTTTATGATGCTTTTGTTGCTTCGGGAGGAATTCACCATGCAACAGAATCACCCGCCGGAAGCGCTCCGGCTGGAACGGGTGGCGCATACCTATGGCCCGAACCGGGTGCTGAACGGCATTGACCTGACGGTCGCCCCCGGCGAGGTTCTGGCGCTGGTCGGCGAGAATGGCGCGGGCAAGTCCACCCTGATGAAGATCGTCGCGGGCTATCTGACCCCGGGCGAGGGCCGGGCCAGCTGGCAGGGCGCGCCGGTGCCGGCCGATCCGCGCCGGGCCGAGGCGGCGGGAATCGTTCTGGTGCATCAGGAATTCGCGCTGATCCCCGACATGACGGTGGCCGAGAACATCCTGCTTGGCCACGAGCCCACGCGGCTTGGCCTGATCGACCGCAAGGCGATGGCCGAGACCGCGCGCGAGGCGCTGCGGCTGCTGAACTCGGACATCGCGCCGCAGTCGGGGCTTGCGGATCTGCCGGTGCCCAGCTGGCAGATCGTCGAGCTGGCCAAGGCCTTTGCCGCCCGGCCCCGCCTGCTGCTGATGGACGAACCCACCGCGGTTCTGGGCGCGCACGAGACCGAGGCGCTGTTCACCCGGATCCGCGCCTTCGCGGCCGGCGGAGGTTCGGTGATCTTCACCTCGCACCGGCTCGACGAGGTGCGTCTGATCTCGGACCGCGTGGCAGTGCTGCGCGACGGCGAGATCACGCTGAACAGCCCCACCGCCGGGCTGAGCGAGCATGACATCGCCTCGGCAATGATCGGGCGCGAGATGGCCGACCTGTTCCCGCCGCTGGCCCCGCGCCCCGCGGCAGCACCGATCCTCGCGGTGGCGGGCCTGTCGGTGCCGCGCGGCTTCGGCGCCCCGATCGGGGACGTCAGTTTCGACATCGCCCCGGGCGAGATCCTGGGCGTCGCCGGGCTGGTCGGCGCCGGTCGCACCGAGATCTTCGAGGGGCTCGTCGGTCTGCGCCCCGCCCGCGCGCGCCGCTTCACGCTGAAGGGGCAGGACCGCCCCCTGCCCGACGCAGTCGGGGCCTGGCGGCTGGGGCTGGCCTATCTGACCGAGGACCGCAAGGCCCGCGGCCTGCTGCTGGACGAAAGCCTCGAGCTGAACACGTCGCTCACGGTGGGCGCGCTGCAGGGCGGGCCGGCCATCGACCGCGCCGCCGAGGCTGCGCGCTATGCCCGGGTGCAGGCGCGTTACTCGATCCGCGCCGCCTCGCCCAAGCTGGCCGTCGGGCGGCTGTCGGGCGGCAACCAGCAGAAGGTGCTGATTGCCAAGACGCTCGCCTCGGACCCCGATGTGGTGATCCTCGACGAACCCACCCGCGGCGTCGACATCGGCGCGAAAAGCCAGATCTATCAGGTGGTCGCCGACCTCGCCGCGCAGGGCAAGGCGGTGGTGGTGATCTCTTCCGAACTGCCCGAGCTGATCGGCCTGTGCCACCGCATCATGGTCGTCGCAAGCGGCCGCATCGCCGGTATCGTCGCTCCACCCGACGGCCAGCGCCCGACCGAACGCCAGCTGCTCGACCTTGCCCTCGGCCTCGCCCAACAGGATATTTCCCGATGATACGCACTCTTCTGGGCCGGATGGGCCCGCTTCTCGCCCTGATCCTGCTGTTCGTCGCCGGCAGCGTGATGAGCCCGACGTTCCTGACCCCCGAGAACCTGCTGAACGTGCTCACGCGGTCCTCGGTGATCGGCATCATCGCCATCGGCGCGACCTTCGTGATCACCGCGAAGGGGCTCGATCTGTCGGTCGGCGCGATGGCCGCGCTGGTCGCGGGGCTGTCAATCCTGTGCATGAACGGGCTGCTCGGCACGATGGGGGCCGGCCCGGCGCTGGTGCTGGGGCTTGCGCTTGCACTGCTGTTCGGTGGCGCGGCGGGGCTGGTCAACGGCGGGCTTGTCGTCTGGGGCCGGATCGACGCCTTCATTGTCACGCTCGGCACGATGGGGATCATGCGCTCGCTGATCACCTGGATGTCGGACGGCGGCTCGATCTCGCTCGACTTCGCGCTGCGCGGCGTGGGGCGGCCGCTCTACTATGGCGCGGTGCTGGGCATTCCGGTGCCGGTGCTGATCTTCGCCGCCCTCGCGATCCTGGCCGAGGTCGCCATGACCCGGATGCGCTTCGGCCGCCACGTCACCGCGATCGGCTCGAATGCCGAGGTCGCCCGCCATTCCGCGATCCGCGTCGCGCGGGTGCAGCTTGCCACCTATGTCCTGCAAGGGCTCTGCGTCGGGCTGGCCACGCTGATCTACATCCCTCGTCTCGGCGCCGTCACCCCCTCGACCGGGATGCTGTGGGAACTCGAGGCGATCGCCGCGGTGATCATCGGCGGCACCGCCCTGTCCGGCGGCTACGGTCGCGTCTGGGGCACGGTCGCGGGTGTCCTGATCCTTGGCCTTGTCGCCAACATCCTGAACCTGACCAGCTTCGTCAGCCCGCACCTGAACGGCGCCTTTCAGGGCGCGATCATCGTGATCGCCGTCTTCCTGCAACGCCGCACCGCCAAATCTGTCTGAGAGGAGAAGACCAGATGAAACTGAACCGTCGCACCATGCTTGCCACCGGCGCCGCAGGGATGGTCCTGCCCGCCGCCCAGCCCGCCGCCGCGCAGGACAAGACCGCCTGGATCGGCATCGCGATCCCCGCTGCCACCCATGGCTGGACGGGCGGGCTGAACTATCACACCGAGCGCATGATCAAGACGCTCGAAGCCGCCTTCCCGCAGCTGGAATTCGTGCTGACCACGGCGGGCGACGTGCAGACGCAGGTCAACAACGTCGAGGATCTGATCGCGCGCCAGATCGACGCGCTGGTGATCCTGCCGATGGAAAGCGCGCCGCTGACCGAGCCGGTGAAGGCCGCCAAGGCGCGCGGGATCTTCATCACCACGGTCGACCGGGGCCTGTCCGAAGAGGGGGTGGAGGACCTCTATGTCGGCGGCAACAACCCGCAATACGGCATCGAATCCGCCGAGTATTTCAAGGCGAAGCTGCCGCAGGGCGGCAAGATCGTGGTGATGCGCGGCATCCCCACGGCGATCGACAACATCCGCATCGAGGCCTTCCAGAAGGCGCTCGAGGGATCCGGCGTCGAGATCCTCGACATGCAATATGCGAACTGGAACCCGGACAAGGCCTTCGAGGTGATGCAGGACTATCTGACCCGCTTCCCGAAGATCGACGGGGTCTGGGCCGGCGACGACGACGCGGCCCTTGGCGCGAAGGCGGCGATCGAGCAGGCCGGGCGGCAGGACGGCATCGCGCTGCTCGGCGGATCGGGGATGAACCGGGTGATCAAGCTGATCATGGAGGGCGACACGCTGATCGACGCGGACATCTTCTATCCGCCGACGCTGATCGTCCCCGCGATCGAGGTCACGGCGATGCGCTATGCGACGCAGGCCCCGATCCGCGGCCGTTATGTCCTCGACAGCCCGCTGATCACCAGGGAGAACGCGGAGGAATACTATTTCCCCGACAGCCCCTACTGAGACCGGACCCCGGCCCCGCCGCGGTGGCGGGGCCGGGCCGATTGGCGGGACAGCCCGGGCGCGGCCCCACCGCGAGCACGGAACCGGCGGCCCCTGCCCTAGCGGCTGGCGACGCGGCCCGGGTCTTCAAGCCCCGCGGCCGCCATCAGCTGGCGTGCATAGGGCGTCCGCGGCGCGGTCAGCACCTGCTCGACAGGCCCCTGCTCGACCACCTCGCCCTGCTTCATCACGATCACCCGATCCGCCAGCGCCCGCACCACCGCCAGATCATGGCTGACGAAGACATAGGCCAGCCCATGCCGCGCCTGCAGATCGCGCAACAGGTCGATCACCTGTCGCTGCACCATCCGATCAAGTGCCGAGGTCGGCTCGTCCAGCACCAGAAGCCGTGGCTTGAGGATCAGCGGGCGTTGTTGCAGAACTCAGCCGGTGAAGGATTCACATTGGGAATCCATGCGGTTAGACTAGCAGCATGAGCAAGCCCAAGCCCGCCCGCGACCGCACGACGAACTGGTCTACCTACAACGATGCGCTCAGGAAGCGCGGGTCGCTGCTGATCTGGCTGGACAAGGAGATGACCTGGCACGCGCCGCATGAGGGACGCCCGGGGCGCCCGCCGGTCTTTTCGAATTCTGCGATCCAATTCTGCCTATTGATCAAGGTTCTGTTCAAGCTGCCGCTCAGGCAGACAGCCGGGATGGTCGCGAGCCTCCTGCGCCTGGCAGGGCTGGACTGGCCCGTTCCGGATTACTCGACGCTGTGCCGCAGACAGAAGACCCTCAAGGTGCAAATCCCGTATCGCCATGCCGACGGGCCTCTGAATCTGCTGGTGGACAGCACCGGCATCAAGTTTCTCGGAAACAGCGAATGGCAGGCACGCAAGCATGGCGTTCAGGGTCGTCGCCAATGGCGCAAGGTGCATCTGGCGATGGACACCGCCACCTCGGATATCCGGGCCGTCGAGTTCACCCCCAGCGGGGAAGGCGACAGCCCCGTCCTGCCGGACCTGTTGGGCCAGATCCCCGAGGACGAGGACATCGGCACCGTGACCGCGGATGGCGCCTACGATACCCGCCGCTGCCACGGCGCCGTCATCGCACGCGGCGGCACGGCAATCATACCGATCCGAAGGAACGGTCGGGCTTGGAAAGAGGACTGCCCGGCTGCCAAGGCGCGCAACGAAACCCTGCGCGCCACGCGTCACTATGGCCGGGCATTCTGGAAGCGGTGGACCGGATACCACGCCCGCAGCCGCGTGGAGGCCAAGATGCGATGCCTGAAGGCCTTCGGTGAGCGCATCGCCGCGCGGGATCCCGATCGCCAAACTGCCGAAATCCACATCCGGGTCGCCCTAATCAATCGCTACAACGCGCTCGGCACCGCCGAGGTCGTCCGCGTGGCCTGAGCCTGAACGGGAAAGGGGCACTCACGCCTCACGGCGCCTTTCTGCAACAACGCCATGATCGACCGTGCCGATGGCGAGGCACTCGTCTGAGATCAGCCGGTTCCTCCGGTCGAGATAGAGGACATGGAAGCGCTCCACATCGCCCCTGATGGTGAGGGCGCAATAGTCGAGCACCGCCTGCCAGGACGTCAGGACCGGGTTCTGGTTGAGATGGCGCAGCAGGATCTGCCGGGCCTCGTAGACCACAGCCTGCTCCTGGGCGGAGAACCGGAGCGGCTGCGCTTCAGTGGCGGGTGTTCTCGTGTTTCGTGTCATGGTGCTGTTCTCCGACGGGCAGCCGGCCGGGCGCCGAACTTTCACCGCGTCACGAGGAGAAGCGCCGCCCTCTTCCTGCGAAGGGAGCGGCGCCGAAGCTGAAGAGCGTGGATCTCATGAACGCGGAGGCTCCGTATCGGGGCGTGTCCCGCCTGCCAGGCGGCCCGAGCGATAGAGCAGGCGCTCGGCATCGCGAATGCTGCCGGCATCGCGGGCGGCCTCGGCCCAGACCGAGATCGGGAAGTCCCCCTTGAACAGCAGATCCCGCTCGATGCCCATGCCGAAGGGCAACCGAATGGAACGCAGTTCGTTGAGGCTCCAGGAGCCAAGCTCGGGGTAGCCAATATCGGCCAGTCCAAACATGATGTCGCCGTCCTCGTCGAGCTCGGTCGCGAGCCAGACACCGGCGCCGAAGGGATTGAAGAACTTCACGACCGGGATGTGATCCTGATCGCGATCGCGGCCATTCGCCAGCAAACGGTCACGCTGTGTGTCGGTCAGGAGGATCATGCCGCGGCCCTCCCTTCCGTCGAGGTTTGCCGATCAACATCGGTGCTGTCGTCGGGCAGATGTGCCAGCAGCCAGTCGGCCGCCTTGCTGGCCTGCGAGGCTGCACGCACAATGGCGCGGGAATCCTCGCGCATCACCTCCAGCCACGCGCCCACATAATCAGCGTGGCGCACCGTCGGGACGATCCCGAGCGAGGCGCAACAGAACGCGCTCGAAATCTCGGCGACCAGTTCCTCGAAGGCATATTTCTTCGTGCCGAAACCACCCGAGAAGTCCCGCCCCAACCGTGAGGCATGGCCCGTTGCATGCCCCATCTCATGCAGGGCGGTCCTGTGCCAGTTGATCGGCTCGAAATAGGCCTGCGGAGGTGGCACCTGCACGTAATCGAGCGCGGGAACATAGCAGGCGCGGTTGCCACCAATCCGGAAGTCGATACCAGTCGCGGCGATCAATGCCTCGACCCGCGGCTCGATCAGCCCGGGCGCGGGTGGCGGCGCTTCGATGGCGATGTCTTCGGGCAGCCCCTCGCATTGCGCCGCATTGAACACGGTAAAGCGCTTCAGAAACGGGATGCTGTTTGCGTCTTCCCCGGTCTCCCGGGCGCGGCGCTTCTCGTCTTCGGGCGTGAAACGATCAGCATATACGACGGTTGTGCCCCGCTCACCCTTGCGGACATTGCCGCCGAGCGACAGCGCCTGGCGGAAGGTCAGCCAGTGCTGGGTTGGATAGCCCTGCTGGATCACGGCGCCCCAGAGGATCAGGACATTGATCCCGGAATACTGCCGACCCGTGCTGGCGTTGCGCGGCATGGCGAGCGGCGCTTGCACCGCCGCCGTCCCCCAAGGCTGGACCCAGGGCAGCCGGCCCTCCTCCAGCTCGGCGATGATCTTGTCGGTGATGTCGTCATAAAGGTTGGTGCGCGGGCCGCTCTTGCAGGCCGCGCGGTGCTCTCTGGTCATCGGGATGATCTCCGCGACGGGCGCCGGAGGCCTCTCCTCCAGCCCTCAACCCGTCACGGAAAACCCGCCCGCACTTTCACTCTCAGGGGGCGTTGCGGGGTCTCCCCGCTGATGGGGGTGTGTCGGTAGCGCCAGTGCCGATCAGGGGGAAGGCTTTCCCCCAGACAATCCTCGTATTCAGCCGAGGCAGGCATAAAAAGGCAAAAGCCACCAACCGCGAGCCGCCAATCCCCGACGTGTTGTAATCCCCACGATATCTGCGCTTATCTGACACGCAATCGCGGTACCTGCTTTCCAGCGCCAGACGCCTTCCTTCCAGAGCGCTCAGGCTCAAATCCACCGGACAATAAATGAGGACCAGATGACGGATATCGATCTTAACGCCTTGTCGCTCCCCGAACTGAAGCAGTTGCAAAAGAACGTCGCAAAGGCCATCGCCAGCTTCGAGGACCGTCGCAAGGCCGAGGCCCGCGCCAAGGTTGACGAATTGGCCCGCGAGCTCGGTTTCAGTTTCGACGAGCTTGCGGAAGCCGCTCCCACCCGGAAACGGGCGCCGTCTGCGCCCAAATACCGCCACCCGGAAAACGCCGAAATCACCTGGTCCGGCCGTGGGCGCAAACCGGCATGGATCGCCGAGGCGCTGGCTGCTGGAAAATCGCTCGAGGATTTTGCGATCTGATCGGGGAGACCTGCCTTGTACCAGCCCGCGAATGCCATCCGCCTGCATGTCTCTCTGGCGGAGATTGGCCCGCCGATCTGGCGGCGACTTGTCGTGCCATCGGACTGGACGCTCGACAGGCTGCATCTGGTGCTGCAGGCCGCGTTCAGCTGGACCGACAGCCATATGCATGAGTTCCGGATCGGCGGGCTGCGCTATGGCGACCCCGATCAGCTTGAGGATGGTTTCGGCGGCCCGCAGACCTTCGACTACACCGGGGTCAGGCTGGCGGATTTCACCGGCCAGGGGCTGACCTTCACCTACCTCTACGACTTTGGCGATGACTGGACCCATGTGATCCGGATCGAGGAGTGGCTATCCCTCGATCCCCTGCCCCGCCACGCAGAATGCACCGAAGGGGCCCGTGCCCGGCCGCCCGAGGACGTCGGCGGCCCCTGGTCCTATGCCGATTTCCTCGAGACCATCCGCGATCCGAACCACGAGGACCACAGCTCCAACCTTCGCTGGGCCGGCGGGCATTTCGATCCGGACTGGTTCGACATCGACCTGATCAACAAGGATCTGCGCAACACCTTCCGCAAGAACACCAGCCGACGCCTGCATCAGCCCAAGCCAAAGCTTTCTGGTCGGTGAGCGCAGAGGGCTCGGCCCTCAAGGCGCTGGCAAGGGCCCTGATGTCCACTCCGCCCGGCTGTTCAGATTTCTGGCATCGCCTCTGTGCCCGCCTGGATGCATCCCATCGTAAAACAGATCGTCGCCTACGTCTGAAGGCCGCCCCCCATCAGATACGCTCCTTATGTGCGACCGGATTGCGCGTCTTGCCGTCGTTCCTTGGCTCCCGCATCAATGATGCCTATACGTATCTTCAGACAACATGAAGATATGAATACAGATCATATTCTTGCTGTTTTAGAGGGATGATGATATGTTTTCAGATCAATATCGATCACATGAATCGCAAAGGTATCCTTGGTGCCCGAAACAACCTCTCTTCACACGATCGGCGCACAGCTTCGCCGGGCGCGGCTGGCCGCCGGGTTGACCCAGGAACAGGTCGCCGAGTTGGCTGGCATTTCCCGCCCGCGCTATCGCGACATCGAGACGGGCGCTGCCGCCGCGCGCGCCACTACTCTGATGAATGTTGCGCGCGCGCTCGGGCTCGAGATGATGTTGATTCCGCAATTCCTGGTGCCGGCAGTCAACACCTTGCTCAGCCCCGAGACAGGAGAGGATGCCCCGGCTTTCATCCCCCAGCCGGAGCCTGACGATGAGCGCTGAACGCACCGCCGCCAATGTTCAGGCGCTGGATATCTTCCTGAACCAGCACAAGGTCGGCACCATCGTCCGAACCCCGGGCGATTTCAACGCTTTCAGCTTCGATGCTGCCTATCGTGCGACAGGTGGATACCCCATCCTCAGTCTGTCCTTCCGGGCGGCGAATGGCGGGCTGCGCAAGGATCCGCGGCCGATCGCAGGTGCCCTGCCGGCCTTCTTCGCCAACCTGCTTCCCGAGGACAAGCTGCGCGATGCGATGGAAAAGCATCACGCCGGGCGCGTCCGTCCCGGGAATGACTTCGACCTGCTCGCAGCGCTCGGGGCCGATCTGCCCGGCGCGGTGCGCGCCCTGCCGGGCGACGGCCCTGCCCTGGCCCCGGCGAAACCCACGCAGACGGCGCCGAAAGCTCGCTTCTCTCTGGCCGGCGTCCAGATGAAACTCTCGGTGATGAAGAACACCGGCAAGGGCGGCGGGCTGACCGTGCCGCTCGGCGACGGCGACGGACAATATATCGCCAAGTTCCCCTCCACGGCTTTTCCGGCGGTGTCGGAGAACGAATTTGCCAACCTCGCACTGGCCGAAGCGATCGGCATGGAGGTGCCCGAGCGCGAGCTGGTCACTCGCGACCAGTTCGACGGCATCCCGGCGGAATTCGAGACCATGACCGAGGGGCGGGTCCTGCTGCTGCGCCGCTTCGATCGCGGGCCGGGCGGCCAGCGCATCCATATCGAGGATTTCGCCCAAGTGTTCGGCATTCCCCCTGCGCGCAAATACGAGGGCGCAGCCTATCACGATATTGCATCGGCGCTCAGCATAGCCATTTCTCCGTTGGCGGCGTTGGAGTTCGTCCGGCGTCTCGCGCTCTCGGTGATCATGGGCAACGGCGACATGCACCTGAAAAACTGGTCACTGATCTACCCCGAGGACGGCAACGCCCCTACCCTCGCGCCCGTCTACGACCTGCTCTCGACCATCCCTTATCTTCCTGCGGACGACCTGGCCCTGTCGCTCGGCGGCGAACGCGCCTTCAAAGCACTGACCTCGGCGCGCTGGAAGACTTTCGCTAACCGCGCCAAGCTCCCCGAACCCGCCGTTTTGAAGGCGGTTGCCGAAACCGTTCAGGCGGTCGACGCGCATTGGTGGGATCTGCCCGAACGCGCCGTCGTACCCGGCGCGGTCCTGGAGCGCATCGACGCCCATGTCCGGACGATGACGGCCATTCTGGTCGGGTGACCGGGCGACCGAAGTCGGGAATTTCCGGACCAGCCCCAGTTGGTGATCATGGATCGGCAAGCCATATCGGCAGTGACAATCTGTCCAACCTAATGGCGGGACGGACACTCCATTCAGACGAAATTCATTCAGCCTGCGCGGGTTTCATGAAGATCGCGGCTACGGCGGCTGAATCGCGACGTATCGCGCGAATGAGAAGGAAACAAAGCACGAAAACTCGTGTGCAAATACTGCACACATAACCCATCAAGCATTTGATTCACAACAACAATCCACCTTATCCATCATCGGCGCCACGGACAGACGGGCGGCGGCTGGCAAATTCGCTTGTTCCACCATTTGCAGGCCTTCCCTATCCGTCGCGTTTCCGCCCGCTCTGTAGCAAAAGGGCGGTGTCGCGCAAAGAGGAGAGCAGGCGGGCCCGCCCTTTTCCCGCCGCCCCCGGCAAAGGCGTTGGTCCTTCACCTCGCCGGGGCCGGCCGCGGTTCGCCACGGGGTGGCAAATGGCCGCGAAGCATGCGACGCCGCGATGAGGCGCCGCGGCGCCCTGGGGGTGTCCCTCGCCTATCCCCCGATCTCGTCCAGGAATTCGGCCAAAAGCGCCTGCCCTTCCGGCCAGGCACCAAGACCCGATGCCCCGTTCAGGTGACCGCGGCGCCCCAGAAGGCGGGGCCTTGCGCCCTGCCCTGCGGCCCAGACGATCGCCCTTGCCTCCGGATCATAGGGATCGTCTTCGCTTGCCACGGCAAGCACCGGGCGATCGCCGAACCCCGATGCCGGCAGCGCCCCGAACTCCCTTGCCCGCGCCGGGAAGACCGGCCCGAGCGGGTCCGGCACCGCAACCAGAAAAGCCGCCGCGATCACACCGGAAGACGCCGCGCGCCAATGGGCGAAGAGAAGGCAGCCGAGCGAATGGCAGACAAGCACCGGCGATTGAGGATGCGCGGCAACCGCCCGCTCCAGCGCGGCGATCCAATCCGCGAGCTCCGGCTCTTTCCACGAGCTCGGCGCGATCCGGGTGGCACCGGGGGCAAGGTCTTGCCAATGGCTCTGCCAATGCTCCGGGCCAGACCCGCCGATCCCCGGCACCATGACGAAACGAGATCCCATGATTCACTCCTGATTTTCACAGTCCCGGAGCTTCGTGCCCGGCGCACGATCCGGGAATGGCAATTCATCGGATTTTCAGTCAAACTTCCGATGAATTAACGGAATCGATGACGCAACATACCGATGACTGATCTCGACCGCCTTGATATCGCAATCCTGGAGGCGCTTCAGGACAACGCCCGCACCCCGCTTTCAGAGGTCGGGCGACGTGTCGGGCTTTCGCAGCCGGCGACCTCGGAGCGGGTCAAACGCCTCGAGGATCGCGGCATCATTACGGGCTATGCCGTGCGTCTGGACCCGGCCGCGCTGGGGCTTGGCATGATGGCGATCATTCGCCTAAAGACCACGCATGAGCACATCAAGCCGGCGCTGCGCGCCTTCGCCGAGATGCCGCATGTGATCGAGGTCCACCGTCTGACCGGAGAGGACTGTTTCCTGCTCAAGGTTCTCGTCCCGACCCCGGGACAGCTGGAAACCATCGTCGACACCATCGCCCGGTTCGGGGCGATCACCACATCTCTCGTCCTGCGCTCGGAGCCCGTGAAACCGCTTGGCAAGGCGCTTCTCGGCTGACCCGGCCCCGGCCGGCATGACCGCCCGCCCGCAGTCACGGGCTGCTAGAACGGCAGCCCGACATAGTTCTCGGCCAACTCCCGCCGGGCGGTCTCGGACCGGGCGAGATGATCGAGCGCGGCGCGGCGCATCTGCGCGGCAAAGCTGTCCTCACCGTCGAAACGGTGCAGCATCGTCGTCATCTGCCAGGAGAAGCGCATCGCCTGCCAGATCCGCGCGAGCGCACGCTGCGAATAGCCGTCGATCCCGGCCTCCTGGCCATGGCGGAGAGCCTCGATCAGCGCCTGATGCAGGTAGAAGACATCCGAAACCGCGAGGTTGAGCCCCTTTGCCCCGGTCGGCGGCACGATATGCGCGGCATCGCCCACGAGGAACAGCCGGCCCCAGCGCAGCGGCTCGGAGACAAAGCTGCGCAGCGGCGCGATCGATTTCTCGATCGCCGGCCCGGTGACGAGCTTTGCTGCGGCATCGGCGGGGAGGCGGCGGCGGAACTCGGCCCAGAAGCGGTCGTCCGGCCAGTCCTCGACCGTGTCGGTGAGCGGCACCTGCACGTAACAGCGCACGAGATTGGCATTGCGCATCGAGGCGAGCGCGAAGCCGTGCGGCGAGCTCGCGTAGATCAGCTCGTCCTGCACCGGCGGGGTCTTCGACAGGATGCCGAGCCAGCCGAAGGGATAGACCCGCTCGAACTCGCGCCGCTTCCCAGCCGGGATGGTGCGGCGCGAGACGCCGTGAAAGCCGTCGCAGCCCGCGACATAGGCGCAGCGCAGCCGGTGGCGGGTGCCGTTCAGCGTGTAGTCGACGGCGGCCTGCGCGCCGTCGAGATCGTGAAGCGTCACCTCCTCGACGCCGTGGATGATCCGCGTGCCAAGCGCATCCTGCGCGTCGTAAAGGTCATGCGTGACCTCGGTCTGGCCATAGATCATCACCCGCTTGCCGGTGAGCGCTTGGAAGTCAATGTGCACCATATGATGGGCGTCGCTGAGCCAGGTGCCATCATGCGCGAAGCCCTCGGCCTCCATCCGCGCTCCCACGCCCGCCTCGCGCAGCACCTCGACCGAGCCCCATTCGAGCACGCCGGCCCGGATGCGCGAGAGCACGTGCTCGCGGCTCGAGCGTTCAAGGATGATCGTCTCGATCCCCGAGCGGTTCAGAAGCTGCGACAGCAGCAGCCCCGAAGGCCCCCCGCCAATGATGACGACCTGCGTATCCATCTGCATTTCGATGTCCTCCCTGCCTGCAGGCTAGGCGGCGCGGGGGCTTCCCGGAATAGACAGGCCGGGCATTAGCTGGCACTATTCATGCATGGAACACCGCAAGATCATTCCCGACTTCAACCTTTTCGGCGAGACCTCCGCCTTTCCGGACGTGGTGCATTGCGAGCGCATCGTCGACCGTGCGCGGCTGCATGACTGGACGATCGCGCCGCACCGCCACCGCGAGATGGTGCAGGTTTTCCTGATGCGGCGCGGCGCGGCGCAGGCCCGGGTCGACGGCCGGGAGCATACGCTGAAGGATGGGGATTTCCTCTATATTCCGCGGCTTGCCGTGCATGGGTTTTCGTTCCGGCGCGGCGCCGAGGGGCTGGTGCTCTCGGTGCCCTCGCCGATCGTGCAGCTGATCGGCACCGGCTCGGCCGAGATGGCCGCAAGCCTTGGCCGCCCGATCGTCGGGCCAAGCGGAGAGGCGCTCGGGAGGCTGAGCCTCCAGCTTGCCGAGGCCTTCGCCTCGCATGGCACATATCGTGCACAATTGCTTGCCGCGCTCGCTCAGGCCCTGCTCGCCAGCGTTGCCGAGATCGGCGCGCAGGCCGTGGCGCAGGAGCCCTCGGCCGCGCATCGCCGGATGCTCGCGTTCGACGCCCTGCTCGCGCGCCACCTCGCCGCCGGCTGGCGCGCGGCGGATTTCGCCCGCGCGCTTGCGATCACGCCGGGCCACCTCAACCGGCTGTGCCGGGCCGCCACCGGCCAGAGCGCCTCGCGCTATATCGAGGGCGCGGTGATGACCGAGGCCAGCCGGCTTCTGGCCTTCACGCAGTTGCCGGTGGCCGAGATCGGCTATCGGCTGGCCTTCGACGACCCGGCCTATTTCTCGCGCCGCTTCCGGGCGGTGCGCGGCCTGACGCCCTCGGACTATCGCGCGCAATTCTCGGGCTAGGGCCGGCCGTGCCCCTGCCCAGCCCCTCACCGCGCGGCGGCCGGGAGCCTCGTGCTCAGCGCACCAGGACGACCGGCACCTTGCACGAGCGCAGCATCGCGGCGGTGGTCGAGCCGATGATCAGGCTGCGGATGCGGCTGTGACCATAGGCCCCCATCACCAGCAGATCGAAGGGCGCCGCGTCCACCAGATGTCCGAGCACGGTCTCCGGCTGCCCCGGCAAGATCGCGGATTCTGCCACGATGCCTGCGGCGGACAGGAGCGAGCGGGCGCGTTCAAGCGCCGCGCGCGCCTCCGCCGCGGCGGTGCCGACCGTCACCAGCTGCACGGTGAGCCCGCGGAAGAGCGGGCTGCGGGCAATGAGTTCGACAGCCTTCATCGAGGAGGCGCCGCCGTCGATGCCGACCAGCACCCGTGCAATCGGCCGGAAGGCGCGTGCCGCCACGAACACCGGCACCTGACTGCCGCGCACGATCCGTTCGAGGTTCGAGCCCAGGTGCCCCCTGGCGAAATCCGCCCCCTCGCCGCGCTTGCCGATCACGATCAGGCGGACATCCGCCTCGATGTCGGCCACGGTCTCGACCAGATCGCCCTGGCGCAGGCGGGTGGTGACATCGGCAATGCCGGCCTTGTCCAGCAGGGCGCGCGCATCCTCGAGGATGGCACGGCCCCGCGCCGCGATCAGCTTAGTGCGCCGGGCGTCGAGTTCGGCCAGCTGCTCGAGCAGCGCCGTGCGGGCGCCAAGCGCGATGGTGCCGGAGCGGTCCTGCCCGTCGCTCGTCTCGCGCCGGCCGAGCACATGGATCAGCTCGACCGGCGCGCCGGTCCGCGCCGCGATCCAGGCGGCATGGTCGCAGACGCTGGCGGAATAGAGCGAGCCGTCGACGAGGGCGACGATCTTCTGCATCCTGGTCATGGTCTCTCTCCTCAATGCACGGCAAGCGTGTCGGCCGCGCCCGGCTTGTCCTGCAGCGCGAAGCGGTCAACGAGCGTTTCCGAGGCCGCGTTCATGCCGGTGATCTCGACCTCGGCCCCTTCGCGGCGGAACTTCAGCACCGCAAGGTCGAGCGCCTGCACCGAGGAGATGTCCCAGATATGGGCACGGCTGACGTCGATGATCACCTTTGCCGGCACTTCGCGGAAGTCGAAGGCGGCGAGGAAGGCCTCGACCGAACCGTAAAAGAGCTGCCCCTCGACGACATAGGTCCGCACCCGCCCGTCATCGGTGGCCGAGGAGGTCACCTTGAAGAGCCGTGCGATCTTCGCCGCGAAGAAGATGCCCGAGAGCAGCACGCCCACTAGCACGCCGATGGCGAGATTGTGGGTCCACACCACGATCGCCACGGTGGCCAGCATCACCACCGAGGACGAGCGCGGATGGCTGCGCAGGTTGCGAAGCGAGGACCAGGAGAAGGTGCCCACCGACACCATCACCATGATTGCCACCAGCGCCGGCATCGGGATCCGCGCGACCCAGTCGCCAAGGAAGACGACGAGGAGCAGCAGCACCAGCCCGGCGGTGAAGGTCGACAGCCGGCCGCGCCCGCCCGATTTCACGTTGATCATGCTCTGCCCGATCATCGCACAGCCCGCCATACCGCCGATGAAGCCGGTCGCGGCATTGGCGATGCCCTGGCCGATGCATTCCTGATCGCGGCTGGTGCTCGTGTCGGTCAGATCGTCGACAAGGTTCTGCGTCATCAGGCTTTCAAGCAGGCCCACCACCGCGATCGCCAATGAATAGGGCAGGATGATCTGCAGCGTCTCGAAGGTCAGCGGCACCTGCGGCAGCGCGAAGACCGGCAGCGTGTCGGGCAGCGCCCCCATGTCGCCCACCGTCCGCACCTGCCAGCCGAAGGCGATGCTCGCCACGGTAAGCACGACGATCGCGACGAGCGGCGAAGGCACAGCCTTCGTCAGCCGCGGGAAGAGGTAGATGATGGCAAGCGCCGCCGCGACCAGCACATAGGTGAGCGACGGCACCCGCGCCGGGTCGAGCTCGGGCAGCTGCGCCATGAAGATCAGAATGGCGAGCGCATTGACGAAGCCCGTCATCACCGAGCGCGAGACATAGCGCATCACGAAGCCAAGCTTGAGCAGGCCAAGCCCGATCTGGATCACCCCGGTCAGCACCGTCGCGGCCAGCAGGTATTGCATCCCGTGCTCGCGCACCAGCGTCGCCATCAGCACCGCCGTCGCCGCCGTCGCCGCCGAGATCATCCCGGGCCGGCCGCCGACAAAGGCGATCAGCACGGCAATCGAAAAGCTCGCATAAAGCCCGACCTTCGGGTCCACCCCGGCGATGATCGAGAAGGCGATTGCCTCGGGGATCAGGGCCAGCGCGACGACGAGGCCCGAAAGAAGGTCATTGCGGATATTGCCGAACCATTCGGTCCGGTATCTGTCGATTGAAAACATACGGTCTTTCCCGACCGGGGCGAGGGGGGCGCCGGTCTGCGCGGTCTGGTTGGTGCGGGTTGTCCGGCGGATCGGCGGCCGGAAGAGCCAGCCGGGGATCGCACCCGGCTCCGTGTTCGCTGCCGCGGCAGATACCCGAAAAAACGGGCAAAGCCAAGACGCGCACCGGTCGACGGGCCCGGTGCACCGGATCGGCGCCGTTGATGAATTAGGACAATTGACCTAGACTGATGGAAACGCCCCCCCCGGACCAGACGCCATGCCCAGCCGTTCCACCCGAGACCTCATCGTCGAGAAAGCGGATCTCCTGTTCTACGAAGGCGGCTTCGAAGCCACGTCCTTTGCCGACATCGCCGCGGCGGTTGGCATCTCTCGCGGGAATTTCTATCACCATTTCAAGACCAAGGACGAGATCCTCGAGGCCGTCATTGCGCGCCGGATGGCGCGAACGGGCGAGATGCTCGACGGCTGGCAGGCCGCCGGCCGCGGCCCGAGAGAGCGCATCCTGTGTTTCATCCGCATGCTGATCGCCAATCGCGCGCAGATCATGGCCTTCGGCTGCCCGGTCGGAACGCTGTGTTCCGAACTCGCCCAGCTCGACCACGCCGCGCAGCCCCGCGCCGCAGAGATCTTCGTCCTGTTCCGCGACTGGCTCACCAGCCAGTTCCGCACCCTCGGCTTGGGGGCCGGGGCAGAGGCGCAGGCGATGCATCTTCTGGTCTGGTCGCAGGGGGTGGCGGTTCTGGCCGCCGCCTTCCGCGACGAAGCCTTCATTCGCCGCGAAGTCGCCGACATCGGGCGCTGGCTCGACGGCCTGCAAGACACCTCCCCCACATCGAAGCAGAGCGAGGAGCACAGATGTTCGTCACCTTCCTGAGGTTTTCCGACAACCGGGCCGCCGCGCCCGAGTTCATGGCAGCGCATAACGACTGGCTCGCGCAGGGCTTCGCGGACGGCGCCTTCCTCTGCGCCGGCTCCCTCGCCCCTGCCGGCGGCGGCGCGCTCCTGTCGCACAGCGAAGACCGCGCCGCGCTCGAGGCCCGGATCGCCACGGATCCTTTCGTGCGGCACGGGATCGTCGCGGCCGAAATCCACGAGATCGACGTCCGGCACACGGTCCCGGCGCTCGACCTGCTGAGGGCCCCGGCATGAGCGCGCCCCTGCCCGGCCCGGACGGACGCCCGCGCTGCGGCTGGTGTGCCGCCGCGCCCGAGTTCATCGCCTATCACGACCACGAATGGGGATTTCCGGTCACCGACGATATCCGCCTGTTCGAGAAACTCTGCCTGGAAAGCTTCCAGTCGGGGCTGAGCTGGCGCACGATCCTGAACAAGCGCGAGAACTTCCGCGCCGCCTTCGCCGGGTTCGATTTCCGCAAGGTCGCGCGCTTCGACGAGAGGGACGTGGTGCGGCTGCTGGCCGATGCCGGCATCGTGCGCCATCGCGGCAAGATCGAGGCGGTGATCAACAATGCCCGCTGCGCCTGCGATCTGGTCGAGACCGAGGGCTCGCTGGCGGCGTTCCTCTGGCGGTTCGAGCCGCAGGAGGAGCGCGCCGCGCCGCAAAGCCGCTCGACCTCCCCCGCCTCGGTGGCGCTCTCGACGGCCCTGCGCAAGCGCGGCTGGAAGTTCGTCGGGCCGACGACGGTCTATGCCTTCATGCAGGCGATGGGGCTGGTCAACGACCATGTTGAAGGCTGTGTGATGCGGCAGGAGATCGAGCGGGCCCGCGCCGCGCTGGACCGCCCCACCCGAGGACCACGGTGAACGACCGCGGCACGGCTGCAGTGGAACCCCCACCAGAAGCAAGATAACCGCACGTTTTCAAACGGCTATAGCGTAAAGCGGGCAAAACCGCACAGACGTGAAATCAAGGGCTTACGGCGCCCGCTGTAAACGGCTCTGGCGCCGACTCAAGGCCGGGCACGCCCCTGAAAGACGGGCCGGCCGCGCTCCTGGACCGCCCGCTGCATGGGTCGTGTTCGGGTGATTGTCGACAGGCCGGCCGCCCCCTATTCTGTGCCGATGATTCCGCAGGCCGCCTCCTCGAGATCCGACCTTCCCGTGCGAGCCCTTCGCGCGGTCCTCGGTGTCCTTCTCCTCCTCGTCCTCTCCTGTGGGCTCGGCCGCTCGCCACTTCAGACCTCGGAAAGCCCGTACTTCGCCGCCAAGGCCGCGCAATATGTCGCCCTGCCCGGCGAGCTTCGCTTCACCCGCCCCGGGAAGGCCCTTCACCCCGAGACGCTGACGCC
>VSSQ01000194.1_pt1 | contig 76381 bp, 63 predicted proteins | sample 4763081 | NCBI WGS metagenome assembly VSSQ01 (sample SAMN12137344, study PRJNA551015) | bioreactor metagenome | isolation source: SDC9 anaerobic chlorinated ethene degrading culture | place: USA: Knoxville, Tennesee | collected 2015-01-01
GCAAAATGTACCTGCAAATTTAGAGGCTTTTAGGTGAATGTGTTAAACAACATGTTTTATAGCGTGTTGAATATTTGGTTATCCTGATATATTGGCATACTTTTGTTTTTCATTTCCTTCCCCCGCCAATCTGTTGATTTATATTAAATTCGGATTTTTTTAATACTCTATTAAAGAACATGAATACTATATTAAGAAAGGAAACGACACCAGATAGGACAACACCCCCCTCAGAAGCCGCATCAATCCTAGGTTTAGGGGGCGCATTCAGTGGTGCAGATTTTACAGCCTTTTTTGCAACAGATAAATCTTATTGCTTGTTTTATTAGTGTGGCATTTGCCGCAACTAATAAATAAATATATGAGAGTCAGCACACTATTACTTTTCGGATGCTTGATTTGCTCTTCAATCCCGCCTTTGCGCGCTCAGCAGGAAGAGAAACTCAAATTGGATGGTGGAATGCCTAACCGCATTTCAATGAACGTAACGGTTGCTTCAACGAACAAACGAAGCATCAACGACGGAAAGAAAGGCATACTTAACGTGATCAAAATTGATATGACCGAAGAGGGCTGCCGGGTTTTATTTCCGGATACGGAATTCAAAATCAACATGGAGAAACTTACAATTGCTGCTACACCTGCCGAACCATCGGCACGGGTGCAAGCCGGTTTACAACAAGCCGGAAGCGCTTTGGCTCAGGGAGCACAACTTTTGGGTGGAGCATTGCCGGGTGGTTCAATTATCTCGGCGGCAGTCAGCAGTGTAAGCAGCTTGTCTGGAAGCGGTGGTGGTGCAGCGGCTGCCTCGTATGCGGCAACCGGCAGACAACAGTTTGAGCCCGGATTGGTATATCCGGTTAAGGACGACGACTGCGATGCCGTGCTGGATTTGCCGGATGGAAATTATACGCTGGATCTGGTTCTTGCAAAAGCAAGCAGTGGATTGAAAGATACATTGAAAACACAGGTTAAGATTCACTTTACAAAAACCGGGAATGTATTAAAGACTAAGCACGATACAGCGAAGAACAGCATTGGAAATATTCGTTAAGCTATAAAAGTTATCCGCCCTGCCTATGTGTTAAGGCAGGGCGGTGGGTTAGCATGCAACTAATCTATCTTTGTAAGGGTTATTCTACAACTTCACCTTTTTCATTCAACAGCACCGTAACCTCTTTCTGATCGGCTGTTACAATGATAACCTTATATATCTTTTTCTCAGTTTGTGTTACAAAGGCCTTTTTGATAACCGACTCGGCGTAAGTTTTGCGAATGCTTTCTACTACCGGAGCAGGAAGATCTTTCACTTCTATCACCACAAATTCATCCTGAGTTACCACTTCCTGCGGATTTATTGTTTTTTCTACCGGGTTGATTGCCTGGGTAGCGAACGAAACACTGGTTGCGATCGCCATGATCATAATTACTCTTTTCATCTCTTTTTAGTTTTAATGATTAATACTAAATCAACTTCTACACTAAAGTAATATGAAAAGACCGTGCCAAGACATCTGGCAATATATTTAAAATACAAACAAAACGCTACATATCAATTATTTAGGATTAAAAACCACAAATTATTCCATCTTTGATAATGTGTGGAAATGCTGTAGAACGTGTGGTTTAATTCTACAGAAAACGGGGAAATGTGGCTGGTAAAACCCTCTATATCATAATTTAAATACATGTATATAAATAATTAGGATTACAGGTGATTTTAGTTCGTAAATAGTTTTTAACTTCGTTTAATTTGTGTATCTTTGGGTAACCTTAAACATACAGAATTATGTTTGCCTCGATTGTCCGATTTTCTGTAAAGAAAAAACTTTTTGTGGGTCTTACCACACTTTTTCTGCTTATTGGCGGAGTATATGCTATGCTCACCCTGCCTATAGATGCCGTACCAGACATCACCAATAATCAGGTGCAGATTGTAACCGTTTCACCCTCATTGGCTCCTCAGGAGGTGGAACAGCTCATCACCTTCCCTATCGAAGTTGCCATGAGTAACATCATGAACGTTGTGGAGATCCGTTCAGTCTCGCGCTTCGGTCTATCTCTGGTTACGGTAGTGTTTAAAGACCATGTAAAAACATTGGATGCCAGGCAGCTCATAAACGAACAGATACAGGCTGTATCAGGCGAAATTCCACCCGAACTGGGTGTTCCCCAACTCATGCCTATCACAACGGGACTGGGTGAAATTTACCAATACACCCTCGAAGTAGATCCTAAATTCAAAGACAAGTACAATGCTATGGAGTTGCGTACCATTCAGGACTGGATTGTTAAAAGACAACTGTCAGGCATCCAGGGGATTGTAGAGATTAACAGTTTTGGCGGCTATGTGAAACAGTACGAAGTAGCGGTAGATCCGTCGGCACTATTCTCGCTTAATATCACAATCGGAGATGTGTACGAGGCGCTTGCAAAGAACAATCAGAACACTGGGGGCAGCTATATCGAAAAAGATAAAAAAGCATATTATATACGGGCGGAGGGGATGATTACCCGGCCATCCGATATCGAACAAGTTGTAATTACGAACCGGAATGGGATTCCGGTGCATATAAGTGATGTTGGCCTGGTACGACTTGGGGCACCCAAGCGATTTGGGGCGATGACGAAGGATGGAAATGGCGAATGTGTGGGCGGTATCGCCATGATGCTGAAAGGTGCGAATGCCAATGTGGTGACCCGCGAACTGGAAAGCCGGGTGGAAAAACTGCAAAAGATATTGCCCGAAGGTGTATCCATCCAACCTTATCTGAACAGATCCAATTTAGTTAACCGTAATATCTCCACCGTTGTATTTAATTTGATCGAGGGTGCTATTATCGTTTTTCTGGTTCTTATTGTCTTTTTAGGGAATGTTCGTGCCGGAATGATCGTGGCATCTGTTATTCCCCTGTCCATGTTGTTTGGCTTCATTCTGATGCGGCTGTTTAATGTGTCGGCAAACCTGATGAGTCTGGGAGCCATTGACTTTGGGATTGTGGTGGATGGTTCCATCGTAATTGTAGAGGGTATTTTGGCTCACCTGTATGGGAAGAGTATGGTGGACAGAAAATTATCACAGGAGATGATGGATCGTGAAATCGAAACTGGTGCCGGCCAGGTAGTTCGCTCTGCCACATTTGCCGTTGGCATCATCCTGATTGTGTACTTTCCCATTCTCACTTTGCAGGGCATAGAGGGTAAGTACTTTACGCCTATGGCCAAAACACTGGTATTCTGTATTCTGGGGGCGTTGATATTGTCGCTTACGTATGTACCTATGATGGCTTCGCTGTTTCTAAAAAAAGAGCTTAAGCAGACGCGTACGCTGGCAGATCGTTTCTTCGACTGGTTGAATGTGCATTACCAAAAGACCTTGAACTGGTGTATGCATCATAAAACGGCTTTTATCGCAACTGCCTTGGCAGCCATGGCTGGCAGTCTGATTTTATTTACCCGTTTGGGGGCCGAGTTTATTCCTACGATGGACGAAGGCGATTTTGCCATGCAGATGACTTTACCGGCGGGCAGTTCGCTTAGTCAAAGTATTGCAATCAGCGACCAGGCCGAAAAAATCCTGATGGATAAGTTTCCTGAGATTGTACACGTAGTGGCTAAAATTGGAACGGCCGAAGTGCCTACAGATCCCATGGCGGTGGAAGATGCTGATATTATGATTGTTATGAAGCCTTTTAAGGAGTGGACCAGTGCCTCGAGCCGGGCGGAGATGGTTCAAATGATGAAGGACGCTCTAGCGCCTGTTACCGGTGCCGAATTCAATTTCAGTCAGCCTATCCAGCTACGATTCAATGAATTAATGACGGGAGCCAAGGCCGACATAGCCATTAAATTGTATGGAGAAGATATGGAAGAGTTATATGCAAGGGCAAAAGAGGCAGCCACCTATGTAGAAAAAGTTCCCGGAGCTGCCGATGTGCTGGTGGAACAGGCCATGGGTCTGCCGCAGTTGCTTATTTCGTACGACCGCAGCAAAATTGCCCGATACGGCATGAATATCCAGGAACTGAATACATTGATACGTACCGCATATGCCGGCGAGATAGCCGGTGTGGTGTTCGAGAATGAAAGACGGTTTGACCTGGTGCTCCGGCTGGATAAGGATAAGGTGTCCGACCTTAACCTGGACAAGCTGTTTGTGCGTACAGCAGAGGGTGTTCAGATTCCCGTAAGCGAAATTGCCCGGATCGAACTGGTAAACGGTCCCCTGCAGATTAACCGCGATGCCACCAAACGCAGAATTGTGATTGGCGTAAATGTACGGGAAGGCGATATACAGCAGGTGGTGGCAAATATACAGTCCACGCTGGATAAGAACATTAAATTGAAACCGGGTTATTATTTTGAATACGGCGGTCAGTTTGAAAATCTTCAGAACGCCATAAAAACACTGCTGATCGTTATTCCGGTAGCATTGATGCTTATATTGCTACTTCTGTTTTTCTCTTTCAAAAGTGTTGTTTATTCTTTGCTCGTATTCAGCACCGTTCCGCTTTCACTGATCGGCGGTATTGTCGCTTTATGGTTAAGAGGGATGCCATTCAGTATTTCTGCCGGCGTTGGTTTTATTGCTCTTTTTGGAGTAGCTGTGCTGAATGGTATTTTAATGATAAATCATTTCAATGCCTTCAGGCATTCATCTCAATATACGAAAACAACCAACCGGATTATAGCCGAAGGGTGTCCGCATCTGCTACGTCCGGTATTTCTTACCGGATTGGTTGCTTCGCTCGGTTTTGTGCCCATGGCCATTGCAACCAGTGCCGGCGCCGAAGTGCAACGGCCTCTGGCAACGGTCGTGATTGGGGGATTGCTTGTTTCAACCGTACTCACCTTGCTTATCATTCCTGTATTTTACAGAATTGTAAATAGCACGGCTACCTTGAAAAGGACAAAATTTAAGAAATTCCTGTTCTTCTCTTTATTGCTTTTTGCAGCTTTACCTCTGCAGGCACAGAAAGAGATAATGCTTAGCGATGCCATTACAATGGGAAAAATGAATCATCCCCGACTTAAAATGGCAGCTGCCGAGACAGAAAAGTATCGCAACGCACGCAACGAAGCCTGGGAGTTGGCGCCCACTTCGTTTACATATTCGTGGGGTCAGCTAAACGGCGAGACACGGAAAGACCGGCAAATGGAATTTACGCAGGAAATAGGCTCACTGCTGACTCCCTTTTACAGAAATGCATTGGTAAATAAGCAAGTTATTTCCGGCAGGTATTCTAGGGAAGTTGTAGAAAAAGAGGTGGTTGCCGAAATAAAACGGGCCTGGTGTTATTATCTGTTTGCCCGCGAGCAGCAGGAGCTATACAAACAACAGGCCGAAATGGCCGGGCGTTTGCAACGGGCCGGAGAAATCCGTTACGAACAAGGGGATATCACATTGCTGGAAAAAAGCATGTGCAATACGATGGCTGCAGAGATGCGGAACAAATTGTTTCAGGCTAATGAAGAGCTTCGGATGGCAGCTATACGTTTAAAATGGGCTTGTTATACCGACGAGGACATAGTACCTGCCGATAAGATGCTTACGCTTCTGCCCATAGAAAAGCAGCCTGCCGCGGAGAATATCCGCATGAATCTGTTGCAGAGTCAGACTGAAGAGAAAAAAGCGCTGTTGCGGATTGAACAAAGCCGATTTTTTCCGGAACTATCCATCGGATATGTCCGCCAGGATATCCTGCCCCTCAAAGGACTCAATTCGTGGATGGTAGGTGTATCATTCCCTCTTTTCTTTACGGGTCAGCAGAGCCGCATCAAACAGGCCAGCATCGAATATCACATCCAGCAGATCAGACAGGAATATGGGGAAAAAGAGCTTTTAAATAAACAGGAAGAGCTTAATGCCGAACTGTTGCGGCATGGAGAGAGTATCCGGTACTATACCGTATCTGCATTACCTGAAGCGGAGAATCTTATAAAAGCAGCATCATTACAGTTAAAAGCCAATGATACGGATATCACACAGTTTATTCAAAGTGTAAATAGTGCATTGTCTATTAAAAAGGGATATCTTGAAACTGTTTATCTATACAACATAGCAGTCTTGGAAAGCGAATTATATAAGTAAAAATTACAACTATGAAACATACTATTCTTTGCGTAATTGCCATACTAACATCCTGCAATTCAACTACAAACACAAAGCAGGAGATGCCTACTTCCGTTACGGCCGATTCAGCAACCGTTATTTCATCGGATTCGACTGCCTACAGTCAACCGTACGATTCGACTTCTATTGATGGGACTACAGCTGCTACTGCTATAAACAAAGTATCTTTTAACGGTACATTGATTATTCCACCCCAGAACTTTGCTTCGGTTACGATGCTGATGGGTGGAATTATCCGCTCGACAAACCTGCTTCCCGGTAGTTATGTAAAGAAGGGAACGTTGCTTGCCACACTCGACAACCTCGATTTTATATCCTTGCAGCAGACCTTTCTGGAAAGTCATGCGCAGACCGAATATCTGAAATCGGAATACAACCGGCAGTTAGTTCTCTCCAAAGAGGAGGTTGCTTCTGTAAAGAAACTGGAACAAAGCAAAGCCGATTATTTATCGATGAAAAGTAAAATGGAAGCCGCAGAAGCCCAGTTGTCGTTGTTAGGAATCTCAACCCAGTCGCTGTTGAAAAATGGCATCACACCTGCTCTGGAAATAAAAGCTCCTGTAAATGGATATATCGGCAAGGTTAAGGTAAATGTGGGCAAATACCTTAATGAGGGAGACATACTATGTGAGATTATAAACAAGCAAGAAACGCTTCTACGACTCACCACGTACGAAAAAGACCTGAAAGATATCAGTCTGGGTGCAAAAGTCTGGTTTAGAGTAAACGGAATGGGTACCAAAACTTTTGAAGCCAAACTTATTTCTATCGGACAAGAGGTAGATGAAACAAGCCGTTCGCTGGAAGTATTTGCCAAAGTTATAAGCGAAGATGTCAATTTCCGTCCCGGTATGTATGTTACGGCGCAGATTGAAAAAGATGGAATGTGAAAAAATGCGTTTCAAAACCTTAATAATAGTTGCGTGGAATAAACATTTTTTCATACCTTTGACCCCTTAATTTTAGCATATAAATTATTAATTAACAGAATTAAATTCGATGAAAAAATTCTTTACCATCGCAGCAATCTTATTGGTGGCCTTGGGTGCTAAGGCTCAGAACGTTCAGTTGCACTATGATTTCGGAAGTGCTTTGTACGACAAACTGGACGGTAGACCAGCTACTACTACAACCGTTGAAATGTTTAAACCAGACAAATGGGGTAGTACGTTTTTCTTTCTGGATTTCGATTATAACAACAAAGGTGTTCAAAGTGCCTATTGGGAAATTGCACGCGAACTGAAGTTTTGGGAAGGTCCTCTTGCCGCTCATATCGAGTACAACGGTGGCCGCGGTCAGTATCCTTATTCAAACGCTTACCTGGCCGGTATCGCTTATAATTACAACAACGGCGATTTTACAAAAGGTTTTGGATTACAGGCAATGTATAAATATATCCAAAAGTCATATAAACCCAACAATTTCCAGGTTACTGGTACATGGTATATTCATTTTGCTAAAGGTGCCGGTACATTTACAGGGTTTGCCGACTTATGGAGAGAGAACACAAACATCATCTTCCTTTCAGAGCCTCAGATCTGGCTTAACTTTAACAAGTTGAAAGGTGTGGATCCGGCGTTTAACCTCAGTGTTGGTTCGGAGGTTGAAATCAGCAACAACTTTGTTTGGAACAAGTTTGGCGAAAACAATAAGTTCTATATGATTCCTACGTTGGCTCTAAAATGGTCATTTAATTAATTATGGAAACCTCATTCTTTCATAAACTGGTTGGGTTCAATCCTAAAACCATGAAGGTACGTACCGAGATACTTGCGGGCGTTACCACGTTTCTTACCATGAGCTATATTCTGGCTGTAAACCCGGATATTCTGAGTGCCACAGGAATGGACAAAGGTGCTGTTTTTACGGCTACAGCCCTTGCTTCGGCAATAGGTACTTTGTTATTGGCTTTCCTGGCTAAATTACCTTTTGCGCAGGCGCCGGGTATGGGCCTGAATGCTTTCTTTGCCTTCACCCTGGTGTTGGGTATGGGATATAGCTGGCAGACTGCTTTGGCTGCTGTTTTGGCTGAAGGTATTATCTTTATCATTATTACCTTGTTGAATATTCGCGAAAAGGTGGTTAACTGTATTCCACTTAACTTGCGTTATGCCATGTCTGTGGGTATCGGTATGTTTATTGCCTTTATCGGATTGAAAAACTCGGGTATTATTGTGGACAATCCGGCTACTTTGGTTGCTTTAGGCTCATTCACCAATGTTTCTTTAGTTGCTGTTATCGGGATTATCCTTTCGGGAGTCTTGATGGCTAAAGGCGTTAAGGGTGCTTTGTTTTATACAATCCTGATCTGTACTGCCATTGGTATTCCGATGGGGGTTACAACCTTGCCTGAAAACTTCTCGCCTATTTCAGCTCCTCCTTCTATGGAACCCACATTCATGCATTTCGACTTCAAGTCGTTGCTGAGTCTGGATATGTTCTTCATTGTAATGCTGCTTGTGTTTATCGACTTGTTTAATACAATCGGCACACTGGTTGGTGCAATGGCGAAGACTGAAATGATGGATGAAAAAGGAAACGTTCCCCGCATGAAAGAAGCCTTGCTTGCCGACGCAATCGGTACTACTGTTGGTGCTGTTTGCGGTACATCTACAGTGACTACCTACGTTGAAAGTGCTGCAGGTATTGCCGAGGGTGGACGTTCGGGAATGACTTCTGTTGTTACCGGCGGACTATTTATCGTAGCTTTATTGTTTGCTCCCATATTCCTGTTGGTTCCAAGTGCAGCTACTACCGGAGCTTTGGTGATGGTTGGTGTATTCATGATGGATTCGATCCGTAAGATTGAATTTGATGATGTTACCGAAACATTACCAGTATTTGCAACTATTCTCTTTATGGTACTCAGTTATTCAATTGCCGAAGGTATGGCATTGGGTATGATGAGCTACGCCATATTGAAATTACTTACCGGCAGATATAAAGAGGTATCGATTACACTATATATTCTTACTGTACTCTTAATACTTCGCTATATCTATTATTAAAATATTGTATCTTTGCCCCCATGAAAGTATGTATTGCGGAAAAGCCCAGTGTGGCGCGCGAAATAGCAGAAGTTCTGGGGGCAAAGAACAAAATGAAAGGCTATATTGAGGGTAACGGATATCAGGTTACCTGGACATTCGGCCATCTTTGTACCCTTAAAGAACCTCACGAATATACGCCCGAATGGAAGCGCTGGTCACTCAGCTCCTTACCTATGATTCCTCCCAGATTCGGGATCAAACTTATAGATTCTCCCTCGTATGTAGAGCAGTTTCAGGTAATAGAGAAACTGATGCAAAATGCAGAAATGGTGATTAACTGCGGTGATGCCGGGCAGGAAGGTGAACTTATACAACGTTGGGTGATGCAAAAAGCCGGCGTTACTTGTCCGGTTTACCGTTTGTGGATCTCATCACTTACTGAAGAAGCGATTCGCGAAGGGTTTCAAAAACTTAAAGAACAGGAATCTTTCAATAAATTATACGAAGCCGGACTGTCGCGCGCAATTGGCGATTGGTTGTTAGGTATGAATGCAACACGCTTGTATACGCTGAAGTACGGACAAAACCGTCAGGTACTTTCCATAGGTCGTGTGCAGACCCCTACCCTGGCTTTGATAGTAAACAGACAAAATGAGATTGCCAACTTCACTCCCGAACCTTATTGGGAACTGAAGACTGTGTACAGAAACACTACCTTTTCGTCTACCAAAGGAAAATTTACGGATAAAACCGAGGGCGAAAACTTCCTTACCGTGGTTAAGGAGGAAGATTTTGAGGTAACGGATACTTCGGAGAAAAAGGGCAAAGAATATCCTCCGCGTCTGTTCGACCTTACCTCTTTGCAGGTTGAGTGTAATAAGAAATTTGCTTTTTCGGCTGAAGACACACTTAAATTGATACAGTCTCTTTACGAAAAGAAGGTGACTACCTATCCGCGTGTGGATACAACCTTCCTGAGCGACGATATATATCCCAAAGTACCCAATACATTAAAGGGTATGACCGATTACGCCGAACTTACCGCCCCGTTACTGGGTAAGAAATTACCTAAAAGCAAGAAAGTTTTCGATGACACCAAGGTTACCGATCACCATGCTATCATTCCCACAGGGGTACGTCCTAATAATCTTTCGGAAAACGAGCGAAAGGTATACGACCTGGTTGCTCGACGCTTCATAGCAGCTTTTTATCCGGATTGCCAGATTTCTACCACAACCGTACTTGGCAAAGTGGGGAAAGTGGAATTTAAGGTTACAGGAAAACAGATTCTGGAGCCGGGATGGCGTGTGGTGTTTGGTGCCGAACAAAAGGATCCGGATGCCGAACCGAGTGAGGAAGAGGGTATCTTGCCCGAGTTTGTTAAAGGCGAAAGAGGTCCTCACGAACCTATTCTGGGCGAAAAATGGACGCAAGCCCCCAAGCCCTATACCGAGGCTACTTTATTACGTGCCATGGAGACTGCAGGTAAGCTTGTAGATAACGACGAACTTCGGGATGCTTTAAAAGAAAATGGGATTGGTCGCCCGTCTACCCGCGCAGCAATCATAGAAACATTGTTCAAGCGTAACTACGTGCGTAAGGAAAAGAAAAACCTGATTGCCACTCCTACCGGTATGGAACTAATTGGCACCATTCAGGAAGAACTGCTCAAAAGTGCCGAGCTTACCGGATTGTGGGAAAAGAAATTAAGGCAGATTGAAAAGGGAACCTACGAAGCCCGCACCTTTCTGGAAGAGTTAAAACAGCTGGTGTACCAGATTGTATCGAATGTTTTTTCGGATACGAGTGCACGCACCATTACCATACAGGAAGCGGTGGAAGAAAAGTCGGCTTCCGAAAAAGGGAAAAAGAAGACAAAGTCTAAGCCCAAAGAGAAACCGGTTAAAGAAGAAACAGCTCCTGCTGAAACCAAACCAATATGCCCGATGTGCCGTAAAGGATCTATATTGAGAGGGAAAACTGCCTATGGTTGCTCCGAATATAAAAACGGATGTAGTTTCCGGTTGGATTACGCAACTTACGGTGAAGGTCTGTCTGATGCCCAACTGATTGAAATACTGAATAAACGTTGATTACATAAAAAAACATAAAAAGGGGAAGAGTTTACAAGTTGTAGCTCCTCCCCTTTTACGGTTACACAAAACAGTTACTTAATTTCTATCAACTGTACGGATTGTTCTTTTTCGTTATATACCTTTTTAGGTATTGTAATTGTAAGAACTCCCTCTTCTACTTTTGCTTCTATTTTATCTTTCTCAATTTCATCAGGCAAAATCAGATTCTGCTGAAATTTAGAATAATTGAATTCACGGCGTAAGTAACGACCGTTCTTTTTTTCCTCGTTCCGTTCGTCCTTTTTCTCCATCGTTATGTTCAACTGATTGTCTTGATCCAAACGAATGGTAAGGTCTTCTTTCTTTAATCCCGGAGCTGCTACTTCAACCTTGAATTCGTTGTCAGTTTCAAATACATTGATAGCCGGAGTAGTTGTATTTACTCGCTCCATCCATTGATTTTCAAAGAAATCGTTGAAAATACTTGGTAACCAATTCTGAGATCTTCTAACAGGCATCATAATTAAATCCTCCAATATTAAATTGTCCAACATTCTGTTTGTTTTGATTGCGGGTTGCATAAACAACTCGTTTCACCATAAAAAATACAAACCGTGTGCCAGAGCAAACGGCTGTATTTTTGACACGTTAGAACTGTAAATCCTGTCCGCATTTCTGACAAATTTACAACATTCAAAACGCTCATTATCTTTTATTTAACTATTTTAATGGAGCAATGGTGAGCATATACTTTGTTCGGTTTTAAAGAATCAGTGCCCCACTCCATTCGTCCAGACGATCGGGCAAGGTGTAAATAAAATCAATTCGCTGATCGGCTGTTTTGGGAGCAAAAAGATATATCTGAAGGTCGGCACATTTATCCTGCAAATCTTTGGCTATGGGATAATATGAGGCCAATACCGCCTGTGAAATGTCTCCTCCGTAGGTTTCCCTCACTGCATCGATTTTGTAGATGTCGTTCTGACTTACGTAGCCCGACTTACATTCGATAAACATTAGTTTGAGTTCGTTGTTTAGCAGTACGTCCACTTCATTCTTGGTTCTTGTATCTTGTTTATTGGATTGAAAAAGTACGCTTTGCCATACTTCGCGTGGGGACGATTGTTTATTACTCCAGATACGTACCTGATTGGCCACCAGCGTTTCCCACCAGCGACCTTCAAAATAAAGATGACAGGCATTGGTATGCGGCAATCTTAACAACGGTTGGTTCTCTTTGTAAATAAATAATGATCCGTCCCGCTGTTTGTATCTCAATCCGTCTTGAAAGAGTTTAGATGCCGGCAGGTTAATCAGGTCGCGACGACAAAAGATACCAAAAAACTTCTGCAATCTAGCATGCTCTTTGGGATGTTGCTCAATAAAGTTTTTGATGGATGCCGAAGCATCGATATCTGCTTCTGCCAAATCTTTGGCATTATGATATTCGGCCAGGTGATTGCCGCTGAGTGAAACAATTTCATGGTTTTCGAGCGTGGTATGCATCAACTCTTTTTCGAGTGTGTCCAGATGAACAATTTCTCTGTTCGGCGTAAGATAGAAGGCTTTTGCCTGATATTTACGTACGATGTAGATAGCACCCAGTGTCATCAGCTTCGTCCCTTCAGATAGATTATAGGCGAAAAAGCCTTCATTCTCTTTCTGGATCTGTTCACAAACCTGCGCAACCGTACGCGCATCATAGGGTTGTACATGATAGATTTTATGTTGAATGGATGAAGGTAACAAGGGCAAAATGCGATCGGGCAATTGGTTGGTTTCTTCCGTGCATACGAAGTGAACCATGTCTGGTCCAAACTCCTTTATCCCATGGTAAACCGACAAAATTTCTTTTCCTAGGATGACTATCTGGTGATTCATAATTTATTCAGGTTTATTTAGATTGTAATTGTACAAAATATCAGCTAAAAAGATGTGACCAGTCTTCAAATTCCTTTGGCGTATAGGTTTTAAATCCAAGGGAGGCCGCTGTTTCGCAGTTGGGAACTGCATCGTCTATCAAGAGTGTTTCTGCAGGAAGTATTCCGGCATCCTTTACAACATGATTAAATATATCCGGATAGGGTTTCAACATACCAAGCTGGTACGACAGGTAACAGGTGTGAAAATAATCGGAAGGTGTATGTCCATTCCACGAGAAGCGGTTACGGCATATCCAATCCCAGTGTATTGCGTTGGTATTGCTTAATAACATAACATTGTATTTTTTTCGCAACTCAAGTAACAGTTCCAATCGTGCGGGCGGCATATGATCCAGCATAGAGATCCACGCATCGTCTATTTGCTGATCGGAAAGGGGTTGATTACTAAGCTTACGGATCCCATCACGAAACTGGTCGGGCGTAATACTTCCCTCCTCTATCTTCATAAAAAGCCCTTCCTGCAGGTAGGTGGTGGTAATCAGACTGCGGATGTCACTTATTCCAATATTTTCGAACGAAGCGATGCAACGGGGGCGGTCCAGGTCTATCAGCACTCCGCCCATATCTATCAGTAGATTCTTTATATTTTTCATAGGATGCAAACTTACAAAAAAACAGCAACTTTCTATGTCTTGCGGCTGTTTATCAAATAAACATATAAATTAGAGAAAGATGAATATAGGTTTTGAAAAAGGAACTGTTCTCAATCTGGAACAGATGATTGATTATGCCGAAGGTGGTGTGGTTAGTAAACAAGTGATTAAAACAGATTCCGGTAACCTAACTCTCTTTTCGTTTGATGAGGGTCAGGGACTAACAGAGCATACTTCGCCTTACAATGCTGTAGTTCAGGTTCTGGACGGCCAAGCCGAGATTTCAATTAACCGGCAACCTCACATTCTAAAAGCCGGACAGACCATCATTATGCCGGCCAATGTACCACACGCTCTACATGCTATCAAACGGTTCAAAATGTTACTTTCCATGGTTAAAGGATAATTAAAACGCTGATTCCGGATTATTCCGGAATCAGATCGTTTTCTTTTTTATTGGCATATCCGGTCAGTGCAAGCGACAAAGCTCCGTCGCCTGTTACGTTGCAGGCCGTGCCAAAACTATCCTGAAGTGCAAATATAGTAAGCAACAAGGCTGTACCGGCTTCGTCGAATCCTAACACCGAAAGGACAATACCTAAAGAAGCCATGACTGTACCTCCCGGCACTCCGGGTGCTGCAATGGCAAATATCCCCAGCAAGAACACAAAAGTAATCATTGTTGCAAGAGGCGGTATTACTCCATATAACACTTGCGAAACTGTCATCACAAAAAAGACCTCCGTAATTACCGATCCGCAAAGATGTACATTGGCAAACAACGGGATTGAAAAATCGGTCACATCTTTGCGAAGCACATCACTTTTACCTGCACACTGAAGGGCAACGCCCAATGTTGCAGCAGATGACATAGTGCCTACTGCCGTAAGATAGGCGGGACCGTAATGCTTGAGTACCCGTAACGGATTTTTTCCTGCATAGATCCCAGCCAGACCATAAAGCACAAACAACCATATGTAATGACAGACAATGGCAATAAGTATGACCGAAACAAAAATGGGAAGCTGACTGGCAATGGAGCCTTCGTAACTCAGCACACAGAAGTTTGCAGCAATAAAGAAAGGCAGTACGGGAATAAGGACACGTGTTACAAGTAGCAAAATCATTTGCTGAAACGACTCCAGCAGATCCTGAACAACAGACGATCGGATCCACACCGCCGAAATCCCGAGCATCAATGCCAATACCAATGCGCTGATTACAGACATCACAGGGGGAATATCCAGCTGAAATAGCATGGCAGGTATTTCTTTCAGGGTTGAGCCAGCAGTATCAACGTGAAGAAAGGGAATGGCTTCGTATCCAACAAACGCGGCAAACAAACCTCCGGCAACCGATGATGTGTAGGCTAAAAGCAAAGCTATACCTAACATCCCTCCCACATTGTTCTTCAACCGGGCGATGGAGGGTGCCACAAAACCTAATATGATAAGTGGCACCATAAAGAAGATGAGTTGCCCTAGAATGTGTTTTACTGAAACCACTACATACATTGCCTGCTCATTAGCAACAGTTCCAAGCAATATACCTGCAATCACCCCGGCCAGCAGTTGAACGATTGTACTTGTAAAGAATTTTTTCATGTAACCTTATTATTTTATAGCATTATCTTACCCTGTAATCGAGCGCAGGCTTTCTGTCGCCCAACAAAGGATCGTATTTGAACTCGTTGCCTCTGCGTTTATCAAACTCCTCCTTCACTTCCTCAATATAAGAGGGGTTGGTATAGAGTTCGATGGCAGAAAGTGCAAAAACCTTGGCAGAATTAATAAGCGACTTGGTGCCGATGGTTGTACCGTCTGATGCAACATTTTGCCAGCTGTGTCCGGCCGATCCCGGAATAAAGGTCGCTGTAGTAAAGCTTACAGTTGGAACATTCCAGCTTACATCACCCACATCCGACGAACCCCCTCCCTGGGATGGCTCTTCTTCTTTGAGGGGAGCAATCCGGGCAACTTCACTCAATGCAGAGCTATCCCGGTTTACCGTCTTCAGGATTTCTTCTGCAAATGTTCTCTCGCGTGCATCATACTTTATACCTCCTACGATTTCAAGTTTCTTTTGAACCAGTTCGGCTAATTTACGGTTTGGAAGCTTCTCGTAAAACCCGGAAATAATTTCTGAAGAAACCTTAGTCTGAGTCCCCAATGCCGCTCCTTCGGCAGCCTTTTCTATCCAATTGGTCAGCTCCTTCAGAACTTCCCGCTTAGGACTGCGAATATAATAAGAAACTTTGGCAAATTCGGGAACAACGTTGGGAGCTTCTCCTCCATTTGTAATCACATAATGAATACGGGACGAGGTGGGAACATGTTCACGTAAAAGGTTCACCATGTAATTGAAAGCCTCTACCCCATCCAATGCCGACCTGCCTTTATCTGGTGCTCCGGCTGCATGAGATGCCTTACCTGTAAAACTATAGTCAATCATCTGAATAGCCGTTCCGGTACCCACACTCACTCTGTTTCCTGTACCCGGATGCCAGTCAAGTATTACATCCACATTTTTAAAAAAGCCATCTCTTACCATGTAAACTTTCCCTCCCCCACCTTCTTCTGCCGGTGTACCGAATACCTTGATTGTGCCAGTCTGCTTATGTTCGGATAGCCATTGTTTTATAGCAACGGCGCCGGCAACCGAACCTACGCCAAACACATTATGTCCGCATCCATGCCCGTTGCCTCCCTCAACCAACGGTTTTCGGTAAGGGACTGTGTCTTGCGACAATCCGGGGAGCGCATCAAATTCGGCCAGAATACCTATTACCGGCTCACCGCTACCATAAGTTGCCACAAAAGCAGTAGGCATTCCTGCCACTCCAGTTTCAATATCAAAACCATTTTCCACCAGATGCTTCTGTAGCAATGAGGAGCTGAAAGTTTCCAAAAAGCCTAATTCGGGATTAGCCCATATCTGCTTTTGTAATGCGTCGTATTGCTGGAAAGAATTATCCAGGTAGCTGATCGCTACATTATTAAGCGATGGTTGTTTATTTTTCTTCGATGCGGCATATGCTGGCCATACCAGCAACAAAGCCGTTATAATAGCTATATATTGTTTCATTATCCAATTTTTTTATTTGTGACTGAGTATCTGGTCTACCTTTTTCACTAATCCATTGTATTCTTCTTCATTGAACAAACGTGTAAGGTAGACTATCTTTCCTGTTTTATCGACCAGCACATTGCGTGTTATTCCCGCTTTTGGCTGGGCATACAGAGAGAAGATTTTTCCGCCGGGATCAAGTCCCAAAGGATACGTAATTCCGGTCTGCTTTGCAAAATTGATTACTGTTTCGAGCGGTTCGTCGCGATCGATCCCGATAAATACAAAATGAGGATTGTCTTTATATTTTTGCCAGATATCTTTTTCAAGGTGAGGCATCTCCTTACGGCAAACCCCACACCAGCTAGCTGTAAACTGCAATAATACCACCTTACCCTTCAATTCCTTTGGAGTAATTTTACGCCCGTCGGTCAGCGTAATTGTAAATACAGGAGCTTTATCGCCAACTTTAACAATATATCCTGTGCTATCTTTATGCACGGCAGGGGTCGTTTCTTTTGATGAAAGCTGACTGTACAATGGTGTAGTTAATAAGACCAGAAAGGCAACTATAAGAAATTTTTCTTTTTGTTTAAATAAATTATTCATATTGTTCAATGTTTATGATTAAATAATTCAAATCAGTAACCCGGGTTTTGAACCAGTGCCGGATCTGCTGCAAGATCGTTATAAGGTATAGGGAAAATCCATTTTTGCGTATCATTTACTCCCAATACGGTGCCAACTCTTCCGGTTCGGACAAGATCAAACCACCTGTGTGGCTCGAAGGCAAACTCTACCCTGCGTTCTTCTTCTATGGCCAAAAGAATCTCCTCCCTGGATGTGGATTCAAATGAGGCTATCGACGAGCGGTTACGTACAGCATTCAGGTCGGCCAATGCCCCGACTAAATCGGGAGTTTCTTTTTTACTCCTTGCTTCGGAGCGAATAAGATATTGTTCGGCCAGACGGAACAGATAAGTAGGGTTATCATTATTAGATCTCCAATATAGAAGTTGTACATAGAAATCGGTTTTCGCTGGTGTTGAAACATCCTTAATCAAGGCTGATCTGGCACCTCCGATCAGTGGATCCCGCAGCCTGTTATATAAAGCTTTTGACGGAGCCAGTGTGTTACGGTACGCATCGGACGACCAAACCGAGAAGTAGCTACTTTTATCTGCGGTGCTGAATGCCAGCTCCCACACCGATTCCCTGGTATTCTTTCCGGAAAGGATGGTCTGCCAACTGACAAGGCCAAATGCCGTATTAGCAATCACTTTGGATGCGTAGGCTTCTGCCTTATCCCATTGTTCAGTATAGAGATATACTCTTGCCTTAAAAGCATTTATGGCAGGAAGAGTAACTCTGTTGATGTTGGAATTATTTCCAATTAACTGTTCTGCTTTATCTAGATCGCTTAATACCTGTTTATACACCTCCTGACGATTGCTTTGTTTCAATCCGGAAAAGTCGGTTGCATTGAGGGTTGGTTGTAAAACCAAAGGAATATTTCCCCAGGCTCTGGCCAAGTCAAACTGAGCCAATGCACGTAAGGTATACGCCTCTCCCAACAATTGATTACGTTGTTGGTCTGTAAGTCCTGTTTCATTCAACAACGGTACTTTGGCAATGATATGGTTGGCTCCGTTCACCACTTTGTGGATTGCTTGCCATGAATCGTTCAGGGTACGATTATCCGCCCGGTAAGTATGAGTCACAAAGGTATTGTAGTGATTCTGGGTACCGACCCAAATCAATTCGCCACCTGCCAGATTGACGGCCGACTGAAATCCGTCTCCTCCATAATATTCGCTATGCTGTAATGCACTGTAAACGCCCAGCAAAGCTGTTTCGGCCGACTTAGTATCTACAATCGAAATATTATCGGCAATATACTGAGGCGAATCCGGTTCCAGGAAATAACTTTCGCACGAGGTAAGCAGAAGAGTTAGTGCTGCTACTCCCGTTGCTATATTTCTTCTTATATTATAATTATTCATGATTTCCGTTTTTTAATAAGTAATGTTTATTCCAATTACGAAGGTTCGTGGATGAGGAGGCGTAGAAAAATCGAGACCCTGTACTGTTGCATTAGAAAAATCCGCTGCTGCATTTACTTCCGGGTCGGCACCGGAATATCCGGTAAACGTTAACAGATTGGTTGCATTAGCATACAACTTTACACGCTGTAGTCCGGCTTTGGCAACCATAAAGCGTGGAAGTGTATAACCTAGAGATACATTACGCAATCTAATAAAGGATCCATCCTCCAAAAACCGGCTACTTTCAAAATTATGATTATAGCTACCATCAGCATTGGCAAGTGTAGTTACCCGGGGAATGTCGGTAATATCACCCGGTTTGGTCCACCTGTCCATCATGCTTTTTTGTAAAGACCAAGAAACGCCTCGTGAACCTGCATGCTCCTGAAAATAGCGATTCATATTAAACACATCGTTTCCAACGGAAAAATAGAATAATATCGACAGATCAAAATTCTTATACCGGAATGTATTACGAAGCCCTCCGGTAAAATCGGGCCAGGCATCCCCTACTATCTGCCTGTCGTCTGTTGTAATTTTCCCATCCTTAGTACGGGAATCGTCGTACACCGCATTACCGGTCTGCTGATCAACATACAATTGTTTATACAACCAGAATGAATACATAGGATATCCCTCTTCCAGACGTACCCAATCGCGGTTGTATTGGGTAAATGAAACCGGGAGTTTTTCAATTTTATTGGTATTGTGAGATAAATTAATGGAGGTAGACCATTCAAAATCGGTTTTTCGGATATTTTGTGAATTTATCTCCAATTCGAATCCTTTATTACTCATTTCACCCAGATTATCAAATGTTGAGGCAAAGCCTGTCTTAGCAGGGACAGGGACACTCAGTAATAAATCAGTTGTGTACTTGTTATAGTAATTAAGCTGTATATTGAGACGATTATTAATAAATGCCGATTCCAAACCGATATTCCACTGCCGGGTTGTTTCCCACTTAAGATCCGAATTAGCCAACTGATAGGGAGAGATGCCAGGCAAATCAAGGTAGTTGCTTCCTCCTGTCCAAAGACCCAGGGAGGCGAAATCGGCTATTTCCTGATTACCTGTCCACCCGATACTAGCCTTGACCTTTAATTCCGAAACGGCAGGCAGGTTGTCCTTGATGAATGTCTCCTGTCCTATTCTCCAGGATACACCTCCGGAAGGGAAGTATCCCCATTTATTACTCTTTCCAAAACGGGAAGAAGCATCGGCCCGAAAATTAAAATCGGCACTGTACTTGTCGGCGTAACTATAGTTTGCTCCACCAAAATATGAAATTAAGCCCGACGGAATTTTGCCCGAAGCAGATCCGGTAGTTACAGCTGCCGATGAGATAGTAGTAAACTCTATCCCGGGGAAATTTGTCCCCGTAATGCTGGCACGTTCCACCACATTGCGTTGCAATGTATTACCTAAGAATAATGAGATGAAATTCTTTTCGCCAATAGATGTGTAATAGTTTATCAGCTGCTCGGCAATCCACAATTTATTGGTTGTATTTACATCGGTAGCACTGCCGTTGGTAGATTTCCCTTCATTCATTTTTGCATTGTAATAGACAAATTCATGATACGTACTGTTATCAATGCTCCATGATGTTTTCAAGGAAAGATTATTCAATAACTGCCACTTCAGAAACGTATTTGCAATAAGATGAGAGCCATTTGCATGATGGTTACTGTTTTCGAGCAACAAATAGGGATTGTTAAAACGTTCGGCACTGTTGTATGTACCATCTGTATTTAATATGGGGGTTAATGTGGGTGTATGGAGACCTGTGTTAAGGATTCCTCCGGTATCACCGGTTCGGCAGATTTCACGGAGAGTCTCGGCGTATGAAGTGCTGAATCCAAACTTTAGCTGCTTCGACAGATCGTGGTCCAGATTGAGTCTAAAACCGTAACGCTGGAAGTCCTGCAATTTAATAATAGACTCCTGATCTGTATATTCCCCTGACACATAAAATCGGGTCTGTTCGTTTCCTCCCGACAAAGAAAGGTTATACGTTTGTTGCAATCCGGTACGGAACAATAATCCAAGGCGGTCGTACGTTCCCTGCTCTTCTGGTGTGCCTTGTCCCGGAACTCCATTTACAACTTCACTTACAGGACGATAAGGTCTACTCTCATACGATTTTCCATCATTTATATGTGCTTCATTTAGTATAAGGGCATGTTCGGGACCTGTCGTAAGATCCCACAATTTATCGTAATGAGAAAAACCGAATTCAGAATTAAACTGAACTGTGGTTTTATTACCTGAAGCTCCACGTTTGGTTGTAATTATAATAACTCCATTGGCTCCCCTCGCACCATATATGGCTGTGGCGTTGGCGTCTTTTAATACCTCCACACTTTCAATATCCGCTGGATTGAGATCGGCTAGCGGATTGGTTGTCTGTCCGCCGCTACGAATTCCCTGAAGCGTTTTGTTATTCACAAATACTCCGTCTACTATATACAACGGTTCGTTACCCGCATTAATGGAAGTTGTTCCACGCAATCTTACTAACATGGCAGATCCGGGTACGCCGTTAGTGGACGATACAAGTAAACCACTGGCCTGACCCTGTAGCTTTTCGCCAAAGCTACTGCCTGATACATCTTTAAGATCTTCCGATTTTACCTCCGTTATTGCACTTGTTCGTGCATTCTTCTTCGTTTGAGTGTACCCGGTAACTACAATTTCGTCTAAACCGAGTGCATCTTCTTCCAATATTATCTGAAGTGGATCTGATGAAGTGTTTTTGAGCTCCCTAATCAAGGGTTTGTAACCGATATATTTAATCAGTAGGGTTATTTTAGTTCTGGAAGGAATATCGGGTATGGTAAAATTACCGTCCAGATCGGTTGTAGAACCTATAGAAGTTCCTTGTACTTGAATGGTACTACCTATCAAGGGTTCGCCAGTTTTATTTCGGACGTTACCTTGCAGGAATATACCTGCTGGTTTTTCATCTGCTCTGACGTGCGACAGAAGAGGATTTATAATAAATAAAAGGATTGTTATTTTGTATATTAACTGGTTCATATTGGTATAATAATTTACGATTTATAACCTTATTAATGCGATGTTTATTACTATTTTCTTTTAAAGCGGAGTGCTGGGTTTTACACATGCTATGCATATACATAGACATATTCATCATGCTACAACACATTGTCGTGCACATGGAAGTTTTTACTTGTTTCATAATCTTTGTTTTTTTATTTAAAAATTAAACATAATTCACGATGCAAATCTATGAGCTATCAAATCCATACAAAATAACATGCTGCAGGTATACGCATACCATGTTTATGGTATATGCGCAAGAATATGATTGTAATTGCAGCTAGATTTTCAAATTTAATTACCTTTGCTACTTCTAGGAAAGGAATTGGTAACACATATTAAGTCGTTGCCGGAATCTTAAAACAAATAGGTAGTTAGAAGAATGGAAGATTTTAGTTTTGAAGCCCGGGTATTAAATACCCCTTACGAAAAAGCAGATGTATATCATTCGCTTTCTATGCCTGTATATAATACAGCTGCATACGAATTCGATTCGGCTGAAGATATGGAAGCTGCTTTCTGCGGCCGTACAACCGATCATGCATATTCAAGGATTACAAATCCTACAGTACAATATTTTGAAGACCGAATCCGTATGATTACGGGCGCTATGGGGGTGACCGCTCTTAATTCCGGAATGGCAGCTATTAGCAACACATTGATGGCAATAGCATATTCTGGAGCTAATATAGTTACATCAAGACACTTATTTGGAAATACGTATTCATTTTTACTCAATACATTGGGTGCTTTTGGTGTGGAAACACGTTTCTGCGACTTAACCAACCCTGCTGAAGTAAGGAAACATGTTGATCAAAATACATGTGCGATCTTTCTCGAAGTGATTACCAATCCGCAGATGGAAGTTGCCGATCTTAAAGCTTTGAGTACGATAGGTAAAGAGGCAGGTGTTCCGCTGATAGCTGATACCACGGTAGTTCCTTTCAATATCTTTAAAGCGGTAACCTTTGGTGTGGATATTGAAATTGTATCCAGCACTAAATACATTTCTGGAGGAGCAACAAGTACAGGTGGACTAATTTTGGATTACGGTACATTCGACTGGTCTAATTCTGCACGTCTTAAAGATGTATCGGCCCTGATTGGTTCACAAAAGGCTTTTACCTTTAAAATGCGTAAAGAGATCCACCGTAACCTGGGTGCCTACATGACTCCTCAGGTGGCTTATATGCAAACGCTTGGAATCGAAACGATGTCTATCCGGTTTGAGCGACAGGCAGCTACTTGTCTGGAACTTGCAAAGGAACTGCAGGAGTTGGAAAACATAGAATCAGTAAACTATACAGGATTGCCGGGTAATCCATACTACGACATCAGTACTTCCCAGTTCGGTCCGCTTCCGGGGGCAATGCTTACCTTTAATTTAGCTTCAAGGGAAGCTTGTTTTGCATTCATGAATAAGTTAAAGCTTATTAGGCGTGCGACCAATTTATTTGACAACAAAACTCTGGCAATTCATCCTGCCAGCACTATTTACGGCACCTTTACAGAGCAGCAGCGTGTTGCCATGGATGTAGATTCGAGAACCATACGTTTGTCGGTTGGACTGGAAACGGTAAACGACTTACTAACAGATATTAAGCAGGCATTACCTTAAATAAATAGAAAACATATGTCGAAGCCTTTTATCCTTGCTGATAATCAAGACATCACCAAAGCGGGTATTCTTTTTCTTTTGGAAAGAATGCCCGGTACTGTTCAATCGGTAGAAGCCGACACAAAAAAAGAGCTTATACGAGAGCTCACCGCTTTCCCCAAGGCGGTGGTGATCCTTGATTACACACTTTTTGATATAGCCGGAGCTGATGAGCTGATTATTCTAAGCGAACGCTTCAAAGATGCTGAGTGGATCCTGTTTTCGGACGAGCTTAGTGAAGAATTTATGCGTCGCATCGTTTTCAGCTCCGATAAATTCAGTGTGGTAATGAAAGACTGTGACAAAGAGGAAATTGAAGCAGCTCTGCAATATGCGATAGATTCGGAACGTTTTATTTGTCACCGTATTACCAATTTATTGTTAAGCAAAAAAGTAATGGCTGAAAAGCAAGATAGTATTCTCACTTCTACAGAACAAGAAATTCTTAAACTGATTGCATTGGGAAGGACAACAAAAGAGATTGCCTCCGAGCGTTTTTCAAGCACGCATACCATAATCACTCATCGAAAAAATATATTTCGTAAACTTGCTGTAAACAATGTGCACGAAGCTACAAAATACGCCCTTCGTGCTGGGATAGTTGATTCTGCTGAATACTATATTTAATAAAAATCCAACCGGATATCCCCTATCGCGGTTGGATTTTTACTAATCACATAAACTATCTCGATAATCTGCAATTATTAAGATTTTATACATTGATAAAAACCCTAATCAACATATTTGACATCAGCATTATTGTTTTTGTCAAATTCAATGTGGGTTGTTTTATCTTTACGTATTTGAAATCCTATATTACCATAGTATTTGTCGGGATCTACTGTTTTTAGCATATAGTTTCCTACATTCAATGGAATGTCCAGAAAAAGATAACCTCCCATTGGAACAACCACTCTATCACTAACATATTAAATACGAATCAAATATCACTACAATCACCCTCATTTAATTAATCATTTACATATATTTAACAAATAAAAAATAATCAGTGGTTTGAATTTAGTCAATTAACAAATTGTAAAAAACAAATCCAATATATTCTATTCATATTGTAAAAATTTATTGATAAATTGGCAAGTAATTATTCATAAAACATTTAGCATCCTATGGTTCAAACAAATCAGTACAAAGGGAATGATAAGCTACTTTTCGGAATTATTCTTGGAGTGTTAGCTTTTTGGTTTTTTGCCCAGACCACTTTGAATATTAATGTTGTGATGTCCGAAGAGCTTCAGATGAATACTTCGATGATGAATATTGCCGTATCCATTACAGCCTTATTTTCGGGTATTTTTATTGTTGTTTTTGGAGGTATTGCCGACCGCTTTGGGCGTGTTAAGGTTATCAAAATTGGATTTGTCTTCAGTATTTTCGGATCTTTACTGGTTGGGATAACTCCCATCGGGCCATTAGCCACACCAGTACTTATTGCCGGACGAATTCTTCAAGGTCTTTCCGGGGCATGCATAATGCCTGCAAGTCTTGCATTAGTTAAAACCTATTGGGATGGAACCGGCAGACAGCGTGCTGTTAGTTTATGGTCGATGGGATCATGGGGAGGATCAGGGTTTTGTGCTCTCTTTGGAGGTTTAATGGCCCAGAATGTTGGTTGGCGTTATATATTCTTTGCCTCTGCAATTGTTTCAATTATTGGTTTATTATTAATAAGTGGAACACCCGAAAGCAAAGCAGTCCAAACAAATTCGACTAGGAAATTCGACTTTGCAGGAATCTTTACTTTTATGATAGCGATGATTGCTCTTCAAATATTTGTAAGCAAAGGAAGCGATCTGGGTTGGACAAGTTCAGTATCACTTCTTCTTATTCTTGTGACTCTTGTTTTTTCCATTGCATTTATAACTATTGAAAATAGAATTTCTGAGGCATTCATTGATTTCCGACTCTTCAAAAACTCTATATATACAGGGGCTACTCTTTCCAATTTTTTACTAAATGGAGTTACAGGGATGTTAATTGTATCATTGATGTTGATGCAGGTTGGGGGTAACTTATCGGCACAAGAAGTGGGACTACTCACATTAGGATACGCCATTGCTATTTTAGCGTTTATTCGTGTAGGTGAAAAACTCTTGCAACGATTTGGCTCCCGCAAACCTATGATTTGGGGATGTATTATTGTGGGTGTTGCCATTGCTTTGCTGATGCCCACCAATGTGATGACTGGGACCTATAAACTTCTTGCTGTCTTTGCATACACGCTTTTTGGCGTTGGTTTAGCCTTTTATGCAACCCCTTCCACAGATGCAGCTCTTTCTAACTTACCTGATTCGCAAGCTGGGTCAGGATCGGGAATCTATAAAATGGCTTCGTCTCTGGGAGCAGCATTCGGTGTTGCCATATCGGCAGGTATATTCACCGGGTTAAGTGGTGCTGAGATTGATTGGCTGAATCAGGTAATCACCTTTGCTGGGAGACAAGACAACTTATCCATCCGTCAAGCGGCTATGATCGCATTGGCTTTCAATCTATTACTGGTTGTTATTGCCATAGTGACTATCCTGTTTTCAATTCCTAAAGAAACGGGTAAAATAATAAAAAGTAAATAAACAAAGTAATTCTTAAGCAAATGAACTGGACAATATTAAATGGTGTAAATAAGTTACACGACGAAATGAAAGAATGGATGGGGCATCTCCATCAATGTCCTGAATTGGCTCTTATGGAAACTAAAACAGCCAATTTTATTGCAGAGAAGTTAAAATCTTGGGGATATGATGTTGTTGAAGGTATAGGTAAAACTGGAATTGTTGCATCAATGACAGTTGGTAAAGGCAATAAAACAATAGGGTTACGTGCCGATTTTGATGCCCTCCCTATTCAAGAGGTAAACGATTTACCCTACAAAAGCAAAATTGAAGGGGTTTCTCACCTTTGTGGACACGACGGTCATAGTACAATGTTGCTTGGTGCGGCTAAATACTTAGCCGAAACTAAGAACTTCAATGGTACAGTGCGGCTCATTTTTCAACCAGGTGAAGAAACTATGGAAGGTAGTCCGGCTATGATTGCCGATGGCTTATTCGAGCGGTTTCCTGTCGATGCTGTTTACGGGATGCACAATATGCCCGGTCTGCCATTTGGCAAATTTCATTTTTGTGAAAACGAAATGATGGCTGCGGTGGACAATTGGGAAATAGAACTAACAGGAAAAGGTAGTCATGGGTCAATGCCCGAATTAAGTATCGATCCGGTTGTTTGTGGATCGTCACTGGTTATGGCATTACAGACTATTGTGTCTCGTAATGTATCTCCTTGGCAAAATTCAGTAGTTTCTGTTGGTGCTTTTATTGCAGGTAATGCCGGAAATGTAGTTCCCCAAACAGCTTTATTAAGATTAAGTATCCGAAATATGGAACCAAAGCTTCGGGAAATGGTGTTAAACAAGATACGATCCATTACCAAGTCTCAAGCAGAAGCGTTTGGATGCAAATACGAGATACGCGAGGGAATTCCCGGCGCAGTGCTCTTAAACACTCCTGAAAATACACAGTGGGCAGCCTCAGTCGCCCGAAATACATTTGGCGACGATCAGGTTGTTTATCCGGCTCATCCTTACATGGGAAGCGAAGACTTTGCTTTTATGCTGCAAAAGAAAAATGGAACTTATTGCATGCTGGGCAATGGAGATAGCTTTATGGTTCATCATCCACAATATGTATTCAATCAAGACATTTTGCCCATTGGAGCTGCTTATTGGGCTGCATTGACTGAGGAATATCTTAAATAAACAATTTCCAATCCCCTGCTTCATTAGGGGATTGGAAAACAACATTTCAAACTAATTGACATTTCTAATCATATAAATCTCGGGACTAACCATCTCCCATCCCAGATCATATATAATTAAAACCACATCTAAGGCCAGGGATAAATTCCCGGTAGGAAAAGAGCCTGTAAAGTATGCCCCCTTACAAAGTTCTTTATTTTCAATTGTAATTTTATATTCTTTTTCCAATGCTTCTAATACATCAATAAGCGGAGTATTACTAAATACATAATTATTATTAATCCAAACAGGCTCCTGCTCTTTAATGATTTTATCTGAACTTAAACTCATTCCTTTGGTCAATACTTTCTTTTCTCCATTATCCAGACTCTCCACCATTACCTTACCTTCATAACAGATAACGTCAAACTTCTCTTTTTGAGAAACCACGAAGCGGGTACCTAACACCGATATTTTATGTTGCATCGTTTCGACAGTAAACTTTCCGTCTTTAGCAACTACATAATAAGCTTCTCCGGTCATGTAGACTTTCTTATTAAATTTAAAAAGGAGCTTATTATATTCTGCCATACTATTTTCATTAAGATTCACGATTGATTGATCTGGCAACACAAACGACAACAGCTCTCCATTTTTCGTCATATAACTTACATCCGAATTCTTAATCATCAAACCACTTGCAACGATAAAAGCAAGTAAAACCGCAATAGAAATATATCGTTTCAATATTATCGTCTGTCTCGACAAATGAAGATGAATCTTATTATCAAATATCAGTTCTTCCAACTCAAGCAATTCCTGGTCGTCTATTTTCTCATTTTGCAAAGGAATTTGTGAAAAAGCCTCCTTCAATTGCATATCATCTTCAATTGTTAAAGAGATGTCATTTTCAGATGATATTTCTTCAAGATACTTAATTATTAAAAGCTTTTTCATATGCAAATGAATCTACGTAAAACAAACAAAAGAAATAAAATATAGGAAGCGTCTTTCTTCATTTGATGTATTGCTTCTGAAAGCAAATTTGCAACAGACTGTTTATTTATTCCTAAAGCAATAGAGATTTCTTCATTGGAAAGCCCTTTAAAATATTTCAGATAAATAACCTCCCTTTGTCTGTTTGTAAGTTTACTCATCAAGGTTTCTATTTTTTTTAATTGATCGTACTCATCTTCTTCAGTAGTATCAATAAATAAATCAAAAGAATAGTTGTCATCAAGCAAGGAGATTGGCACTTCTTTTTTCAGCTCATTAATCAACCTGTTTCTTAGTCCCATACAGAGATAGGCTCTAATAGAATAAGGCTCCATTAATGTATTTCGTTTTTCATAAATTGCCACAAACAAATCTTGAATCGTATCTTTAACAAGATCGTGATTGCGCACAAATTTCATTCCATATGCATAAAGAAACTCAGCATGTTCTCTAAACAGAAATCGCCACTCCTGTTCGTCCTTGTTCTTAATCTTACTCCATGAAATCTCCATAAATGTGGGTCTAGGTTTCGTGTTAGTGGGCTAAATGTTCGTACAGATATAAATTGGACTTGTTTCCGTTACGGAGATCCTTTGGTGTTAGATTATATCGTTGCTTACAAAATTTAGTAAAATGAGCTTGTGACGAAAACTGATATTTATCTGCCAATTCTTGAAATGGAATTGAAGTCTGCAATATATCTTGCAATACGTATTGAGACTTACGATTTAACATCCATTGGTATGCAGACTCACCGAAGTGTTTTTTAAACTCCCTGCAAAAAACACTCAAACTACATTTTGCCAAATCAGCAAATTCTATTACACTTCTTACATTCCTAAAGTTTGAATATACAAACTCTTTAAACTCCATGTCTTGATTTTTAATTTCAGAAAAGAATGTACTGAGCTCCTGTACAGAATATGAATCTTTCATGATAAGAAACAGTCCATTTTGCTTCCATTCATTGAATTGAGCTCTATTACTATCTAATGTAGTATCACATTGAAAGTAAAAATCGAGTAAGTGTCTGACTTTTTGTTTTAATGGCAGCTTATAATTCTGTTGTTTTTCAATTAAGCTATTTCCAGAAATTTGAATTAGCCATTGGTTTACATTCTGGATGAAATTCAAAGTCATGTCACATTTAAAAAAAGTTACTGTCTCTAAAGCCTCTATTCTATATTGGCTGCATCGGGGTAACAATAGTATTCCATTTTTTATTTCTAAATAATTAAGATGATAATCTTTAGAAAAAATTGAAGCTGTTCCCGATAAAACAAATAAAATGGCAGCACACTCTCCTGTTTCTATTTTGTTCTGGCCACCTTTCGGCAATCTAATAGGCGCCAAACATTCCAAATTACTAATTATATCCATATTTTTATATTGATCAACATTTTCTTATTTATTGCCTATGACAAAAAGAAACCGGACTTATACTGGTTTCCTATTAGAAAAAATTCATTTTTATAAAAATAGTCAACGATCTCAAAAGGTATTCGTTAAATTAAACTCACAACTCAATAATTAAAGAATATATACGAGGCTAATTCTAAGTTTTGAAAGTCCCCAAAAATACGTATCAAATTTGTTGGATTGCTCCTTTAATTTACTCAATTCTATGTTGTTAAAATTTCGACACACATAATCCAAACCTATAACCGCTTCAAACTGCCAGCTTTTATTTAATTGCCATTGATATCCACAAGAAACACCTATTCCGTAAAAATTTTGATAAACATCCGTTTTTTCCCAGGGTTGAAGATTTCGATTATTATACCCTCCGAACGGAGCGACCAGTTTATCAACTCCTTTACTTGCGTAAAAAGGATGTATACCGATAAATCCGCCGTCAAAAGCATTTAGAAACCAATAACGTAATTCTGATTGAATATAATATGATATTAATAAATCCGGTTGAGGATTTTTTTCTGTGTTCAATGCCAGCATGAACTCAGCTGTAAAATGGTTGGAAAGTCTTCTTTCAAGAGCCAAATTGGGACTTCCCAATGTCCATAAAACTAAATTGCTTTTTAGTATAAAGTTCAACGAAGTATCCGAATGCAAACGATATTTATCAATATCACTTCTAGTTATATCAGGAAAAGTGTCATTGAAAGATACTGATTTTACATATAGTAAATCTATTTTTTCAGGTGTTAAAAATGCAGCAAAAGCTTTCTTATTAGGTATAATACTTTTTTGCTTCTTCTTTATTAAGGTTGTAATATTCTCATTGGCTCTATTTGGTAACGGCTGTTTAATTTGCACACTTTTTACATAAAAATAGTTCTTACCAGCTCTTTTAATTTCTAGTTTATGAGCAAGCAATAGAAGATTTAGTGTTTTTATTACATTTGAATCATATGATATGTCATTCAAATATACTTGATCCGTTACAATTGGATTATAGTTTATAAGTACATTATGTGTTTTTCCAATATTCACCAGAATCTCCGTCAACGAATGTTTATTTATCATTCCACTAGATTTAGTTTGAGCTTCCAAATAAACGGATAAACCAAATATGAATATTAAAAGAATAAAAAAGGTGTTTTTTCGCAACATTTATTTCCCGAATTCTAAATACAACTAATTATTAAATCATAACACTTATTAAAAAACACAACCTTAATTTCCAATGCAAAAGAAACACTTATAATCCATATAAACCACATAAAATGTAATATTTTATATTAAATTCACCAAAATCAAATAATGTATAAATCTTAGACTAATTTGTATAAAAGAATAAAAATAATTAGAAATACCTTTGCAGTACATTTTAATTTGTGAAATTATTCAACGTTTAATGAAACTGAATTATGAAAAGAAAATTACTAATCGCTTTATTGGCAATGGCTCCAATAGGACTATTTGCTCAAAATGAAACAACAACATCTACAGAAATTAATCAACGAAAAGCATTAAAACAGTATGGCTTTTGGGATAACTGGTTTATTCAAGGACAGATTGGTGGACAATACACTTTTAGCGAGAATCATAAAATCGCTTCGTTTGCAGACAATCTAAGTCCCACAGCTGCAGTTAGTGTAGGTAAATATTTTTCACCTCAGGTAGGAGGAAGACTTCAATTAGGTGGTTGGACTTCCAGCAACTATAAAGTTGACTACACCTATGACATCAAATACCTTAATGCAAATGTGGACGCTTTGTTTAATCTATCTAACATTTTCCTTCCTTATAAAGAAGACAGGGCGTTTAATCTGATTGGAATAATGGGATTGGGATATGTTCACGGATTTGAAAATTCTGACGAAAACTGGCATGCGACCAATAGTATTTCTCCCCGAATCGGATTACAAGGTGATTTCCGGTTAAACGATGCGTGGAGTTTAAACCTCGAAGCAAATGCAAACTTACTTCGTGACGACTTTAATGGAGTATCGGGAGGAGAAAACTATGATGGTACGTTAAATGTATTAGCTGGTGTAACATATCGATTTAAAGCGAGAGGTTTCGAAACTGTTGAAGCTTCTGATCCAGCTTTAATTAAAACATTGAACGACAAGATTAACGAGCAAAGAGCTCAAATTGACGATTTAAAAGCATGTTGTGAAAAGAAACAAACAGTTACCGAGCCTGTAGTTAACAACACAACACCAGTGGTAAAAAACACATTAAATTCAGTGGTGATTTTCCGTATCGGCAAATCGACAATTGATGAAAACCAAAAAGTAAATATTTATAACGTTGCTCAATACTTGAAAGAAAATCCTGACGCAAAAGTCGTGATTTCAAGCTATGCTGACAAACAAACAGGAACTGCACAATTCAATCAAAAATTGAGTGAAAAACGTTCTGAGTCGGTTGTGAAGGTTTTAAAAGAACAATATGGAATTTCAGAAAACCGTGTTATAGTAAATAACAACGGAGATAAACAACAACCTTTCCCCAACAATAACGATTGGAATCGTGTATCGATAATCGTTTCTGAATAAGGGATTGCTAATTTCGACAAATCAAGGAGGGTGTTTCAGTTATGAGACACCCTCCTATTTATTTTAGAATAAAAAATATTAACAATAAAATACTTTCAATGAAATTTCAATTATCTCATTCAATATTGAAAGTATAAATCAATGCATCATATATTTTGCACTTTTTCACACATTTAAGGATATAAATCTATATAATAACACTATATTTGCTAAATCTTTATATGCTTAGCCTACAATTAATACCTAAATACACAATATGAAACGTCGTGATTTCTTAAAGACCAGTGCAGTGGCGGGTGCTGCATTATCATTAAATTTTGATGGCTTGCAGGCAGCGCTATCTTCTAATACAGTTGCTGTAGAGAAGGCTCCCGACTTAGTTGCCGTAATGGGTGGAGAACCAGCAGCAATGTTAGACAAAGCTCTTGAGGCTTTAGGCGGAATTGGCAAATTTGTAAAGAAAGGGCAAAAGGTTGTAATTAAACCGAATATCGGATGGGACCGCGCTCCGGAAATGGCAGGAAATACAAATCCAGAATTAGTAGCTGCTTTAGTAAAGAAATGTCTTGGTGCCGGAGCCCAGAAAGTAACCGTATTTGACCATACGTGCGATAACTGGCAGAAATGTTATGAAACCAGCGGGATATCTGATGCTGTTAAAAAGGCCGGAGGTATCATGATGCCTGGTAATGATGAAAAATATTACAAAGAAGTAGCAATACCCGGAGGCGTTACGCTTAAGAATGCCAAAATTCATGAATCTCTTATTGAAGCTGATGTCTGGATAAATGTACCTGTGCTTAAAAATCATGGTGGTGCCAAGCTTACCTGTGCAATGAAAAATTACATGGGGATTGTTTGGGACAGACGTTATTTCCATTCAAATGATTTGCAGCAATGTATTGCCGACATATGTACATGGAATAAAAAACCGGTATTGAATATTGTGGATGCATATCGAATCATGCATAAAAACGGTCCACAAGGAAAAAGCCTTTCGGATGTAGCTCAACTTAAAACATTGATCGCATCGACCAATATTGTTGCTACAGACACAGCTGCGTTGAGATTCTTTAATCAGGTTGAGAAATTAGATATCAGTGCCGTAGGACACATAGGTAAAGGAGAAGCTCTTAAACTAGGCACCTCAAACTTGGATAAATTAACGATCAAACGTATTAAGATATAATGAAACAAACTAGCTTATTGAAGAGGTTGCGAGTTATTCTCGCAATCCTCTTTTTTGTACCTATCATTTTGTATTTTGTAGATTTTGCAAATCTATTACCCGATAGTTTGCATGGCCTTCTGCATTTACAGATAGTACCAGCCATCCTTGCAGGTATACTGTGGATAATCATTGCGCAGTTATTGCTTGTTCTGGTTTTTGGTAGGCTTTATTGCTCTGTTATTTGCCCTGCAGGTGTTTTGCAGGATATCATTAACCGGATTTATTGTATCGGTAAAAAGAAAAAGAACGGAAAACGCCGGTTCAGTTATAAAAAACCCATGAACTGGTTTCGTTACGGATTACTTGCCATAACGACCTTATTGGCTGTAGTGGGATCTATCGAATTATTACTATTGCTTGATCCATACAGTAACTTCGGCAGGGTGGCTGCCAATCTATTCAGACCGTTGGTTATATGGGGTAACAACCTGATAGCCGATGTATTGATGAAGTTCGACAATTATACCCTGTACCATGTAACAATTGAAACGATTACTATACCTTCCTTGATTGCAGGTACAGTTGTTCTATTACTTTTTATCGGTCTGGTAGCCTGGAGAGGTCGTTTATTCTGTAACACACTTTGTCCGGTAGGATCTTTACTTGGACTCATTTCACGCTATTCACTGCTGAATATCAATTTTGATAAAAACGCATGTATTCAATGTGGTAAATGTGAGAAATCATGCAAAGCCGAGGCAATTGACATGGCAAGTATGCATGTGGACAACTCACGGTGCGTAAATTGTTTTAATTGCATATCATCATGCTCGAAAGATGCGCTTCATTACAGTATAAATCCTTTATTTAAAAATAAAGAAATCAATAAGGATACCGTAAAAACTGCAAATGTATCGTCAAGCAGGCGTTCATTTTTGTCTACGGGCATCACCGTTGCCTCCACCGTGCCATTAGCAGCTGCGCTTGCTGAGCAGGTAAACGGACCAAAAAGACATAGAGAAAGAGCTCATGGAGAAGAAAATGAAGCTAACTGGTCGCCTGTAACTCCTCCCGGATCCATCAGTCTGGAACGATTTAAGGATACATGTACCGGCTGTCATTTATGTGTAGTGCAATGCCCTACTCATATTTTAAAACCTGCCGGACTGGAATATGGATTTGATTACCTTTTAAAACCGCATCTTTCGTACAATAGCAGCTATTGCAATTACGAATGCACGGTTTGTTCGGATGTTTGTCCGAATCACGCGATCAAACCACTAACAGTCGAACAAAAGATAACAACACAGGTTGGTATTGCGCATTTCATTAAACATCGGTGTATTGTCGAGATTGATGGAACAGATTGCGGTGCTTGTTCGGAACACTGCCCCACTCAGGCCGTAAAAATGGTTCCCTATAAGGGTGATTTGAGAATTCCGCAAGTTGAACCGGAAATATGTATCGGGTGCGGTGGTTGCGAATCAATTTGCCCGGCACGTCCGGCTAGAGCCATCATCATTAAAGCAAACGAAGTGCATCTTCTCGCTGAAAAGCCAAAAGAAGAAGAAATCAAAGAGGTAGTCGTTGACGAATTCGGTTTTTAGGCTTTCTTCTTTTGCTCCTTATGAAGGAAAGAAGTAACTTTGCGTAAAATTTTACCGAATGAAATTCGAACTTCAATACAAAGATACTAAAACAAATGCAAGGGCGGGCTTGATTACTACCGATCACGGGGTAATTGAGACGCCCATTTTTATGCCTGTTGGAACCCAGGGCTCTGTTAAGGCTGTTCATATGACCGAGCTGAAGGAAGATATCAAAGCTCAGATTATTTTGGGTAATACTTATCACCTTTATCTGCGACCGGGACTCGAAATACTGAAACAAGCCGGAGGTTTACATAAGTTTAATAGCTGGAATGGACCTATTCTGACAGACAGTGGAGGTTTTCAGGTGTTTTCATTAGCGGAAAACCGCAAATTGCATGAAGAAGGAGCCGAATTCCGTTCCCACATTGATGGTTCTAAACATTTATTTACTCCGGAAAAAGTAATGGATATTGAAAGAACCATTGGAGCCGATATCATTATGGCATTTGATGAATGTTGTCCAGGTGACGCCGATTATAACTATGCCAAAGAATCGCTGGGACTTACAGAGCGTTGGCTAGATCGTTGCTTTAACCGCTTCAACAGCACTGATCCCATGTATGGATATAACCAAAGCCTTTTTCCGATTGTACAAGGATGTGTTTATCCTGATTTGCGGATACGTGCTGCAGAAAACGTAGCTTCGAAGGGCGCCGATGGAAATGCAATCGGTGGATTGGCTGTAGGTGAGCCTACTGAAAAGATGTACGAAATGATTGAAGTCGTCAACGATATTCTTCCTAAAGACAAGCCACGCTATCTGATGGGAGTTGGAACACCTGTAAATTTATTGGAAGCCATAGAAAGGGGCGTTGATATGTTTGACTGTATCATGCCAACAAGAAACGGACGTAATGGACAGCTTTTCACCAAATATGGAACAATGAATATGCGTAACCAGAAATGGGAAAACGACTTCTCACCTCTTGACACAGAAGGAACATCGTATGTAGACTCGCTTTACAGCAAGGCTTATGTACGACATCTTTTCAAAACAAATGAATTGCTTGGCCTGCAGATAGCTTCAATACATAACCTGGCATTCTATCTATGGTTAGTGGGTGAAGCACGGAAGCACATTATCGCCGGCGATTTCTCAATATGGAAAAGTGGTATGGTTACTCAACTTTCAAACAGATTATAATCCATGAAATTCAAATTGAAACGGATCGACAAATACATTATCAAGCAGTTCCTTGGAACCTATGTATTTGCCATAATGTTGATCATCTCCATTTCTGTTGTGTTCGATATTAATGAGAAAATTGACAAGTTTCTGCAGCCTAACGTTCCGTTGAAAGATATCATTCTGGACTACTACCTGAATTTTATTCCTTATTTCGCCAATCTGTTTAGTCCCCTGTTTACTTTTATCGCCGTAATCTTTTTTACGTCGAAGTTGGCAGACAATTCAGAAATAATTGCAATGTTGGCCAGTGGAATGAGTTTCAGGCGGCTTATGATGCCCTATGCCGTTTCGGCAGCAATCATAGCAACCTTAACATTTGTATTAAACAGTTTTATCATACCCCCGGCAAATAGTACGCGTATCGATTTCCAGAACAAATACATAAAGAATAAGCAAATGTTGTATGCTAAGAACGTACAACTTGAAGTTGAACCCGGAGTTTTTGCCTATTTCGATCGCTACGAGGCCCGTTCCAATATGGGGTATCGTTTTTCGTTGGAACATTTTAAAGATAAAAAACTAATCTCCCGTCTTACTGCCAACTCAATCAAGTATGATTCCCTGTATCAATGGACAGTCATCGATTACATGATACGTGATTTTGAGGGGATGCGCGAAACCATACAAAGCGGCAGTCGTAAAGATACCACCCTTACTATTGTACCTTCCGATTTTCTTATATCGGTTAACGATTGCGAAACGATGACAACTCCACAGTTGGAAGTCTACATCAACCGGCAGAAGAAAAGAGGTATTGGCAATATACAGACATTCCAAATTGAATATCACAAGCGTTTTGCCACAGTGATGGCCGCATTTATTCTTACAACGATTGGAGCATCTCTCTCTTCGCGTAAAATTAAAGGGGGAATGGGACTTAACATCGGGATTGGACTTGCTCTAAGTTTTTCTTATATCCTGTTTATGACTGTAACATCCACCTTCGCTATAAACGGCTATGTTAGTCCGTTTGTTGCCGCTTGGATTCCAAATATTATTTATACGATGATTGCTGTTTTCCTATACAGGAGGGCTCCCAGATAATATACGAATGAAAATATAAAAAAAAGGAGGGTGAATCAATATTGATTCACCCTCTTTGCATACTCATTGTAGATTAATCTTTTCTTAATTCTTCAGGGAGATTTTTTGGAGAAACATTCACTGCGACTATTACACCTTTGTCGTCAATTAAAAAGTTCCTAAATCCTTTTTTCAAGCCATACTTCTTGTACAACTCTGATTCAGCACCCTGTTCGTCACGAAATTGATTTTCCTGATTCAACCCGTCTGCTTTAACTGTTTCTGAGAAAACAGAAGGACTCTTGTCGTAAGAGATTGAAATCATTTCAATTTCTGATGAATTCAACTTGTTAACCTCATTCCACAACTGAATGTTTCGCGCCCTGGATTCCGCATCATACGCAGCCCAAAAATTTAACAGCGTGTATTTGCCGGAATGATTCTGGAAACGTACCTCACGGCCGTTATCCATGGACTCTATTCTCGGAGCAAGATTTCCCGGAGTGTTACCTTCGGACAGACTCGCTTTTTTTGTAGAAGCAGACATAGTCAATATACCTGCTAATACAAGGAGAACATAAGCTCTAACCTTCATAATGTAATTTTTACGTTAAACTTAATCGATTTGCAACATAACTTTCAAGCAAACAATTCCTTCATTTCCGAAGGCTGCATATCATTTTATCACAAAACCGACTCCTGATTTTCAGGAAAGTAAAACGGTCCTATCTTTCTCTAAAGAATAGTTTCTGTCGTTTTACGGCGGCAAATATAGGTGCAAATTGGTTTACAGTCCAAATCTTAAACCAATTTTCTGCATAAAAACAACTTTTTTTATATGTTTTATAGAACAAAACACGCCACTCAAAGATGTTATTTAACATGTAAACAAACCTAAATAGTCTGGCTTAAACTATAAAACGATTGAAAATATTAATGCGAAAGGGTTACAGAGTAAGGTAAAATATAAATTAAAAAAACTCTTCGTGTTCATACACATGCTTTGATTGGGTTAAATGCGAACCATCGCAGTAGGGTTGGTTTTTGGAATTGCCACATCTGCATATAGCACACATATCCCTTACTACAACCATTCCATCGGGAGTTGTAACCTTAACAGGTCCATGTATTACAACCGGACCTTTTTCAATAATCTTCACTTCAACAATTGATTGTTTGCTTTCGTTATCTCCCATAGGATTCTGATTGGAATTTTATCAACCTACAGTTATAACATAGTGAGAGTTTGATATGTTTACGCTTTTTTTGTCATAATCTGCAACACAAGCTTGTCGGTAGCCTCCATCCCTATCGACCCAATAGCCGTTAAATTGGCAATAGACTTGTCAACATCGTCGTCTATAATACCTTCTGAAGAGGTAACCACCTTATTTTCTATCGCCATAAGGGCCGAAAGCATGGCCGTAGAAACGCCGCTGGATACTTTCATGGCACAACTTGGTTTAGCCCCATCACAAATCATACCTGTGATGTTTCCAATCATATTTTTTATAGCATAGGATAATTGCAACTTAGTCCCTCCCATCAGGTAAGTTATTCCACAACTCGCTCCTGTAGCAGCGACTACACATCCGCATAAAGCAGATAAACGGCCCAAACTCTGTTTAATATAAATAACCATCAGGTGGCTTAAAGTAAGAGCCCTTATTAGTTGCTCCTGCGAACATTTAATATCGTCGGCAAAACTTAACACAGGTAACGTAGCGGCTATTCCCTGGTTTCCACTCCCCGAATTACTCATTACTGGAATAAAAGCGCCATCCATTCGGGCATCGCATGCTGCAGCAGTCATAGAAAGCATATGCGTAAAAGCCGAATCTCCCAAATACTTTTTCCCATTTACTCCAGACACTGTTTTACAAACAGTGTGTCCATAGCTTCCATTAATTGATGAAATGGCAGCACGACGATTAAGTTCGGCCGATTCAAGCATAAATTCAAGGTCGTGAACAGGCGTTTGAGTCGCAAAATCGAATACTTTGGAGAAGGTCAATGCAACTTCGTCTTCCTGAAGGTTGGTATCAAGTGTATCGCTTTCTTGTTTATCAAATTGTTTTTCGCCGTTCTTTTCAACCAAAACCACCTGTGTATGCTCTTTCTGAATAATTACTTTTGAATATTCAGCCTCATAACGACAGATTACTTCTATATATAGCTTATCAACATTATCTTTCAATGATATATCAATACATCGTTTCTCAATCATATTTTTTCCTTCTTCAAGACTTTGAGGAGTAATATCTCTCAATACCTCCAGTCCGTATTGGGATTTACCAATCAAAGCTCCTAAAGCAACAGCAATAGGCAACCCGATCATTCCTGTTCCGGGAATACCAACACCCATTGCATTCTTAAGAACATTTGCACTAAGAAATACTTCTATTTTCTGAGGTGTTTTGGCTAGAGTTTCAGATGCTTTAGCTACTGCAAGCGCCACGGCCATAGGCTCGGTACATCCAATGGCGGGAACCACTTCGCGTTTAATTAGTTCTATGATTTGTTTCTGTATTGTAATATCCATATGTAATTCATGCTTATTTGTGTTATGCAAAGGTATCTAATATTTCTTTCAGCTCCATATAAATAGTATCAATTTGTATAATCAGACAGTCTGTAATACTTTTGTAATATTTATTTCATTACGCCGAAACAAAATAAGAGTTCTTTTGCATAAAATAATTATTTTTGTAATAAACTATTTAACATATTGAATTATGGCAACTACCCGTATTCTTGTTGTAGATGATGAAGAAGATTTGTGCGAAATATTAAAATTTAATCTCGAAATTGAGGGTTACGATGTTGATACCGCATTTAGCGCCGAAGATGCCCTGAAATTAGATATAAGCTCCTATAATTTATTACTTCTGGATGTAATGATGGGAGAAATATCCGGATTCAAGTTGGCAAACATGCTTCGGAAAAATGAAAAGACAGCCAAAATGCCCATCATATTTCTGACGGCCAAAGATACGGAAAATGATCTTCTTACCGGTTTCAATCTGGGTGCCGACGATTACATCTCCAAACCTTTTTCAATTCGTCAGGTTGTTGCCCGGGTTAAGGCCGTATTAAGACGTACAGCATCCAAACCTCTTGAACAAGAACCCGAATTATTAGCCTACGAGACTCTGATTCTGGACACCAAGCGCATTAAAGCTTCCGTAAACGGAGAAGAGGTTCCTTTAACAAAAAAAGAATTCGAAATTTTAAAGCTGTTGCTCGAAAATAAAGGAAATGTATTTTCAAGAGAAGAGATTTTATCGCGCATCTGGAAAGACGAAGTGTATGTTCTTGATCGCACGATTGATGTAAACATTACCCGGCTACGAAAAAAAATAGGTATCTACGGTAAAAACATAGTTACCAGACTTGGTTTTGGTTATTGTTTTGAATATTAAAGTAACGAAGATGGTTCAAATTGAAAAAACAACCGATAACAGAATTCCATTTAGCCAGCGTCTGTTTTGGTCGGTCTTCTCTATGTTTCTTGGATTTACATTTTGCTTCCTGCTATTTCAGTTTCAGCGCGAAAAAGAATTTTCGCAGGATAAGCTTAATAAAGTCCTCGAAAATTACAATTATCAAATTTACCAACGCACCCATCAGTCGGCCAATATAGATTCTACATTAGCTCAGTTTCTGACTGAAATTCCGCAAAAAGAGCTTAGAATTACGATTATTGATCCTACGGGATTGGTCGTATTCGACAACATCCATCCGGAAGAATTAAACAATCACAACAACCGAAGTGAAGTTAAAAGTGCAAGAATAAACAATAAAGGATTTGCCATCCGCAAGTCTACTACAACCGGATTACGTTATTTCTATTCGGCCAGCTTGATAGATAATTATATCTACCGTTCGGCATTACCTTATGATACGTACGTAAAAAGCGAACTATCTATAGATAAGGATTTTATATACTTTATGATTCTGATGACTACCATCTTCTTTATCGTCCTTTCCCGGTTTACTTTTAGCATCGGACGTACGATTTCCAAACTGCGGAATTTTGCCCATGTGATGGAAAAAGACAGGGTTGTGGAGACTGCCTACACATTTTCCAATGATGAATTAGGTGATATTTCGCAGAATATAGTTACACTTTATCATAAGCAGCAAATAGCTAAAGATGCATTGTCAATGGAAAGAGAAAAGCTGATCAAACATTTTCAGTATTCGAAAGAGGGGTTTGCCATGTTTTCTGGCGAAGGCAAGGAAACCTTATCCAATATTCTTTTCAATCAATATATAAATGTAATATCCGATAAACAGATCAAAAATGCGGAAGAAGCTATTTCCATCCCGGAAATGGAACCGATAAGAAGTTTTCTGAGACGTAGTATGGTTGACCCGAATCGTAAAAGAAAAGTGCTTAGAGAATCGCTTACTGTCGATAAAAACGGAAAGATTTTTCTCATTGAATGTATTTTATTCCTGGATAACAGCTACGAATTGTCAATAAGCGACATTTCGCGTCAGGAAGAAGAGAGCCGGATGAAACGTCAGCTTACCCAGAATGTAGCGCACGAACTTAAAACACCTGTAAGCAGTATTCAGGGATACCTCGAGACCATTATCGCCAATCCTAATCTGGCACCTGAGAAACGACAGTTTTTTATAGAACGTTGCTATTCGCAAAGCACCCGACTAACAGGATTGCTAAGGGATATTTCCGTTCTGAATCGCCTGGATGAAGCGTCTGACATGTTTGACCTGAGTGAAATCAGTATCAAAAGATTACTAGGCGAAATACAAAAGGAGTGTTCAAAAGAATTAGCCGAAAAGAGAATTGAAACCAATATTATTCTTCCAGGCAATCCCGTAATTTACGGAAATTACTCCTTATTATATTCAATCTTCCGGAATCTGTACGACAATGCCATCGCTTATGCCGGCGAAGGGATAACTATTACAGTTAATTGTTACAAAGAAGATCCGAAGTATTACTATTTCAGTTTTGCCGATAATGGTATAGGAATAAGCGAAGAACATATAAATCGCATATTTGAACGGTTTTACAGAGTAGATAAAGGTAGAAGCCGAAAGGTAGGCGGAACAGGACTTGGCTTGTCAATCGTAAAGAATGGTGTTAACTTTCACAAAGGACAAATCCTTGCCAAAAATCGCCCCGAGGGAGGATTAGAGTTTTTATTTACCCTAAAGAAGCGAGTGTAAACGAAGAATAGTTTTTTTCATTACGAAGATCTAATCGTTGAACCTAGGTCAAGATATCGTTGGACCATGGTTCAACGATATCTTGACCTAGGTTCAACGATAAATAGACCATGGTCCAACGATTAGCTTATATAAGTAAAAAAAATAGATTATGGCAGGAATCTGCCTAAGTTCTTAATAGTCCAAATGTTGTTAATTACTACAAAATTGTTTTGAAGTACTTTATAGTTTCTTTTAGTCCCTCTTCCAGATTAACTTTAGGCTCCCACCCTCCCAGTTTTTCTTTAGCCAGAGTAATATCCGGTTTACGTTGTTTGGGATCGTCACCCGGTAAAGGCCTGAAAACAATTTTAGATTTAGTACCAGTCATCTCAATAACCTTTTGGGCCAACTCAAGCATAGAGAATTCTCCCGGATTACCGATATTAACCGGACCCGTAAAATCATCGTCCGTTTGCATCATACGTACCATCCCTTCAATCAGGTCGTCTACATACTGAAAACTACGGGTCTGCGTGCCATCGCCATAAATTGTAATGTCGTTGCCTTGCAATGCCTGAACTATAAAGTTAGATACAACACGACCATCATTGGCGCTCATATACGGGCCATAGGTATTAAATATCCGGATTATCTTTATACGGACATCATTCTGCCGGTGGTAATCCATGAAAAGAGTTTCGGCACATCGCTTTCCTTCGTCGTAACAGGAACGGGGTCCGATCGGATTTACATTACCCCAATAACTTTCGGTCTGCGGATGCACAAACGGATCTCCGTATACTTCGCTTGTTGACGCCTGTAATATTTTGGCTTTTTTTCGTTTTGCCAGTCCAAGCATATTAATAGCTCCCATAACAGAAGTCTTAACTGTCTGAATGGGGTCTTCCTGATAATACACAGGAGAAGCCGGACAAGCCAGGTTGTAAATCTCTTCAACCTCGGCCGAAAAGGGAGTGGTTATATCATGACGTACAAATTCGAAAAAAGGATTCTGCTGAAGATGGAGTATGTTTTTTACAGATCCGGTAAAGAAATTATCCAGACAGATCACGTAATTGCCTTCCTTCAATAAGCGGGCACACAAGTGCGACCCAATAAAACCGGCTCCCCCGGTTACCAGTATTTGCTTCATTTTATCAATTTTTTAATAATCCATACGATAAGGAATAGCCGATCTGAACTTAGCTGCATCTAAGTAAGGCATTTTAGGATATATCAAATCCAGGTATCTCAAATCTGGTATACCCGGAACAACCTCTACCCTAACCCTTTCAATTCCTTTACTTATAAAGCCAAGCAATTCGGCAGCACTATAGGAAACATCGATAATTCGGCTTTTTCGTCGCGGTCCGCGATCTGTAACACATACAATAACACTTTTGAGATTGCTTAAATTTGTAACGCGAAGAAAGGTTCCGAAAGGATGGGTACGATGAGCAGCAACTAACTCCTCTGCATCATGAATCCGTCCGCTGGACGAAACTTTTCCATGAAACCGTTTGTGATAATAGGATGCAAGCCCCTCTTCTTGTGCGTGTAAACCATCCAGACTAAACCAGACAAGAATTGATAAAGAAAGAAATCGCATTAGATTAGCCATAAATCAGCTTGTTATTGTAAGCAAATGTAATTTTATTTTCTTAAAAACAACCAATCCTATCTCATTTCTTTCATTATAAAAGCCTATATATTGATAAAACAGTGTATTTTTGTATTTTATAATATGTAAAATAAAAAGTTGAACAAAATGTTTAAGAACAAGACCCTTTGGATTATTATTGCCGTTGTTTTAGTGCTTTTCTTTTGGGTAAGAGGAGTCTATAACTCAATGGTCACTCAGGATGAAAGTGTAAAAACAGCCTGGAGCCAGGTAGAAAATCAGTATCAGAGAAGATTAGACCTGATTCCGAATCTGGTAAATACAGTAAAAGGATATGCATCACACGAACGGGCCACGCTTGAGGGCGTAATAAACGCACGTGCAAATGCAACGAAAACAACCATCGACCCTACCAACCTTAATGAAGAAACTATGAAACAGTTTCAGGCTGCTCAAGGCGAACTTAGCAGTGCTTTATCCCGGTTAATGGTTGTGGTTGAACGTTATCCCGATTTGAAGGCTAACCAGAATTTTATGGAATTGCAAGCACAGCTGGAAGGTACAGAAAACAGAATTTCGGTAGAACGTAAGCGCTTCAATGAAGTTGCACAAAATTACAATACCAATATCCGTAGTTTTCCTACTAATATTCTGGCCGGTATGTTTGGATTTCAGCCTAAAGCTTACTTCGCAGCCGAATCCGGTGCAGAAAAAGCTCCAACCGTTGAATTTTAATGTATAAACTATGCTTTTAAATAAGATTAAATTCACAAGCAGACGGGTTGCCGGTCTGCTTGTGTTATTTTTGGCAATCAGTTGCTTTTATTCGTCAGTACAGGCTGCATCATACACCGTCGAGACAGTCCCCAATGCTCATTTAAGCGACCGAAGCAACAGGGTTAGCAATCCGGATGGTATTATATTACCGGAGGATGTTGCCACAATCAACCAAATGCTGCAGCTTGTTGAGGATTCGTTGTCCATAGAAGTTGCTGTGGTAGCCATTGAGTCGATTGGAGATAATGATGCCCGTATGTTTGCAACGGATTTATTTAAACATTGGGGTATTGGGAAAAAAGGAGAAGACAACGGACTACTTATATTGCTTGTAACAGACCCGGCACAACGTGCTGTCGTATTTGAGACTGGCTATGGCATTGAAGGAATTTTGCCTGACGCTATTTGCTACCGGTTACAACAAAACTATATGATCCCAGATCTGAAAGCTGGTAATTTTAGTCAAGGTATGGCTAAAGGTGTTGCTGCAGTGGGAGAATATTTACTGTCGGGTGACTATCAGCGATCAACAGATTATCAACCGGAAGGTCAATCTGATGATATAGGCGTTTTGATCGGCACAATCTTTCTCTTTATGATTATGATTGTAGGAATGTCGTACTTTATGAAAAGAAGGCCTCGCCTCTGTCCTAGATGCGGGAAGAAGACTCTTGTTTATCAGGGTACACGTACTGTACAGGCGGCTACTTACCAATCATCCGGACTTGCAGAAGAAATCTACGTCTGCAAAAACTGTAATCACACTGATAAAAGAGACGTGATTCTAAGTCGGCTAACCCGCTCCAAAGGTCCGATTATCGGAGGAGGTATCGGTGGATTCGGCGGGGGTATCGGTGGTGGATTTAGCGGAGGCGGAGGTTCCTGGGGAGGAGGAAGCTCTGGTGGTGGTGGATCTATCAGCCGTTTCTAATCGCTCTGATGTAATAAAGACTGTTTAGACTTACAATGAACATCGCTCACAACATCAAATACTTACAGTCACTTCAAATCTGACCGGTTGTAATTAGTTCAAACTGGAAATGGATTCTATTTTGCATAGAAGCATTCCCAGTTTGTTTTTTTACTCATTACTGTTCCCTCCTTTTAAAAATCAACTAATACAAGAAATAGATAAATCCAACCTTTCAAAGACTATAAAAATCATTAAGTACATCCCTTACTTTCTCGGGAGTCATCCTTACATAAACCTTTTTGCCCACAAGAACAACCGGCGAAAAGCCGCAGGCTCCTACGCATCTGAGGCAATCCAGCGAAAATAATCCATCGGCTGTTGTTTCTCCAACCTTAATCTTAAGCAGATTTTTAAATTCATCCAGCACCTTTTCTGCTCCTCTTACATAGCAGGCTGTTCCTAAACACACTGATATGGGATATTTCCCTTTAGGAGCCATAGTAAAGAAGGAATAGAAAGTAACAACTCCGTACACCTTGGATAGAGGTATTCTGAGTTGTTCTGCAACGATCTCCTGTACCTCTTTAGGAAGATAGCCAACAAGTTCCTGTACGGCATGTAGAATATTGATCAGCTCTTTGGGATCATTATCGAACTTTCCGCAAATTGTTTTCAGGGATTCGATAGTGGAAGCCGACAAACAGATGGCTCCATTCTCTTTGGTTGATTCGTGATATGCCGGATAGACACCTACAATTTTCCTTCGGTTGGTGTAATGAGTATGTAGCAGCCTATGCGAAACAGGTCCGCAGGGAGTTCCCAGAAAGTCGGCATATAGCTTTTGTACGGAAGGGTTCTCGTGACTTTTACGCAGACTCTTCTGCCGGTCGGCATCATACAAAGCGGCTGCACGTTTCCTTATAACAGACATATCACCGTGGTGAAAAGGCTGTCCACCACCGCCTATACACCCACCCGGACAAGCCATCACTTCCACAGCATGAAAATCGGATGTTCCGTTGAGGATACTTTCTGCCAGCTTTCGCGCATTGCCTAAGCCATGAGCAATACCCAACTTTATCTGCACACCATCAAAATCTATTGTAGCCTTTTTTATCCCTTCAAATCCGCGAAGTTCCTGAAAATCTATTTTTGGAGCCGGCTTACCGGTATAGATGGAATAAGCCGTACGTACAACCGCTTCCATCACACCTCCTGTTGCACCGAATATAGTTCCCGCACCGGTAGATTCGCCTAAGGGTGAATCGAAATCGCTTTCGGGTAATGATTGGAAATCGACGTTAGCAAAACGGATAAGTCGCACCAATTCACGCGTATATAATACGTAATTTACATCCGGATCGCCTTCGACTGACATATCCTCGCGCATACACTCGTACTTTTTGGCCAGGCATGGCATTAAAGAAACAACCACAATATCTTTACGCGGTCTATTTAGTTTTTTTGCAAAATAGTTTTTAATCACCGCCCCCATCATTTGTTGTGGACTTTTGGCTGTGGATAGGTTATCTATAAGTTCCGGATAGTTTTGCTCAACAAAATTAACCCATCCCGGACAACAACTGGTCATCAGGGGAATTCTGGCATCTGCTTTACCTTCAATAAGATGGGTTAAACGCCCTAAAAGCTCGGTACCTTCTTCCATAATGGTAAGATCTGCCGCGAAATCGGTATCAAAAACATAATTGAAACCAATGGCCCGCAACGCAGAAACCATTTTACCGGTCACCACCTGGTCAAATTCCATGCCAAAAGCTTTCCCCAAGGCTGTGCGTACTGCTGGAGCAGTCTGAGCAACAACAACTTTAGAAGAATCTGCCAAAACATCAAGCACCTGGTCGACACTGCTTTTACCTCCTAACGCCCCAACAGGACAAATAGCCACACATTGTCCGCAATAAGTACAGTTGCCTAACTCTATATCTTCGCCAAAACCCGTAGAAATAATTGAATTGAAGCCTCTGTTTATAGCAGAAATTGCCCCAACAGACTGTACACTGTTACACATTGTCTCGCACCTGCGACACATGATGCATTTGTCCAGATCACGCACAATAGCCGGAGACACATCCGGCGAGAATGTAGATTTCTCACCCGGATAACGGATTTCTCTGATGCCAAGCTCCGATGCTACATTCTGTAACTCACATTGCCCATTCTTGCGGCAAGTAAGACATTCGAAAGGGTGATTAGAGAGGATTAGCTCCATAATGGTACGACGGGCATTCAATACACGAGGATTATGTGTCCGAACAACCATACCTTCGGCACAAAGTGTTTTGCAGGAAGGCATCAGTTTTTTATTACCGGCTATTTCAACCACACAGATTCTGCAGCTTCCCGGACTATTTTCGTAATGCAACTCATCCAGCTTCATAAAGCATAGCGTAGGAATCTTTATACCCACACTTTTAGATGCCTCAAGAATGGTAGTCCCTTCCGGTACAATCACCTCTTTATTATCTATTGTCAATTTAATTGTTCCCATAAATAGCCCTCCTAGTAAACATATATTGCACCAAAACGACATTTCTCAAGACAACTTCCGCAACGGATACATATATTCGGATCGATAATATGCGTAGCCTTCCGTTCGCCAACAATGGCATGCACAGGACAGACGTGGGCACATAAGGTACATCCGGTGCACTTTTTAGGATTGATGTAATACACCGTAAGATCACGACATTGATGAGCCGGACAACGCTGTTCTGTTACATGCGCAACATATTCGTCGTAAAAATTATCGAGAGTAGATAATACCGGATTAGGAGAAGTCTGCCCCAAACCGCAAAGTGAAGTATCTTTAATTACTTGTCCGAGGTCTCGTAATTTTCGCAAATCCTCTTCAGATCCTTTGCCCGATGTAATTTTATTGAGGATTTCAAACAAACGTTTATTACCAATTCTGCATGGCGAACATTTACCACAGGACTCTTCAACGGTAAATCCCAAATAAAATTGAGCCATGGCCACCATACAATCATCTTCATCCATAACAATCATCCCTCCGGAACCCATCATCGAGCCGGCAGCCTGCAGCGTATCATATTCTATTGGCAAATCAAGATGCTTTTCCGTAAGGCATCCCCCGGAAGGTCCGCCTGTCTGAATGGCTTTAAATTTTTTCCCATTTTTAATACCACCCCCTATTCCATAGATAATCTCACGCAAGGTAATTCCCATAGGCACTTCTATAAGTCCCACGTTGTTTATTTTACCTGCCAGCGCAAATACCTTGGTCCCCTTACTTTTCTCCGTACCTAATTTGTTATACCAATCCGCACCTTTCAGAATTATGGTAGGAATGTTGGCAAAAGTCTCTACATTATTAACATTGGTAGGAAATCCCAGGTACCCCTCTTCACTTGGAAAGGGTGGTTTAACAGTTGCCTCCCCCCTTTTTCCTTCCATACTGTGAATCAGGGCAGTTTCTTCACCGCATACAAAAGCTCCGGCTCCATACTTAATGTCAATATCAAACGAAAAATCGGTCCCCATTATATTTTTCCCTAGCAAACCATATTCGGTAGCTTGACTAATGGCAATGCGGAGCCCTTCAACTGCCATCGGATATTCGGCTCTGATGTAAACCAACCCCTTGGCTGCACCAGTACAATAACCGTTTATTGCCATTGCTTCAATTACAGAATGAGGATCACCTTCTAAAATTGACCGGTCCATAAATGCTCCGGGATCACCTTCATCGGCATTGCAAACCACATATTTTGGCGATTTAACCGCTTTTCTGGTAATCTGCCATTTCAATCCGGTAGGAAATCCACCCCCTCCCCGTCCCCTTAGTCCGCTTTCAATAATCTCTTGAATAACCTCCTCGGGAGTAGATTGGGTAAGAACCTTGGCTAATGCTGCATATCCATTTCTGGCAATGTATTCATCTATTGATTCAGGATTTATCATTCCGCAATTTCTTAAAGCAATCCGCATCTGGGGTTTGTAGAAACTCATCTGCTCCGGATTACGGATTACCTGATTTCTATCGGCATCTAAGTATAAAAGCCTCTCAAGATACATCTTTTTAACGAAGTGCGTATGAATCAACTCATCGGCATCCTCCGGCTTAACCTGCACATAAAAGGTATTGTCCGGTACGACTTTAACAATCGGCCCTTGTGCGCAAAATCCAAAGCAGCCAGTCAAAATTACCTGAATCTGCTCTTCCAGACCTTCTTTCCGTATAGCCGACTGTAATTTTTCTATAAGCATGTCGCTTTGAGATGCTTTGCAACCACCTCTTCCACACACTAAAAGAATACTTTTATTTTGAAATTCTTTCGGGGAAGTAAAATCTGAATTCTCTTCGGGATTTGGATCTGTTTCCCGAATACGCATCAATTTACGAAGAGATTCGTATAATTGTTGTAAATCTGCAGGTGTCTGTATTTTCTTCATAGGGAAAATAATTTAAGGTTTGCACAACAGACATATCACAAATATACACAAATTTTCTCTGATTACATCAAAACCAGAGATAAAAACAAAATGAAATTAAAAATATTTAAATCAAGTGTTACGAGGAAGTTTTAGCTTACAATTTTATTCCATAGCACCGCTTTGAAGTACTTTAGAATGTGGTGGCACACTGTGTGTCAACCAGATGTTACCACCAATAACAGAGCCTTCTCCAATAGTTATTCTGCCAAGAATGGAGGCATTTGAATAGACTGTAACCCAGTCTTCCAAAATGGGATGTCTGGGCACATCCAAAGGCAGGCCCTCATTATCAAGAATAAAATTCTTAGCCCCAAGTGTAACCCCCTGATACAAACGGACATGGTTGCCGATAACCGCAGTTTTACCGATAACAACTCCCGTACCATGATCAATACTGAAATACTCTCCTATTTTGGCTCCCGGATGTATATCTATACCCGTATTGGAATGGGCTATTTCTGTGATAATACGAGGTATTACAGGCACCCCAAGATTTAAAAGGCAATGGGCTACCCGTTGATGAAGTATAGCCTGTATGGCCGGATAGCAAAATATTATCTCACTCAGACTTTTTGCAGCAGGATCTCCATCTAATATCGCTTTAATATCTGTCGACAATAAATATTTAATATGTGGAATATGATTAATAAACTCTACGGCAATATTGGAAGAACGTTCTTTTGAATCTGAACACCCTTCAACTTCAAAGCATAACCCATGAAAGATTTGCTCTTGCAATAAATCGTAAAGTTGTTCCAAATGAACACCCATATAATATTCCATCGAATGTTCTTTAGCCTCTTGTTCAGTACCAAAGAAACCGGGGAAAATTATCTTTTTCAATAAATGCATTATCTTTTTAAGCTCATCTACCGAAGGCGATGGCTTTTGATGCAGTGGAATATATTTATACTCCGGCAAGTTGGAGGTAGATAATTTCGTTACGTTTTTTTGAATTTCCTCCAAAATCTGACTTCTGTTCATAATTAATTATCCCAAGCGGGATCATATTTTATCATCAACGGTGAATAGAAACTCATCCCGATATATATAGAGCTATTAAGCATCAGCATACTATGGCCTCCATTTAAAGGCCCTTCGAGTGTATTTTTCAACGTCCAGACTTTTTGTTTAATATTATACTCCCAAATTCTGTTGTTGGAGTCTATCACATAAAGACAGTCATTCAAGATTGCTCCACTGCTTATAGTACCGGCAAGTTTTGGGATTTCAGTTTCTTCCTTCCATGTACTAATATCTCCGGACGAAATCCATAAGGTCTTTGTGGAAGTCGACTCGCTTGTTTGTCCCAACCCTGCAAATATAGTATCATTTTTACTCAGAACAATGCCTCCATACTGACTAATAGGGAAATTTTCAATTTGCAACCATTCCTCTTGAATAGTATTATACCGCCAAACCTCATTTAAAATAGAATTTGTAGTACGTCCTCCTATAACATAACCATAGGTTACAGACCCCGTTGATTGAACAGTTGCTTTGGCACTCCATCTGGCTGTTCCAGGGAAGAGTGGTAATGCAACCCATTCATTAAGAATAACTTTAAATTTATAAAATTCAGTAGTTGGCACACCCGGATTAACTAATCCGCCTAATAAATAAGCTGTTTGGTCAGTCGAAAATGCAGTCATAAACTTTCTACCACCAAGAGGATAGTCCAATCTAGGGCGCCAGAAGTTAGATATTGGGTCAAATTCCAAAACATTATTTGTGTATAATCTACCTTCATCTCCTCCAACAAAATAGGCTCTATTTAACGCACTGAAAGCAGCGGCACCACTAAGCAATGTATTCTCAAAATCAGCCATCACGGTAAATGCTTTTGGTGTTGGAAAAGTAATTATAGATCCATATGAAGTACCTATACTATTTGTAGCAAAAGCTCTGATATTATATGTTGTGTCTGGAATCAATTTTTCTAAATAACCAGTAAAAACGCCTGTACCTGGTGTAAAGTTTAATACATTATCCTGTATAGTAGGTTCATTGCTAAAAGACCAACAAATCCCCCGGGCTATAATCTCAGAATATCCCATATCTACTACTGTCCCCCCAACTTTAACCTTTCCATCTTTAATATCAGTAACCATCGAAGTTTCAACAATTGGCAAAGCGTTCTGAGTTGTAAATTGGATTGTATTACTATATTGTATACCAAAACTGTTGACCGCAAACGATCGCGCGTAATAGGTTGTGTTTGTCTTTAGATTCTTTATTGTAGCAGAAAATTTACCGATTCCGGTTCCTACAAACACTGAATCGTTATTAACTGATACAGATGCTGATTCTGAAAAACAAATTCCGCGCGCTGTAACTGTTGCATCACCCTCGGAAATCACTTCTGATTCCAGATCTGCCTCAAACATTCTTACCTGCAAAAGTTTCAATGGAGCAATAGAAGGCTTCCCTGAGGTTGTCACAAAAGTTTCGGAAGATCCGTAATAGGTTCCAACAATATTAGTTACAAATGCCCTTACATAATACTTTGTTAGAGGCTTTAGCGAAGTAAGTTTACATGAGAAGGAATCCGTATTTGTGATACTTTCCACAACTGAATTTTCTATAGTAGGATTCGGTTCCGTTCCATAACAAAGACCTCTCGACACTATTTCTTCCGGACCTTTTACCTCAATTATTCCTCCAGAAACAGCCGATGTAGCATTAATTTGGTCGGGAAATAAGGTAGCCACAACCCCTAATCCTTCGGTTGTTACAACCGTTCTTTCTTGTCCGTATGCCGTACCTTTAGCATTTATAGCATAAGCTCTAAGATAATATGTTTTATTGGCAGAAAGACCTTTTACTTCCGCAGTGAATGAACCTAGTCCATTTCCGGCAGGCACCTTGTTAACAGCCGATACAGGAGAAGATGTACCCCAGCAAATTCCTCTCTCTGTAACTTCTGCGCCATTTGCCTGTAGAACAGCTCCCGAAACTGTAATAGTGGTAGCAGAGTAAGACTCTACCGAAGAGGTTTCCACCTCTGGAGTTCTGGCATTGAATATTTCACCTGTTATCGAAGGATCATCCATACACGATTGAAAAATAAATAATCCAATCAGGAATGACAGAAACAATCTTGTATATAGTTTTGAAGTTGTATCCATATTTTTAAAATATTAATCCAATACCTGCATTTAAATCGGCAAATTCTAAATTAATCGAGTTACAGCCCACACTAAAATAAAAGTTCTTACTCACTTTTACAATCGCATCTGCCTCTGTTTCTATCCCCTTATAGGATCCGGTTACATTTTCACACCAAAGCTCTGTTGTTAAACTATTATTTGAATAGCTATAGGCTGTGGCATGCCATTGTAATTCACGTTCGCCATACCCTACACCAACTGAAGCGGACAACCAAGGCAAGATTTTCACAATCAGTCCCCCTGTAATTCCAAAACGGGAAATACGTTCACGGTCAAATTTATAATAAGCACCTTCCGTATAGTTTAAAATACCAGATTCATTACAGTCGACTGTTGTTTTACCAAATGTCATATTTGACTTCAATCGCAAATAACCGCCCCATCGTTTACCAAGTAGGCCAAACGTTATTCCATAGGGTGCAGACGGAGTAAAATTATAACCTATGATCAAATTCAGCGGTGTTGGTTTTTCTTTAGGTGAAGGTAAACGTTTCTCTAAAGCGGGCAATTGTTCCTCTGGCTTTGACAATTTTGACAACTGTTCTTCCCAATAATTTGCCAGCTCCGGACTCTCGGGTGTACCTATACCATGCTCGTAATAAAGGATGAGCCGGGCTATTGAAGCCGTATCATTCTCCGTCGCTTTTATATTGAGACAATTCAGACATTTAGTCATTAAGCTACGCATCGGAATCCGAAACTGTTCGTTTTCAATCCAGATAGTCGTCAACTTATCAATACTATAACTATCGCAAAACGAAACTCCTTCTTCGAACCACATTTTGGCATCAGCAAGATCATTTCTGGACAATGCCTCATTTCCTTTTTCATTATATTCAGTCAGCCTTTGAGCACTAAGGTTTAAAGGCCCAATAATTAAAAACAACAATAAAAGAAAACGACTCATAGGTTTCAAGTATTAATAGTATGTAACGCCTTTACTCACCAGTTCGCATGATGAATTATATATATCAAAAAGATTATCTTCACGTTCAAAAGCTCTACCCTTTTCAGCCTTTCCAACACTTAGATATACACATGGTATGCGATCGATCCCTTTTGAATCAATAGCTCCGTATTTACCAGTTGATTTGTTTCTAACTATAATGTAATTTCCGAAAGGCATTTTCTCTTCGTATAGAGATCTCCTATTAGAAATCACACTTTGTTCTTCCATTGAATCACAGGTAATTAATAAACGCAAAATTTCTTCTGTTAATGAGAGTTCTTTAGCCTTATTAAAATCATTCCTCGCACCCTGATAATCACCTTTAGCCAATTTCTTCTTTCCTAAATCAAGTAGACTGCTATAATCAGTATCCGGTGTTTTAGCCAGTACAGGTTGCACATCGGGTTCGTCAACAGACGTAATATTATCCTTTATTGTCTGGTCAAGAGGAGTCACAGTTAAAAGGGAAGAATTGTTTTTATGTTCTTCCGCATTATTCAATACCAATGTATCCGTATTCTTGCGATTATCCTCCGAAACTGTCAAAGGCTTTTTGTCATCCATCGGCTCTGGAATGTTATCGGAGTTCCTTGATTTTAAATTTATAAAATATAGAACTGCTCCAACGCAAACAAAAATAATCAACGAGATTAAAATTGGTTTAAAATAATTCCTACGTTTAACAGGTCCTCCCTCCAGTTCATCTACATTTCCTCTTTCAAGTATTGTATCGTCATCCGGATTAGAGACAGGCTCTTCATTGCCTTGTAAAATAGTCTTTGTATTTTCATGAGTCGGCTCCTCCAGATCAACCCTTCGGGTTAGCGTATAAAGTTCTGTAGCATCATCCGCCTGGGATGTACCATTCACCCCATTAGTCTTCTCTCTAACCTCTCTTTCAGGGGAAGGTCCCAATGCCAATATCATCTCATTAACAGATTGAAAGCGGTCGGCTTGAACTATAGCCATCGCCTTCATAATAGCCTCTTCTGTTCTTTCAGAAATTGAAGGATTAAGCTCAGATGGTTTTTGCAAAGGCTTAGCGGCACGTAGAATTGATTCGGTAGGTATTTTACCAGTCAACAGATTATACATAGTAGCACCCAGCGAATATATGTCCGGACAGGGAGAGAAATTCTGAGTTCCTTCATCGTCATATTGCTCCACAGAAGCAAATCCTTTGGAAAGAGTGAGCATCGTTGTGCTCGTTTCCTGTTGAAACAAATCATATCGTTTACTAACTCCGAAATCGATTAAACGGGCATTGTCGTCCTTGTCGATTAATATATTACTGGGCTTGATATCCAGGTGGAGTATACTTTTTTCGTGAACAAACTGAAGAGCATGAGCAATTTGGTGTGTATAAAAAAGAACCGTATTTTCGGAAAGTCTTCCCTCCTTTTCAAGTAAGTACTTCAATGAATACCCTTGAATATATTCCATGGCGATGTAAGCTGTATCGTTCTCTTCAAAAACTTCAAGCACATTAACGATATGTGGATGATGTACATCCGACAATATTTTCGCCTCTTTAATTAACTTCTCTTTAAATTTTTCAAATAAAGCTCTTCCTGTTTCCGAATGAACCTTTACAGCAAAGGTTTCTTCATCCCGATAACAGTAATCTTTAAAAAAATATTCTTTGATACAAATAGGAACTTCCGTCTTGACTTTACCCAACGATCCCTTAACCTCGGTAAACCATACACCTTTGTATGTTATACCAAAGCCTCCTCGGCCAACGGTTTCAGTTAGCTGATATTTCCCTTTTTGAAGATAATGCCCAGTTGGTAATTCCATCAGTACTAAAGTAAAGATTCATCTTGACAAATTTACTGATTTTATATGAAAGAATAAAAAAATGAGAGTATAAAATGCTTGATAGAAACGGTTTCCTGAACATTATTCACCGGAATAATGAAAAATGAAAAGTTATCTCTGGATATATTGTTGCATGCTTCAAGAACTTCTGTCTTAAGCACATCAGAAGATATGTTTTTTTCAAATAAACCGGATAACGCCTTGTCATCAAAACATTCCATAACCCCATCAGAACACATAAAGAAATAATCACCGGGAGTTACATTCGTAATCAATGTAACTTCAGCCTGAACCGGATTTTCTGTTCCGCTTATCGCTTTTAGAATCACATTTTTTTGTGGATGACTACTAACCTCTTCCGGTTTTATGCGTCCGAGTTTAACCAGGGAATTGACAAGAGAGTGATCAATGGTTTCATGTAAAATCTGCCCCTTTCTGAATTGATAAATCCTACTATCCCCAATATGAGCAAGCGTCATACCATTGGTTCCAACATAAAGAAGGGCCATGGTTGTTGCCATCCCTTTAGCTGAAGGATTGGATGATACAAAATCGTCAAAACGAGATTCAGTATATTTTACAGCCTGATTGATAAATTCTTCGGTAGGATTTCCCTGCAAAAAGGAACTGAAGTATGTCTGCAACGATTCACAAGCTAACGCACTTGCTATTTCGCCCTTTTCGGATCCACCTACGCCATCGCATACAATAAACAATCGCTGCTTAGGACTCGATACTTCCGGCTGAGGATATACTGAATCTTCATTATTCAGTCTGCCACCTCTTTCACAAACAGCAAATGGTTGCCCCATCATTATATCCATAGCCTGATCCTTCCATTATTCATTAAACCTGAGGATGGTCTTTCCGATCACTATTTCATCGTTGTCTTTCAAAACAACAACTTCTCCATTCTCAAGGCATGTGTTATTATACAAAGTTTTATTCTTACTGTTATTGTCGGACAAAAAATGTTTATAAACTCCCCCACCCTCATGCTTCACTTCAATTTTAATGTGCTCGCGACTCATACACTTATCCATCGTAACTATACCGATGGTCGCTTTTGAGGCTTCCGACTTACGTCCTGCAATCAATGTCCCCTCGTGAAGGAGAAATGTTTGAGCAGGAGTGTCAGAGTTTGGTAGTACGGTAATCGTACCGGAAGTTGCATTTCGATGTTTGACAACAACAGTCGGTGTCTCTGTTTTATTCAAAGACCTTAATTGTCCAAGTAATGAAACCGCAATAGGTTTTGTACATTTTGGACATTTAAATGAATCAATCGTAGACGGGATTTTTGTCTCGTCTATTTTAAGCCCAACTTTACAATATGGACATTTGATTGAAATCATAACATAAAGGATGCGTCTGAATCGTCTAGATCAATTGAAGACATATCAATAACATCTGCATCGGTCATGAAGACTGTGTCATCTGATAGTGTAATTAAATCAGATCCGGACATATCATCATCCAACATGACTGCATCAAATGAAAGAGTATCGCTCTCAACATCTACAATAAAGCTCTCTGAGGCATCCATAAAGTCACCATTATCAATTGTGACAAATGTGTATTCTTCTGCTTTTTCCATATCTTTAATTATTATTTACAACGCAAATGTACGAAAAGAATTCTGTAATAAACAAGCCGGATCGGGACCTTAATCCAACTACAGGCATTCTTGTACAAAAGGCATGTTTTTCGATACGAACAATTAGAAGCTAACCCATTTGGCCTTACAGGAAGGAACCGGACATTGTTTTTTGTTACGTAGAGATTCCCACGGAATTTCACCAAGGAAGGTGCCGCATTTGGGACAAACATAATCAATTTTGAACTGATTTGAAATATCTTGAAGAAGCTGAGGTATTTTGGCCGACTGCTTGGCACCCATATAAATTCCAATCGTAGGGGCGCAAATAGCTAAGGAGAGACTTAATCCGAAAAGCTGCGGTGTTCCGTTTCCCCAAAAACCGACAGCAATACCCACAACGCCAGGCAACGCAAAGGGCAACGACTGAAATAATCTTGTTTTAAATTGATTGTTGGATTGGATTTTGATTTTTACGCTGATGTATTTTTCGTATACATCTTTCAATGAATTAAAGTCTTCGCTGTAATCATTAACAGATCTTAATGCACTCTTAATATCTAAAACGTATTTATCACCTAAGATAATTGAATCCGAAGAACAAATTTTCTTCTTTACAACCTGACAACCATTCACATACGTTCCATTGGTCGATTGAATATCTTCAATAAACCATCCTTGTTCGTTTCGAAGCAAGTAAGCATGATGCCTGCTTACATGGTCGTCGTTCACAATATAGTCATTATCACTGGCTTTTCCTATTCGTATTATCATCTCATTGCATAATAATAAGATTAATTTTACATTTTTGCATCTTCACGGATCTCATTTTCAAGAGAATCTTTCAGCACTTTTAACGGATCTTTCGAAATAATCAACTCTCGGGCTTTACCTTCTGCAGTGAGCAACAAAAGCTTTTGTCTTGGCAGGTTTATTTGCAAAATATGGTTCTTGTTGATTATATGACTTTTACCAACTCTCATCAGTATCATTTTACATCCTGTAACCTGCTTTTCAAGTATCTCTTCTATCTTACCAATATTAATTGCAAAAGTAAATTGAATCCCGTTATTTAAAATCAACTTGGTATAATTACGATCTGCTTCGAAATAAAGAATTTGTTCAATTCTTATTCTCAACAACTCATCTCTCGTTTTAATAATCAAATATCTATCCATTGCCGTTCTAAATTAATGTTCACAGCGAACAAATATAGACATTATTTTTTATTGATTAACAAAATTACATTAAAAAAAATAATCCTCGTAAACTATTATAATTTGTTACAAAAACAATCACAAATAAAACAGTTTACGAGGATAAGAACTAAATATCCTATAGATTAACCTTCAATCGCTGCCTGAGCCGCTGCCAATCGGGCAATAGGAACACGGAAAGGAGAACAAGAAACATAATTCAGTCCAACTCTGTGACAGAACTTAACAGACGAAGGCTCACCACCATGCTCGCCGCAGATTCCGCACTTTAAATCCGGACGAATGGAGCGACCTTTTTCAGTTGCCATTCTTACAAGCTGACCTACACCTTCCTGATCCAGCACCTGGAATGGATCTACCTGAAGTATTTTCTTATCCAGATAAACCGGCAGGAACGAAGCTATATCATCACGAGAATAGCCAAAGGTCATCTGCGTTAAATCGTTTGTACCAAAAGAAAAGAACTCAGCAGAAGAAGCTACTTTGTCGGCTGTAAGCGCCGCACGGGGAACCTCTATCATCGTACCTACGGTAAACTCTATGCTGTCGCCCTTTTCTGCAAATAGTTTTTCGGCTGTTTTCCGGATTACAGCTTCCTGCTGCTGGAATTCAACCACATTACCAATCAGTGGCACCATTATTTCCGGATAGGTATGAATACCTTCTGCTTTTAATTCGAGAGCAGCACCTAATATAGCCAAAGTCTGCATCTCTGTTATTTCGGGATAGGTATTTCCCAAGCGGCAGCCACGATGTCCCAACATCGGGTTTTGTTCTGAAAGCGATTCAACTCTTTCCTGAATTTTCTTTACAGAAACGCCCATCATAGCAGCCATATCTTCCTGTCCTTTCAGATCATGCGGAACAAATTCATGCAATGGAGGATCTAACAAACGCACTGTAACCGGACAACCATCCATCGCTCTGAAAATTCCTTTAAAGTCGGCCTGCTGATAGGGAAGAATCTTGGATAATGCCTTAACTCTGCCTTCGGTATCTTCCGAAAGAATCATTTCACGCATAGCCTTTATCTTTTCACCTTCAAAGAACATGTGCTCCGTTCTGCATAACCCTATACCAACAGCCCCAAAATTTCTTGCAATCTGTGCATCAAACGGAGTATCCGCGTTGGTGCGAACCTTTAATTTTGTATACTTATCGGCCAATGTCATCAACTCCCGGAAATCATCCGACAGCTCTGCCTCCTTCGTTTGGATTTGTCCTAAGTACACCTCTCCGTTGGAACCGTTCAAGGATATATAATCGCCCTCTTTCAATACTAAATCTCCCACTTGTATGGTTTTATTCTTGTAGTCGATCTTCAGCGCTCCGGCACCCGAAACACAACACTTACCCATTCCTCTGGCAACTACCGCCGCATGAGACGTCATACCACCGCGTGCTGTAAGAATCCCTTGCGCAACAGCCATACCGGCCAAGTCTTCCGGCGAGGTTTCAATACGTACCATAATAACCTTATGCCCTTTGGCATGCCATTCGGCGGCATCATCAGCAAAGAAAACAATCTGTCCGGTAGCGGCACCCGGTGAAGCGGGTAATCCTTTAGCAATAACAGGAGCAACCTTCAGTGCTTTTTTATCAAACACAGGATGCAATAATTCATCCAATTTGTTAGGCTCGACACGAAGCAATGCTGTTTTTTCATCAATCATACCCTCTCTCAACAAGTCCATAGCAATCTTCACCATGGCAAAACCGGTACGCTTGCCGTTACGGGTCTGTAGAAACCAAAGTTTACCTTCCTGAACAGTAAACTCCATGTCCTGCATATCCTTATAATGGTTTTCAAGTTTAGTCTGCAGTGCATCCAATTCGGCATAAATTGAAGGCATAGCCTCTTCCATAGACGGATATTTAGCCAAACGCTCTTCTTCCGATACACAAGCCAATTCTGCCCAGCGTTGCGAACCCACCTTAGTAATTTGCTGAGGAGTACGAATTCCGGCAACCACATCTTCACCCTGCGCATTAATCAGATATTCACCATTGAATAAATCTTCTCCACTACCGGCATCACGCGAAAAGCAAACTCCGGTTGCTGAAGTTTCACCCATATTACCAAATACCATGGCCTGCACATTCACAGCTGTACCCCATTCGGCAGGAATACCTTCCATTTTACGATACAGAATAGCCCGGTCGTTCATCCATGAGTCGAACACTGCACATATGGCACCCCACAGCTGATCATAGGCAGAGGTTGGGAAATCGTGACCTGTTTGATTTTTTACAGCTTTCTTAAATTTAGATACCATTAATTTAAGGTCGTCAACACTTAATTCATTATCAAGCTTAACACCTCTTTCTTCCTTCAGCTCTTCAATAATCTCCTCAAATGGATCGATATCCTCTTTATTAACCGGTTTCATCCCCAACACCACATCGCCGTACATTTGTACAAATCTGCGGTAAGAGTCCCAAGCAAACCGGGGATTATTAGTCTTACGGATCAATCCTTCCACCACCTCGTCGTTCAAACCCAGGTTAAGGATTGTATCCATCATGCCCGGCATGGAAGCTCTTGCTCCGGAACGTACCGAAACCAACAATGGATTTTCAATATCTCCAAAAGTAGCATTCATCAATTGCTCAATATTAGCAATCGCATTTTTCACATCCTCCTGTAAAAGGGAGACTACTTTATCTCTACCCAGTTCATAGTATTCTGAGCAAACTTCTGTGGTGATTGTAAAACCTGGAGGAACCGGAACTCCGATCAAATTCATTTCGGCAAGGTTGGCACCTTTTCCCCCCAATAGATTTTTCATATTGGCTTGTCCTTCGGCTTTTCCGTTTCCAAAGGTGTAAACGCGTTTCTTGTTCATAATCATTGTTATTTTTTGATTTTAGGTTGTTTTGCTACTTCTGGTTTGCAATAATGCAAATATAACTTAATTAATGACTGTATATGTAAAAGCCTAAAATAATTTTATGTGTTTTACAACCTCAATCTATAACTGGTATATAGTAAATTCGTATATTTGCGTGGCGAAAATTATAAAATAAAAGACATTGGCAAGAAATAAGAAACCGTTACCCATTTTTGAACAGGTAACCATCACAGATGTAGCCGCAGAAGGTAAAGCCATCGCAAAGGTAAACGACCTCGTAGTTTTCATTCCTTTTGTAGCACCGGGAGATGTTGTAGACATCCAGATTACTCGCAAGAAACACAGTTATGCAGAAGGTAAAGCCATCCGTTTTCACTCCTATTCCGATAAAAGATCGACTCCATTTTGTGAACACTTCGGAACATGCGGAGGATGTAAATGGCAACATTTGCCCTACGAAGAACAGTTAAAATACAAACATAAACAGGTAACAGACAATCTTACCCGTATTGGAAAGATAGCACTGGGTGAGGTCTATCCTATTTTAGGATCAGAAAAGACAACCTATTACCGCAACAAACTGGAGTTCACTTTTTCGAATAAAAAATGGCTTACGGAAGCCGAAATCGGTTCGGACAAGTCGTTTGACTGTATGAATGCCGTAGGATTTCATATTCCGGGTATGTTTGATAAAGTACTCGACATAAACCAATGTTGGCTGCAGAGCGAACTATCAAATCAAATTCGTCTAAGCATACGTAATTATTGCCTTTCGCACGAAGGTTATCCTTTTTTCGATCTACGTAATCAGGATGGGCTGATGCGCACCTTGATTGTACGTACAGCGTCTACAGGCGAGATTATGGTTATTGTTGTTTTCTATAAAGACGAACAAGACAAGATAAATGAATTGCTTACGTATGTTGCCGAGCAATTTCCGCAAATAACCTCCTTACTATACATTATTAATAGTAAGTGCAACGACACAATCACCGATCAGAAAGTAGAAGTGTTCAAAGGCAAAGATCATATTATTGAAGAGATGGAAGGACTTAAATTCAAGGTAGGTCCCAAATCATTCTATCAGACCAACAGCGAACAAGCCTACAATTTATATAAGATAACGCGTGATTTTGCCGGATTAACAGGCAACGAAATGGTGTACGACCTTTATACCGGTACCGGAACCATTGCCAACTTCGTTTCAAGTCGCGCAAAGAAAGTTATAGGAATAGAATATGTACCCGAAGCGATTGAAGATGCCAAGGTAAATGCAGCTCTCAATAACATTGAGAACACGTTGTTCTTTGCAGGAGACATGAAAGATATACTTACGCAGGAATTCATTGCCCTGCATGGTAAACCGGATGTGATCATCACCGATCCGCCCCGTGCCGGAATGCATGACGACGTAATTGATACAATCCTTTTTGCTGAACCCCGGCGAATTGTCTACGTAAGCTGTAATCCTGCTACGCAGGCAAGGGACCTCGGACTTCTTGACGTTAAATACGAAGTAAAAAAGGTTCAACCTGTTGATATGTTCCCCCACACCCATCACGTGGAAAATGTTGTATTATTGGAAAAGAAATCTCATTCTTGATTTGCATGGAGGACAGAAATGACGGACAAAACCGTGTTTCGTAAAAAGATAACGCTGATTGTAATGATCGGCTCCATCCTGTTGGGATGTTTCTCTTGTTACAGCAATAAAAAAGAAGATAACAAGGAAGGATCCCTGCAGGTGGATTTACCTCAATTGAAAGTAAAAGGAGAGCTTACGGCCGTTACTTTATATAGTTCTACCTCATACTTTCAGTATAAAATGCAGCCCATGGGTTACGAGTACGATCTAATACGTGATTTTGCGCATTCACAAGGATTAAAGCTCAATATCAAAGTAGCCCAAAACATATCCAAATTAAGTGAAATGCTCTTAAACGGTGAAGCCGATGTGGTTGCCTATCCATTACCGGTAACCAATACGCTCAGACAAGAGGTTATATTCTGTGGACGAGAGGAACTCTCCACTCAGGTGTTGGTTCAACGTTCCAATAAAGGAGATACCCTCGTTAAGGATGTTACCCAGCTTATTGGTAAAACCGTTTATGTAAAACACGGCACCAAATACCACGAACGGCTTACCAACCTGAATGATGAGCTGGGCGGAGGTATCCACATAGCCGATATTGAGAAAGATACCGTAACTTCCGAAGACCTGATCGAAATGGTGGCCAAAGGGGAAATTCCCTTCACCGTAAGTGATGATAAACTAGCCAGACTAAATAAGACATATTACAATAATATAAATATAAGTCTGAAGATAAGCTTTTTACAGAGGTCTTCATGGGCAGTTAGCAAAAACAGTCCCCTTTTAGCGGAAGCTATTAACGCTTGGGCTACCGACAAAGCTTCGGATTACAACTTCAAAGCCATAACCAAACGTTATTTTGAGCTTAGCAAGATACCGGATATTGTCTCATTATCGGAAGTAAAAAAAGGTCAGATATCTGCTTACGACCCTCTTTTTAAGAAATACGCAAAGAAGGTAGATTTAGATTGGAGGTTGGTGGCATCCATATCTTATCAGGAATCGCATTTCAATCCCCATTCTGTTTCATGGGCCGGTGCCGAAGGTTTGATGGGAATTATGCCTAATACGGCTCGTGGACTAGGCGTCTCATCGCACGAACTTAAAGATCCGGAAATCGGTATTAAAACCGGAATCGAGTGTTTCCGTCGGTTCCGCCAGGGATTTTCCGAAATAACAGACGAGAAAGAAAAGCTGAAATTCACTCTTGCCGCTTACAACGCCGGTATAGGTCATGTGTATGACGCCCAGCGATTGGCCATAAAATATGGAAAGGATCCCAATAAATGGGAAGGAAATGTGGATGAGTTTATCCGAAAGAAAAGCGATCCGTTCTATTACAACGACTCCGTGTGCAAACACGGATACCTCCGTGGTTCGGAGACCTATAATTATGTAAACGATGTGTTATTCCGTTTCGACTATTATAAGAAGAAAACACAAAGTTAATAGGTTGCGAACAAAGCAGACACTGCTTGCAGGTATTGCGGTAATGTGGTACTTTTAAGAACTTTCTTCCTTAATTTTTTATCGGCATCCGGCAACAGATAATCCCAAAGAGTCTGCATCTTGGACAGCAACTGATGTTCTCCACCTTCCAGGCGAGAGGTGTATGCATCCAGCAACCGTTCATGAAAGCCAATCAGCTTTGTCCGTCGTTCGTTAACCGGCAAGATTTCACCCTGTTTCCATTCCGATGCCAGCCAGGGATATGCCAACAACCCTCTACCTAACATCACGCCGGCTAAATTAGGAAAGCGCTCTTTCAGCTCATTAATTTCTGCAACCGAGCCTATATCGCCGTTATAATAAAGAGGGGTACGGCATAAACTATAAAAACGGGCAAATACATCCTTATCGGCCTGCCCTTTATACTGCTGTATTCCCAAGCGCGGATGCAACGTTACATGGGTAAGAGGCAGATCATTCAACACAGCAAGAATCTCTTCAAATTGTGAGCAATCATCCCAGCCATGGCGTAGCTTTACAGAAAAGGAAACCGACGGATAGTCCTTTATACAAGCAAGCAATCTGGCAGCATCCTCAGGAAAAGCCAACAACCGGGCACCACGTTTCAGTCGGGTTTGTTTGGGGAAAGGGCATCCCATATTGATATCCACCCTGTTGTATCCCTCCTTTAACACCAGATCTGTCAAATAAGACAATTCATCCGGATTAGCAGCAATTAGCTGAGGTATCACATTATGTGGAGAATTATCCGAACGCACGATATCACGTAAATCTTTGGAACGGACACACCCATTTTCCACTCTCAGAAAAGGAGTGTAATAAGTATCCACGCCACCAAATATAGCTGCATGAACTTTCCGGTATACACAATCTGTATACCCCTGCAAAGGAGCAAAATGAATCTCAAAACCAGTCATCGGAAAGCCTGCTGGAAAAGGGTAAGCAACCGGCTTTTTGCCAGTTCGAAATCTTGTTCGGCCCCCAGCTCTTTGGAAAGAGAGGTTACCCCTTTGTCTACAAACCCACAGGGATTGATCAACGAATAATAGGTAAGATCGGTATTGATATTTAGAGCGAACCCGTGCATAGTAACAAAATGGCTGCTTTTCACCCCGATAGCACAAATCTTACGGGCAGCACCAGGAACTTTACTGTCCAGCCATACGCCGGTAGCTCCGTCCAACCGTTCAGCCTTAACCCCGTAAAGCAAAAGAAATTCAATCACTATATCTTCAAGCATATGAATATAGGCTTTCAGTCCCATTCCAAACCCATCCAGGTCGAAAACCGGATAACCGGTTATTTGTCCCGGACCATGATAGGTAATATCCCCCCCACGGTCGATATGAAACAAGGAAACTCCTTTCTCCTTCAACAACAGCTCGGGTACCAGTAAATTGGTCTCCTTTCCGCTTTTTCCTAAAGTCAGCACCGGATTATGTTCACAGAAATACAGACAGTTCTGCTCTTCAAGTCCCTTTCTTTTCGCATCAATCAGCGATTCAAAACTATTTGTCTGCAAATCAAGGGCCTTTCCGTATTCTATTCTGCCAAGGTCGTAGTAACTAAAGCTCTCCATTTTTTTCTTTTTTTAATTTCACCGGAATCCTGATCCGAATTCCCCTCATTGTAACCCATCTCCACCTTCATAAGTTTACCCATGAGTGAAAGAATTTTAGCCTGGCGCTTAATCATATAAGGAGAAGGCTTGGCCGAGTTGAATTTACGGGGGTTAGGTAAGGTAGCCGCGATAAGGGCTGCCTGTCTTTTAGTAAGTTTGTAAGCCGGTTTATTAAAGTGCTCCTGGGCCACAGCCTCCACACCGTATATCCCCTCTCCCATTTCGATGGAATTGAGATATACCTCCATTATTCTCTCTTTACCCCACACCCACTCAATCAACACGGTAAAGTAAGCTTCAATACCCTTACGGATATAGCTTTTTCCGGGCCACAGAAAAACATTTTTAGCAGTCTGCTGAGTAATGGTGCTGGCTCCACGAACACGCTTACCCCGATCGGCCTCTTTTTTTGCCTTCTTGATCTGTTCGATGTCAAATCCCCTGTGTTCCATAAAAAGATTATCCTCGGATGAAATTACAGCCTGAACCATCGGTTGGGCAATTTTAGACATGGGCACCCACGTATGCTTTAATTTAAGCGGTTTGCCATCCTGAAACTGTTCATACAAACGTATAAACATAAGTGGGGTATAATATACGGGAACCACTTTTCCTGCTACTACCCAAAGCAAGCTAAAAACAAAAAGAGAAATAAACAGGTTTCTAAGCCAGATAAGCATTCGTTTAAGAAGTATCATATTACACCTCACGCTTTAATTATGACTACAAAATTACTGATTAATTTCCGAAAAAAAGAGGATAACCCATCAAAGTCATCCTCTTCCATTAAACTATTATCGCTTCCAGTATTTCTCCATCTCCTCCAGGGTTTTCCCTTTCGTTTCCGGAACCATCTTCCAGATAAAGAATGCGGCCAACAGCCCCATCACTCCATATATCCAATAAGACACACCGTGATTGAAATTATCTGTCAGATACTGATTTTTATCCAACATCGGGAAGGTCCACGATACCAGGAAATTAGCCACCCACTGACCGGCTACTGCAATACTCATAACTGTAGAGCGGATCGAATTGGGGAATATTTCGGCCAACAAAACCCAACACACAGGTCCCCACGACATGGCAAAGCCGGCGGTGTAGACCAACATACAGATAAGTGAACCGATTCCAACTGAATTGGTGTAAAAAGTGGTACCCAGCAAAAGCATGGCGACAGACATAACCAAAGCACCGATGATCATTAGCGGACGGCGACCAAATCTATCTACAGTGAAGATTGCCAGCACTGTAAACGATAAGTTGATGGCCCCTACAATGATTTGCTGTAAAAGCGCTACGTCGGTATTTGCACCCATCGTCTTAAAGATTTCCGGTGCATAGTAAAGCACAACGTTTATTCCCACAAACTGCTGGAAAGCCGACAGCAAGATACCTACCATAATAATAACCGCACCAAACGAACGAATCGGAAAAATAAGTGAAATTACAAAGCTGAATATCAATGCCAGCTCAAGAGCATTGGTATTACCTAACAATTCCAATGCGGCAAATATGATTACAAATTTAAGCAACCAGGCTCCCATAAAACTGAAGTACGGTCGGAGTGAAGGTGCTTTTTCCTTGAAGCTTTCCTGAATATCTGCCAATTCCTTTTCGGCCTCTTGTCTATCCAGCAATTTATGTAAAATAGCACTGGCAGCACTGGTCTTCCCCCTCATTACAAGATAACGCGGCGTTTCGGGTACAAGGAACAAGAAGATCAGGAACAGTATAGCAGGAATCACTTCGGAAGCAAACATCCATCTCCATCCGATCGAATGCAGCCACTGGGCATCCCCTTGCAAAGCAATCCAATAATTAACAAAATAAACCACCAGCATACCGAAGATAATGGCAAACTGGTTCCACGATACCAAGTTCCCACGCCTGTCGGCAGGAGCCACCTCAGCAATATACATGGGGGAAACCATGGATGCAAGTCCCACGCCAACCCCGCCGATAATACGGTATGCAACAAACAGATACATGAAGCTGTGATCGCCGGAACCAGGCATGCCAAAGAATAATTCGGGCCAGGCAGAACCGATAGCGGACAGCAAAAATAAAACGGCAGCCAATATAAGCGTGGGCTTCCGGCCGTACCGCTGACTAAGTAAACCGGCAAACGAAGCACCCAGAATACAACCAATCAACGCACTGCTCACCACAAACCCCTCCAACGCATTTGCCTGATCAAGAGGTAAGTTATAAGGTTCGATAAAAAACTTTCGTAACGACTCCACCGTTCCGGAAATCACTGCCGTATCGTATCCAAACAGCAACCCGCCCAATGTAGCCACCAGGGTAATACCAAAAATATAGTTTTTGTTTCTCATGAATATATTAGATTAAATAACAAGAGCCGAAGGGTGTGATCCCCCTCCGGCTCCGGTTCTTATTCATTATTAGATATTACGGCTTACAATCATCTCATACAATTCCTGCTTTCCGCTGAACTGTTTGGGTTCACCGTGAGCCAAAGCAATTGTACGGAGATCTTCCAGGCTAAGTTTGCCATCTTCGAAAGCCTTTCCTTCGCCCGAATCAAACGAAGCGTAACGCTCGGCTCTCATCTTCAGGTAATCGGTCTTCTCCATGATATTGGCAGCCGAAAGCAATGCGCGGGCAAACATATCCATACCGGAAACATGCGCGATAAAGATATCCTCCAGATCCGTCGAATTTCTTCTGGTCTTAGCATCAAAGTTAGTACCACCGGTCTTGAAACCGCCTGCCTCAAGAATTACGAGCAGAGCCTGAGTAAGTTCGTAAGAATCGATGGGGAACTGATCTGTATCCCAACCGTTCTGATAATCACCGCGGTTGGCATCGATACTACCTAACATACCGGCATCAGCAGCAGCCTGCAATTCGTGCTCGAAAGTATGACCAGCCAAGGTTGCGTGGTTCACTTCGATATTAAGTGCAAAATCCTTATCCAAACCATAATGGCGCAAGAACCCGATCACTGTTTCGGCATCCACATCATATTGATGCTTGGTAGGCTCCATCGGTTTCGGTTCGATAAGGAACGTACCTTTGAATCCGTTCTTTCTTCCATAATCGCGGGCCATCGTAAGCATCATAGCCAGGTGATCCTTTTCTCGTTTCATATTGGTATTAAGCAAGCTCATATAACCTTCGCGGCCACCCCAGAATACATAGTTTTCGCCACCTAAAGCGATGGTTGCATCAATTGCATTCTTAATCTGAGTACCGGCAAACGCCACTGCAGGAAAATATGGATTGGTTGCCGCACCGTTCATATAACGACGGTTGCTGAACACGTTGGCTGTACCCCAAAGCAATTTCCTGCCTGTTGCTGCCTGCAAGCCTTTAGCATGCTCCACCATGGTGTGCAGACGATTTTCGAACTCAAGCATAGTTGGAGCCTCCTCAACAACATCCACATCGTGGAAGCAATAGTAAGGAATACCGCACTTAGTCATAAATTCGAAAGCAGCATCCATTTTATATTTGGCGCGCGAAATCGCATCCGCTGCGTTATTCCATGGAAAATCAATTGTACCTCCGCCAAACTGATCGCCACCTTCGGCACACAAAGTATGCCAGTAAGCCATAGCAAAACGCAGGTGATCCTTCATAGTTTTACCCATTACCACACGGTTTTCGTCATAATAGCGGAATGCCAACGGATTTACAGTATCCAATCCCTCAAAACGAATCTTTCCAATACCAGGAAAGAATTCTTTTTCTCCTTTAAAAAAACTCATAATTGTCAGTATTAAGAATTAATATACACTTTAAAATCAGCTATTTTTAATCAATCGTTCCCTCCAGATCTCATAAGCACTGCAATAACTGTCGGCTTTAAGTCCGTCGGGTTCAATCCGGTTTATTTTCTGCAATGAGGCAAACGCTTCGGCAGGCGATTTGTAAATGCCGGCACCTATACCTGCACCCTTGGCTGCACCTACAGCACCGTTGGTGTCGTACAACTCTATCACGGCTCCGGTTACACCAGCCAAAGCTTCCCTGAATACCGGACTGAGGAACATGTTTGCGTGACCTGCCCTGATTACATCTATATTGATACCCATTTCATTCATGATGTCCATGCCGTACTTGAAGGAGAATACGATACCTTCCTGAGCGGCACGGGCCAGATGTGCCTTACCATGTATGTTGAAATTAAGACCGTGAACCGAGCAAGACGAAGATCTGTTCTGCAGCATACGTTCTGCTCCGTTACCAAACGGCAGAATTGACAAACCTTCGGAACCCACAGGTACCGTAGCGGCCAAGTCGTTCAATGCCTCGTAATCCATTCCCGCAGGAGCTACATTCCGTTTTATCCACGAATTGAGGATACCTACCCCGTTGATACACAGCAATACACCCAAACGAGGTTCTTCCGGAGTATAATTAACGTGGGCAAAGGTATTTACACGCGAAAGCGGATCGTAATTTATAGCGCCGTTCACCCCGTACACAACTCCCGAAGTACCACCTGTAGCGGCAATCTCGCCCGGATTTAATACATTAAGCGACAAGGCATTATTGGGCTGATCGCCGGCCCTATAGGTAATGGGAGTTCCTTTTTTCATTCCCAGTTCGCTGGCAACCGACTCCGTAAGTTCACCCTGATTGGCAAACGTAGGCCTGATATCTGCAATCAGATCATTGTCGAAGCCAAAGTAATTCATCACATCCTTCGATACGCACTGGTTCTTGAAATCCCAGAAAATCCCTTCGCTTAATCCGGAAACGGTAGTCACAATATCGCCCGTCATCCGCATCGCCACATAATCTCCGGGCAACATTATCTTGTGGATACGCTCAAACAAGCGCGGCTCATATTCTTTAATCCAGGCCAGCTTAGAGGCCGTAAAGTTTCCGGGCGAATTAAGCAGATGAGACAAGCACTGCTCTTCTCCAATCGTTGTGAAGGCACGGTTTCCGTAGGGAACCGCCCTGCTGTCGCACCAGATAATTGAAGGACGTAATACCTTTTTGTCGCTATCAACCACCACAAGTCCATGCATCTGATACGAAATACCGATGGCACGAATCTCTTTTCCATCAATGCGTGCAGCGGCTATCGCCCCTTTGATGGCATCTTTCAGATAGCCCCACCACGATTCCGGATCCTGTTCCGCCCAACCCGGCTTTACAGCCAGAATGGGAGCTTCCTCTTTTGGGAAAAAGTCGGATCCCACGGTTTTTCCACTTTCAACTTCCACCACCGAAGCCTTCACAGAAGAGCTTCCTATATCACAACCCAATAAATACATATGATTCAGATTTACTGTTAATTTACTTCTTATTCACAATCGAACGCTTCTTATAGATGGCTCTGTCGAATCGGTAATACCTCGCTGCCCTGTGGGCAACTCCCTCCTGCATCTCGTTGGTGGGCACAACATAGGCCAATGATGCAATCTTCTTATGAAAATTACGGATATCAAAAGCCTTTCCGAATATAGTCTCGTAGGTACGGCGCAGCTCATACAAAGTAAAGCGGGAAGGAAGGTATTCAAACACAATAGAAGGCTCGATTTCGATCCACTGACGAATCTCGCTGGTGGCAGCCGCAACAATTTCATTGTGGTCGAACGGCAATTTAGGGAGCTCGTTTACCGGCACCCATTGAGCCGACTTATATTTAGGTGACAGATTCTTTCGTTTGCTTATTTTACACAGCGCGAGGTACGCAACGGTTACGATACGGCCGATCTTCAGTTTGGAAGCATTCTCGAGCCAAAGCACATCTTCTTTATTCTGGGTACGCGACGGAGAACCAAAGCAACGGAACTGTTTGAGTTGGACTTTACTTATACCTGTGCTCTCCTTAAGCACCCGGTAAGCAGCATCGTCCAGATCTTCGTTTTCGTAAATCAGGCTTCCGGGTAATTTGTAGTCGATCTGGTCGCCCGGAGAATCAGCACGCTCCACCAGAAGCACGCAAAGCTTCTCTTCATTTACGCCCAATAATACACAGTCTACAGAAACATGGGGATATAACATGCTGGTAATTTCATTTAGTATGTTGAACAATTAAATTAAAGATGCTGCAAATATATTGTTTTTTTTCATAAACAAATCATTCTTCAAAATAAATATACTCATAATACCCTAATTATCTGAGTTTTTATAATCTTACTTTATACAATAAGACTCCAGAACATACTGTAACATAAACAATATCAATATTCTTACTATATTTATCATCTATTCGCAAAAATTTGTATATTTGTTCAATACCTATTCGATATACACAATGGATATACGACGCTATCTATTCTTATATAAAATGCATGCATCGAGGTTGCGGAACGTGTTTAACATCGTAGCCGAGATAAGTATCTCATTGGCCTCACTGGGATCGTTGTTCATTTTACTATATCAGTTCGGGTATTCCCTGTCGCCTCAAACCACGCTCCGTCTGTCGGAATATCACAACCATTTGCTGTTACTTTTCTTTGTAGGTATCAGTCTGCGGTACATTGTTCAATTCGACAAGATTATCCGCGAGAGAATGCTTTTTACCGATCTGACCATCTATTTTTTGCTGATCGGTTCAATATTCAGCAAGATATTCTTTACTAAAGTAATGGCCGACTCGCTGCCGTACCTCGATTTCTTTTCCAACCGCTGGTTTACCTATGGCCTGCTGGCTGTACTTACCATTATACATAGTTCGCGGCAGGTATTCACGGTAATTCAGCACCGCATAAGGCCGTCGCTGTTATTTATCTTCAGCTTCGCCTTTGTGATTCTGACCGGCACCGGGTTGCTGATGCTACCCAATGCCACCATCCACGGTATACATTTTGTAGATGCTCTTTTTACGGCTACCACATCTGTTTGCGTAACCGGACTAACAACCGTGGATGTTGCTACCCAATTTACAGCAGCCGGACATATCATCATCCTGCTTCTGATACAGGTGGGCGGCATCGGGGTGATGACTTTCACGAGCTTCTTTGCCCTCTCATTCATGGGGGAGACCTCCATAAACAGTCAGCTTATCCTGAAAGACATGCTAAGTGAAGAGCGATTGGGGGGACTCTTCAAGGTGGTGATCAACATCCTGTTCGTTACTCTGTTTATTGAAGCCATCGGTGCCTATCTTATCTTCCAAAGTGTATCAGGCACTTTACCGGGAGGGACCTCAGAAGAGTTGTTCTATGCGGTTTTCCATTCCGTTTCGGGATTTTGCAACGCCGGCATATCCACCTTGTCGGGCAATCTGAACGATCCGCTGGTACAAACCAACTATTCGCTGCGGGTAATCATTTCGGGACTGATTATTTTCGGGGGGCTGGGTTTTCCCATTCTTTTTAATTACCTGAAGCTGCTCAGGCACGTGGTTATAAACAGTTTCAATATCGTTATTGGTAAACAGAAACATTACATCCATACCCCGCATATCATCAATGCGCATTCGTACATCGTGATAACATCCACAATCGTATTGATTCTTGTGGGTTCCCTGTCCTATCTCTTTTTCGAATACAACAACACCCTTGCAGGTTTGCCCACCGAGGGAAAGCTGGCCACGGCATTGCTGGGCGGGGTAACTCCCCGTACTGCGGGATTTAATCCAACCAACATCGGTATGCTATCTCCCACTACATTGGTCATTATGCTTATTTTGATGTTTATCGGAGCAGGCCCCATGTCTACCGGCGGCGGTATTAAAGTAACCGCTATGTTTGTAGCTTTGGCTGCCACATTCAATATAATGCGCAACAAAAGGGATGTGGAGGTTCGTGGACGCCGTATCACAACCTACACCATCCGTCGTTCGCTGGCAGTAATCGTTGTCTACCTTACATGGCTTATGCTTGCTACCATTGTTTTATCGTGGACGGAAAAGGGGATTCCTCTGTTTAGCCTGGTATTTGAGCTCGTATCCGCCCTTAGCACCGTGGGATTAAGTATCAATCTTTCGCCTTTGCTGAGTGAAACAGGTAAAATGGTTGTTATTGTCTCCATGTTTATCGGGCGTATCGGGGTACTCACCTTCTTTACAAGTTTAATGAAAGAATATAAGGAGCAGGTTTATGCCTACCCTAAAGAACATATATTAATGTAATATCGGAACATCATGAAATACATCGTAATTGGATTAGGTAGTCTGGGGCGCGAAATAGCCAACTATCAGACTAAGATTGGCAACGAAGTTATAGGGGTCGACATTAATATGCGTCAGGTGGAAGCCATAAAAAGCAACATAGCGGGTGCTATCTGTCTGGATTCGACCGATCAGGAAGCGATCAATGCCCTTCCCATCAAAGAAGTAGATGCTATATTTGTCACCTACGGCAAAGATTTCGGCATCTCTGTACAGACAGTGGCTCTCCTTAAAAACCTTGGAGCCGCACGTATGATTGTGCGAACCATCTCTTCTATTCACGAAACGGTACTTCGCTCCATAGGCGTAAAGGAGATTATGACTCCCGAACGCGACTTTGCCGCCATGTATGTTGCACAAACTATTTTGGGCGATCGCGCCCTGCAATGGGACAGGATTACAGACACGCACCATTTGTATAAAATGAAAACACCGGAAGTCCTGATAGATCAATCGATAGAAACCATCAACCTCGAAGAGAACTTCAACATTCGGCTGGTTGCCATTGAAAGGCTTATAGAGGGTAAAAATCTGTTGGGGATGACGCAGAAGCGTTATGAAGTAATTAATCACATCACTAACGACATACTGATTCAACCCAATGATCTATTGCTGGTTTTCGGGAAAACAGAAGACCTCCGCAAACTGGCTTCATTGTAAAAAGCGAGTCGATGGGCGCAGACTTAAATAAATGAATAATTGCAGAACAATTGCATCTGTTCCATTGTATTAGTGTAAATAGGTTGATATTCATTTCTATAAAAGCATAGGGTATGAAAATAGCTATAACCGGCGCTTCGGGATTTATTGGAAAAAAGCTGTGCGACTTTTTTCAACGGGATAATCATACGCCGGTTGCTTTGTCGCGAAGCACTCTTGCCTCACCGGAGGGGCTGATCAGCACATTGGAGGGGACCGATGTAGTGATTAATCTGGCAGGTGCATCCATCAGCAAACGATGGACATCCAAATACAAACAGGAAATTATGGATAGCCGTGTACTCACTACCCGACGGCTGGTTACCGCATTGAACCAAATGGCTGCACCGCCCTCTTTATGTATCTCTGTTTCGGCTGTAGGAATTTATCCCGATAGCGGAGTACATGGGGAGTCCAGCCCGATGCGTGGAACAGGGTTTCTGACCCACGTATGTGAATCGTGGGAACAGGAGGCGAGGATGCTGAAGCCCGGGATCCGTCTGGTTATCACCCGATTCGGGGTGGTGCTTGGCAAAGAGGGTGGCGCTGCACCTTTGATGCTTGCTCCTTTCCGTTTTTTTGTTGGAAGTATCATAGGCAATGGCCGTCAGGGACTTCCCTGGATTCATATAGACGATCTTGTAAATGCCATGCAGTGGCTTATCGATCATAAACAGGTAACCGGTGTGGTTAATTTTGTTTCACCCCAGCTAACCAATAACGAACAGTTTAGCAAAACAGCTGCCAAAGTAATGCACCGGCCATGCTGGTTCCGCATTCCTGCATTTGTATTTAAAATCATGTTGGGCGAAGGGCATACAATGGTCACTTCGGGGCAGCAGGTTGTGTCGGATGTATTGTTTCACAGTGGTTTTAAGTTCCGTTACCCCAAACTGGAAGATGCCATCCGTTCCATCATTTCATAACGATTAAAGGTTCTATCTGCAAACCTGTATGTCTTATACTGAAATAGGTAGACACATTATAAACCAATCAAATAATGTGAT